>Ga0116144_10005944_pt1 | contig 10849 bp, 12 predicted proteins | sample AD_UKC035_MetaG_FD_89746 | JGI IMG/M metagenome (GOLD analysis project Ga0116144, IMG submission 89746) | Active sludge microbial communities of municipal wastewater-treating anaerobic digesters from USA - AD_UKC035_MetaG | ecosystem: Engineered > Bioreactor > Anaerobic > Digestate | place: USA... | reverse complement strand
GCAGCACCCGCAGGCCGCGCTTTTTCGTATGGTTATCGCATTCCTCCACAGCCACGATCTCGTTGTCCAACCAAGCTTCCAAAAGCCGTTGCACGAGCCCCTGATTGAGCTTGAACTGCTTTGCCAGCAGACGGGCGGCGAAGCGGCCGGAATGCTTGACCTGCGGCGCCGTTGACAGCGGATTACTGTTGCGCCACGCCTCGTCGATGACGTTCAGAATGGCCCGGCAGGTATCGCGCGGCGGCAGTCCGCCCTCCGTCTCCTTCGGCTTTTCCATCGGTTCCACGACGCAGGACGTGATATCGTCGCCGTCCTTGTCCTGGCCGAGATGGACCGGCTTGAGGGCGAAGGCGAATTCGAGCCCTCCCTCGTAGTCGCGCTGTTTGGTTACCTTGGCGATCCTGTTGCCGAAATCGTCGATGACGATTTCGATCTCGGTATCGGTCGCGGCGCGCAGCGAGGAATGGCCCCGCGCGCCCTTGGCCGCGTCCTTGCCGGTGTGATGCACGATCATGACATGCGCCCGCGTCGCCTGCCGGATCGCGTCCACGTTTTTGATGAAGGCCGTCATGTCGGAAGCGGCGTTTTCGTCTCCGCCGGCGATGACGCGGGACAGCGTGTCGATGACGATCAGGCCGAGCGGCCCGCGCCGTTCGACCTCTCCGGCCAGCGCCACGACGCGCGCCGTGTCCGCCCTTGGGTTGAGAAGATCGAGACCGGCGCGGCGCAGCGCCATCGGCACGTCGCAGACGCCTGTCGTCTCTCGCAGCGCGGCTATGCGGTTGGCTATGCCGTTGCCGCCTTCGGCCGCCAGGTAAAGCACGGAGCCGCCGTGTACACGCCTGCGCCGCCATTCTGGCGCGATGGCCGCGTGAAAGGCGACGTCGAGCGCAAAGAACGTCTTGCCGCTGTTGGAAGGGCCGTAGACGACCGACATGGCGCCCCGGTCCAATAGCCCCTTGATCAGATAGGGCGCATCTATGGTCGGACGGACATCGTCAAACCACTCCAGTTCGCTGGCCGTGGCCGCCCCGCTATCGTCATGGTGCTGGATCAGCCGGCGCGACGCCTCTGCCGCTTCGACCGGATCGTAGCCCTGCGGCCGATTGTATTTCAGGGCGATCGCCGCAAGATCGGCGCCGTGCCGGCGGGCCAGGTCGGCCAGCGTGGCGATGGTGATGCCCTGGCGCCTGAACGACCGCCACTTTCGTGCCAGCTCGCGCGACCCGCAATATTTCCTGCCGCCCGTGGCGCTCCAGCGATCGGCTATGTCGAATCCGTCCCCGCCGGTGGCGGCATGCACCGCCATGAGCGCAGCCACCCAGTCGTGGTAGCCGCAATCGGCCGGGACATGGGACAGCAGCTCGGCGATTTCGTCGGCCCCCGCCGCCTCACGGGCCTGGACCGGCGCCGTCGGCCGGTCGCCCCCGTGGCGCGCCTCCAGCAATGCGATCAGCCAGTCCGGCAGCTCGGGCGCCTCGTCCAGGTTTCCGTGCAGTTCGTAGACGCGCCCGTCGGCCATGACGGTTCCGGGCGCTATGACATAGCCGCCGGCCCCGCGCACATCGACGCCGGCGGGAAGATTGCCGCGGCCGTTGCCGAATGGTGCGCGGCCTGCAGGCTGGCGGAAAAAGTGATGGCTACCCTGCGACGGCGTGGCGACGATCGGCGCCGAGTCGGGATCGAATCCGTGCGCCGCCATCAGGGCGCCGAACGCCTCGACACCATCATGGTCGAGGTCGTGGCGGTCCGCGTCGATGACGATCAGTCCGCATTTGGCCAGATCGAGGGCCGGCGCCGCGTCAGGCCATTTGCGCCACCATGCCGCGATCTGCTGTTCGTTAGCGGTCGACGCCTCGCGCCATTTCAGGAACGGCATCGGCTGCTTGGCGCGCTCCCCTCCCGACTGGCAGGGGAATACGGCAAGACCGGCGCGCGCCAGCGCCATGGCTGTATCCAGGTTTCCCGACAAGGCCCTTCACATTCAAAACGGAATTTCGTCCTTGAGATCGGTAGCCAGCGCGACGCGGTAGCCGGCGACGACGCGACGGCAGAACTCGTGCCATTCTTCCGCCGTCAGGCTGGCGAGATCGGTCTTGCCGATCTGGTCGAGATAGGCACCGCCCGCCGCGCCGCCCTTGCCGGCCGCGAGGCTTTCGAGACGGGTGAAATTTTCCTGTTTCATGGCGTAGCTCTTTTGTGCCGTCGCGATGCATTCCGGGTCGTCGCAAAGCCACAGCACCGGCTTTTCGGCGTCGGGGGCATAGCCGATGCCGACCGCGCGGCGGCGGCAGACGCCGCACAACATGTCGTTGAAACGGTCTATGTGCATGGTGCTTCCCTCCTTTGCCGCAACGGCAGTCCGGCATCGGCAAGCCACGCCCGTCCGGTGTGGTACTCGCAATAGGGCAGTTCGGGCCGGCACTCGTGGCCGCAGAAGCCGAAGCCGGGAGCGCGCGGATCGCCGATCGGCCAGCGGCAGGTACGGTCGGAGAGTTCGTCCAGCGGCAGCAGCAACGGTTCCGGCTCGCATGACGGCCTGTCGGGCAACAGCATTGCCCTGAAGGTCGGCTTGCGTCGCGACAGATGGCGCGCGCGTGTGTTGTCGCCTCGCCGGTCGCGCTTGCCGCTATGTTGATTTACCTGTGTTTTCCGCAGCGGCAGGCCAAGCCGATTGATCTTGCCGAGGACGGCACTGCGCGTCGGCCCGTCCCCATGCACCGTCAGCTCTTCGGCAATCTGGCTGGCGCTCCATCCTTCGGCCCACAGGCGTTTCAGCGTCTCGACGGCCTCCCCGGTCCAGTCGAATTTGCGGGTATCGCAATTCTGGAAATGATAGTTCATGTCCCGGCTCCACTTTCTTTTCTCAGTCGCGTATGTGTTCGATTGCCTCGTTCATGCCGCCTCTCCCTTTCTGCCGAACGAGCGGTTGACGATGTCCAGATATTTGCCGCGTGGCCTGACGCTGATCGTGACCGGCATCGCCAGTTCGCCGGCACGCGCCAGCGCCTCCCCGACGCTGGTCGGAAACGGCGTCTTCCCGCCGTGCAGGCTCCACCACTGGCAGGCTTTCTGGCGGGCATAGCCCGCATGTTCGAAGGCCAGCCATTCGCGGATTTCCGTCAGCCCGGCCAGATAGGTGACGCGCACGCTGTCGGGCGACCCGAGCTTTTCATGGCGGTCAAGGCGCCAGTCGACCACCGGGACCATCCTGGGCGGTACCCGCTCGGTCGACAGGATGCCGACCTGCGACTCGGCCTGTGCCTCGTGGCGCGGTTTTTCCGCACGCGGCCATTCGTGCCCGCACACCTTGCACGTGCTTGCATTGAGCGCCGCCAGCGACAGGCAGTCGGGGCACTCCTTGGCGCGCACGCTGTCGACGTCGACCTTGCCGACGTCGGCGGCGCCCGATTTCGGCGCGATCGAGACGGCGTCGACCGGGCCGTGCCGGCGGATGTTGCCGCCGAAGTCGAGTACCAGGCAGTCGGTCTTGCCCGGCGCGATACGGGTGCCGCGCCCGACGATCTGGACATAGAGCGAGGTCGAGAGCGTCGAGCGCAGGAACACCACCATATCGACATGCGGCGCGTCGAAGCCGGTGGTCAACACCTGTGCATTGGTCAGGCAGCGTATCTGCCCGGCCCTGAAGCGGCGCACGATGGCGTCGCGCTCGCCCGACGGCGTTTCTCCGGTGATCGTCTCGCAGGAAATGCCGTGGCCGCGCACCGCGTCGCGGACATGATAGGCATGGTCGACTCCGGAGCAGAACAGCAGCCAGGCGCGGCGGTCCTGGCCATAGGCCACCGTCTCGCGCACCGCCTGATGGGTGATCCTGTCGGCCGCCTTTTCGAGCTGGCCGGCCACGAACTCGCCGCCGCGTCGCTGCACGCCGGACACGTCGATCTCGGTCACCGATGCCCTGGAAACGAGCGGCGACAGGAAGCCGTCGCGGATGCCGTCCCCGATGTCATAGGAATAGACGGTCCTGTCGAAAATACGGTCGGCGCCGGCATCGAGCCGGCCGCTGTCGAGCCGGTAGGGCGTGGCGGTGAAGCCGGCAACGCGCAGATCGGGCCGCGTCCGGCGCAGATTGTCCAGCAGCGTGCGGTACATGCCGTTGCCGGCCGAGGGCACGAGATGCGCCTCGTCGATCAGCACGAGGTCGCGATGGCCGAGCGAATGGCCATCCTGGCGGAACAGCGACTGGATCGAGCCGAAGATGATGCGCCGGTGCGTGTCGCGACGGCCCAGTCCGGCCGAATAGATGCCGAGCGGCGCGTCCGGCCAGACGCGCAGCAGGGCCTGTGCATTCTGGGCGACGAGTTCACGCACATGCACCAGCATGAGCACGCGCATGTCGGGGAAGCCGTCGAGCAGGCGCCGCGTCAGCGCGACGATGACCAGTGACTTGCCGGTGCCTGTGGCGAGCTCGACGAGCGGGTTACCGCCGCCGACACGCCAGTAGGCCATGATGGCGTCGATCGCTTCCGACTGGTAGGGGCGCAGCTTCATGACGCCAGCACCTTGCGCGCCGCCCTTTCGGCCTCGGCGATGGAATCGCCGGCCGCGAGCGCGGTCAGCATGGCAAGGCGCGCCCTGGTCATCGTCGCGCCGGCGGTACCGGGGTGATCGTCGCACACCTTGAGCCATGCTGCGCGGGCCGCCTTGATGTCTGGGCAGCACTGAATGGCCTTGTCGCGGATGGCGTTAAACGCCTTTTTCGAAGGTCTGCTCATGACGCCGGTTCCAGCAGATCGCCGGCGATCCGGTTTTCTTCCGTCGCCTTAAGATTGCGAACCGCAAGCCGGAAATATTCCGGCTTGAGTTCGGTGCCGATGAATTTGCGCCCCTCGCGCAGCGACACGACGCCTTCCGAGCCGATGCCCATGAACGGCGAATAGACTATCTCGCCAGGATTTGAATATTGCAGGACGACGCGCCGTATCAGGTCAAGCGGCATCGGGCACAGATGCCGCTCTTCGTCGTTCTTGGCGCCGACATTGAGCACATCAGTCTCGCGGGTATCCATCCACACCGGAGAGGCCCATTCCTGCCAGACGTCGAGCGGGAATTGTGCCGGCGGGTGCACGACGGCCGGAGTGCTTTCCATGCCCTCGGCCCATTTGCGAAACACGGCGATATATTCAGGCATGCCGCCGCCGGTTCGCGCCGCGTCCTCGCGGAAATGCTTGTAAAGCAGGCGATCGGCCTTGGTTTTCTGCATCTCCTTGACCGGGCAACGCCAGACCGTCACGAGCCGGTGGAAGGTCCAGCCTTCCTCGCAGTGAACGCGGATGCATTCTCCGGTGAAGTGGTAGATTCCGCGGTCGCCATTGACCGACGAATTGGAATAGTAGACCAGATCCTTGACATGGATGGCGGTCTCCCGGCCCGGCCTGGTCACGCGCAGCTTGTCACGGATCAAATGACGATACGAAGCAAAGAAAGCTTCGTGATCGTCGACATTTCCCATGTCGCGTTCGCTCTCCGAATAGATGTAGAGTGAGGAAAAAGGTGGCGAATAGACCGACAGATCGATGGAGTTGTCCGGCATCCCGGCCGTGAACTCGACCGTATCGGCATTGTACGCCGCCCAATTCTCTCCTGTTTCCTGTTCGAGCACTCTCATGAATATAGCCACGCCGGCAGGCGCGCCTCCTGTTGCGGTTTGTAGGTTTGCAGCAAGATCGAATTGCGCGCAGCTTCGCGCATGGCGATCTGCATCTCGCGCTTCATGGCGGCGTGGTCACCGGCCTTGCGGTCGATGACACGCTTGATCGCCGCCTCGGTGTCGGCCATGGCGATATGCACCTGGACCGGCCGATGCTGACCGAAGCGCCAGCAGCGGCGCACGGCCTGGTAGTAGCTCTCGTAGGAAAACGAGAGACCGGCGAATGCCATGCGGGCGCAGTGCTGCCAGTTTAGGCCGTAGCCGGCGATGGAGGGCTTGGTGATCAGCACGCGCAGTTCGCCGCGTGAAAACGCATCGAGTCGGGCCTCCTTCAGAGACAGTTGCATCGAGCCGCGCACCTCTTCGGCGTCGGGAATGCGCTCGCGCACCGCGTCGGCCTCGTAATCGGTGTCGCACCAGACGATCCAGGGCTCGCACGGATCGGCGTCGATGCATTCGGCGACGAGATCGGCGCGGTCGTCGGCGGTCAGTCGCTTTTCCCGGTGGATGGCGGTAGCCGATGTGTCGGGCATGCGGAACAGCCGCATCTGGCCGGCGAGCTTGCCCTTGCTTTCCTCGCCGGCATCGATCGAGCGGTCGGCCGCTACCATGTGCTCGTGCACGACGATTTCCGGCAGGACGTAGCCGTCATCGGCAAAGCCGAGGTCCGACGGCAGCGACACGCAGCGCGCCCATGAAGCGACCCATCGCCAGAAGGCGCGCACTGCCGGCTTTTTCAGGCGATAGCGCTTCTGCGCCTGATCGGAAATGAACCAGCGCGACAGCATTTCCGGCGATTCCATGATGCCGAGGAACGCCGAATGCTGGCCCAGCTCGGTATGGTCGTTCGGGGCCGGCGTGGCCGTGCAGCACAGCCGGTAGGGCATGCCGGCGAAGGCGGCGATCAGCTTGCGCGTGGTGATGCCGGTAAAGCTCTTGAGGATCGAGCTTTCGTCGAGAATGACGCCGCCGAACTGCGTCACCACGAAATTATCGAGGCGCTCGTAATTGGTGATGTAGATGCGCGGCCCGTCGATGCTGTCTCCGTCGCGAACATAGCGCGCATCGATGCCGAAGCGGCCGGCCTCGCGCTCATGCTGGTGGCCGACCGCCAGCGGCGCCAGCATCAATACCGGCCTGTTGGTCTTCTCGACCACGACGCGGCCCCATTCCAGCGAGGCGAACGACTTGCCGAGGCCGGTGTCGAGGAACATGGCCGAACAGCCGGCGCGCAACGAGAATTCGGTAACGGCGCGCTGGTGCGGGAAAAGCTCGGGGTGCAGGTCTGGCCACGTCTCGAAGCCGCGCGGCTGGAACGCGACCGCCTTGCGCGCGATCAGGTCGTGATAGGCCTCCAGGGTCATGACATCGCCCCCAGCGCGGAGGCGATGTTCCGGCTATCGCCATCGGTCCACAACGCACCGCTCGGCAATCGGTAGGTGACCGTTTCGGCCGCCTCGTCGGCGTCGATCTGTTCGCCGGGCACCAGTGACGGCAGGTAGAGATGGTTGGGGCAGCCGGCGCGCTGATCCTCGACGGTCAGGTCGCGATCATGACGGGCGCAGTGCCATTTGCCGCCGGCCGCCGGGGTCGAATGCAGGCAGGTCCGGCAGTTGCGCAGCGCGAATTGACCGCCATGGCAGACATCGCGCGAGGTGCATAAGCGGCAGACGTAATGATCCGGATCATCGCCGTGACGGGCCGGAGCCTGATCGGCATCCCTGATCCGCTCGGCCTTGGCCAGCAGTGCCATGGCGTGCGTAGCATCGTAATTGACCCGCTCGGCGTAAAGTTCGTCGTTGTCCTTGTTCTTGGCCAGATAGAAAGCGCGGGGCAGCCCCTTCAGATGCATGTAGATTTGCATCTGGGCGACGTGCTCCGGCTTGGCCACGACCACGCCGTGCTTTTTGAGCTGCGCGAACGAGCGGGCATTGTGCGTCTTGCATTCGATAAGATGCGGGGTTTTCGGCGACTCGATGATGCCCGTGGCGATACCGTCGAGATGGCCGGCGAAATGGCCGTCGAGCGCGGTAACCTCCCATTGGGCGCCGGTCGCCGGATCGAACGATTCGACGCTGACGCCGGCCATGGTCAGCCAGGCAAGCATGCGCGACTCCTCGCCATGGCCGGTATCGAACAGCCGCAGGATACGCCCCTCGAACCGTTCCGGCTGCTGCGCCCAGCGGAAGCGGTACCAGAGATGACGCTCGCATGGGTGCCCGACGGTCGAGGCGCGCACGACCAGATCGAAATCGCGCGGTTCAGCCGCCTCGACCGCCGCCTCGATGGCGGCAATGGTCGGCGAGACGGTTTCCGGCAGCGCTACCATGCCAGCGCCTCCACAATGGGCAGCCATGCGGCAAGGGCGACGATGAACAGGCAGACGGCAAGCAGGGCGGCAAGTTCCTGGTTAGCCATCACACCGCCTCAGCTGCCCGCCGCTCGACGCGGATGGCGTAAACCGTCACATCAGGCTTGCGGTAGGCATCAACGTCGATGCCGGCCGCCTCGAGCGCTTCTGCGTCGATCGCCCCCTTGCGGGTCGTCACCGTCTGGTGGGCGATGTATTCGTCGCCGCCCAGGCTGTCGGCATCGCCCATCATGGCGCTGATCTCTCTGACGAGATCGGCCTCGTCATTTTTCAGCTGGCGCATGGTCTTGCGGATTTCGGCGAGCTGATCGACGCAGTGACGATTGACCAGCACCGGGCGCGTGTGTTCGTTCATCGTCCCGTCCTTTCGGGTTCGACGTTGCAGTTGGTTCGGAGTTTGTGGAGCAGCCGGCCGGGAAGTTGCCCGGCCGGCTCCCGGTTCATGCCCCGGCGGCGGCCCACGGGCGAGCGCCGGCGGCTTTGCCGCCCGCCGGCGCTGCCGGCGCTGCCGGGGCGGCAGATCGCGGCGGCCCGGCAGCCGGCGCCGCGGCCGGAGTGCCATCGGCCGGGCCGACCGATGTCACCTCGTTCTGCGGCGCGTACTGGCCGTTCGAGTCGGTCTTGACCTTGACGCCGATGACGCACGCGATGTGGTGCAGTTCCTCGCTGTCCTGTACCGCGATCCTGCCGGTCGCCTGACGGATCGCGGCGAACTGCGAATTGGCGATCTGCGTCACCTTGTCCATGTTGTTCATGTTTTCCGGCCACAGCTTCAGCCGCTGCCACACCAGCCGGCCGTCATAGGCGCCGGTCTCGACCTGCCATGTGAGCTTGAGGCATCGCCCCTTGTTGTCGCGTTTCGAGATTTCCTCGATGGCGCTCTCGATGATCCTGGCACGGTACTTCCCGGCCGGAATGGGGTCGAAATCATCGGGTTCGGCGTTCGGATCGTAGTGACCTGCGATCTGTACCATCACGCGGCCTCCTGCTTTTTCGTCTGTTTCGGTTCGCGGCAGCCGGGGAGGTACGGCGCCAGCGCCGCATAGCCCTGGCCGCGGTCGAAGCGTATTGTCGGCGGGATGCCGTAGCGGTTCTTGGCCGTGTAGGCCGGCTTGCCGGCAGCATGGATCAGCACTACGCCGCCGCCGTCGGCGCGCGCCCGTTCCTTGTTGAAGCCCTGATTCTCGGTCTTGACCGTGACCGGCTGTTTCAGCAGCAGGATGGCGTCCATCTCGCGTTCGATCGTGCCAACGGACTTGCCATGCAGATCGATCTGGTAGCGGTCGTAGGAAACCGTCTCGGGATCGTCGAAACGGGCGACGGCCGAATGGGCGATCAGTATGACCGTCATTCCCTTGTCGCGCCGCAGCGCGTTGATACCGTCGAAGAAGTCCTGCCAGACGCGGGTGGCATAGACATAGCCCTTGCCGTAGCCGAAATCCTCGATGTTGGCCTTGGCGTTGCCCTTGTCGTCGCCGCGCGCGCACGTCTCGGCAAAGACCAGCCGCTGCAGTTCGGTGACCGAATCGACAACGACGGTCTTGAAGGTGTGGTCCTCGACATAGAGCGCCTCGAGTGCGCTCATGACGGCCTGGAAACTCTCAAGCTTGCCGAAGCTGGTCAGCTCAACGTCGCCGGGCGTGCCGTCCTCGACCTGCAGGAACACCGGCGAGGGGAATTCGCTCGCCAGCGTCGTCTTGCCGATGCCGGGCGGCCCGTAGATGAGTATGCGCGGCGGCTTGTCGGCCCGCACCTTCCTGAGATCGGATAGCGAGATCGCCATGATGCTCTCCTTGCGTTGATGGCGCCATGATCCATGTCCCGCCTGCGCCGTTTCTTGCGGGATGGAAATCGAGGCCGAAGCGTTGCGACGGCATTACGATGACGTGCGAAAGCCCGTTGGCCGGCGGCAGCCGCGCCACGGCGATCGCGACCACGAAGCGGTCGTCGTCGATGACGCCGGCCTTGACGATGGCGTCGAGCGCGCCCTTCAGGCGGTTGTCGAGATCGCTGCGATCGTTGGCCATCTCGACGCCGAGAATCAGCGCGACCGGGCCATGCATCGCCGGCACGTCCTGCAACCGGATGGCGGTCACCGCATGGCGCAGATAGTCGTCATAGCGGGCGGTTCTGACCCTGCCCCTGCCGGGCAGGTTGCGGAAAAGCGCGTTGACGCTCGGCGGCGTCGGCATTGTGAATTCGACCGGGGCCGGCGGCGGATCAGCCGTTATACCGGCCCCGGCAGCCGGGCGCCCCGCCACGGCCTGAAGAAGGGAGGCAGTCATTGTCCGCCCTTTCCGAAAGGCGCGCCGCCCACAGCAGGACGGCAATCGCCCTGGCGCGCAGCGTCTCGGCCCGCCGGATCAGCCGGGGCCGGAGCGGCGGCAACCGCTGCGGTTGTGTTGATCACTTGCGCGGCCTCGCTGGGAGCAGGGCCGAATATGTCCGGACGCAGTTCATGGCGTGAAATGCCGGTCAGGCGTTCGATGTCGAGTACCCGTGCGACCGGTACACCGGAGCGCTCCCAGCGCAGCACCGTCGACTTGTTCAGCGACAAGAGCCGTCCGAACGCTTCGAGTGTCAGATTCCGCGCGGCCCGGTAACGAGTGATTGGAGATTCGTCCATGACTGACATAGGTTGCGAATTTCGCAACTCTTGTCAAGCCGGCCGGTTGCGATTTGGCTTAACGATTGAAACCGTCCTGCGCGATCATGGCGCGGGCCTTCATCATCACCTCGTCGCCCGACGTGTCGACATGGCCGAAAAACCGCGCCCTGGCGCCATGCGCGGTCCAGTCGGCGTAGCG
>Ga0116144_10005935_pt1 | contig 10859 bp, 6 predicted proteins | sample AD_UKC035_MetaG_FD_89746 | JGI IMG/M metagenome (GOLD analysis project Ga0116144, IMG submission 89746) | Active sludge microbial communities of municipal wastewater-treating anaerobic digesters from USA - AD_UKC035_MetaG | ecosystem: Engineered > Bioreactor > Anaerobic > Digestate | place: USA... | reverse complement strand
GGTGGTGAAGGAGGCGGAGGTGCAGGTGAATCTTTTTCTCCGCAACTACCAATAATAATTGCCGGGAATAAAATAAATAACAGGTAATGAATACCCTTTTTCATTTTTGTCATTTTCAGAATACCTAATTTTTATTCCCAACTTCTAAAATACCAATGTAGCAATAGAATGTGGCCTTGCCTTCACTTCAGCTGCCTTACCATTAATCCATAAATAATAAGGGAACGACTGATTACCCTGGTTCATCACTACCACTACAATCTTTCCATCCTCATTACGGAAAGCTGTAGTCAGCAATTGACTCCGGCTGGCTGCAGCACTGATACGTTTTGCCCCTGGCTGTATAAACCTGGAAAAATGTCCTATATAGTAATAGGCGTTAGTGTAGATCAACTGGCCGGTCTTTGTGTCGCCATGCACCGGTGCAAAACAAAAATTCTGTACATGGTTAGGGCCACCTGTTTCATCAAGTATTATATTCCAATCGGTAAAACCAACCATGCCGTTGTTGTAATCATTGATCATGCTCCGGCCATATTCTTCACCCAACACCCAGGCATTATAGCGGCTTGCATTAAAACTTTCCGCACAACCTTCAGTAAATAAAATATTTTTATCTGGAAATGCTTCATACACTCTTTTCAGGTTCTCATACATCGGTGTGCCGCCACTCCAGTCTTCATACCAGTGAAAGCCGATACCCCAGGCATATTTGGCTGCTTCGGGGTCATTGAAATAGGTTTGTGCCCGCTGGTAGATCAGGTCACGGTTATGGTCCCACACGATGATCTTCTTATCTTTCAACCCTTCTTTTTCCATCGTGGGGCCCAGGTAATTTTTCAAAAAATCTCTTTCTTCTTCAGCTGTATATAAACAACTTTCCCAACGTTGAGTCGCCATTGGCTCATTCTGCACACTGATACCCCAAACAGGAATACCCTCCTTCTCATACTCTTTGATGAATTTAGTATAATACATCGCCCAACTATTGTAGAAATCTGGTTTCAGTTTTCCGCCATGCAGCATATCATTATTATCTTTCATCCATGCCGGCGGGCTCCAGGGACTGGCAAATAAATTCAATTTACCTCCGGCAGCTTTCATTGCTTCCTTAATGAAAGGTATTTTATACTTTTTGTCATGATCAATATTGAATGTTTTAAGTTCCTTATCATTGTCCGCTACATAGGTGTACATATCACTGCTGAAATCGCAGCTGTTAATATTTGTTCTGGCTACTGTATACCCAATCCCCTTTTCTTTATCGAAAAAGGCTTGTAACACTTCTTGTTGTTTATCCCTTGGAAGTTTATAAAAAGTTTCCGCAGATGCATCAGTCAGTGCTGCCCCGGTACCAAAGTAGGTCTGAAAGGTTTTGCCAGGATCAACAAAAACACAGATTTCAGTTTCTTTCGGCTGCCCCATATCCTTAAATACAAGGGTATCCGTCACTGATAAACGATATGTGGTACTATCAGCCGTTGTATATACTATAATCTTTTTCCCATCCGTAGAAAAGGAAGCTGGAGATGAGGAGTTGACAGTATCTTCTTTTTTACTATCTGAACAGGAGAATAATCCCAGCATAGCAACAACAAATATTTTTTTCATATAGCTTTTATTAAAAAAATTACCAAACATAAGTACCCACAGTAGCGCCGGCTAAAGAAGTAACCACCCACTTTCCTTTATACTTAATATTAAAAGAGGTGCTGCTGCCGCTGTCATTCAATACAATCAATACTTTCTTACCATCAGGTCTTACAAAAGCCACGCTATGCAGGCTTACTCCGGTAGTACTGGCAATACGAACTGAACCAGCCGGTACAAATTTCGAAGCATGTGCAATAATATAATAGCCGACATTTCTGCTTACAACAGATGCATTGATAGTTATTGCCCCTTTGCACTCGGTACATCCTCCTGGTGTATGTGGCCCATAAGAAGGGTCGCTGGCAAGATTCCACTCCAGCGCAATTTTACTCCAGTTACGCATTGAACCGATAATGACATTTTTCAGATGCCATTTCAAATCACCATCGAAACTTCCGTTAGCCCCTGTCCATTGCTCTGTGAAATAAAGATTTTTATCAGGATGTGCCGCTTTTACCCCGGACAGGACACCAATCTCACCTGCATACAAATGAAAAGCAGATCCGTCAATAAAAGGTTTAGCAGCAGCGTCGTTCAAAATAGATATAGGATAATTGGGATTATCACAATTATGATCCCATACAATGATCTTTGTATTAATACCGGTCGCCTGGAATGCAGGGCCTAAATGGTTTTTAATAAAATCAGCCTGCTCAGTTGCAGACATTACCATACTGGGATTATTACCGCCATGCTGGGGTTCGTTTTGCGGGGTAATAGCATCAATCCGGATCCCTTTTGCCGCCATCGCCTGAATATATTTTACAAAATACTGAGCATACACACTATAATATTGAGACTGAAGATTCCCTCCTATAGAACTGCCGTTATTTTTCATCCATACCGGTGCACTCCATGGTGAACCCATTATTTTGATTTGTGGATTTATGGTAAGTATTTGTTTTAATACCGGGATAAGATCAACTGTATCTAATGATAAACTGAAATTGGCCAGCGTGGGGTCAGTTTGCCCGGCAGGCATGTCATCATAACTAAAAACAGAAGCACTCAAATCTGAGGCACCGATACTAATCCTCAGGTAACTTATACCAATTGCATCGGTACTATTACCGAATAATTCAGTCAATAAAGAAGACTTTGACGGGCTATCCATTTGGTTAATTAAAGTGGCACTGCCCCCGGTTAATGTATAACCAAATCCATCTACTGTCTGAAACCTTGAAGCGGAATCAACCTCAATATTGGTGAAATTATTAGCCTCCGTATTAAATGCCAATGAAACAGTTTGCTTTTGCAACAACACAGATTTGTCTCCTTTTGTAATCCAATAATCGACTGTGGGAACAGGAATAGTTGGCCCTCCCCCGGAGTTGCTTTTAGAACAGTTAGAAGAAAGCGATACTGCCCCTGCCAAAATAAAAAAGGATAAGAAAAATTTAGTCTTCATACATTTTAGAATAATACTATTAATAACTACTCGTTTGGTTTCAAAAAGACCAGTTCTTTATTATTACGGGCTATCAGCATAATCTTCTTATTTCCTGCCGTATTAAGCCATTTAATATCTCTTGCTTCGCCAAAAAAAGAGGGAATAGTTGTATTATAAGTAAACCCTTCACCAGTTGTACTTCGAGAGAAAAAAGTTGGTAACAAGGCATCATAACGTCCCTCGTAAGGGATCACTCCATAAAAGTTTCCGGCACCGATATAGGTACCTCTCTGTCCCGGAACAGCCGTGGCAAAAGTCATAACCGGGGCTAATTGCAGCTCTGCAGGTAATATCTCTTTTTTGAAATTCCCTTTCCCATCATTAATAAAACAAGAAGAGCTAAGTGTCTCTGCTGTTAGTGTTATATAATCTTTGAACAAATCAAAGAACATATAATCAACTGTTTTGCCTGCCACTTCGCTGTACGTTAAATAAGCTTTTTTCAATACCGGCAATGGTCTTTCCAGTTCATCTTTGGCCAGGAAAGTATACTCTTTCCCGTTTACGGTATAACACATTATCTGTTCTGTTGATCCGTTAAGATCAAAATCCTTGACATATAGTTTTAATGGACCATTTTTACCAGCAAATAGTTTTGAGTTGTGCCCCCAATTCCCTGCCAGTATATCTGTAAAGCCGTCTCCATTCACATCTGTGGCATGAATTGTTTGCCAGAGACCAGTAGATTGCGGGATATCCTTTGCTGTAAATATGCCCTTATTATTAATAAATATCTTCACCGGCATCCATTCCCCTGTAACAATAATATCCTGCCATCCATCTTTATTTATATCCGCAAACGAAGCGGTTGTTACTAATCCAACTGATTTTAATGGGATAATATTATCGCCGGCATAGCTAAACTTACCTTTTCCATCATTGATCATCAGGTAAGATGTTTGTGGAACACCATATGCAGCAACGCTGGCCAGGTTACCGATAAAAATATCCGTATCTCCGTCGTTATCTGCATCCCCTGCTGCTACACAGGATTTATTTTCATACCGTTGTGTAAAAGAATCCGCAGCTTTGGAGAATCTGCCTTTTCCATTATTAATATATAGCCGGTCTTCCTGCGAAAGAGCATTGGCACGGGGTTCGTTACCACCGCTGACAACATACAGATCAAGTGAGCCATCACCATTTGCATCAAAGAATACAGCATCTACATCCTCGCAGATAGCATCAGCACCAAAAACGGCTGTATCAGCAGCTATGAAAGAGCCGTTGGATTGTTGAATCATTAATGCACCCGGCTGGTATTTGGCGCCACATGCATAAAAATCATCCAGCCCGTCTCCGTTTACATCACCCACGGCAATTTTAGGTCCTCTTGTTGATAATGCATGTGGTATCAGGTATTGTACATTAAAATCAACAAATTCATTTTCCTTATGTCTCCAGTTACAGGCAATATTTTGTGAGACATCTGTAAACAATGAGGGGGATTGCTTAACGTAAACAGCATAATCAAAAATACCAGTTGCATCTTTCTGCAAAAAACTAATGGTTTTATTTACAGAAACATTTTTTACTGTTTGTGACCTTTGGTTTGGCCAGACTACCAGGATGCTGTCTACTGTTGCAATTGAATCCAGGCCAAAGTGTAATCTTGTATCACAGGATGACTGGAACCCCCTTGTCAGCATAAGTTGCTGATACTGCATTTTGCCACCGGTAAATACATATGCTTTGGTACCAAGTCCAAAGCTATTCAGACTATCTCCTTTGAAAGAGAGTGATATATAATTTTTCGTTGGCGCATTATTTCTCAGCAGAGCAGCTTTAGCATTAATACAATTAATTACAAGATCAAGATCTCCGTCATTATCAAAATCGGCATAAGCTGAGCCATTAAAATAGCCTTTCATTTTGGCAGTGCCCCATTCCTTACTTACATCTTTAAAAGAATAATCCCCATCCCCCCGGAATAAAAAGGGATGAGAGCTCCCATCTGGCATAGCCTCAATAGATTCTTCATCAAACTTATCCGTTTGATCCATGCCTTTTGATTTCAGGTCAGAAACGAACCTGACATAATCCAGGTCGACCGGACGCTTTACTATACCGCTTGATATGAACAAGTCTTTATTCCCGTCATTGTCAAAGTCAGCAAATAGTGGCGCCCAGCTCCAGTCTGTTGCAGACACACCGCTCATCAGGGATATTTCACTAAAACTGCTTCCGTTCCCATTGTTTCTTTGCAGGCAATTTTTGGAGTACTGATGCTGATATCCCTGTATCTCCAATTTTACTTTATAGATATCGGGATTCTCGTCACTGCCATATGTTTTTAAAATTTTTTCATCCGGTGGCAGCATATCAACTGTTACTACATCCAGCTGTCCGTCATTATTATAATCGGCAACATCATTTCCCATACTAAAGCGGCTATAGTGATTAAAATGTTTAGCGCCACTTTCAGTGAATGTGCCATTGCCATTATTAATGTAGTAATAATCATTCTCATGAAAGTCATTCCCTATATAAATATCTTCCCATCCGTCATTATTAATGTCGGCCACTGCAACTCCCAAACCATAACCAAGATTACTCTGATAGATTCCTGCTTCTTTTGAAACATCAATAAACTTCCCGTTTACATTCACATCATTACGGTAAAGGATATCTCCCGATAAAGAATCATATCTTTTCCGGTTATTCGTATCCACAATATTTGAATGGGGATGGTGTGATTGATTCAGTACATAGCAATCAAGATCGCCATCATGATCAAAGTCAAAGAATGCTGTCTGGGTGGTAAGGCCGGAGTAATTAAGTCCATAATCTGCACTCTTCTCCGTAAAAGTGTTATTACCATTATTAATGAATAGCTCATTATGCCCTTTTAATTCATACTTATTATTGACTGAGCTTACATATATATCAAGAAAGCCATCACCATTTACATCAGCCATAGAAACACCGGTACACCAGTCAGATTTACCAGCCACGCCGGCTTTATCTGTAATATCATCAAATTTAAAATCTCCCTTGTTGAGATATAACTTATTACCGCTTTTATTATTTGCCGTAAAATAAATATCCGGTAGCCCGTCATTATTTATATCGCCTGCAGCGACACCCCCACCATTATAATAATAGAGATAGTAGAGAATATTAAAGAGTTTATGTTTTTCCAGGGTGTTGGTGAAAGTAATATTTGTATGAGAAGATGGCAAACTGGCAAACAAAGTGTTCTTTCCGTTCTTACAACTACTAACTCCTGTTACTAAAAGAACAACAAAAACAAATGCATATAAAAGATAAAGACTCTGCTTAAACATGTAGCAAATTTCTAATAGATTAACCCAATTAAGTTTAAAAGGGCTGAAACAAATGATTGTTCAGCCCCTTTTTACTGCTTATGTTCTGCGATTGCCAAAAATCTTCAGTCAATCATTTTATAACCTGCTGTTATATAAAGCGGTCACTTCCGAAGCAGTTAATGCTTTACCATATAAACGGAACTGATCCATGCCCCCGGAATATGAATGTATCCAGGCATCTCCCACACCACTGATACCAGCATGCTTATTCCAACCACCTACAACCAGGCTTGCTGCATTTGTAAATGGTGTAGCTCCCCTTGGATTACCATTTTTCATTACAGTACCTGAGGTCTTGGCCAACGCACCATCTACATAGGCTCTTACTTTTGAATCTGTTTCATCATAAGTAAAGACAATGTGATGCCAGTTTCCATTTAATGCATTAGGAAGTCTCTCGGTTCCGATAAACTCAACCCAATAATCTTCAATAGCCAGTTTACAGGCCATTTGTGTAGCGGTACTATTACCAGGATCCGGACCACCTTTTTCTACTAAAAGAAACAGTCCGCTCTCATGCCAGTAATCTTTAGAAGTGAGTGAAAAATGAAACTCAGGTTCCCCGTCAGTGGCAGGGACATTCTTCATCCAGTAAGAAATTGACCAGCTTGTTGATTTTGCAAAATCATTCGCATTATTATACTTAATGGCTTTGTCTTTTGCCGTAGCTCCTTGTATCCCTTTTCCGGAAACACCATCAATAGATGCTAACGGGTTACTGGAAGCAAAGTTTGCCTTAATACTGTCTACCGCATTACGAAGAGGATCAGTACTTGTTCCATCAAATGCCGTATAAAATTTCAATGGACCTCCCGGGGGATTCGTATCAGGAGGATAATCTCCCAAAGCCGGGCGACTCATTTTCTGACAACTGGCAGCCAGCAAAACAACTGTTGCAACCAGTGCGTAGTGCTGAATATTTTTTTTCATGTGCATTTTTTAAAATTTTCTATTTATAGAAATTTTGTTTCAAATGATTACCATTCGGGATTTTGTATAATAGTACCTCCGCATCTGTCAATTACAGGTTGTGGAATCGGGTAATATCTGCAACGATTAGTATAACCTAATGATCCCAATACAGATAATGCGTCACCCCATCTTACCAGGTCAAAGAAGCGTTCCCCTTCCACACCAAACTCTACTCTTCTTTCGTGTTTTATATCTGCTCTCATTTGTGCCTGTGTAGTATAGGTACGACCAGAAAGACCAGCCCTGGTTCTTACCTGGTTGAGCCAGCTGATACCAGTGGCCCCCTGGCCTAATTCATTACTTGCTTCTGCTGCCATCAACAATACATCAGCATAACGGATAATCCTTTTATTGATCCATCTCGGGTTATCACTAAAACCTGTAGATGCACGGTAAGCCGGATCAGCATATATTTTTTTGTTCCAATACTTTCTTGGAAGCGGACCAGGTACTGGGTCAAAAATGGAATTGGGAAGTACCCTTCCATATCCACCGGTGGACGGATCGTCTGACTGACCAGAGAAAAGAATGGTAGATCCTTTTCTTACGTCTCCTGCTTCGAAGGCATTCACCAGGTTATCGGTTGGTGTATTCCATCCCCATCCAAGGTTCCATCCGGTAGCGGTAGCAGCTCTTACACCCATACAGGTAGCAAAACCACAACCCTGATCAATAGAACCATTAGGACTAACATAAGCCTGTATTTCAAAAATTGATTCCCCACTGTTTTCGCCTGCATCTTTGAAAATTCCATAATAGCTGGAATTCAAAGAATATGTAGTAGAACCTATGACCTGCTGGCATAATGCTAAAGCCTGTGCCCAGTTTTGCCTGTATAAATAAGTCTTTGCATGCAATGCCCTGGCAGCTCCGGTAGATAATCTTCCCGGGTATTGAGAACCCCATGAAGCTGGTAATGTAGCTGCGGCAAACTGAAGATCAGCATCAATAAAGGCGTATACTTCAGCAACCGTATTCTTTGGTTTACAAAGATCAGAGGACTGATAGATCTTACCGGAGTGAATTGGAACTTCTCCGAATGTTCTTACCAGGTCGAAATAAGAAAAAGCTCTCATAAATCTTGCTTCCGCTACGTTTAACTGAGTACTGGCATCAGTCAATCCCAAAGAGTCTGCTTTGTGAATAGCCGAATTAGCCAATTGTATCAGCGTCATGTGATCATCCCAGTAAACGTTGGTAGCCCAAAGATCCTTTACATACTGAAAGTTATCAAAGGGTGCCACCCATTCTGCACCATCAGCAGCATCACTTCCTTTTTCTGAATCATCAGAACGGAAATCATGCACACCGAGCCAGGGAATGGTGGTAAACCCAGGGCTATTTCTGAGGTTACTGTAAATACCAAATATTTCTGCTTCGATACCACCCTGGTTCAAATCTTCCAGCGTAGCCGTCAGCGGCTTACGGTCCAGGAATTTTTCACAACCGCTCAACATCATAAGAAAAGGCAGGGCAAGCAACAATGCAAAAAAAGTGCTTTTAAAATTTCTCATTTTTTGCTATTTAATAGTTTAAAAATTTACGTTTAATCCGAATGTCGTTACCATTGGTATCGCATTACCTGCTCTGTCAACAGAGAATGAAGTGGCATTACCACCAAACTCCGGAGAATAACCAAGGTTATTTTTCCATGTCTTCATATTCTGCACATTCAGGAATAAACGGAGTGATTTCATTTTCAGTTTTGAGATAAACTTAGGTTCAACATTATATCCAACCTGAACGTTTCTTAACCTGAAGTAGCTTCCGTCTTCAATGGAATAAGTAGAGTTCTCGTAATTAATCCTGTGATCCTGCCCTAATATAGGATCCCAGTTAGATGTACCCTCTCCTGTCCACCTGTTGATCTTGAACTTGGGATAATTTACACGCTGAAAAGGAGACTCGGTTGCACCCCACACACGGAATATCTCATTGCCATATACACCACCAAAGTCAATACCCAGATCAAATCCTTTGTACTTTAATCCTACAGAACCACCATAAGTGAAATCAGGCGTAGGATTACCGATTATGGTTTTATCATTTGTATTGATAACACCATCACCGTTAATATCCTTGTATTTAAGGTCCCCTGGGCCATATGCAAATTCTGTATTTACAGGTGATGCCAATTTTTCTGCATATGTCTGGTACACACCTTCAACAATGTATCCGTAGAAGGAACCAATGGGAGAACCTACTCTTGTAATAGACGGGCCATCGAAGATATCCTTACCATCACCTGCCAGAGACAGTACTTCATTGTTAAATGTGGTCAGGTTACCTCCAAGAGTTAATGTAAGATCTCTTCCTAATGTTTGTGTCCATGCAGCAGCAAATTCTAAACCATTATTTCTAAGGGAGCCCTGGTTCAATAAACCATCACTCAAACCACCATTGTTCACTCTTGATAACAGACCTTTGGTTGTTTTAGTATAATATGCAGCTTCGAAATGGAGACGGCGTTTAAATGCATCCAGTTCTACACCCACTTCAGTCGCATGGTTGGTTTCCCATTTCAGGCTCGGATCTGCCAGGTAATCATTTTCTGCCGCTGTATATACAAGGTCTCCGAATACGGCTGCAGATCCTGTACGCAATAATGGATAAGCAGGGTAATTGTATCCACCGGTATTCTGAACACCAAGTACACCGGTTGATGCTTTTAACTTCAGGAAGTCAACCACATTCTGATTTTGCATGAATTCTTCTTTGGTCAATTCCCATGCAGCACCAACAGCCCAGAATGGTTGCCATTGGTTGTTAGGAAATACTGAAGTTCCGTCCATTCTGAAAGATGCATTAAAATAATACTTACCTCTGAAATTATATAAGGCCCTGGCAAGGAAAGAAGCGGTTGTTCTTTCGTATTGGCTTGAAGAAGCTCTTACACTCAGGGGATCTTCAAATCCGTTACTTACATACCAGAATCTTTTATCGTTAGGAACAGCATTACCGGTAATGCTTTGCTGGGATGAACCGAAACGGCCTGCATAGCGAAAATCATAGGTCGTGAAACCAACCATTCCTGTAATGTTATGATCACCGGAAATGCGGCCTTTATACGTTAAAATATTATCTGTCTGGAATTTTTTATAGGTATCATCGCTTTCTCTTACTCCTGTTCTTCTGCTGTACAGGAATGCTACATCGTTAGCCGCATCGTAGGCATTATATACAGGTGTATATACCCTGGCATTCACATTACTCATATCAGCATACACGGTTGAGCGGAAGCTAAGGTTTCTGTGTAAAGTAAATTCTGCAAAGGCGCTTGCCACTATCCTGTTTTCCTGGCTGATCGTTTTGTCCCACTCATTTTCAAGTATGAGTAATGGATTGATCACCCCTGAATTCTGGATAAGAGGCAGTTCATAGTACAGATTGTACGTATTACTGTCTAACCCGTAAGGATTTTTTGTAAAGACAGATTTTGTACCTGCACTTACCTG
>Ga0116144_10005932_pt1 | contig 10865 bp, 9 predicted proteins | sample AD_UKC035_MetaG_FD_89746 | JGI IMG/M metagenome (GOLD analysis project Ga0116144, IMG submission 89746) | Active sludge microbial communities of municipal wastewater-treating anaerobic digesters from USA - AD_UKC035_MetaG | ecosystem: Engineered > Bioreactor > Anaerobic > Digestate | place: USA... | reverse complement strand
TGCGGCCACGGTGACGCTGAGCGCCTACGATGACAGCGGCACGGTTCGGGCAGTGCGCACCATTACCCTGGATCCGTTTGAGAAGGTGGTGGAGGTGGCGGAGAACCTCTTTCCCGGTCAGGACCTCAGGCCTGCCACCTATATCGGCTATGCCTCCACTCAGAACCTCGTCGGCTTTCAGCTCAACGGCTCCGAGGATGGAACCATGCTCGACGGTTTGCCGGGGATGTAAAAGAAAATGTTCGCACCAGACAGCTCTTGAGGCTATCGGCAAAGGCCCAACGAGAGTTGACCTGTGCCGCCCGGCCAAGCACACAAATTCCGTAGTGCTTGGAAAAAAATCTATTTTTTCTCTTCAGGCAGCAACGGTACTCCGCTGCGCTGCTTGCATTCGATTTCCTTTATTGTTTCATTCAGCATCAAGAATCGTTCGGGGGTCGAAGGATGGGATTTGGCGTACTTCGTTTCAGCACTCCTGGGGTGAGCTGTTGCAAAGCGTCTGAAGAAGTCTGGACCGGAATGAATGTCGTAGCCAGCATTGGCCAAAATATAAAGGCCGACATAATCGGCTTCACGCTCGATGTCTTTCGTGTATGCCTGCTCTCCTTTTTGTATGCCTATTTTGGTAAATTCTCCTCCTGTAAATCCGCCAAACACAGTAAAGGCAACATCAACAACAGCCCCAAGCAGTCCTGCTATCAGAGTGTTTCTTTTTACCATACTCTGGTGCTGACGAATATTGTGAGCCAATTCATGACTCACTACCATTGCTAACTCATCGTCATCAGTCGTGAAGCGCATCATGCCGGGAGTTATGTATATGTTCTCTCCATCGGCGTAAGCGTTTACGACATCAGGACTGCCAACAGGATTGCCTATGCGTACACGATAGCCAGCGGAACGAATAGTCTTTATCTCTACGGTCAACGGTTCATCTTCTCTCCGTAACGCAACTCTCAGGAGACCATCCTGCCGTAATCGCTTCAGTGTCGCCTTAAAGTCCGAAGCACTGTGAGGCAAAGCACAGCCATCGATGCTTACAACCACATCTCCCGCCTGTATCCCTGCTTCCTGAGCAGGAGAACCAGGAATAACACTGTCTATCTCAAAATCCTCTCCAAGACCATAGACCTCAGCAGCAGCTTCCTGGTCCTCGGCAGCAAAAAAAGTCTTATGGATAATACGAAGTCCATCGACATTTTTTTGCCGGGGAGCCATTTCGACAGCAGCCGAGGATACCCGAAAGGACACGTTGGCAAGTCGGTTTTCAAGAAAACGTCTCTCCTCAAGAATCAAGCACCGTTGCAAGTGTTGTTCCTCACGGAGAGCTTCTTCGGTAAAGGTTGGCGCCACTGTCTTTGGGGCCGCACAACCGACCAAGGCGATCAGTATCAACAGGAGAATCGACTTGCAACAATCTATCAAGCGAAGATTCCTCACTGACTATCCTCTTTCACTAACTAGATTGTGCCTTGGCTGAAAGGCGCCTCATCATAGCTAAAAAGCTAGGCAGAGATCAATAGAAAAGTGGCACCGGAAGCTCCTTGTTTTGAGAAGGCATATTTGATGGACTCGTAAAAAGCGGTTTATGGGGTGACGAAGTGATCCCGCTGTAAGAGGGAGATCGTGGCAATCTCAGCTCTTTATCCCCTGCCGAAGGCAGGGATTTTTACGATGTCATCACTTTTGAACATACGAAATCACAGGCCTAGACAGCAGCGACGGAAAGCAACGGGACTGCCTCTGTTTGTGTTTTCAGATTGCTTCGATTGTTGACGGAGGCTTCGAGGCAATATTGTAGGTGACACTGACAATACCGGGCACATCGCGGATTATTTCAGCCGCAAGCTGGCCGAGCAGTTCAAACGAAAGGCGGGTAGGTGTGGCCGTACGCGCATCCACACTGTCCCAGCAACGGACCTCTATCTGTTGACCGAAATCGCGCTTACCGTCGCGCATACCGGTCACTCGATCTTCGTGCAAGATTGCCATGTACTGAAAAGCATTGCTGTCCTTCAGCAACCGCTCCACGACGACCGTTGCTTTTCGAACCGTTTCGATAGCTTCGGGAGTGACTGCTCCGATTACGCGGGCCGCAAGAGCCGGACCAGGGAAGGGAATGCGCTCAAAAAGCGCGCTTGGGAGTCCAAGGGCTTTCCCGACCTTTCTGACACCGTCTTTCCGAAGCTGGATAAGCGGCTCGATGATACGGTAACCAAAGGCTTCCAGTGGATCGATACCCAGCTGCTCGAAGACATTGTGCTGCCGTTTGATTCCAGCCACCGTTTCGTCGATGTCGGTGAGGATCGTTCCTTGAAGGAGGAACATGGCTCCGCTTTGTTTGACCAGGCGCCCGAATACGCTCCGGTAAAATGTTTGGGTTATCGCCTCGCGCTTTTCCTCCGGGTCCGCGATCCCCGAAAGAGCGGCAAAGAACTCTTCCCGTGCGTCAACGACATCGACTACGACCCCGAGTTCTTGAAACATGCCGGCTACGCGTGCCGCCTCTCCTTCGCGCATGAGGCCGTTTTCGACAAAGACGGTCTTAAGCTGCTTTCCCAATGCCCGATGACCGAGCATCGTCACCACTGATGAATCAACGCCACCCGAGAGAGCATTGATGGCGGCTCCATCACCAACGAGCTTCCGGATTTCATCGACTTTTGTGTTGATAAAGGTCTCGGTATTAAGCTCCTGAACGGTGATCTCATTCTTCATATAAAAGGCTCCTTTTGTTTAATCGTCGTTTGTTTGTTCTTGGGAGGTTTTTCGGAGAACTAAACGGGGCAGACCTCACGTGCACTCCTTGTACAGCGGCTAGCATGGCTGGGAATACCCGGTAGAAGGTCCGGTGTTCAAACACGCCATTACTACAAGACGTGAATAAAAAAGACGAAGCATGCCTGGAGCAGTTCGCCTTCAGTATTCACGTCTGAGTCTATTCTTACCCATTCCTCACAACTTCTTTCCTTCTGAGCACATCAAAGGTGATAAGGAAAACTCATCATATCGGGCACAGCGGAGAAAATCAAATGAAAAATGGACGCATGTGTTCAAAGCACACGCAATCGAGGGCGATACCTCCTTATTCCAACCATTGCACAACCTCATCGAGATCGGCCCGTTCCCGGGGGAATCCGTTGATCGGCGCCTTCATGTCGGGATATCCCAGCGCCGCGCCGATCACCGCGAGTTTGTTTTCCGGAAGAAGCGCACGTTCCCTGAGGAGCTGAGGATACATGACCGCGCAGGCTTCGATACAGGTGCCGAGTCCTCGGTCGTGGGCAAGCAGGCACAGCGTCTGGAGAATAAGGCCTGTGTCGAGCATGGCATACGGGAGGCACAGACTCTTATCCACCCCGATTATTACCAGGCACGGCGCATCAAAAAACTTGAACATCTCGGCATACAGCTTACCGCGAGCTTCCTTGTCGTTGCGGTCGATGGCAAGCCCGTCCATGAGGCTCCTGAAGAGTCCTGTGTAGCGATTGTTCCACTGACCGGTCCACTGCTCCGGCATGGAGATATCCGGGCTAGGTGGATCTCCCTTCACGCACTTTGCCAAGTTGGCCTGCTTATACGCGCTCAGTGCTCCACCGGTAATCACATAGAGCTCCCAGACCTGGGTATTACCCCAGGAGGGAGCCCAGCGCACCTGGTCCATGAGGTCGTGGAGAAGATCCGAGGGTATTTCCTTGGAGAGAAATTTGCGGATGCTTCTTCGTTCCTGCACTGCCTTGGTTGTTTCCATGTGCAATTCCTCGCAGGTTCGGGCTCGATAGCCTCGATGGAAATGATGTGTTTTGCAGGACGGTTTGCCACCGGTTGAATTAACGTATGAGAAATACCGAATGCTAATATGACCACGCACCGGGCTGCGCTGCAGGCATCACTGATGGTGCCTTTTAAAAACTGACGAACCACCCCTTGCAGTGCACGAGGAGTGTTCTTCCCCGCAACTCGCCTTTTTATGCATGATTCCGATTGAACTGTCAAGGAACATGAACGTCGAGGAGAAGATCTTTCTGGAGACGTACACTATTTTGTTTTTCTCCTCTCTGCCTTACCATGCCGCCTTGCCGTTTATGAACCGGTACCGGTGACAGCAAAGTTGTAGGGATTTTCATCACTGTCGTTATTCGCAATGGAAACCGAAGCACTTCGCACTCCTCTCACCGATGGCCGGAAAGCGATGACAAAGGTAGTCGACCGGGACGGCTGGACTGGAGTAGCCGGTTGTGTATAAATGCGAAAGTCAGCGGCATTCGGCCCGCTCACCTTCACTCGGGGTGAGCCGGTGAGGTTCAGGCTTGTACCACCCAGATTCTGAATGGTAAAGGTCACCTGCTTCATCGTTTTCACCGGCACGCTGCCGAAAGAAAAGCTGCCGCTGTTATCCGGAACAGGTGTGCCTGCCTGGGAGATGGCGATTTCCGGATCTGCTGTAGACAAGGAAATGGTATCATTCACCTTCGGTGATTCACCTTCACTGTTTCTCACCTTGAAATATACCCTCTTGGTGCCCGCACCACTACTCAAGGTGAAGCTGGGAGCAGAAGAATAGGCCAGCCATCGGGCTCCGGCAAAGGAGCTGGATTCGCTGGCCATACACTGGGTCGGGTTATTTGCTGCGGTATTGTTCAGCGTGACGGTCCGGCTGCTCGTGCTTGCTGCACCGTTATTGATCATGAGAGAGGTTACCGTTGGCATCGGGGTTGTCGGGATCACTGACCGAAATCCATGAACCTTGCCGGTCTCATCCTCGTATAATCCTACGATGTTCTTGCCCTGAATGTCGCAGACATAGGTACGCGTGTTTGAGTAATCGATTTTAGTCCAGACGTCTGTCGTGTAGTTGTAGACAAATCCGATTTCTTCGGTACTTGATGCTACGTATCGTCCGACGATATTTCCCCCATCAATCCCATAGGCAAATGTCCAGTTAGATCCTGGATAGCTGAGCGAGGTCCATGCGGCGGGGTCACTGGGGTTGCGGCTCATATCATACACATAAGCGTGCGCCCCGCCGCTGCTGCTCTGGTAAAAACCGGTCACCATGCCCTCACTACCATCAACGCCGTAGGCTCTGGTTTTATAGGCGCCTGGATAGATCAGCGTGGTCCATGTTCCTCGTCCGTCATAGACGAATCCGACTTCCATTCCTCCTGCATTAATGTAGCGCCCGGTCAGGTAATCACCGTCTATGCCATAGAGAAATGTGTTGTTCGCAGTGGTCCCACCGCCATAATTGACCGTAGTCCAGCTGTCAGAGTCATCAGGATCTCCAGTAATGTCATACGTGAATCCATGCCCCCCTTGTCCGAAAAAGAAGCCTACCATTCCTGTTCCATCGATACAGTCGCCTCTGGTATAGCCCGTAGCCTTAGGATGATCCAGTGTGGTCCAGGTGTTTGTTGTGGTATTAAAGAGAAATGCATGTTGGGGAACGTCGGTGTATCCGGTATCGGATACGGCTTTGTAGCCGATAAAGCCGACGATGTTGCTCCCGTCGATTCCATAGGCATGAGTGTCAAATCCGCCGGGATGAGTCAGTGTTTCGAATGCAACGCCATCAGAAGAAAAACACACCATACCCAGCCACATTAACATACCTATGCAGAGAGTCCTCGCGGTCATCATTCTCTCCTCCTTTCTGAATAATTTCAACAGGGGGCGTAATTCTCGCTATAACAACCATATAGATACTGACAGCGGGGACAATACTGCCTTGTGCCTATTCGCATTCGCGTGGTGACCTTATTGACCACGTTGTGAGCATGTATCTGGTCGGGCAGAATCGACGTACCTCAGGTCATTGTCGGACTCAAGAGGTTATATGCATACGTGTTGATGAGGATGTGAGAATCGGTGAAGAGAAGCCCCAGAGGACAGGGCCACCTGAGAACCACATCCCATTCGCTGGTTCTTGGAAAAGAGAGATCCGCTCATATGAGTAAAATATCCAATAGAAATACACTGTCTACCCCCTTGCGCACCATCCTGGTTCAGAATACCGTGATCGTATGTCGACGGAGAAAGCACTGGGCCTTCTTCTCCGGAATGAGAAATCGACGGAAGCGCATCGAGAGAACTGTATTGGGGTTGGCTGAGAGAAAAGTCACCGTATCCGAATAGAATCGGGAATGCCGCTTCCAGTCTGACACCGATTCTCCAGATCGATTTCTGAACGGTGAGATCATTGAGTGCACTGCTGCACAACGGGGGATCTTTCATTCACCTGCACCTACGCCGGAGAGGAGCTATGTTCTTCGATAGCTGGACATCCCTACTCAAGATCGTGATAGTGGGAAGTTTGGCGTATATAGCGTTAGTCGCATTACTGCGCACTTCAGGGAAACGCACTCTGGCGCAGATGAATGCCTTTGATCTGATCGTCACCGTTGCACTCGGCTCTATGCTTGCTACTGTAGTCATCTCAAAGGATACTGCCCTGGCAGAAGGAGTATTGGGCTTAACACTGCTCATCCTTTTCCAGTATGGCGTAGCGTGGTTATCGATCCGGTCTCCGAGGTTCAGCAAGCTGGTCAAGTCCGAGCCTCGTTTGCTGCTCCACAAGGGAAAACTTCTGGAGAGAGCACTCCGGGAAGAGCGAATAAAAAAGGAGGAACTGCTGCAGGCGATCCGGAACCAAGGTGTACTCTCGTTGGACCAGGTCGAAGCAGTGGTAATTGAGACTAACGGCAGCTTTAGCATTATCAAGGTTGCAGAAAGCAAGGGATTGTCGACTCTGGCCTCCGTGAAACACACCCATGAGATGAATAAAGCTGCCGAATAGGTTTTGTGAGCCGCCGGACCGATTGCAGTGCCCTTTTCGTCCGTGTTTCTGAAGATAACGCTTTCGCACCGGCCTTTCCTCTGCACCTGAAAGGCAGCTCGCGATTCTCCGGTACCATCCCGACACTCTCTAGTTCACGTTGACCTGGGAAACGAAGCCAGGGCCACCACGCACGGACAACTATGTCATTGCTTCTTGAGACGCAACACGGCGCACCTTCACAGCACGTGTTTGGCAGTCGCATCATTCACGGGCACCCTGTCCGGGGCGCAAATACCGTATCATTTTCTGGTAAATACGGACAAGTCTGCATTTACAAAAACCACTCTCCCTTCACAATAGCAGATGGGGTCCCGGCTGGCGCGCTCCCGTCCTTTGATTCTTGCCTGGCGAAACAATACTCCTTGCCCGCAGCTTCCCGCTCCACAGCAGCCGCGACATCACCTGAACTCAGGTCAAAGAACCCATATGAAAGGAGAGTAGCAATGAGTACACGACCATGGCACACCTGGTTAGCCGCTATACCGCGCTTGATTCTGTGGATTCTGATTATCGGAGTGCTGGCCACAATGATTTTTCAGCAAATACAAGCTGCTGCGCAGCAGGAACAACGTCTTGCACTAATCCGGGAAATCCAGCACGAGCGGCAGAGCCGAGTAATCACCCTCATCCATGAGAAACAGCTCATCAGCATTCTGGGCATCCCCTTCCGCGGTTTTATCGACATTGAAGATGCCGAGGCTATCCTCCAGGTGGTGCGGGAAACACCGCCGGACATGCCGATCGATATGATCATACACACCCCCGGAGGTCTTGCACTGGCAGCCACTCAAATCGCTCTGGCTCTGAAGAGCCATCAGGGCCGGGTTACGGTTTTTGTACCATACTACGCAATGAGCGGGGGCACCCTTCTGGCGCTGGCTGCCGACGAGATCGTCATGGATCCGTATGCGGTCCTCGGGCCCGTCGATCCGCAGCTCTCGTTGTTTCCCGCAGTATCGATCATTGAAGCCGTTCAGGCTAAGCCGATCGAGGACGTGGACGATTCCACGCTGATCATGGCAGATATGGCAAAAAAAGCCATCCGCCAGATCACCGATCTGGTCAAGCAGCTTCTGCAGGACCGGATGCCCGAGGAAAAGGCTGAGCAAATCGCTGTTTTCCTGGCCAGCGGCCGATTTACACATGACTATCCGATTACGGTAAGCGTGGGCCGCTCCATCGGTCTGCCCATCTCCACCGCTGTGCCCGATTCGGTTTATCGACTGGTAGCGCTTTATCGAAAGGAAGATCTCGAATCGTCTGCAGTCACTTCGGTACCACGCGATGAAACCGCCCGAAATGATCTGTCACTAACCCGTCCATAGGAAAGGTATCTACTATGCTTAAGACACCACGTAATCGAAAAAAAGGGCTGACCAATCTGGCGATTCTCATGACACTCAGTTGTTTTCTGTGGCTGTGGCCGATTTCAGCATGGGCGCAGAACCAGCGGCAGGCATCCTCCTTGGAGGAATTCTCCCAAGAACTCAACCAGGTAGCAGAGAAAGTCATTCCTGCAGTTGTCTCAGTGCGGGTCGAACTGAACGTTCCGGCAGACACAGCACAGGGCCCGTTCGATTTCAACAACCCTTTTAGTCCCTTCAACAGGGATTTTTTTGAACGGTTTTTTGGACCGGGCTTGCCTTCACCGGCGCCGCAGCAAGAGCAACGCCAAGCGGGAATGGGTTCAGGTTTTATTATTTCCAGAGACGGGCTGATCCTTTCCAGCCACCACGTTGTCGGAGAAGCTGACCGTATCGTAGTACGGTTGCGTGATGGTCGCGAATTCGAGGCTAAGGTTCTCGGCAGCGATCCTCCTTCGGATGTAGCAGTTATTAGGATCAGCGGTGGAAACGATCTCCCGGCGATACCACTCGGCGATTCCGATGCACTGCTGGTGGGCGAGCTGGTGATGGCAATTGGCAACCCGTTCGGCCTTGCACACACCCTGACCACCGGTGTTGTCAGTGCAAAAGGAAGAACCAACCTTGGCATTACTGACTATGAGGACTTCATCCAGACTGACGCTTCCATTAATCCGGGCAATTCCGGAGGGCCGCTGACCAACATGAGGGGTGAAGTGGTAGGCGTTAATACGGCAATCTTTTCTCAGAGCGGCGGCAGCTTGGGAATCGGGTTTGCCGTACCGATTAATATGGTTAAAGCCGTCATTGACCAGTTGCTGGAACGTGGCGAGGTTACCCGGGGCTTCCTCGGCATCGGTATACAGAATCTGACACCTGATCTTCGTGCGTCCTTCAATTTAGACAACACCGTCAAGGGTGTCGTCGTAACCGATGTGATGGAGAATTCTCCTGCAGATCGTGCCGGGCTGCAGCGGGGAGACATCATCACCGCGTATAATGACGAGCCGGTCATTGAAGCAAGCCAGTTTCGGAATGCGGTAGCCCTAGCGCAGCCGGGTACTCGTGTTGCAATGACCGTCATCCGCAACAGCGAAAAGATTCAGGTACAGGCTGAGCTGGGATCGCAGACGGAAGGCGAACCCGCTGCCCGCACTCCCCAGGCAGACACCACCAGTAAGTACGGGTTCACGGTTCAACGTCTTACCCCCGATCTCGCCGCTACCCTCGGATATCAGAGGATGTCGGGAGTAGTTGTCTCTGCCGTTACGCCCGGAAGTCCTGCAGCGATAGCCGGGCTCAGGCCGGGAATGCTTATCAGTGAGGTTGGTCGGCAGCAGGTCGCTTCGGTAGAAGAATTTTACGCGGAGATCCAAAAACACCAAAACCAGGAGCGGGTGTTGCTGTTCGTTCACTATCGGGGAGGATCACAGTACCTGACATTGCCGCTGCGTCAGCAGCAGTAACAGATACTCTTCCGTCTGAACACAGCTCGTGGTGATATGCGGTCTGCCGCAGGCCTCATAGTGTACGAAGCCCGGAGTCAAAAGGCACTGCCATCATCCTGGCTCCGGGCTCTTCCCAGTGAAACTCACCTATGCAACCGTGATATCTTTGTCCAGGTAGACGTCTTGAATGGCATTGAGCAACTCGATTCCTTTCTCCAGAGATTTCTGAAAGGCTTTCCGCCCGGAAATCAAACCCATACCGCCGGCTCTCTTGTTGATTACCGCGGTGCGCACCGCCTGGGCCAGATCATCTTTCCCCGAAGCACCTCCCGAGTTGATCAGGCCGGCACGGCCCATGTAACAATTCGCTACCTGATACCGGGTCAAATCAATAGGGTTGTCCGATGTCAACTCCGAATACATTTTCTCGTCAGTCTTCCCAAATTCTATTGCCTGAAAGCCGCCGTTGTTTTCAGGCTGCTTCTGTTTAATAATGTCCGCTTCAATGGTCACGCCAAGGTAGTTGGCCTGGCCGGTCAAATCGGCAGCCAAATGATAATCGTTGGTCTCCGTCTTGAAAACCGGATTACGAAGATAGGTCCAGAGAATGGTTATCATTCCCAGGGAATGAGCATAGCTGAATGCCTCGGTTATCTCCTGAATTTGCCGGTCGCTCTCTGGTGAACCATAGTAGATGGTAGCTCCGACACCCAGTGCTCCCATATCCCAAGCCTGGTCAACGTGAGCAAAGAATATCTGGTCGTAGTGTTCCGGGTAGGTAAGCAGTTCGTTGTGATTAAGCTTAAGAATGAACGGAATCTTGTGTGCGTACTTACGTGCAACTGATCCGAGCGTACCCAACGTGGAAGCCACTGCATTGCATCCCCCCTCGATGGCCAGCGTAATAATCTGTTCCGGGTCGAAATAGCGCGGATTCGGAGCAAAGGATGCTCCGGCAGTATGCTCCACCCCTTGATCAACCGGCAGAATTGACACATACCCGCTGCCAGCTAATCGCCCGCTGTCAAACAACATCTGCATGTTCCGCAAGACTCGTGTGGGCCGGTCGGAAAGAGCCAGCACCCGGTCGACAAAATCCGGCCCGGGCAGGTAAAGCTGCTCCCGTGGTATCGTTCGGCACTGATGGGTAAGCAAACTGTCGGCTTCCCGGCCTAAGAGCTCGAGAATCTGACTGTTCATTGTTTTCTCCTTTCC
>Ga0116144_10005931_pt1 | contig 10868 bp, 6 predicted proteins | sample AD_UKC035_MetaG_FD_89746 | JGI IMG/M metagenome (GOLD analysis project Ga0116144, IMG submission 89746) | Active sludge microbial communities of municipal wastewater-treating anaerobic digesters from USA - AD_UKC035_MetaG | ecosystem: Engineered > Bioreactor > Anaerobic > Digestate | place: USA... | reverse complement strand
TTAGCAGTTGGGCGGTGCAGTTTGCCGGTGTACCGGTGATCCACTTTGTCTGCCGGCAGGGCCTCAGCCGCTGTGTGCTGGGCACCCGAAGGGACGACCCGCTGGCCGCCCCCCCCTGCGGCCCCTGCCAGGCGCAGTCCCGGGCAATCCAGGCCCATGCGACCGTGCGGGCCTTGACCTTTGTGGCCGATGCCGCTCTTTCAAAAACCCTGCAGGCGCTGACCGTCCCCCAACTGATGACTTTTGAGCACCAAGGGGTGCCGCTGGGGGCACTCACACTGCCCGCCCTGCGTTGGATACTGCGCCGTCACACCCTGAATGATGACGAGGCCACCCGCTACCTTTATCGACATTTCCTGCTTTCAGCCTGGAATGTTGCCCAGCAGTTTACCACCCTGTTGGATGAGACCAACCCGCAGGCCGTGGTGGTTTTCAATGGACAGTTTTATCCCGAGGCTACTGCACGCTGGGTGGCCCGGCAGCGTGGTATTCCCGTCTTCGCTCATGAGGTCGGGCTGCTGCCACATACGGCCTATTTCACTTCCGGCGAGGCCACGGCCTACCCGATTGACATTCCGGCTTCTTTCGACCTGTCCACTGAACAGAATACCCGACTGGATGCTTATCTGGAGCAGCGTTTTCAGGGCAATTTCAGCATGGCGGGGATTCGATTCTGGCCGGAAATGAAGAGTCTAACGCCGGAATTTTGGGCGCGCGCTGGCGACTTCAAACAAATTGTGCCCATCTTTACCAATGTCATTTTTGACACCAGCCAATCCCACGCCAATGTGGTTTTCAGCGACATGTTTGCCTGGCTGGATGCTGTGTTGGACCTCATCCGGGGGCACCCGGAGACGTTCTTTGTTCTGCGCGCTCATCCTGATGAGAGCCGTCCGGGCAAGGAATCCCGGGAGAGTGTGGCTGACTGGGCCCGCAGCCGACAGATTGCGGCGTTGCCCAATGTGCTGTTTGTGGATTCGGGTGAACCATTCAGTTCGTATGAATTGATCCAAAAGTCCAAGTTTGTGCTGATTTACAACTCCACCATCGGGCTGGAGGCATCCATCCTCGGTGCGGCGGTATTATGCGGCGGTAAGGCGCGTTTCACCCAACTGCCGACCGTCTATTTTCCACAAACGGCGGACGAATACTGCCGGCAGGCTGAAGAATTTTTGGCTGCTGACACGATCCCTGTCCCGCCCGAATTTCAGCGCAATGCCCGCCGATTCCTGTATTATCAACTCTTTCGCAGTTCATTGCCTTTTGATGCCTTGCTGGAGGATGATGGCATCTGGCGTGGCTTCGTGCGCCTTAAGCCGCTGCCGGTGGAGGCATTCTCACCCGAACAATCAGACACGCTGCGCATTGTGGTGGCAGGCATTCTCCACGGCGGCGATTTCATGATCAAATAGGGTAGCGGCATGCCTGTTTGTTCCATTGTCATTCGTGCCTATAACGAAGCAAAGCACATTGGCCGCTTGTTGCGCGGCATCACACATCAAACCATTCCGGATGTGCAAATCATCCTGGTTGATTCCGGTTCCACGGATTCAACTGTTGCCATTGCCCGCACCTACCCGGTGGAGGTGGTCTCCATCCGGCCACAGGAATTTACCTTTGGCCGCTCGTTGAACCTGGGCGTGGCGACTGCCCGCGCAGAGCGGGTGGTGATTGCCTCGGCGCATGTTTATCCGGTCTATCCCGACTGGCTGGAGCGCTTGATTGAGCCGTTGGATGATCCGCAGATTGCCCTGGCCTATGGCAAGCAACGCGGTGCTGAAACCAGCCATTTTTCCGAACATCAGGTCTTTCAACAATGGTTTCCGGATCACTCGGTGCACCGCCAGCCACACCCTTTCTGCAACAATGCCAATGCTGCCGTCCGCCGGTCACTCTGGGAGCAGCAACCCTATGATGAACTGATTCCTGCCCTTGAAGACCTGGATTGGGCCCGCCGAGCCACGGCATTGGGTTATGGTGTTTCCTATGTGGCCGAGGCGGAAATCATCCATGTCCATCAGGAAACCTGGCGCGGGGTGTACAATCGCTACCGGCGCGAGGGCATGGCCTTCAAGCAGATTTATCCACAGGAGCACTTCCATTTTATGGATTTCTGGCGGCTTTGGCGTGCCAATGTGCGCGCCGACTGGCGCGCAGCGGCCCGGCAGGGTGTCTGGCTGCGGGAGGCCTGGCGTATTATGCGCTTCCGCTTCAGCCAGTTCTGGGGTACCTATCAGGGCTACCGGCAGTCTGGACCACTCACCTGGCCGCTGAAGCAGGCCTTTTATTATCCCCGCCCGCTGGCCGAACAGCCTCCTGCACCCCGCCCCGTGGAACCGATCCGCTACACCGCATCATCTATCCCCAAGGAGGATACTCCCGATGATTGACCAGCCTAGAATTGTCGCTTTGGTGCCCATGCGGCATCATTCGGTGCGCGTGCCGGGTAAAAATTACCGCCTGATCGCCGGCAAGCCACTCTACCAGCACATCCTTGAGGCGCTGCTGTCCTGTCCTGAAATCACCACCGTGGTGGTGGATACCGACAGCCCAGTGATTGTCGAAGGAGTGCGTACCGATTTCCCGGCGGTGCAGCTTTTGGAGCGCCCCGCGCATCTGCGTGCGGATACCGTGCCGATGAACGAAATTCTGATGCACGATACCGCCAATTTCCCAGCCGATTTCTATCTGCAAACCCACAGCACCAACCCGTTGCTGCGTCCCCAGACCATTTCACGCGCCATTCAAACCCTCCTTGCGCAGCACCCGGCCTATGACTCGCTGTTTGGTGTCACCCGGCTGCAAACGCGTCTGTGGGATGGCCTGGCGCGGCCGATCAATCACAATCCCAATATCCTGCTGCGCACACAGGATCTGCCGCCCGTCTATGAGGAAAATTCCTGCCTTTACCTCTTCACCCGCCAGACCCTGGAGCTGCGCCGGACCCGCATTGGCGACCGGCCCTGGCTGTTTGAAATCGATCCGCTGGAGTCCCGTGATATTGACGAAGAGCACGATTTCATCTTGGCGGATATCCTGCTTCAACGGCGCCAGCAGCTGTAACCGCATCTGTACACGTGTTTGCACAAGCACACGCAGATATCCACAAAAAGCACAGACCCATTCCGTGGATGCACGGCCTGATGTTGAAAACACTTTCCTCCCGTCTGCTCACCTTCTGGCTCTGCCTGCTTGCCGGGCTGCTGTTCGGCTCGCAGATTCTGGGCCACCTGGGCCTTTACCGCCCCTGGCTGGCAATCCCCTTCAGCCTGGCGGCCGGGATTGCTGCCGGGTGGCTGCTGCGCTGCGTTGAGTTGGGTTCGTTCTACCGCCAGGTCTTTCCGGGTGCCCCCGCAGGCCGCCTGCTGTGGCTTGATCGTGCGCTGGCGCTGGCGGGGGGGACCATTACGCTGCTGCTGATTGTTGTCCCGTTGGTGCGTTGGCCACTTTCGCCCATCAGCCCGACGCTGGCCTGGGACGCCGGGGCCTATCACTTCCCCAAGGCCATCGAACTGCTCAACACCGGCACGGTCTGGGATTTCAGCATTTCTTATGGCGAATACCCCTTCGGCTACGAGACCCTGCTGACCCTGGCCGCCATGCCCACCCACTCGGGGTCACTATTTGGCGCAGCTCATCTGCTGACGGGGCTGTTTCTGCTGCTGGTGATCTGGGCGCTGCTCCGCCGCTATACCGGCCTGAGCGCAGGACTGACACTGCTGCTCACCAGCCTGCTGCTGACTTTTGGCACCTTGCTGGGCCTGGGGCGCACGCCCTGGTGGATTTACCGCAGCCTGCTCGATACCATTGGCAAGAATGACCTTTTTGCCGGAGCGGCCCTGCTGGCGGTCTTGTTCTATGCGCCAGTGGGGCCGGCTGAGAACCGCCGCGCCTGGCATCCCGTCGCCATGGCGCTGGCGACTTTCATCGCCGCCGCGGTCAAGCCCAGTGCCTTGTTGGCGGCTGCCCCGCTCTGGCTGATTGCTGCGCTGGAGCTCTGGCGCGCCGCCGGATTCAAAGCCGCCCTGCGCCAACTGCTGGGCTGCGGGCTGCTCATCCTGCCGGGGGTGCTTTGGTTGGGGCGAAATTTCATTGCCCAGGGTATGGCCTTCTCACCGGATGTGACCCGCCTGCAGCAGTGGAGCATTTGGAACAATCTAACCAATCCCTGGTTCTACAATTACATCCCGTTGGATTTGATCATTGTACTGGTCATTGGCGCTCTGACGGCGCTGCTGGCGATCTTCGTCCGCCGTATCCACTGGACACTGCCGGCGGTTTTTGCCGCGCTGCTGCTGACTTTTGTGATTACTGCTCAGAGTGGTTTTTACGGCACCAACCAGGTGCCCACCGAAATGGCCTGGCGCTTTGGCCTGGCACTGGCGACCTTTGCCTTTCTGCTGCCGCTGATCTGGCTGGCACCGCTGCTGCGCCGCGCCTGGACGGGGTTGGGGCGGGTCCGCTGGCTGCCGGGAGTTTTAGCGGTGCTGACGCTGGCGGTCAGTGCTGCCTATATTGTCCATGAGCGGATCTACCTGACCACGGACCCGGCCAATGCCATCGTACTGCGCGATCAGTTCCGGGAGCCGGTGGGGGTGGAGGGTTACCACAGCCCGTATGATTATGTGTATCAGAATGTCCGCCACTCGGTGGTGTGGGTGGAAAACGGTCTGCCCTTTTATGCTTACGGGCCCGGATTCACCAACTCGGTCACACGCACACGTAAAGCCGATTATCTGGTGGCGCTGCAGACCGCCTGGTTTGGCGGTGATCCCGCCTACCCGGGCATGCTGGCGGACCCCTCCTGGGACCAGAACTGGCAGCTGATCTATGAAGACGGCGAGGGGCGCGTCTATCAGCGGCGCTGAAACCGGCCGGCTTCAGCTCTTTTCGGTGCTGAAAACATTGATTTTTGCGCCGCCGTTTTGGAAGATGGCCCGTGCCAGATTGCTCTTGGAAAAATTGAGCACGTATTTGTTCAGGAAGATACGCCGGTCAAATCCTTTCAATTTGAGCCACCAGATCACGATTGAATGGGCTTGTATTTCGCAGGAATTGTAGTACAGCAGCCAACGGTACTTGCGTTGTTCAATGCACTCCACCGCGCTCCAGGGGATGCGGAGTGTGTACCACAAGGCCTGCACCTCAAGCCCGGTGGGCAGGATCCGCAGCCGGGTATGCCGGCCTTCCACCAGTCTCAGGATCCCCAAAATGGTCAGGATACAACCCACATAAAACAGGCTCAGGCGGCTTTGAGGATCCGACCAGGTGGTGTTGGCAATGGCCATGAGCGCTGCTGCCGCCATGATGGCCCAGGTGTCCACCTCGCGAACAGGAAAGACCTTTTGGGCGGGGGCCACCGGCAGTTGCAGAGTCTTGGGCGCCACAGGATGAACCGGGAGATTAAATTCCCGTCGTTCCAGCAAGGCCCACGGCAGGGCCAGTACCGCGATCATTGCCAGGCCGGCCACCGCGCCCTGCCAGCCGGCTTCAATGGCAAAATAACCTGCCATCACCGCTCCGAGCCCCAAGGCCCGGCTCAGCCAGAATATTAACAATCGCCGTGTATTCATTTTTTGGTTATCAGTCCCTGTTTTTCATGAGTAGAGTAGATTGGAGGGCTTGCTACGGTGAGTAAAAGCACGGCTTGGTAAAAATTTACCGTCTTTCTTCACCCAGGTGATTAGCGGGCACTGTCTGGCTGTCTTTCGCAGCCAGGTACCGGATTAGTCGTAAACTGAGCAGCACCACGGCCGCGAACAGGGCTGCCGCCAGCACAACAGCCACCCTGTAATCCGGTATGCTGCCAAAGCACCACAAAATCAAAGGGAGTACTGCAGCCGCAAATAAAATAAAAGGTACCAGTAAACACAGGAGCATGGTTTTCAGGCTGGCAATGCGCTTTTTCCCCAATTTCAGGTGGAAAACGATTGAGATCGCCAGGCCCACAATAACCGCGGCCAGCATCACCAGGCCGTAATCAAAAAATAAATCCTGTCCCATGGCCATGGATGGAAACGCTCCCAGGGAAAATAATCCGGCAATCAATAAAATGGTGCCTTCTTTAAGTTTGGAATCAAGGTGTTGCTCGCGAGAGATCCGGTGGGCGATCAACAATGGCATCATAATGCCGAAAGCATAGGACAGAATGCCAAGGCCCACAACCTCAAGTCCAATGAAATCAATGGCCCTGGTCAGGCTGGTTGCTTGCAGCGGAATGGGTGTGGCGGGAGGATAGGCGGCATCGGTTACTTTGATCTCAATCTGGATCCATTCCGAGGCAGGGGATTTGAGCAGGACGCCCTGGTTTCCCCATGCAGCAATGACGGTATGCCCTGTCGCTGATTCCAGTACGGCCAGATCATAGGGGATGAGTGTCGGCGACTCTTTGAACGGGAGGTTGGCTCTCCGCTCAACATAATAAACCCGGCTCTGGGGAATGCTCCAGTCGACCTGCCAGGTGCGGCCACCATCTGAAGAGTAATTGACCTGACTCGTCCCTTGAATAAGATAACAAATCTGTGGCTGCCCGGAGAGACAGATTTGCCGTGTTTGCGGACCGGTGGTGTCCGGTAGGTGGGTCAACTCGGCCGGGGGCATGTCAAGCTGCTGCCAGGTGTACCCGCCATCCGAACTCATGAAGTAAAAATCCTTCAGTTGGCAGTCTCCAATTCCATAACTGCACAGGCCCTGTACGTGTATATACGGGAAACCATTGACCACAAGCACTTGATCCACAAATAAAAATTCCATTGAAGCAGGATCGCAGCCGGATAAAACCAGACTCAACAGTACCAGACAGATCAGAACCCAAACTTTGCGATTGGCCATGAGAACCCCTTGAATGAATATTCAGGCATCGTTGTAATCAATCATCTTTCCATTCAGGCATTGTCAGGTTGCCTTGACATGATTATAAAATCAAATTGGATTTGGCGCGCTTAATATTTGGAATGGGTTTTGAGCGTGGCAGGCGGTTGCCCCTGCGACACGCGCGTCAGCGGCAGGCCGGCCCAACCTGAAATTTTAATTTTGCGATACAATCAAACCATCCCATGAATATTCTTGTCACCGGCTCAACAGGTTTTATCGGTGCGGCGCTCTGCCGTGCCCTGGTGGAACAGGGACATCAGGTGCGTGCATTTCACCGTGCCAGCAGCAATCTGCGTCTGCTGGACGAACTGCCGGTCGAGCACGCCATCGGCGATCTGACGCGTCCTGAAACACTGGCCCCAGCCCTGGTGGGGATGGAGGCAGTGTTTCACACGGCGGCCATGCTGGGGGGCAAGCATGATGAACCCGGACGCATGTATACTGTCACCGTGGAGGGAACCCGGGCTCTTCTGAATGAAGCCCGCCGGGCGGGTGTGCGCCGGGTGGTGCATACCAGTTCGGTGGCGGCGCTGGGTGTGCCGCCCCTGCCGGCCCGGAATACGCCTCCCCTGCTGATGGATGAAACCCACACTTGGAATTTGCGCCCGGATTACTGGCCCTACGGCTATGCCAAATATCTGGCTGAATTGGAAGTGCAGCGTGCAGTGGCCGAAGGCCTGGATGTGGTCATGGTCAACCCGGCTGTGGTGATTGGGGCGGGCGATATTTACCGCAAGAGTAGTTCCCTGGTGGTTCGGGTGGCCCAGCGCCGTTTGCCCATGCTTACCGAGGGAGGAATAAATATTGTTCACATTGACGATGTGGTGGCCGGACACCTGGCTGCACTGCAGCGCGGCCAGAGCGGGCAACGCTATATTCTGGGCGGTCACAACCTGTCGCATCAGACCTATCTGCAGCAGATTGCTGCAGTGGTGGGAGCCCCTGCCCCGACTTTGATGATGCCCGCCGCGTTGCTTCGTAGAATGGTTCTGCCCATTCGCTTGATATCTTCATTTATTGATTTGCCATTTTCACCATCCACCTTTCGTCAGGCAGGGTATTATTTTTATGTTGATATGCGCAAATCACGCACGGGCCTGGGACTGCCCCAGCCCCGTCCGGTTTTCGAGGCCGTCCGGTCCGCCTATGACTGGTTCATCCAGACCGGAGCATTGGAGGCGCCTCGATGAGATTGAGCTTGACTTCTGCCCGCTTGCAGCTGATTGCCCTCAGCACGGCGGAACTGCACCTCTATCAAAATGATCCCGAGGCCTTGCGCCTGGCATTGGGTCTGGCGCGCCTGAATGTTGACCGATCTGAGCCGCTCCAGCGCGCCGTGCGCATCAAGCTTGAGCGGCTTGCGCTGCTGCCGGTTGAACAGCACCCCTGGCAAACGTACTGGCTGATTGTGCTGCGCGAGGCGCAGTTTGGCGCCGGATTGATCGGTTTTAAGGGAGCGCCCGATGCTGACGGCCGGGCTGAGGTGGGTTACGGGATTGCCGCTGAGGTGGAAGGCCAGGGATATATGACCGAGGCCCTACGCCGGTTGTCCGAATGGGCCTGGACCCGCCCCGAGATCCGCTGCATCACCGCCACCGTGGATGTGGAAAACATCGCCAGCCAGCGCGTCCTGGAAAAGGGCGGCTTTTTACGGGTTGGCATGGCGCCGGGCGAATCGAGTTTACTGGCGTATGAACGTTATCGTCCGCAGACATCCCCTTTGGGGACGGCCTCACCCACCAGCGGCGTGTTGCGTCCTGGGCGCATCAGCGGCGAGCGCCGCCAGGTCACGGTTCTTTTTGCCGATCTGTCGGGCTTCACCGCTCTTTCAGAACAGTTAGATGCAGAAGAAGTTTGTGGCATGCTTAACGCCAGCTTTGATGCACTGGTGCCGGTGATTGAAAAATATGGTGGTGTGGTTGACAAGTTTATCGGCGACGAGGTAATGGCCGTGTTCGGCGCCCCGGTGGCCCATGAGGATGATCCCGCCCGGGCTCTGCGCGCCGCATTGGAGATGATGACCGCCATGACGACCTTCAATACCATTCACAATACCTCACTCGGACTGCATGTTGGCATCAATACCGGGCTGGTGATTGCCGGAGGGATTGGTTCCCAAGGTCAGCAGCATGATACTGTCATTGGCAGTGCGGTCAATCTGGCTGCCCGGTTGAAAGACATTTCAGAACGCGGCACGATCATGCTTGGCCCACAAACCTACCGCCTGACCGCCCCGTTGTTTGAGTTTGCCACCCTGCCACCGGTATTGGTTAAGGGACTGACTGAGCCGGTGCAGGCTTATGCTCTGTTGGGGCTAAGAGATCGCCCGGGGTCGGTGCGGGGTTTGTCCGGCATGGACAGTCCCATGGTGGGGCGGGTTGCCGAACTGGCCGCCCTGCTGCAGCTTTCGGCCGCAGTACAGGGTGGGCACGGTGGTGCGGCCCTGGTTTTGGGCGAGCCTGGCTTGGGCAAAAGCCGCCTGATTGCCGAATGGCGCGCCGCCCTGTCCGGGCAAACCATTCGCTGGGGTTTGGGACGCTGCCTGTCCTATGGACAACAGCAGGCCTATTCCCTCCTGCAGGACCTGCTTCGTTCCCTGCTGGGTGTAACGCCGGGGGCAGCTCCGATGGATATTTCAACCGCCCTCCAGGCCTGGCTGCCGGCCAATGAACCCGAAGCGGTTTATTTGCGCCATCTGCTCGGTCTGCCATTGGATGACGCCCACCTGTTGCAGCTTCATACTCTGGACGCCCAGACCCTGCAGACCTATACCCTTAATGCACTGCGCCGTCTGATATTAAGACTGGCTGAACGCGCCCCGCTGCACCTGATCTGTGAAGATATTCATTGGGCTGATGCTTCATCGGTGGAACTACTGACCCGGCTGCTACCGTTGTTGAACGAGGCTCCGGTGCTCTTGTGTGCGGTCAGTCGAGCCGAATCGGATTCACCCGGCTGGCGTCTGGTCAATGCCATCCGTCAGGTTGTGGATCTGCCAGGCCACCGCGATCTTTCACTGACGCCGCTTTCGATCAGTGATGGCCGCAATCTGTTGAATAATATTTTCCATCACAGTGCCCTGCCCGAAGTGCTCTATGACCGCATCCTTGATCGTGCCGGAGGCAATCCATTCTTCGTTGAAGAAGTGGTGCGTATGTGGGTTGACCAGGGGGTGCTGGTGCGCGATGCGGGCGGGTGGCACACCACCCATCTGACGGACAGGATGGAAATTCCGGACACACTGCAAGCCCTGCTGCTGGCTCGTATGGATCGACTGCCTGACCCGGCCCGCCGGACCCTGCAGGTGGCAGCGGTGCTGGGGCGGCGGTTCTCCGGGCAACTGCTGCAGGAGATTACCGGGCAGCATGCCGATGGACTGACGGTGCATCTCAATACGCTGCGGGCGGCTGAAATCATCGTTCCGGCTGAATCCGGAACTGAAGGCGAGTACACTTTCCGGCATAATCTGATGCAGGAGGCGGCCTACCAATCCCTGCTGCGTGATGACCGGCGCGAACTGCACCGCACGGCTGCCGAGGCGGTGGAGCGGCTCTATCCCGATCAGACCATTGAACTGGCGCACCTGCTGGCACATCATTATCATGAAGCCGGAGACACCGGCCGTTCACTGAGGTATTTTGTCTTGGCGGGTGATGCTGATTATAAACAATATGCTGTTGCCGAGGCAATTGGACATTACTCTCACGCTCTTGAGCATGCCCGTGAATTGGGGACGGATCTGCCGGCCTCCAACTGGCAGCACCTGGGTTTGCGTCTGGGGCGGGCATTGGAACTGGATGCCCGTTACAGCGAAGCACTGGCGGTCTATGCCGAACTGGAATCCCAGGCTGGCCAGAGCGCAGAAGCGCAATTGGAACTATCCGCCCTGCTGGAAGCTGCCCGCCTCTACTGCACCCCCAACCCGGCTTTTAATCCCGGTCTGGGAGCTGAATACGCTGGACGGGCTCTGGCTCTGGCACAGCGCCTGGGTGACC
>Ga0116144_10005928_pt1 | contig 10874 bp, 10 predicted proteins | sample AD_UKC035_MetaG_FD_89746 | JGI IMG/M metagenome (GOLD analysis project Ga0116144, IMG submission 89746) | Active sludge microbial communities of municipal wastewater-treating anaerobic digesters from USA - AD_UKC035_MetaG | ecosystem: Engineered > Bioreactor > Anaerobic > Digestate | place: USA... | reverse complement strand
TTTTTATCGAAGGTCTTATATATTTCCATATTTCCAGCAACACTTTCTACTTTAGTAGCATCTTTTACTACTGCAAAAATAGCTTTGTTAATTTCGGATTTTTTATTTTGTTCTATTTTTATCTCAGTAACTTTGGAAGCCAAACTTAATACTGCCGCCGAAAGAATACATGTAAGACTTAAAACTATTATTATCTTTAAACTTTTCATCGGCCTAGACTTTTTGGTTTGGTTAATTTATTTATTAGGGGGGTTAAAGAGTTAAAAAACAGTATCGAATACATAACTCCTTCGGGAAGACCTCCCCAGAACCTTATAATCATTACCATTATACCAACTCCTGCTCCGAAAATAAAACGGCCTGATTTTGTAATTGGTGTTGTTACGGGATCAGTAATCATAAAAAACATACCCAGCATTATCCCTCCGGAAAATAAATGGAAAGCAATGCTGCCATTGTCATGGTTTATTAAATACATTATACCTGAGAAAATAGTTATGCTGGTTAACATTCCTACGGGGGCTTTCCAGTCAGCAATTTGTTTGTAAAGCATATATATTCCCCCGATAATTATGGCTAAAGCAGATGTTTCTCCTAGGCTTCCAGAAATATTTCCCAAGAACAGATCTTTTAAGTTAGCAGTAACATTATGGAATTTCCACATAGCTAGAGGTGTGGCTTTAGTTACGGCCTGTAGAGTCGTTGGTTCTGTCCAGCTGGTAAGGGCGACTGGAAAGGCAGCCATTAAAAAGGCTCTGGCTGCTAGTGCTGGATTAAAGATGTTTTTTCCTAATCCTCCGAATAATTGTTTCACAACTACGATTGCAAATATTGAGCCGGTAATGGCAACACCTATTGATGTCGATGGAGGAAGGATTAAGGCTAGAAGTATACCAGTTACAGCTGCGCTGCAATCTTTTATCTGTGATTGTTTTTTCCTTATTTTTAAGATGATTTCTTCGGATAAAATAGAACTTGCTACACAAGTTATAATTAGTAAAAAAGCTTTTATCTTAAAAAATACTATTGAAACGATAATTGCCGGTAAACAGGCGATTATTACCTGTTTCATTATATAAGGTATATCTTGTTTAGATTTTATATGCGGGCTGATTTCAATTATTGTTTGCATTGTTTTCTGATATGTTCCTTTCCTAATTTTACATAATTTACTATCGGTATTTTAGCTGGGCATACATAAGCGCAGCTTCCGCATTCGATGCAATCATTTATATACTTATCAGATAATTCGTCAAGATTGAGATTTTTAGTATTGTTTACATAAGTTAAAGGAAGTAAGTTCATTGGACAAGCCTCTACACATCTGGCGCATCTTATACATTCTTGTTCTTCTTTGAAATCCAGTTCTTCTTCTGTCAAAAATAACACTCCGGAAGTTCCTTTAAGAAGAGGAAAATCAGTAGAAGGTACACTAATTCCCATCATTGGCCCTCCAAAGATTATCTTTTTGGGGTCTTTTTTAAGTTCTATATCTTTTTGTTCGATAAGATCCGATAGCAATGTTCCAGTCTTTACCCAAAGGTTTTTAGGTTTTACCAGGGCTCCTCCGGCAAAAGTCATAATTCTTTCGGTTAAAGGGATATTTTTATATATAGCCCGATATATTGCAAAGCAAGTAGCGACATTGTGTATAACTACCCCTACGTCTAGAGGTAGTTTTCCTGCCGGAATTTTTCTGCGTAGCAAATTATAAACTAATTGTTTTTCAGCCCCCTGGGGATAAGCACAGGCAAGTATTTCTACGCTAGTTGCTGGTAAATTATATTTTTTAGTGTGTAATTTTGAATTTAATTTTTTTATGGCTTCTTTCTTATTGTCTTCTATGGCAATAATTACTTTCTTAACATCGAGTAATTTTGAAACTATCTCAATGCCGTTTATAAGTTGATCGGTTTTTTCAATCATTAATCTAAAATCGCAGGTTAAGAATGGTTCACATTCAGCACCATTTATTATCAAAGTATCTATTTTTTTTGTTGGGGAAAGTTTAACATGAGTTGGGAAGGTTGCACCGCCTAAACCTACAATGCCTGATTCTTTTATTTTTTCAAGAATGAATTCTTTGGTTAGTTTTTTTATGTCTATGGAAGTTATTTTGTCTTCTTTTTTTTGTGTTTCAGGGGAATCCCCGGTTTTTATGATTATTGATAGATTTTTTTTAAACAAAGGATGATTGTATTCTTTTATGTCTAATACTTCTCCAGATAAGGGGGAGTGTATATTGGTACTTATTAAGCCATCTGCTTTGGCAACTATTTGATATTGATTGATTTTATCCTGTTTATTTACTATAGGGATAGATGGTTTTCCTATATGTTGGGATACAGGAATTACCAGTCTTTTGGGAGTTTGGGCTTTTTCGGCCGCAAAGTTTTCCTGAGGATGTTTATATTCTTCAACTCTTATCATAAAGAAAAACCTTTAGTTTAAGTTTTTTCTAATTCAGGGTTTATTATTAACGGAATAAAAAGAGACAAAGATAAAACCGCTAATATTATACCAGTAAAAATAATTATTGTAAACGCAGAGAATAACTTGGTTAGAAGTGATGATAAAATATAGAAAATTATAAAAAAGAAATGAATAATTACTTCTTGAGAGCTAAATATTCTGCCCCAGAGTTCGGTTCTACTTTGATTGTGTATTAGAGAGTTAGCCCCTACTATTATCGGTGAGAGGAGGGTGCCTATTCCTAAGGACAAAATACAGGCTAATACTCCGGAGGGATATTTTTTTATAGTTACAGCAAAGCCTATAAGGGCTAAACTGCTTATAAACAACATGAAGTTAATGGTTTTAGTCAGAGAAAACTTTTGAGCTATTCTTCCATATATCAGAGATCCTAAAAGAATACCAACTCCTAACCAGACAATAATCAGTCCTAGGTCTTTTACTCCGGTTTTTAAGGTGGATTGAATGAATATTATTACGGTTATATAAAGTGATCCTAAAGCAGAAAATAAAACACTTAAACTCTTTATGCTAAACAAAGTTCCTTTATGAGTAAATATGTATTTTATTCCTTCTTTTAATTCTCTGATCACTGAAGGTTTTATTGAGATAGCTTTTTTGCTTATCTCAATAATGTCTTTTGGTCTAAAGCCTTTGGTGTATTTTGTGGATATTAATAAAATAAAAATACTTGATAGAAAAAAGGTTATTCCGTCTATAATAAAACCTCCTTTAGCCCCCCAGTTTTCTACTAAAATTCCGCCTATTCCAAAACCTAACATAGCGGCAAAGGTCGCTGTGGTGGATATTAAAGAGTTAGCCAAGAAGATGTCTTTTTTGTCTTCTATCAAGCCTGGGATTATAGACATTTTTGCCGGGATAAAAAATCTTCCAATAGAAAATAAAATGAATATTAAAACATAAAAAGGTATTAAGTTGTTTAATTTTATTATAAATATAGCTATAATCAACATTAATATTCCCCTTAGAAAATCGGTATAGAACATGGTTTTTCTTTTATCCCATCTATCGACATATACTCCGGCAAAAGGATTTATAATAAATACCGGTATAATAGTTAGGGCTAAGACTGCGGCCAAGGCAATAGCATCAGTTCCTCTTTTTTGATAGATAAGTCCTATAATAGCCATTTGGGTAAGTCTATCGCCGAACTGGGATATTATCTGGCCTAACCAAAGAAAGAAAAAGTTTTTGTTTTTGAGAATTCTAAAATAAGAAATAATCATAGTTTCTTTTTAGCCCACGGACCGGATTGAACGGTCGACCTGCGATTTACGAAACCGCTGCTCTGCCAACTGAGCTACGTGGGCGGTTAAAATATTAAAATTTTAGCAGATTTATTTTGGTTCAACAAGCTTAAATATAAGTAGTTTTATTTTAATGATTGACAATGCTGAAATAACAAGTAAATTTTAGATTATGCTTTATAGAAAATTATCAAATACAGGCTTTGATGTATCAGTGATTTGTCTTGGTACTTGGGCTTTTGGCGGAGATGCTTGGTGGGGGACTCAAAAAGACAATGATTCGGTAGAAGTCTTAGATTATTCCCTAACCCATGGCGTAAATTTCATTGATACTGCACCAGTTTATGGCCGGGGCAGATCAGAAAGAATTATTGGATCATTCTTAAGAAAAAGAAAACTTAGAGAAAAAGTTATTCTAGCTACTAAGGTAGGTTTGAGCTGGCAAGGTAGTTCTATCTATCATGATTTATCAAATAAGAGAATTATGGAAGAGATTGATCAAAGTAGATCTCGACTAGAAACAGATTATATAGATTTGTATCAAGTGCATTGGCCGGACAAGAAAATTCCAATTGCAAATACAGCTCAGACTCTTTTAAAGCTAAAAGATAAAAATATTATCAAAAGTATCGGGGTTAGTAATTATTCTTTGGTTGAGCTGAAGGAATTCTTAAAATATGCTCCAGTAGACTGTATTCAGCCGCCGTATAATATGTTTAACCGCAAGATTGAAAAAGAGCTGGTACCTTTTTGTATTGAAAATGGAATATCTATAATTTCTTATGTGCCTTTAGCGAGTGGAATTTTAAGCGGGAAATTCTTCTTCGGAAATAAATCTATCCCTGATGATTTATGCAGGAAAAACAATAAGGATTTAAAAGAGCCATATTTTTCTATTAATAAAAAGACTTTGGAGAAACTTAAATCCTTGGCAGATAGTTATCAAAAAGATTTATCGCAGTTGGCCATAAACTGGAATTTTAATCAACCGGGAATAACTTCAGCTATAGTTGGTTCCAGGAATGTAGCTCAGATATCTTCTAATTTAGAGGCTTTAGGTTGGAATATAAAGGTTAATGAATTAAGCTTAATTGACAAGATTTTATTGGATAGGCAAACCTTAATTTCAAAAATATAATCATGCGTATTTTAATAACGGGTGCCAGTGGGTTTATCGGTTCGGCTTTGGTGGATGAACTTTGGTTAAGAGGATATAAGGACATAACTCTTTTGGTAAGAAATACTAGCAAGGTAGAAAGGTTCAAAGATCGCAACTTAAAACTTATATATGGGGATATAGCCGATTACGGTAGTCTTTCTCAAATAAAAGAAGTTTTTGATGTTATTTTTCATTGTGCAGCTTATGTTGAAAATAAGAATTGGAACAAATTGTATTCGGCTAATATTCTGGGTACAAAAAACATTTGCTCTTTTGCCTTAGAAAAAGGGGTCAAAAAACTTATTTACCTTAGTTCGGTGGCCGTAGTCTCCGGTAATAGTCAATTGCCTTTAACAGAATCAATTGATTATAGTTATACTAATCTTTACGGTAAATCCAAGATTGAAGCCGAGAAAATAGTTATAGCTTTTCGGGATAAAGGGCTAAAGGCCGCTATACTAAGACCTTGTATGGTTTACGGTGAAAACGAGCCTCATGCTTTGGCTTTACTTCTAAAGCTAATTAGGTTTAGACTATTTGCAATGTTTAATGCCGGCAAGAGCAAACTGCATTTAGTATATATTGGTAATGTAGTTGAAGCTTTGATCTTTTGCATGGAAAATGAATCTTGTTTAAAGGATAGCTTGTTTATTGCTGATTCCGAGGTGCTTACTAGTAGGGAAGTTTTTTCAATACTTGCCAGTGGTTTAGGCGTTAAAGCTCCTTTGATTGTCTCGGAAGGATTTACTAAATGGCTGTGTAAGCTGCCTTTAATTGGCGAAAAAATAAAGTTTTTCCTAAAAGACAGAGTGTATAGTATTGAAAAGATTAAAAGTCTTGGTTATTCTGAAAAATATCCTGTTCGAGACTCTCTTTTAAAAACTGCTTTGTACTATCGCGACTGAATTATTTCTTAGTTTGTTTTTTTACCGAATCAATAGCTGCTTGAATTACTTCTTGGTCTCCTAAGTAATAATGTTTTATTGGTTTTAAATCTTTATCTAGTTCGTAGACCAAAGGTATGCCGGTTGGAATGTTAAGTTGAGTTATTTCTTCTTCAGAGACGTTATCCAAGTATTTTACTAAAGCCCTTAAACTGTTGCCATGAGCGGCAATGATAACTTTTTTGCCTTTTTTTATAGTAGGAGCAATAGTTTCATGCCATAAGGGCAAAAATCTTTCTACAGTGCTTTTTAAAGATTCGGTAACGGGTAATTCTTGTTTTGACAATTCTTTGTATCTAGGGTCTTTGCCGGGATAGCGGGGATCATCTTCTGAAAGTGCTGGTGGAGGTGTGTCATAACTTCTTCTCCATATTTGTACTTGTTTTTCACCGAATTTTTCTACCATCTCTATTTTATTTAATCCTTGGAGGTCTCCGTAATGACGTTCATTAAGTCTCCAGGAACGTACTACAGGTATCCATTCTAAATTCAATTCTTCCAAACTTAGCCAAAGGGTTTTTATAGCTCTTTTCAATACAGAGGTATAGGCTATGTCAAAAACATAATTTGCTTCTTTTAGCCATTTGCCGCCTCTTTTTGCTTCTTGAATTCCCTTTTCAGATAGTCCTACATCAGTCCAGCCGGTAAATTTATTCTCTAAATTCCAAATACTTTCGCCATGTCTTAATAGTACTAATTTATACATTTTTTTCTCCTTTTGATTAATTGGAATTATATAAATTTCTTATAATTATATAGATTTTACACCAAATTACAAGGCAGTTTTTTATTTTAAATACTTGACATTATTTAGCCAATGGGGTATACTTTCTCTGACCTTTAATTCGGTCCAGAGAGGCCGAAAAGGGAGAAAACAATGAGAGATTATAAACAAATAGAACCCACCCAAATCAGGTGGGATTTTTTTTGACCAATTATGCCTTATCAAGAGAAACAAAAATTACTCAAAGATGAAACCATCAATAAGGTTTTACAGAGGATTTCTTACCAGATACTCGAGAAAAATCCTGACCCTAAACAGCTTGTCTTAGTAGGAATCCAAAGAAGAGGAGTTTTTCTAGCCCAAAGGATTAAAAACATAATTGATAAGCTGGAAGATATTGATATGGCTTTAGGTGCTATAGATATTACTCTTTATAGAGATGATCTGACTGTTATTGGAGCGGTTCCTTTGGTAAGAGAGACCAATATAAATTTTGATATTACTGGAAAAGTTGTAATACTTATCGATGATGTATTGTTTACCGGCAGAACCATAAGAGCTGCGTTAGATGAAATTATGGATTTTGGACGGCCTAAAAGAATAGAACTAGCGGTATTAATTGATCGAGGTCACAGAGAGTTGCCGATTAGGGCAGACTTTGTGGGCAAAAATATTCCTACTTCTGAAAGGGAGCATGTTGTAGTAAGAATGCAGGAATTAGACGGTATCGATGAAGTATTACTATTCGAGAAAAAAGATGACTGAAAAAATAACCTGGGATAAAAGCCATTTGTTGGGCCTTAAAGATTTGAGTCGAGAAGACATAGAAATAATATTAAATAGTGCCCGTTCTTTTAAAGAAGTTTCTAAACGTCAGATAAAAAAAGTTCCAGCTTTAAGGGGTAAAACTGTAGTTAATCTGTTCTTTGAATCATCTACAAGAACCAGAACTTCCTTTGAGATAGCAGCTAAGAGGTTAAGTGCTGACTTAGTTAACTTTTCTTCTAATATAAGCAGTCTTAATAAAGGTGAAACTTTCCTGGATACTTTAAAAAACCTAGAGGCATATTCTGTAGATATGTTTATTGTTCGTCATGCCCATTCTGGGGCTGCAAAATATCTTTCTGAAAATACCAGTGCTTCGGTTATTAACGCTGGAGACGGGCAGAATGAACACCCAACCCAGGCCTTACTGGATATGTTTACAGTTCAGGAGAACTTGGGGCAATTAAGTGGATTAAAAGTGGCTATTATTGGAGATATATTTCATTCTCGAGTGGCTCGTTCTAATATTTGGGGATTTTCAAAATTTAATTCTGATGTTTGGGTTTGCGGACCGACTACTCTAATCCCGAAATATTTTGAAAGTTTGCCGGTAAAAATAACTTATGATATGAAACAAGCCTTAGATGGCGCAGATGTAGTTATAATGCTTAGAATACAAAACGAAAGACAGCAAAGTCAGTTTTTTCCTTCTTTAAGAGAATATCGTCAATATTTTACCTTAGGAGAAGATAAAGTTAAATTTTTGAAAAATACAGCTTTAGTTTTACATCCTGGTCCGGTTAATTGGGATATTGATATATCGTCTTCACTTAAGTCCAGGATGCAACCTTTGATATTAGAGCAAGTTACTAATGGGTTAGCGGTAAGAATGGCTGTTATTTATATTTTAATGGAGAAAAGACATTATGAGTTTATTGATTAAAAATGGAACTATAGTAAATAAGGATAAAGTTTTTAAGGCAGATGTCTTGGTAAATAAAGATTTGATTGTTGAGGTATCTTCAGATATAAAAACTGAAGCTAAGGAAATAATTGATGCTGGTGGCAAATATATTTTCCCTGGGTTTATAGATATGCATACTCATTTGAGAGTTCCCGGACGCGAAGATAAAGAGGATCTGTTTACTGGTTCAAAGGCAGCGGCTAAAGGAGGATTTACTACTATAATGTGTATGCCCAACACTGAACCGGCAATAGATGATTATGAAACAGCTAAGTGGATAATAGACCAGGCTAAAGATATAAAGTTAGTCGATATTATTCCTATTGGAGCGATTACTAAAGCTAGAGCCGGAGTTTGTCTTTCGGAATTTGGTAGGCTAAAAGAAGCAGGGTGTATTGCTTTAAGTGATGATGGCTGTTCAGTAAAAAATGGCTATATATTAAGAAAGGCTTTAGAATACGCAAAATTATTTAATATGTTGATTATTTCTCATTGTGAAGATGAAGACCTAGCTGCCAAAGGAGTTGTTAGAGAATCAAATTTAAGTGCTGAGATGGGTCTTCCGGCTTGGCCATCAATTTCAGAATCGATAACTGCTTTTAGAGATATAGAGATTGCCAGCTACTTAGATGTACCTATACATATTGCCCATGTCAGCAGTAAACGGACTTTAGAAATTATCAAAGAAGCTAAAGCTAGAGGAGTTAAGGTTACTGCTGAAACCTGTCCGCATTATTTTAGTTTGAGTATTGGGGATATAAAGAAGAATTTCAACTCTCTTTATAAAGTTAACCCTCCTTTGGGTACGGAAGAAGATGTTCAGGCTGTAAAACAGGCTTTAAGAGATGGTGTTCTTGATTGTATAGCTACTGATCATGCTCCTCATACCCATTTAGAAAAGGAAGTTGACTTTTACCAGGCTAATTTTGGGATGATTGGCTTGGAGTTTGCTTTTTCTCTTACTCTAAATTTAGTAAAAGACAATATAACATCTTTATCAGATATTACAGCTAAGCTTTCAGCTAATCCAGCAAAAATACTTTCTTTACATAATAAGGGAGAAGTCTCTCAAGGGTTTCTTGCTGATTTGGTGATTGCTGATTTAGATGCTGATTGGAAAGTAGAAGCTTTGGAGATTGCGTCTAAGTCTAAAAATACTCCTTTTTTGGGTAAAACCTTAACCGGTAAAATTCTTTATACCTTACATAAAGGTAAAACAGTCTACAAATCCTAAAATTTTCTGATGAAGTTTATTGCCGATTTCCATATTCATTCTCGTTATTCACGGGCAACATCTTCTAGTATTAATATTCCTACCCTTTCTCATTGGTCAAAGCTAAAGGGAGTAAATCTTTTGGGTAGTGGAGACTTTACTCATCATCTTTGGCTTGAAGAACTTAAAAGATATCTAAAGCCTGCTGTTGGCAGGGGTCTTTATGTGTATGATGGGGTCCATTTTGTTCTTTCTGGTGAAATTTCCAGTATATTTACGCAAAAAGGAAAAGTTTATAAGGTGCACAACTTGGTTTTGGCTCCTTCATTTGAAGTTGTCCAGGAAATTAATAAAGCCCTGTCTTCTTTGGGTAATCTGGCTTCTGATGGTCGGCCGATATTAGGTATAAATTGTTATTCTTTAGCAGAACTGTTATTTAATATATCCGATGATATTATGCTGATTCCTGCTCATATCTGGACTCCTTGGTTTTCTTTATTTGGGTCTAACTCGGGGTTTGATAATATTGAAGATGCCTTTGGTAAATACACTAGCAAGATAACTGCTTTAGAGACCGGTCTTTCTTCAGATCCTTTGATGAATTGGCGTTTGTCGGCTCTTGATAAATTTAGTCTTGTTTCTAATTCTGATGCTCATTCTCCTTCTAAAATTGCCCGGGAAGCAAATGTATTTGATTGTGATCTAGATTATTTTGAGATTAAGAATGTTCTTCAAAATAAAGACAAACAGAAATTCCTTTATACTATAGAGTTTTTTCCCGAAGAAGGAAAATACCATTACGATGGGCATAGAAACTGTAACATTAGTTTGCACCCTTCAAAAACCAAAGAATATAGAAATCTCTGTCCGGTTTGCGGTAGAGGATTAACTTTAGGGGTTTTGAACAGAGTTAATCATTTAGCTGATAGGCAGGAAGGATTTATTCCTAATGATTCTGTTGGTTTTAAAAGTTTGGTTCCTTTGGAAGAGATTATTGCTTCTGTAAAATCTATTAGTAAAACTTCTAAGCAAGTTGAACGAGAATACCTGGATATTTTAAGCCGTTTTCCTGATGAGTTGAGCGTTCTCTCAGAAATTCCTTTTGCCGACTTAAAAAAACACATGTCTTTATCTATAGCTGAAGGTATAATGAAAGTACGGGATAAACAATTAAGTCTCATTCCGGGATTTGATGGCGAATACGGTAAGATAGAGATTATTAAATCCGATTTTGCAAGTTCTCCTAAAGAGCAATCAGGATCTGGGCAGATGACCCTTTTTTAGCGGATCTTTTTGCCCCCTTAGCTTAATGGACAAAGTACAGGCCTCCGAAGCCTGAGATAGAAGTTCGATTCTTCTAGGGGG
>Ga0116144_10005920_pt1 | contig 10888 bp, 7 predicted proteins | sample AD_UKC035_MetaG_FD_89746 | JGI IMG/M metagenome (GOLD analysis project Ga0116144, IMG submission 89746) | Active sludge microbial communities of municipal wastewater-treating anaerobic digesters from USA - AD_UKC035_MetaG | ecosystem: Engineered > Bioreactor > Anaerobic > Digestate | place: USA... | reverse complement strand
TGGTGGCCATGATCGGATCCTTGCCGCTGTCGGATACGCCCGGCATGAGAGCCTCGTCGGTCTGGGTGTAGTCCAGTCCAAGCATAATATCGGGATAGCGGGCTTTGCGCGCCAGTTCCGCGGATTTCTGCTCCTTCCGGATCACGGCCTCCAGCCGCATAATTTCGGGACTCGCTTCGCTGAACCACTGCCGAACTTCATCATCGGTAAACGCGGCGGGGGTTTCGGCTGGAGAGTCCGGCCACGGCAAAACGGGGTCCCCTGTCCGGTTCAACGCCGCGTTCAGTCTGGCCGACAGCGGCTCCCGCAGGGCCTCCAGTGTCCGGAGTTTGTCATCCAGTTTCCCCAGCTCCACCTGAGCCTGAATCACCGGGTTTTGCTGGATTTCTCCGGTCTGCAAACGAGTGCGGGCCACCTGTTCAATCTGCTGCAGAAGCGCGAGATGCTGCCGGGTGACTTCGATGGAGCGGTTCAAATAATGATATTCAAAGAAGGCAGACTTGACGCGGTAGAACAGCTGCCGTTTGGCCTGTTCGTAGCGCTGGCGTTCCGCCTCTGCCGCTTCCGCGGCGGCATCGCCGCGCAGCTTCAGCGTCCCGAACCAGGGGAAAACCTGTGAAAGGCCGAGGCGCTGCTTCTGCGGGCCAACGCGGGTTTCGACCTCTTCGACAAAATAAGCATAGTTGAAACGTGGATCAGGCAAAGCCCCGACCTGCGAGATTCTCTCGAGCTCCGCCTTCCAGCGATTAAAGGCCGCCTCCAGCTCCGGATTGTTCCGCGCGGCGGCGGCTAGATAGTCGCGCAGGTCATCCGCTTTTGCGCCGGCGGCACATGCGGTCAGCATCGCGGCGGCGGCCAGTAAAAGACGGTTGAACTTCATGGACCATCTCCGTATCTCATCTTCGTGCCGGCGAGATATATTCCCGCTTTTGTCATAATAAAGTATAATAGTAGACTTCCCATTAGGCAACGTCAGAAAAACGGTTTTGGGGGCGTTTTTGCTTGTTTTTGGCCGTTTTTGAGCGTTTTTTAACGTTTTTTGGCCTTTTGGGGCCTTTTTTTAACGTTTTTTGGCCATTTTTTCGCTTCAGACGGACGTCGGCGCGGGCGTTTCTGCCGCAGTCGTTGCCCGAACCCCGATGTACAGATAAACCAGCGTCAGGACAAACCACGCAATGCCCGGAATGAAAAAGCCAATCGGTGTAAGCATGAAAACCGTGTGCAGAACGATCGCGGGCGTTCCGGCCATGACGGACAGGCGCAGGACCGAGGCATACGGCACGGCGGATTTGGCAAAAAGCAGCCCTATCAGCGCATAGATCAGCATCTTGATAACCTTGCCGATGAAACTGGAGATCAGCACGGCCGCATAAACAGACGGCATGATCCATTTTCTGCCCAGCGCCACCCAGTTCGTCATTTTCTCCCGGGTGAGCGCAAAGTTTTTGATTTCTGCAAAGCTGTAGGATCGCGTTTCCACCGCGCTCTGCTTCATGATGACCTTCGTTTCGGTCACAAGCACAAAGGCATCCTGCCCTTCCAGCGAGGTGTATTTCCCGGTAGTGTCGAAAATGGCCAGTGTGTTGGTGGAATGCGGCATGGGGATGAAACAGGGCTGGTCGGCGTGGATAACCGCCCGCCCGTCCGTAATGGTCATTTCAGGAATGCGTTCGATCAGGCCCGGCGCATAGGAGTCCACCGCCTCCGCAAACGGCCCGTGCCATGTCATCACCACCGGCACCCAGCAGACCAGCAGAAGCAAAAAAAGATAACCGAAGGCGGTCCCGCGATGGCTGCGGCCGATATCGGCGTAGAAATCTTTCGAGAAAAACGCGTAAAGCGGCGCCTGAAACACGGAGTATTTTTTCATTTCGTCCTCCTGATCTGGAAAACCTCTGTTTAGCATGGTCGCGGATCAAAATCAATGGCTCTTCGGGGAAGACAGATTGTCTTTTCGGGGGCGATCTGATAGCGTGCGGACTCATGAAGAAAAATTCATACACCTTCAAGCTCACGCCGGAGCAGCAGCGCGAGCTGGAGCAGGCGCTTCGCACGGGCAACTACCGGCCGAAACAAGTGCCGCACACCCGGATTGCCGTGGAGGGGCCGGACTACAACGTGGCGCTCTACACCAGCGGGAAATGCCTTGTGCAGGGCAAGGGCGCGGAGGAATGGGTGACCTTCACGCTGGAGCCGTATATCCTCCGCGAGGTGGTCACCGGATACGACAAGATTCTGCATCCCGAGGCCATTGAAGCCCACATGGGCATTGACGAAAGCGGCAAGGGCGACTTCTTCGGGCCGCTGGTGATCGCCGCCGTCTACACCGACGAGGCTATTGCCGACGCGTTTCGTGAAATGGACGTGCGCGACAGCAAAACCATCACCAGCGACGCCAAGGCCGAAAAAATGGCCGAGGCCATCCGGAAGATTCTGAAAGGCAAATTCGCCATCGTAAAAATCGGACCCGAAGCCTACAACCGCCTTTATTCAAGCATCAAGAACGTCAACCGCCTGCTGGCGTGGGGCCATGCGCGGGCCATCGAAAACCTGCTGGACAAGGTGCCCGGATGCCCCAAGGCCATCGCCGACCAGTTCGGGCCGAAGCAGACCATTGAAAAGGCCCTGCTGAAGAAGGGCCGGAAGATCACACTCGTGCAGCGCCACAAGGCGGAGGCCGATCCGGCCGTGGCCGCTGCATCCATTCTCGCGCGCGACGGATTCCTTCAGGGCCTGAAGGCCCTGGGGGAAAAATACAAAGTGAAGATTCCCAAGGGCGCGTCCGACCAGGTTCGTGCGGTGGCCCGCGACCTTGTTCAGAAGCACGGGCCCGAGGTTCTGGTTCAGGCCTGCAAGTGCCACTTCAAGACGGCCGATGCCGTGCTGGCGGAAATGAACATGAACCGCGCCGCGCTGGGGCCGCTTGGACAGGCGGTTTCAAAGGACTATATCCGCAAAACAAAAGAGGGATGAGCGCGCTCATCCCTCTTCCATCTGCAAACCGAATTAACCCTTCAGCAGCGCCTGCTTGCAGGCCGAAGACACGCGGAATTTCACGACCTTCTTGGCCGGGATCTGAATGGTTTCACCCGTGGCGGGATTGCGGCCCATGCGGGCGGCGCGATCCACCAGCACCAGCTTGCCCAGTCCGAGAAGCGCAAAACCGTTCTTCGCTTCTTTGATCGCCAAAGCACCCAGTTCATCCAGAACCTGCGCAACGTCCTTCTTCGACAGGCCGGTTTTTTCGGCCAGCGCGGCCTGAATCTGCGATTTCGTCATTGCCATCGGAATGTCCTCCAGTTCGGTTTGTTGTTAATCTGACACCAATCTACGGCGGCATTTTGCTCCGGCCGCATCATAAAGCAAGCGTTTTTTCAGGGATTATGGGGGTTTCCAGCCCGCCCTCAGGCCTGCTCGTCCATCAGTCTCATCATCTCCAGCAGCAGGGCCATGGTGGGACGGGTGATGCTCGCATCCCTGAATTTCGGCTCACCGGGCTCGAAGCTGAATTCAACGCCGCCGCAGCGGCCGAGCTGAAGCACCGCATCTTCACCCGTAAGACTTTCGCACCGGGCCGCCACAATCTGCCCATTCGCAAACGCGATGTCTGCCACCCTGCGGTTGCTGTCATCGGTCAAAACCATGCCCCCGCTTTTCTGGGTGGAACTGATCAACTGGATCAGGTCGGGGATCGACAAAATATTGAGCAGGCCCGAAAACTTGCTGTTTTCGTCCCGCACACGCTTCATCTGGGCCTGGGCCTCCTTGTAAATGACATCCTCCGCCCTTTTGCGGTCGGTGATGTCGATGAAAGAGAACACCATGCCCATCACTTTCGTCCCGCTGCCGAATATCGGACTCTGCGGAATGTTCGGCGCAATCGACACCTGCACAAAAAACGGTTTCCCGCCGGGCCGCGGCACCTCCATCTCCGTCTGGCGGGTGGCGCCGGACAGGACCGATTCAATCATCTCGTCTGTTTTCGGCCCGGCCGGAATGAAATCCCTGATGTTCTTCTTGAGCACCTCGTTTTCCGACCGCTGCCCCCACAGTCGCAGAAAGGTCGGGTTCACATACTGCAGCAAACCCTCCGGCCCGGTGATGGCCACGCCGCTGGCAAGATTCTGAATGGCGTTGTGCTCGGTCCGGAGCATTTCCTCGGTCTTGACGCGGCGCTCGATGTTGGTGATCGAAAAAACAAGGGCCTCTTCATCCGCCATCTGGATGCGGCTGACAGAGGTCTCCCCGGGGAAAATCGTGCCGTCCTTTCTCACGCATTTCCCGTTCAGCACCGTGAATCGCCGGTCCTTCAAATAACCCAGGATTTTCTCAATCTTGGTCTGGGAAAGCCCCGGGAACACATCGCAGACATTCATGGCGAGCAGCTCGTCGCGGGAATAATGAAAATGCTCCTCGGCGCGGACGTTGGTATCCAGAATACGGCCGTCGCTGCGGCAGATAAAGACGGCCTCGTACAGGCCGCCCAGCAGCTCCCGATAGCGGGAATCCGGAGATTTCTGCCTTACCACCTTCATATCACTGACACTTGATCAAATAATAGCGGGCCGTGTCCGGAGGTGAACCGACACTCTGCCAGACCGTCGTGCTGATGCCGGTGGCTTCAAACAGCGCCGACGCTATATTGGTGAACGAGTGCCTTCCCGCAGGCAGGCCGCCCTGTGAGTCCGTCACATACAGCACCTGATACCAGTTTCCGGACACCACCGAAAAGGTGATGCCGATCTGATCGGCGCCGAGCGAAAGGCCGGTGAACTGCGCGGGTTCGATCTCACGAACCTCGTCCGCCCACCAGAATCCGCTCTGCAGCACGCGCCCCTCCGCATTGGTCGAAAGCGCGGTGAAGCCGTGCTGCGCAATGGTTCCGCTCAGCCGCGCCGTTCCTGAGGCGTTCGTAGCCATAAGACGACCGCCCGCATTCAGGCTCTCGGCTGTGAAGGTGAAATTCGTCTGCTCGCTCAGACGCGCGGCCTGCGCGCACGGGAGCAAAAGCGCCCCCGCCAGCATCGCGGCCCCTGTGTGTTTCTTCATTCTCATCACGGTCAGTCGTTCCACGGAGACGGAATCGTGAGCACGGCATTTGAATACACCGTGTTGCCGTAAGCATCCATGGTCGCGGGCTCGGCCTGTATCCAGTTGTTCGTGCCGATAATCACATTGTTCGCAAAATACTGCGTCATCGCAGGCCCGCTGTTTGGAAGCATCTCGCCCTGAATGATGTTGTGGTTCAGCATGAAGGTCGAGGCGCTTCGTCCTTCCACATTGCCCCTGATCACGTTGTGCGAGAAATGCCACGGAGGATTCGCCGTCGCCGAGGAGGCCCCGCGCAGAGCAAGTGCTCCGATCGTATTAACGATCTCACATGCAATAAACTGAATGTTGCTGGCCCCGTTGGCCGTTATATCAACCGTAGGCGTTGCGGTGCTTCCCCGCACGGAGCTGTTGTACACTGCAAGATTTTTTGCATTGCCCGTAATCTGCATGTTGGTCATGAAGCAATTCTGGATATCCACATTTTGCCCCTGAACAGAAAGTATTCCGTTGACCCGGCAGTTCTGTATTTTAACATCCGATGCGATGCTGAACACGACCGAGGGAGTTCCAAAAACAAGATTTTCGACCCGTTGCTTGCCCTTCAGCGAAGGATCGGCAGCGGCGCGAACCTGAAGGGCTCCAATCACCGGCCGGTTCAAACCGATCACATGGACGTTGTTCGTGAACATGTTGAGATTGTTGGTTGTGCCGGAATAGGTGCCGCCGGAGATAATCAGGGTGGCCGGCTGGCCGGCGTATCTCGAGGCCGCTATGGCATAACCCCTGCCCACGGTGTCGTAGGGCGAATCAATGTTTCCGGGACCGTCCGGCGTTCCGTTGGTGGCCACCCAGATCACATTCTGCAGTTCCGGAACCGGCACGCTGATCTGCACGGTGTTCGTTCCCGAGGCCGCGTTGGTGGTCACGGTCACATTGCCCGCGCCGGCAATGTCGAACGGCGAGCCCTGCCCCGTCGCCATCATGCCGTTCACTTTTCCGTAGGAATTGGAGGAGCCCGTCACGGCGCTCACGCTGGTGTTGGTCCATTTGACCCCGTCGTAGCTCAGCAGATCGCCGCTGGCCAGCGAACTGACCACAATGGACTTGCCGGCAAGCCCGTCCACCGTCGGATTGGGATAGGTTCCCGCCAGATCGCCGCCGGCCGTTGTGTTCGTCAGGATCAGCTTGTTGCTGACCGCGGAGAAATAGGGATCCGATTCAGCCGGTGTCACAAGGCGCGGCTCCCATCTCACGCCGTTCCACCCGACGTACCGGTTGGTGTCAAAGGGCCCCAGGCCTGACATGCCGAAAAGCGTCGCGCCCTGAAGTTTGGCGATGGTGGGATTAGGATACGTGCCCGTCAAATCCCCGCCGGCCGCACCGCTCGTGCCGCCCGTTCCCGAGGACACCTCGGCCGGTGCCCATGCGGTTCCGTTCCACTGAAGCACATCGCCGTCCGATGGCGCGGACGACGCCACTGCCCGGCCCTGCAAACCGGTCACGGTCGGACTGGGATAGGTTCCGCCCAGATCTCCGCGCGCCGCATCGCCGTCGAATACTATGCTGTTGCTGCGCGCAAGAAAAACGGGATCGGTTTCCACATATACCGGCATGCCGGTGGCGAAACGCGCATTGGCCGCAGTCTGAAGGTAATACAGATTGCTGGCCCCGGCCCAGACGGGATCTGTTTCCGCATACACCGGCGTGCCGGTTGCGATCACGCCGCCGGCCAGGTCGTCGGCATAGTTTGGGTCTTCCTCCACATATACCGGAGTGCCGGTCGAAAACAGCGCGTCAGCTTCGGATTGAAGATAATACAGGTTGCTGGCGGCGCTCCAGACCGGATCGGTCTCTGGGCTCTCGACATAAAGCGGCGTGCCGGTGGCATAGCCGGCCTTCTGCAAATTCCAGACCGGATCACTTTCCGCGTAAACCGGCGTGCCCGTGGCCAGGCCGGCGCGGATTCCCGCGGCGTCGAGACCGCTCACGCGGGCGGCATTGATTGCGTACGGAGAACTCAGAACCTTCTGCGACGGAAGCATCTCCTCGAAGCCGGCTGCGGCATTGGTGCTGAACCACACGCGCAGATAAAGATCCTCGCCGGCGCTGAACAGATCGGGATCCAGCGCTTCCATGACGGCTGCGTCGCCAATCGTCAGACTGAACACTCCGCTGTACACCTCGCCGGTCAGCACACCGGCCGGCTCGCCCGCAAGTGTGCCGTCGTTCGACCAGAAGGTGGTCGCGGAATCCGCATCGGCCAGCGCGAGTTTGAAATAACCCGTGCCGGTGAATGCGGCGTCGCCCACCAGCACTTTGCCCTGATAGTCAATTTCCGCGACCGGATCGGCCGGCGCCGACATCGCCGTGAGAATCGCGGCAAGAACAAGAATTATGCGTTTCATCTGCAAACTCCTAACTGAACCAGAAAATTCGCTCTGCATGCTGATCTGCCAATGTGCCGTTTATGCCGCGTGTTGTCAATGTTTGCCATCCGGCTAAAGATAGAGTATCTATCGCCCAACCATATTGGAAACAACAGACATGCAGGCTCCAGACGACACCATTGCCGCCATCGGTACGGCTCCCGGAACCGGGGGAATTGCCGTTGTCCGCGTTTCCGGCCCGCGCACGATGGAAATCGCCGACCGCATCGTGCGATGCGCCGCGCCGAGACCCTCCATGCGGCGCACCATGTCGGTTATATACGGGCACATCGCCGCCGCGGCCGGCGATGTGGACGAAGTGCTGGTCCTTGTTATGAAGGGGCCCGGAAGCTACACACGCGAGGACATGATTGAAATACAGGGTCACGGAGGGCGCGTCATGGCCTCCGCTGTTCTGCAGACCGTTCTGGATGCCGGGGCGCGTCTGGCGGAACCCGGAGAATTCACAAAACGCGCTTTCCTGAACGGCCGCATTGACCTGACGCAGGCCGAGGCGGTCGCCGACATCGTTGGCGCACGCTCCCGGCGCGCCGGGCGCGCTGCCCTGGAGCAGCTCGAAGGATCGCTGAGCGATGCGGTCAATGCCCTTTATGACCGGCTGATGGGGATCGCCGCCGACATGGAGGCGACCCTGGATTTTCCGGAGGAGGATATTCCCGAAGCCCTTATTCAGGATGTTCCGGACAGGATCAGCCGGGCCGTTTCGGAAATGGACCTTCTGATATCCTCCTGGCAGGAGGGGCGCCTGCTCCGCGAAGGGGCCCTGATCGTCATATCGGGCCGAACCAATGTGGGGAAGTCTACACTGTTAAATGCATTGCTTGACACTGATCGGGCAATAGTATCACACATTCCCGGCACCACACGCGATATCATCGAGGAAGGTCTTGTGCTGGACGGTATCCCCGTCCGCCTGGTGGACACCGCCGGCCTGCGCGAAACCTCGTGCGAAATCGAAAGCGAGGGCATCCGCCGGACCATGAGGCACATAGCGCGGGCCGACCTGCAGCTGCATGTTCTGGATTCATCGCAAGAATCTGGAAATGAATTTGATGCGCAAATTTCAGGCCTTGACCCGATCCGTACCATCCTTGTCCTCAACAAAACTGACCTCGGGGTTCGGATCTGCCGCGACAATCTGAACGGCTTCACCTGCGTTGAAACCTCACTGCTGAACAGAACCGGTCTCGAGGCGCTGAAGAAGGAAATCCGGCGGGCCCTGATGCAGGACATCAAAATGGATGCCCCGCCCCACGCGGTGATCTCCGAACGCCACCGGCAGCTCCTGCTGAAGGCGCGCGAGGATGCCCTTGGCGCAGACAGCCTGTTCGGGCAGGATGATATCGCAATGGCTTCGTCCCGTCTGCGTGAAAGCATCGAACACGTGGGGCTCATCACGGGAAGAGTATATCAGGAAGATCTGCTGAAAGCGGTCTTCTCAAAATTCTGCATTGGCAAGTAATTAATAATTAAATAGATATGAATGTCTCATATGACATCCTTGTGGCCGGAGGGGGTCATGCCGGGTGCGAGGCCGCCCTCGCTGCAGCGCGCATGGGCGCCAGAACCGCCCTGCTCACGATTAACCGGACCACCATCGCCCGGATGTCCTGCAACCCCTCCATTGGCGGCATTGCCAAATCACATCTCGTGTTTGAACTGGATGCGCTGGGAGGAGAAATTGCAAGGAACACGGATTTCACGGGAATCCAGTTCAGGAAGCTGAACACCAGAAAGGGACCCGCCGTGCAGGCGCACCGGGTCCAGTGCGATAAAAGGCTTTATCCGCTTCGAATGCTTGCGGTTATGCGGAGAACAGCAAACCTGGACATTCTTGAGGGGATGGCAGCGGAAGTTTGGATTGAAACCGGCCGGCTGCGCGGAGTGACAACCGATGACGGATCGAAAATCGGGGCCCGCGCGGTGATTCTGACTCCGGGCACATTCCTGAATGGCGTGATGCATATAGGAATGAACAGAATCCCCGGGGGGCGAACCGATGAAGCCCCCGCAAACCGGCTCAGCGAGAGCCTGAAGAGCCTTGGTTTCCTGCTGGGAAGGCTTAAAACAGGAACCCCTCCCAGGCTTCACAAGGATTCCATTGATTACAGCAAATGCCAGATTCAACCCGGAGAGGTCCCGCCTCCGTTCCTGTCGCGGGCGGCAGCCCGCATTTGGAAAATGTTCCACGTGGAACAATCGGAGGTTTCCGGCAGCTTTTTGGATGAATTGTTCCACGTGGAACAATTCGACAACCGTGATGCCATCAATCCATCTTTTCAATGCTCCACCGCGCGCTCATCATCCGCGCTTCTTCCATGGCCTCCGGGCAGGGATCAGCTTCCCTGTTATCTGACCCACACCACATCCCAAACCCATGATATCATTCGCGCCAATCTGGAGAAGAGCGCCCTGTATGGCGGCGCGATCACTGGCACCGGGGTGAGGTACTGTCCGTCCATCGAGGACAAGATCGTAAAGTTTCCCCAGCGGGAATCGCACCATGTATTTCTTGAGCCGGAGGGACGCGACAATACCCGCGTCTATCCCAACGGAACTTCCAACAGCCTGCCTGAGGATGTTCAGATCCAGATGATTCGATCCATTCCGGGGCTGGAAAAGGCCGAGTTCATTCGGCCCGGATACGGCATTGAATACGACTATTCTGATCCGACCCAGCTTTATCATTCACTTGAAACCAAACTGGTTGAGCATTTATATTTCGCGGGACAGATCAACGGCACCACTGGCTACGAAGAGGCGGCGGCTCAGGGCTTTGCGGCCGGAGTGAATGCCGTGCTGCGGCTGAGGGGGGATGCGCCCTTCGTCCCCCTGCGCAATGAAGCATACATTGGGGTCATGCTTGACGATTTGGTCACAAAGGGGGTTGACGAACCGTATCGCATGTTCACCTCGCGCGCCGAGCACCGTCTGCTCCTGCGCCAAAGCAATGCGCCCTTCCGACTCGCGGACCACGCCGCGCGCATCGGCATCCTTTCTAAAACCGAAGTCGCATCGGTCAGGGCACAACGTGATCTGATTGAAGGGGAGGTCCGGCGGCTGAATGAGTCATTCCTCGATAACCAGAGCCTCGCCAGCATCCTCGCCCGTCAGGACACAACCTATGCCGACCTTCTCGGCGCGCTCAGCGGTCTGGATCCCCTCATTATTAATGAAATAGAAACCGACATCAAATACGCCGGCTATATACGGAGAGAACAGCAGAAGATCGAAAAGCTGCTCAAGCTCGAACATCAGCCCATCCCGCATGATTTCGATTACGACGCCATCAGGGCCCTGCGTTTCGAGTCGCGCGAGAAGCTGAAAAAGATCCGCCCCGAAAACCTGGGGCAGGCCTCCCGCATCTCCGGCGTCAACCCGGCCGACAT
>Ga0116144_10005919_pt1 | contig 10890 bp, 8 predicted proteins | sample AD_UKC035_MetaG_FD_89746 | JGI IMG/M metagenome (GOLD analysis project Ga0116144, IMG submission 89746) | Active sludge microbial communities of municipal wastewater-treating anaerobic digesters from USA - AD_UKC035_MetaG | ecosystem: Engineered > Bioreactor > Anaerobic > Digestate | place: USA... | reverse complement strand
GTACGACCCCCAGCTAAGCCGTTTCCTGAGCGCCGATTCGATCATCCCGCCGCAGCAGGGGGTGCAGGCCTGGGACAGATTCGCCTATGTCAACAATAATCCGCTCAAGTACACGGATCCGAGTGGACATCAGGCGACCGATATTGGGTCTGGGTCTAGCTCCGGTACTGGTACTGGTGGTACATCTTCTTCGCAAAGTACGGTTGACGACGACAGCAGCGGGCTGGGCCTGGAAGATGCGGGGGATGGGAATCCGACAATCATTGAATTATCTCCGAAGGCCGCAGCGCAACTAATAGACGATCTCGATGAGTTCCTTTCGTTTGCAAATATCTGGGATGGTGGATCGCTCGCGTTAGGGGGAGCAATAGAGATACTTGGTTTATTTTTAAAATATCAGGTGACGCCCGAACCAATCGCTCTTTTCTTTGACATAACGATTGCCGATGCTGCTGCTATGTTAGCGTTGGCAAATCCTATATGTGCTATAGTAGGAATCGGGGCATTTGGCGTAGGTATTACTGGACTAGTTACCACAAACGATTTGCAAAATCTTAGAAATGGCCTTGCTGACATGGATCTTGATACGTTAGGTGGTACGGTCTCTTTTGAATGGGGACTTTATTGGGATACTATGACTGTTGAATCTTCAAAGGGAAGTACATCATTTCCAACAGAGAATGTTGGGTTTGCTACCAGCTACGCACCATCATTTCTTTTCATATGGGCCGCGATGCACCCTGAACTTTTCGGCTCATGGGAATATTAGGGAGGCCATAAATCTATGCAATCCAGCTTAGAGTTAGGATGTCTTGTGGGGTTGATTCCCGTAGCAATGATTGCTGTAGGGATGTTCATTGGGAGATGGGAGCATGGAAATCTCAAAGAAAAAATTTTGATGGCGATTGCGGCATTGGGAACGCTGATTTTTAGCATAGCAACCGGGTGGGCAGTACTCCAACCAGGCTGGTTTCTAGAGCCAGGTTCCTTTAGTAACCAGATTGTGAATTGGGGTTTTCTGGTCTGGGGAATAACTGGACTTTCATCTGCAATAGGTTTGATGAAGCTAAGAAAAATGGATAATTTCCAGGGGATCTTGTTCAGTGTTGTTGCGATCGGCTTAATCGCTTACGCTCTCTATAAAATGGCTCAGTGATGATGGTGGGTGGTCTGGGCGGTAACGGCCTTTTCGATTCATAACCTACTTCCGCTTGAACAGCGCCAGCTTGTTGCCATCCGGCTGGCGCGGGCGGTGTATAATGTGGACGTGAGCGGCGAATACCCCGAAACCGCCGCCCTCCCCAGTCCCCTCCATTTCCTCTTGTGCCGCCCAAATTCTATGCTACACTCGTAGTATGTCCCCCATTCCCGTAAGGGCGCATCGCTTCATCTCCATCCCTGGCAGGGCCGCCCCGCCGCAGTCGTCCCTCGTCGTTTCATTCGTTCCTTTTTGGGGGCACCGTAAAACCCCGCCTGGCCCGCGAATCGAAAAGAAGCTGCCTCACAGCACAGCTTCTTTTCGATTTTTCAGAAAGTATTTTACGCTATTAAAAACAGGTGTGGTAACTTCTCGATAAATAGGGGTGCGGGGTGTTTTGAGCGTGCTTCGCACGCTCAAAACACCCCGCTTCCCCCTTCTTTTTGAGAAGATACCAGGTGTGTTTATTTCTGAATAGCCGGTACATAGACCTGGAAGCCAACATACCTCCAAATTTCACCGCCACCTGTCCCAGGCCAGGTGCCCAGGAAGAATTGATTCTGGAAGGCGGCGAATACATTGGACCAGTTCGGCCCGACATGCAGCTTATTCCCCAGGCCATTTAGATTCAAGGGTGTCCAGGCGCTGCCATCATTCGAGCGCCAGACTTGCATCCCGCTCGTTTCATTCGTGGTGACTGCGAATAACTGGTTATTCATCGTGAAGAGACCTTCCACATTGACGTTATCCGCATCACCGAAACCATCGGCAACCATGCGCTCCCAGGTTGTACCGTTATACCGCCAGAGCTGGCCTCCACTCTCCTCGTTCCTGACTCCCACATATAGGTGATTCCCTAGAACAGCCACACCTCCGGCATCTGTGTTATGACTGTCGCCAAATCCGGTGGTATTCACCTGGCCCCAAGAAGTCCCATCCTCGGTCCCCCATACGCTAATGCCATCCACATTGTTCAACGTGGTTGCGTACAGTTCTCCGTTGAAAACCATCAAACCGCTCACAGCACGATTGTCAAGATCACCAAACCCTTCCTGCGCCACGCGTTCCCAGCTTCCAATCTCACCGGTCGGGCTGCGCCAGATTTCTGCGCCTGCCCCATGCGCCGCCGCATAGATCCAGTTATCGAAGACCGCCATCACCAAAACGGTGCGAGTAGGACTGGCGAATTCATCTTGGGTCACACGTTCCCAGGTAGTCCCATTCGCGCTGCGCCAGATCTGGCCTTCATTTGCCCCCCACCCAACCGACGCATATAATTGATCATCAAAAACTACCAGATCGAGCACCGCCGGGTTGGACCAGCCAAAAGTGTCGCTCATGCCCACGTCACTGGCCGCAGTCCACGTGCTGCCATCCGCCGTGCGCCAGATGCGAGCGCCGATCCTCCAGTTGCATGTGGCGGCATACAGTTGGCCTTGGAAAACTTCTAACGCCGAAATCACATTGTCATTGATTCCAAAGCCGGCTTTGTTCTTGAGTTCCCACCCCGGGACCACCGGAATTGTCACCGCGCTTTCAGCGCCTTGCCGGCGATATACCCCCCCTGGCATCGCCTGCGCATCGGCAGCATGAATGGTCCTGATCTGGGCGGATACGACTGGAACTTCCCCTCCGCTGGTGCCGATGTAGTACACCACCCGCCCGGTTTCTGCCGCGGCAGCAAAACTATCCACTGTGGCTGTACCAGCAATACCGTTGCTTTTCTCCCAGCCCAGGTACGGGTCAAACCCGGCGACTGGAACATCGCGCAAGAAGCGCAGCCCGTTCATGGTCGCCGCATAAACCCAGTATTGGCCATCCACTGGTACAAATTGCATGTCCCAGACTGGATAATCTTCCAGCCCGATCAATTTCTCCCAGGTCGCGCCGCCATCATGGGTTGCAAAAGTACCAACATCCCCCCCGCTGTCGCCATTAAACCGCGGGCCTCCAGAAATATAGACCGACTGTGAGTTGCGTGGATCGACGACGACAGGCCCCACCCGGTGAAGGTCAGGCTGGTGGGCGGGCGTCGCCCAGGTTGCGCCGCCATCCGTGCTGACTAAAAGCCCCCCTTCTGTGCCCGCATAGACTACATCGGGTGTATTGGGTGCATAGGCCAGTGAATTGATACACTTTGCTTCTGCCGGAACCGTTTGCGCCGCCCAGGTTGCCCCTCCGTCGCTGCTGGCGTAGATCAACCCTTCAGCCGGATTGGGGAAACTGGTGTAATTCAGGCACAGGCCAGCCAGCAAGCGCCCATTGGTACCTGGATGCGCCGCCAACACTGCAATGCGGGCCTGCCGTCCACTGAATGCTGGGGGCAGAGCCATTGCCTGCTCGGAATACGTGTCACCGTGATTGGTCGTCGTATAAACGGATGGGGCGTCTTCAAACCTTCCAGAAGAGAAGAAGAACTTGCCTTCATTCGATGGGTCAGCGGTCATGCCAGAGCGATAATCGAAGTTCGGGATAGACAGGGCCTGCCAGTGTCTCCCGCCATCCTGGGTGCGCATCAACCCTTTCCCTTGTATTGCGGCAAATGCTTCATCGGCGTTGAAGGGAGATGCTTCGATGGCCCCTGGTAACGCCGCCCCTAACCCTTGATCTTTTTCGACCCAAGTGTCACCGCCATCGGTGCTTTTGAAAAAGCCACTGCCGGTTGCCGCGTAGAGGGTAGTTGCTTCCCGCGTAACAGAACCTGGAACAGCCGCAAAATGGTGGCTCTCGTTGATTTGTGCATTTAGCGCAGTCCAGGTTTCGCCGTCATCCTCCGAATAGAAACCTCCGCCTACAGCGGCCCACATCAGGCCTGGAATTGTTGCATGGTAGTAGAGATCGTACAGTGTGTTGTTCGGCGAGACGTTCTCCGCGTTCCATGTCGCCCCATTATCGATGGAGTAGTAGGTCCAATCGGATGACGCGGAAATCGCCCAAATTTTCTGATGTCCTCCGAATACTTAGGGCGAGACCACCAGTCGATTGATGGTTTCTAGCCCGTCCGGGGGAGTTGGGTCGTCCACAGAAACCGCCGCACCCCAGTTAGCTCCCCCATCGATACTGGTCAGCACTTTTCCGTCATGGGTACCAATCACTACGTGATCTGGATTGCCTGGTTCCACTGCCACCGCGGTTACATGTAAACCATTTGTTGCGGCAGCCCGCGTCCAGAAATCACCTCGGTTGGAAGAAATATATAATCCCATGTCCGGGTCCACGGCATCCCAACTGCTCAAAGCCAGGTAAATCCGGTCAGGGTCTACATCGTCGACCGCGATACGGAACTCAATTCCACGAGTGGCGGCCCAATCTGTGTATCCCACTGGCATTTTTTGTTGCCAGGTTAAGCCGTTATCGTCAGACCGCTGCAGACCATTTACCCCTGCCCCGCCATCCAGATACAAGATCGGAGTGGCCTCAAGAGCAGGATAAACAAAGTGCATTTTCCCGGGGAACGGGGCAATTCTTTCCATTTGCCACGCCTCCGCAGCATCCACCGTTTGGAAGACGCCAGAGCGTTGGGCGCTGACAAAGATACGGTTCGAATTTTTGGGATCGATAGAAGGGTTATACAGGTCTCCCCCATACGGGCCATTGGTCGCCCATCCGGTCGATGGGGCTGTAATCGTGACCGCATTCGGGAGTGTAGCACTCTGCTGTGTGGCATCTGTAACAACTAAAGCATAAGTTCCTGGGGCAATTGACCAGGGCACATAAGCCTGGACGTGCCCGTCATCAATACTGTGCACATCGGTCAAAGAGGTTTCACCCAGTTGGGCCGAGGTGATTGAACCGAGATTGCTGCCTGTGATGGTGACCGGGGTGTTGATGCCTGCCGCAAAACTATTCGGGGAAATTGCGGTTAGCGTTGGAACGCCAGCAGCCTGCACAGGCATATTATCTGCCTGCAGAACGCCTACAATAACAAAAACACAAATCATGATGGATGCAAATTTCGACATAGAAAATCTCTGTAATGCCTGATGATGATCAAGAGGGTTGCAAACAGCATGAAACCGCTTGCTACATACGATAATCTCATTAATCAAAAAAGAAACTGCGCTGTAACACAGTTTCTTTTCGATCCATAACCTACTTTCGTTTGAACAACGTCAGCTTGTTGCCATCCGGACCAAACTGGTAGGTCACCTCGTCCATCATCTGGCGGATCAAGAAGACCCCCAGGCCGCGCGATTTCAGCTCTTCCAGGGGCACGCCGGTGACCGGCTCGGGTACGCTGCTGGGGTCGAAGGGCGCACCGCCATCTTTCAGCACCACCTTCAGCCCCTCAGCCGTCACCTTGCAGGTAATGCTGAAGCTGCCCCGCCCCTCGCCGCCGTAGGCGTGCTCGACGATGTTGGTGGCAGCCTCGTCCACTGCAAGTTGCACAGCATAGGTCTGCGCCTCGTCCAAACCGGCAAGCGCAGCCTGCTCGGTGACAAAGTCACAGATGGCAGCCAGGTGTTTGAGGTGGCCGGAATAGGTGCGGGTGGGCATGTTCGCTTTCTCGTGCGGCCGGCTGGGCTCTCCCCGTGTGCCGGTCGCAGGATGGGCGGCTGCGGCTAGAAGCTGCCGACCGCGGAGGTCAAATCATCGTAGATGGTGAAGTAAGAGCCCATCCCCACCAGCTTGAGCGAATCGCGGATGCCCTTATCGATGTTGGCCAGCACCACCTCGCCGCGCGGTTTGCAGGTCTTTTGGGTATCGATCAGCACCCACCAACCGGCGCTGGCCATGAAGGTCACGTCGGTCATATCGAAGACGATGTTGAAGACGCCCTTTTCGGTCAGGGTTTTGAAAGCCTCGCCCAATTGCGGCGCGTTCGAGCCGTCGATGCGGCCGCTGGTTTTGATGACGGTGCAGCGTTTGTATTCGGTGGTTTGGATTTCCATAAGTATCTCTCCTGGGGAGTGAATTGACCGGTGTTGAATGGGGAAATTATATCAGAAAACCGGGCCGAAACGGCGAAACCCGGCTTCAACCCGGCTTTTAACTTTTCCTGTTACAATATTGCCCATGTTCAATTCAATCCATCACGATGGTTCCCCGCGTTATGTTTCTCCCGCCGATCCGCAGATCGGTGATGAAGTCACCCTGCGCCTGCGGGCCGGGTTGGATGTGCCCCTGGAGCGCGTCTTGCTGCGCACCTGCCCGGATGGCGAACAGCGCCTGGAAGCGCTGCAAGCCCTGGAGCCCCAGCACGGGGCAGCCTGCCGCTGGTGGCAGGTCACGCTGACCGTGCGCATGCCGCTCACCAGCTACCGCTTCTTGCTTTTCACCGCTCAGGGCGCTTACTGGTACAACGGCAGCGGCCTGCACCGCCAGTCGGTCACCGATGCCGAAGATTTCCGCCTCCTGGCGGGTTTCCAGGCCCCACAATGGGCCCGGCGCAGCGTCTTTTACCAGGTCTTCCCCGACCGCTTCTTCAACGGCGACCCCTCTTGCGACGTGCGCGATGGCGAGTACGAGTACCGCGGCTTCCCGGCCCGCGCCCGCGGCTGGGGCCAGCCCCCCACCCAGGGCAGCCGGGCCGCCATGGTCGAGTTTTACGGAGGCGACCTGGCCGGCATCATTCAAAAGCTGGATTATCTCCAAGACCTGGGTGTGGATGCGCTTTACCTCAACCCGGTCTTTACCGCCTATTCGAACCACCGCTATGATGTGGTGGACTACGCCGCCGTGGACCCCCACCTGGGCGGGGATGCCGCCCTGGCGGCCCTGCGCCGCGCCACCGCTGAGCGCGGCCTGCGTTACATCCTGGATATCGTCCCCAACCACTGCGGCCTGCTGCACCCCTGGTTCCTGGCGGCCCAGGCCGACCCCCAGGCCCCCACGGCTGAATACTTCACCTTCCGCCAGCGCCCCGATGAGTACGAGTGCTGGCTGGGGGTGCGCTCTCTGCCCAAGTTGAATTACCGCAGCCAGGCCCTGCGAGATGTGATGTACGCTGGCCCCCAGTCCATCTTCCGGCGTTGGCTGCGCCCGCCCTACGCCGCCGACGGCTGGCGCATCGACGTGGCCAATATGCTCGCCCGCCAGGGCCCCGACCAGTTGGGCCCCGAGATCGGGCGCGGCATCCGCCAGGCGGTCAAAGAGGAGAACCCCCAGGCTTACCTGTTGGGCGAGAACTTCTTCGATGCCTCTCACCAGCTCCAGGGCGACTGCTGGGATGCGGTGATGAATTACTCTGGCTTTGCCATGCCGCTGTGGTACTGGTTGGGCGGCTTCATGGCCTTCCCGCCGGGGCAGCCCCCCATCGCCGACCCCCTCCCCTGGACGGCTGAGACGTTGGCCGCCTCCTGGCAGGCTCACCGGGCCGCCATCCCCTGGGCGGTGGCGCGCCAGCAGTTCAACCTGGTCGGCAGCCACGATGTGCCGCGCCTGCTGGCCTCTTTGGGCGGCGACCTGGCCCGGCTGCGCCTGGCGGCGGTGCTCATGTTCACCTATGTGGGAACGCCCTGCCTGTATTATGGCGACGAGGTGGGCCTGGGTGTGGGCCAAAACGCAGACCCGCGCGCCTGCATGCCCTGGGACCCGGCTGATTGGAATGCCGACCTGCGCAGCTTCTACCAGGCCCTCATCCGCCTGCGCCACGCTGCCCCGGCCCTTAACGAGGGCGGCTTCCAGGTGCTGCTGGCACAGGGCGATACGCTGGCCTATTTGCGCGATACAGATGCCCAGTGGGTGATCGTGGTGGCGCAGCGCGCTGGCCTGCGTCCGGCCTCTGCGCTGGCGGTAGCGCCGGGGGGCATCTCAGATGGGGTTGAATTTAACGAGTATTTCAGTGGGCGTACGGCGCGTGTTGAAAACGGCTGCCTGCCCCTGCCGGAACTTTCACCCGGCGTGCAGGTGTGGGGGTGTGACCAAAGATGAAGATGATGCGGGGCCAAAGGCCCCGCATCATCTTCATCTTTGGGGCTACGATTCCTTGTGGCGCTGGGCGGCTTTTTGCAGCTCTGCGTTGACGGTGTGCAGGGCGCTGGCCACGTCAGAACGGACTTTCTTCCGCACTTCGTCGCGGTTCATGCGCTGCTTGAAGTCTTCGATGTCGGCCTTCAGTGTTTGCCCGGTGGGGGTCTCGCCGAAATCTTTGGCCGCCTGGTTCAGGGTTTGCGTCAGGTCTTTCAGCCCGTTCTGGATATCGGTCTTGACCTTTTTGTGCTCTTCGGATTCCCAGGCTGCCCTGAGCGCCGCCTGCAAGTTCTGACCCAGGGCGCGCAGCTCTTCGGCCAGCTCGTTCAGGGGCTGTTCCTCGCCGGAGGGCGGGGTTTCGGTTTGGGTCTCGTCGGTCATAGGGGGGCCTCCTTCTGTGGCTACACTTCGATTATATCACTGCCCATTCTTGTTAAGAAAAGGGTATGTGAGCTGGAGGCTTTGCCGCTGGTTCACATACCCTTTTCTTCTAGCTCCACCGGCAAGCCCTCCATCTGCATGATCTTGAGGGCGTTGGTGGTGGGGCTGGGGCCGGGGCGCAAGCGGTAATCGAAAACCAGTCGCCCGCCCTCCACCTGGTCGCGGAAGTGGTAATTGCGCAGGTGAGGGCTTTGCTCGGCCAGGTGGGCCAGCTCCAGGTCGTGGGTGGCGATCAGCCCGGCGCCGCGCCCGTTGAGCAGGGCCTGCACGTAGGCCCGGCTGCCGATCAGGCGTTCGCGGTTGTTGGTGCCGCGGAAGATCTCGTCCACCAGGTAGAACAGCGGCAGGGGGTGTTGGGCGTTGAGGGCCTCCAGCAGGCCCTTCAGGCATTTGACTTCGGCATAGAAATACGAGAAGCCATCCACCAGCGAGTCGCTGATGCGCAGGCAGGTGTGCAGGCGCATGGGGCGCAGGCGCAGGGCCTCTGCCGCCACCGGGGCCCCGGCGTAGGCCAGGCACAGGTTGGCGCCCAGGGCCCTCAGCCAGGTGCTCTTGCCGGCCATGTTCGAGCCGGTGATCAGGATTACCTGGCCCAGCTCTGGCAAGCTGAAATCGTTGTTCACGCGTTGGGCGGGCGGGATGAGCGGGTGGCCCAACTGGCGCGCCTCCAGCACCGCCCCCGCCTGGGGATCCAGCTCGGCGAAGGTGTACTGGGGGTGCAGGGCGGCAAAATCGCCCAGGGCGCACAGGGCGTCCAGGCGCTGCCAGGCCTCGATCCAGCCGGGCAGCACGGCGGCGGCTTTTTGGCGCAGGCGGCTGGCTGCCAGGGCGCAGAGCACGTTCCAGGGCAGGGCCAGGTTCAAGATCATGCCCAGCGCAAAGTTGCTGCTCAGCCCAACCAGCGCCGTCACCAGCTTGACCCGCCGCACCTGGGCAGAGGGCGGGGGTTGGGCGGTGTGGAAGGCGGCGCACGCCTGGGCCAGGTGCGGGTGGCTGCCGTAAGGGTAGCCTTGCAGGTAGCGCAGCAGGGCCGAGAACTTGTCCAGCTCGCGCTCCAGTGCCAGCAGCGAATGGATGAATTCTTGGATGTAGCCGGTGCTGAAGATGGTGATGATGGCATACAGGGCCAGGGTATAGCCCCAATAGGCGGGGATCTGCCCCAGGCTGTGCAGGATGAAGAGACAGATGTTGAGCGCGGCCAGCAAGCTGAGCCCCAGGGCCAGCCAGCCCAGGCGCCGGGCATCGAGAGGCACCGAGAGCCACTTGAGCAGGTACTCGCTTTGCAGCAGGTCTTTGGCGGCCAGGTGCAAGTTCAGGCGCAGGTGGTCGCGGAAGTGCGGCATGCCGGCCAGCTCGCCCACCACGGCCTGGCGGGCGGCGGTCTCTTCCAGGCAGGGGATAGACTGGGTTAGCCAGGCAGCCAGCAGCCGGCGGCCCTCTTGGCTGGTGCAGGTATCCAACAGGTGGTGCAGCGAGCGCGCCCCGCTCAGGTCCAGGTCTAATGCCAGGGAGCTGCAAGCTGGGGCCGCAGTTTGTGATACGTTCGCAGCTTGCAATGCGGGCGGGGCCTGCTCAGGCCTCAGGGCGGGCCAATCGATGCGCAGGCGGGCCAGTTGGTCGCTGCGGCGGTCGCGCCACACTTGCAGGCGGGCGGTGCGCCCATCCAGCAGGCGGTGGGCCGCCAGCACGCCAATGAAGAGCAGCACGCCCGTCCCGGCCGCGGCCAGGCTCCAGAGACCGTGCAGACCCCTGGCAGCGGCCCACAACAGGCCCAGCATAATAATGAATGCGGCCAGGCGGTACAGGCTGAAACGCCCATCCAGGGCGCGCAGGCGCGCCAGGCGTTGTTCCAGGCGGCGGATGTGGCGCTCCAGGCGTTCTTCAAGGGCCGGGGCAGTGTATTCCATGCCGTAGAAAGACCGCTCGGCCGGGGTCAGGCCCCCAACACGCGCAGGAAACGGCGCTTGCCGGCCTGTAAGACGCCCGCGCCGGGGAAAGGTGCGCTGGGGTCGTTAAGTGTCTTGCCATCCAGGCGCACGCCATTTTGCTCGATCATGCGGCGGCCTTCGCTCTTGCTGGCCACCAGCTTGCCCGCCAGCAGCACGTCTAACACCGTCTGGCCGGGCTGTAGGGCCAGCTCGGGCATCTCATCGGGCATGGAGCCCTGCTGGAAGACGCGCACAAACTCGGCCTCGGCGCGCTCGGCTGCCTGGGGGCCGTGGAAGACCTCGCAGATCTCGCGCGCCAGCTTCATCTTGGCGTCGCGGGGGTGCATGCGCCCGGCTTCCAGTTCGGCAAGGATGGCCGATACCTGGTCGGGGGTCCAGCGCGTGGCCAGG
>Ga0116144_10005906_pt1 | contig 10911 bp, 8 predicted proteins | sample AD_UKC035_MetaG_FD_89746 | JGI IMG/M metagenome (GOLD analysis project Ga0116144, IMG submission 89746) | Active sludge microbial communities of municipal wastewater-treating anaerobic digesters from USA - AD_UKC035_MetaG | ecosystem: Engineered > Bioreactor > Anaerobic > Digestate | place: USA... | reverse complement strand
GAGCTGGTCGGCCGCCTGCAGCGGGACCGCAAGGCTCTGCCGGCCATTGCGCTGACCACCGACACCTCCATCATCACCGCCGTGGGCAATGATTACGGTTTTAATAAAGTATTCCGCCGGCAGGTTGAAGCCTGGGGTGCGCCGGGCGATTTGCTGCTGGCCATCAGCACCAGCGGCAACTCACCCAATGTTCTGGAAGCGATCGCTGCAGCGCGGGAGCAAGGCATGCAGGTCCTTGCCCTGGCGGGACGGAGCGGCGGCGAGATGGCCGGCCTCTCTGATCTGGCGGTCGTGATGCCGGCGCGCAGTTCCCAGCATATCCAGGAGGGGCATATCGCCATCATTCATATCTGGTGTGCCCTGGTAGAAGACACACTGTTTCCTCCTCTATCCTAAGCAAGAGTCCTCCATCGATTGAATTTTCTTAATTCTGCCATATTGATGGGGCTGGCCGCAGTGGCCTTGCCCATCCTCATCCATCTCTTCACCAGAGCACGGTCCAGGCCGATCCCCTTCAGCTCCCTGCGTTTTCTCAAACAACTGCAGAATCAAAAAATCCGCCGCCTCAAGATACGTCAGCTGCTGCTCCTCCTGCTGCGCACCCTGGCGGTCCTTTTGCTGGTGCTCGCTTTTGCCCGTCCAACCTGCCGCTCCACTTCCGGCTCCGGGGTCCGTTCCCGCACGAGTGCGGTGATCCTGCTCGATAATTCTGCGAGCATGGCGATCGAGGAGCAGGGTGAGGCTCTTTTCGCAGCAGCGAAGAGGGCCGGGGGGCGCATCATCGAGCAGATGCAGCCGGGCGATGAACTCTATCTGTGCACGACCACAGACACGATGCAAGTGGCGGATCGGCGGGCCTTTCACGATTTCCAGGCCTTGCGCAGCCGGCTCGATGCCACCCCCCTCGACTTCAGGGCTACCGATATCTCGGCGGGGATGCTCTTTGCGCAGAACCTGCTCCTCTCCGCCCGCAACGTCAACAAGGAGCTCTATCTGCTCTCCGACATGCAGGAGACCGGATTTGCGCTGGATTCCCTGCCGCCGCGGGACAGTCAGCTGCGGCAGTATGCCGTGCCGCTGCTCGCTTCCCATCCCTCCAATCTGGCCGTCACCGGCGTCAAGCTGCGCTCCGCCATTCTCGAACGGGGCAAGATGGTGGAGGTGGAGGTGACCCTGACCAACAGCGGTCAGGAGCCCGCCCGCACCAAGCTGGTGCAGCTCTTCATCCATGGCCAGCGGGTGGCCCAGCGGACCGTCTCGCTGGAGAGCGGGGCGGCAGTGCAGGAGCTCTTTCGCTTTATCATCGACCGCGACGGCTGGATCGAAGGCCAGGTTCAGCTTGAGGACGACGCCCTCCTGGAGGACAACCAGCGCTGTTTTGCATTTTATGTGCCTGAACGGCTCAATATCGGGGTAATCGGGGAAGCGACCACCGGCAGCGATCTGCTCCAGCTCGCCTTGCGCTCCTCCGCCGATTCAAGCGCTTATTTGCGTCTTTTCACCGCTGCCGCCGCACGCTCTTCGGGGCTGGCCATCGATTCCCTTCATCTGCTCATCCTGCATGATGTGGGCCGCCTGCCCGATGCGGTGGTGGAGAGGATAGCGGCGTGGCACAGCCGCGGGGGCGGAATCATTATGGTCCTGGGCCGGAGCACAGATCTCGGCTGGTACAATGCGCGTCTCGCCCCGGCTCTGGGGCTCAGCCCCGCACTGCAGGCGATCGGGGAGGGGGGCCATTTCTCGCTTGGCCGGGTGGACGGCACGCATCCCGTCTTTGCGGGGATCTTTGAGGGGGCTGACATCCAGTTCGCCCGGCCTCAATTCAACTTTGCCCTCCGGGTCGCTTCTTCCCCGGAGCAGCATACCCTCCTCTCCTACAGCTCCGGGGACCCCTATCTCTATGAGGTCCGCCGGGAGAACGGCGCCCTGCTCGTCTTCACATCCAGCTTTGAGCCGGAGGTGAGTGACGTGGCTTACCGGACCATTTTCGCGCCCCTGCTCCACCGCAGCCTCAGCTACCTGGCCGCGCATGGCCAGAACCGGGGGGTTGAACTCTCTGCTGGGGAGCTTTTACGTCACCGGCTTGCCGGGCAGGAGCTGCAGAAGCAGCTTGAGATCCATGGACCTGATGGCAGGGTGGATCTCGTCCATCCCCGGATCACCGCCTCGGGGGCGTGGATAGACTATAGCGCGACCGGAACGCCGGGCATCTATTCCCTGCGGGCGGATGGCAAGAGCCTGTCGACCTGGGCGGTCAATATCCCGGCACGGGAACTGGATCTGAGGACGGCTGCGCGGGATCGCATCGAGCGTTCCCACGGTCTCAAGTGGGTGGAGGATCCGGCCCGGATCGGCCAGTATATCCACGAGGAGCGGATCGGGCGGGAGTTTTGGCGGGAGCTGCTTGTGGCCGGGCTGCTTCTTCTGCTGCTGGAGATGGTTCTCTATCGCGAGAAGGGTGAGGTTGCGCCCGAAGAGGATAGCAAGGAGATGCAGACCAGATCATGATGGAATCCAACGAAAAAGAGCGCGCTGTCATCGTCGGACTGATCACGCGGGAGACCCCCTCCTGGCGGGTCGAGGACTACCTGGACGAGCTTGAACAACTCGCCGACACGGCGGGGGCCGAGGTGATCGAGCGGGTCGTACAGGCGCGTGATCGCCGGGACTCCGCTTTCATGATCGGCCGCGGCAAGGCGGAGGAACTCGCCCAGCTGGCTCGCTATCAGGACGCCGACCTGATTATTTTTGACGATGATCTCACCCCGGCGCAGGCGAAGAACATCGAAAAGATGTGCGGGGTCAAAATCATCGACAGGAGCGGATTGATCCTCGATATATTTGCCAAGCATGCCCGCACTCGCGAAGCCCGCACCCAGGTTGAGCTGGCGCAGCTTCAGTATCTGCTGCCCCGACTGACCGGGCAGTGGCGCCATCTTGAGCGCCAGGTGGGAGGCATCGGGGTGCGTGGGCCGGGAGAGACCCAGCTCGAGGTCGACCGCCGCCTGGTGCGCAAACGGGTCGCCATTTTACAGAAGGAGCTGGAAAAGATCGCCGGTCAGCGCGAGATCCGCCGCAAGAACCGCCGCGATTTTTTCAAGGCGGCTCTGGTGGGCTATACCAATGTCGGAAAATCCACGCTGCTCAACGCCCTGACCGAGGCGGGAGTGCTGGTGGAAGACCGCCTCTTCGCCACTCTCGATGCCACAGTGCGCACCTTTCCCATCGGCAATCGACGCCGGTTACTGCTGATCGACACCGTCGGCTTCATCCGCAAGCTGCCGCATCATCTCGTCGCCTCCTTTAAAAGCACTCTGGAAGAGTCGGCCGACGCTGATATTCTTATCCATGTCATAGATATCAGCCACCCCAATTTCAGTGAGCAGATGGTCGTCGTGGAGAAGGTGCTCAAGGAGCTCAACCTCGGGGAGCGTCCGGTGCTCAAGGTTTTCAACAAGATCGATCAGATCGACCAGCCGGGTTTGGTCGCCCGGCTGCGGGAGAGTGAACAGCCCTGTGTCTTCGTTTCGGCAACGCGCGGCATCGGCCTGGCGCAGTTAGTGGACCGCCTGGCCGAGTTCGCCGACGCCGCTTTCGTCACTGAAGAGCTGGAACTCCCCCTGGCCAAAGCCTCACTGGTCCCGAAACTGTACGAAGTGGTCGAGGTGCTGAACACCGCTTATGGGGAGAGCGGGATGGTGGTGCAGATCCGGTTTGCCCGTCAGGATGAGCGGCGGGTGCGCAGCCAGGTCGTAAAAATACTGCAGATGGATGGGGAAGATGACGCTGCGGCTGAATAGGAGCGTGAGATGGCTGATGGCGGCGCTGCTTCTGCTCTGCGCGGGGGGAGTTTTGGCCCAGCCAACAAGCCGTATTCGCGGCACCAACCGCCACTACCGGGCAGGAGACTGGACGACCTGGTCTTCGATGCGCCATGTCCGCCACATCTGCCTCTCGCAGGAGCGCCTTTATCTGGCCACCACCGGCGGAATCGGCTGCTATAATTTTTTCAGCCAGCAGTGGGAAGAACCCTATACCGTCAGCAGCGGCCTGGCCAGTGCCGATATCGGGCTGGTGGCCTGGGACGAAAGCAGCGGCTTTCTCTGGTGCACGCAGAGCCAGGGCATCAGCTATCTGGGTCCAGCTTCCGGGGTGTGGAGCAATCTCTTTTATGACGAGACCGGTTTTTACGACCGGGAGATCGTGCGCTCTATCGGTTTCGGCAGCGACCAGCAGGTCCATCTGATCACCAGCCGGGGGCGCAGACTGGCCGCCTATGGCGCCGGCGGCGTTTTCGAGTGGAATGACGGCCCGCCGCCGGAAGTGCGAATCAAATGGTTCGGTGAGGCCGCTGCCGTCGATCAACCCCCGCCCCATCTCTTCCTGCCGCCGGGTTATTACTATGACGAGCAGGAGAGGGTGATCACCGACGGGCACGCGAGACGCTACCCCCTCACCTGCTGGCTGCGCGACGACTGGAATACCCTCTGGATCGGCACCTGGGGCCTCGGGGCTGCGCGTGTCGATCTGGTCTCCGCCCATTACCAGGGGCTGCCTTACGGGCTCAGGGATGATGCCGTCGACGTCCTCGCCTTCGACGATGGTGCGCTCTGGCTCGGCGGCGATCAGGGGCAAGCGGGAGCCGGAGGTATAACCAGATGGGAGATCGGCAGCCGCGATCCCGAGTATTATGAACCGCGCTACATCACCGGATTCAGCGATGACCGGATCACCGCCATGGCCTTTGATGAGGAGTCGCTCTGGTTCGGCACCCGGAACGGTTTGACGCGCTATGACATGCAGCGGCGCAGCTGGCGCACCCTGAGTCAGGTAGATCACCTTTCCGATCCGCGCATCAATTATCTCCATTCGGACGAAGAGTATCTCTGGGTGGCGAGCGAAGCGGGGCTTTCGCGCCTTCACAAGGCGACCGCAGGCCGCCGGGACTCCCTGGTCGTCGATATCATCGACCGGCGTCAGCTGGGCGATCTCAGAATCTCGTTTCTCGCTTCGCAGGGGGATACCCTCTGGGTGGGCACGGAATGGGGACTTTACTGGTATGACACCAGAGCCGACAGCGGTGATTTTTATGGTGACGGTTTCTTCCCGGCCAACCAGGAGATCCACGCGGTGGCCTGCTATGGGGATGAGGTCTGGTTCGGCACCAGCTATGGCATCGCCGGATTTGATGCCAGGAGCGGCGAATGGTTTGCGCCACCCGGCCAGCGCCAGGAGCGGCTCGGCGAAATCCACTGGATGGAGGCCGACGGATTTTCAGTCTGGGCCGCCGGGGAGCGCGGAGTGCATCGATATGACCGCGCAGGGCTGCGCTGGATCGATTACGGGATGGAGGATGGGCTGCCTGCGCAGGAGGTGCGCACCCTCCGGATTGACGGGGACTATATCTGGTTCGGCAGCAGTTATGGCCTGACCCGATTTTACTGGAATGCACCTTACCGGATCGACTGAAGCATGAATTATCAAGAGGCGGAAACCTTCCTGCTGCGGCGGGAGATGTTCGGCTGGAAGCTGGGGCTGGAGCGGATGGAGCGTTTTTTAACCGGGCTCGGATCGCCGCAAGCGCAGTTTGACATCGTACATGTCGCAGGCACCAACGGCAAGGGATCGGTCACCGCCATGCTGGGGGCGGTGCTCAGGGAGAGCGGCCATCGCTGCGGACTCTATACCTCACCCCACCTGGAGAGCCTGCGCGAACGGATCCGCGTCGATGGCGTCTGGATTGGTGAAGCCGCGGTTACAGGGCTGGTCGAGCGCTGGCGGCCGCTGATTGAAGAGCTGCAGTGCACCTTTTTTGAGACCATGACCGGCCTGGCCTTGCGCCACTTCGCCGATGCCGGGGTCCGGAGCGCAGTGATCGAAGTCGGTCTGGGCGGCCGTCTCGACGCGACCAATGTCCTGCATCCGCTGGTGTCGATTATCACCAGCATCAGCTATGACCACATGGATCATCTGGGGAGTACTCTTGCGGCCATCGCGGCCGAAAAGGCGGGCATCATCAAGCCGGGAGTCCCGTGTGTCATCGGTTCGCTGCCGGCGGAAGCGGAAGAGGTGATCCGTGCGCGGGCGGTCGCGCTCGGCAGTCCGGTCTATGCAGCCGATTCCCTGGTCGAGGTGCGTCATCTGCGGCTCCTGGAAGCGGGGTCGGAATTTACCGCCCGCACAGCCGCCGCCCGCTATGAGCATCTCTCGCTACCGCTGCCGGGACCTCATCAGGTGGCCAACAGCTGCATCGCGATCTGCGCCAGCGAGCTGCTTGGCGGGCAGGGGGTGATTCCTTTCCCGCCGCCGCTGAAGAGGGGGCTGGCGGGTGTCGATTGGCCCGGCCGGTTTGAGATCATCCTGAGGGAGCCCCGGGTGATTACCGATGTGGCCCACAATCCGGGTGGTTTTCAGCAGCAGAAATGGATGTGGCGTCATTTTTATCCGGGCTGGCAAAAGGTGCTGGTCCTGGGCCTGGTGAAGGAGAAGGATCTCAAGGCGGTGATAAGGGAGCTTGTGCGGGATGTGACGAATATTTTTGTGGTACCGGCGCCAACCCATCGCGCACTCCCGGTGGCCGAACTCGCCGCCGCGCTGCAGGAGGCGGGATTGCCGGTCCAGCCCTGCGGCTCCGTTGAGGAGGGGGTCAGGGCGGCGATGGTGTGGGCGCGAGCGAAGGGAAAGCGGGTCGTCTGCATCACCGGCTCGCACTACGTGGTCGGCGAAAGCCTGACGCGAATAAAGGACTTGACAAAATGAGTATTTCTTCCTAAATTATTCAGGACTCATTCCTGCTCGACCCCATTTTAACACACCTTACTCTTCATAAAGCCGCCAATCATTGTGCATCTTCTGATCTCATAAAGCGAGAATCCATCCAAGCCATTCAACGGCATTAGAACGGGAGCGAAATCTTGGCGAGTGTTCAACTGGACAAGGTAAGCAAGATCTTTGATAATCAGGTTCGCGCGGTTGATGCTGTTGACATTGATATCAAGGATAAAGAGTTCATAGTGCTGGTGGGCCCTTCCGGCTGCGGAAAATCGACGACGCTGCGCATGATCGCCGGACTGGAAGAGATCAGCGCCGGAGAGATCCGCATCGATGACCGGATTGTCAATCAGGTGCCGCCCAAGGACCGGGACATCGCCATGGTCTTCCAGAACTATGCGCTCTATCCGCATATGACTGTTTTCGAGAACATGGCGTTCGGTTTAAAGTTGCGTAAATATCCCAAAGATGAGATTGAAAAGCGGGTCAAGGAGGCGGCGGATATTCTGAGCATCGAGGATCTCCTCAACCGCAAGCCGAAGCAGCTTTCGGGCGGGCAGCGCCAGCGTGTTGCCGTCGGCCGTGCCATAGTGCGCAAGCCCAAGGTATTTCTCTTTGATGAGCCGCTCTCCAATCTGGACGCCAAGCTGCGCGTGCAGATGCGCACCGAGATCTCCAAGCTGCATACGCAGCTTGAGACGACGATGATCTATGTCACTCATGATCAGACCGAGGCCATGACGATGGGGGACCGCATCGTAGTGATGAAGGATGGCAAGGTCCAGCAGATCGACACCCCGATGAATCTTTATGACGCGCCGGTCAACAAGTTTGTCGCGGGCTTTATCGGCAGCCCGGCGATGAATTTCATTCCGGGCGAGATCGTTCGTGAGGAGGGGCTTTTCTTCAAGAGTTCCGGGATGAAACTGGCCATACCCGATTCGCGCAGCGGGCTGCTCTCCGCCCACCTCGGCCGGCCGATGGTGCTTGGCATCCGGCCTGAAGATCTGAGCGAATACGATCTCTCTGCGACGCAGTCACCGGAGATGAGTGCACTTTGCCGGGTTGAAGTGGTCGAGCCGATGGGGAATGAGATCTTTGTCTATCTGGCCAGCGGGGCGGACTCGTTGGTGGCGCGGATGAACGTGCTGTCCCGTCCGAGTGTGCGTGCGGATTATCGGGTTCAGTTTGATATGAACAAGGCGCACTTTTTTATGGCGGAAAGCGAAGAGGCCATTTACTGATTCACATTCCTGCGCATCGCCGGCCATTCTCGTCTTCATTCTGGATTATCTCCTGCTCTGTCATAGTCATGATGCTCTTCAGGGTGGTGATTCCCCGGGGGGTAGTAACCCTTTGCTGTTGACCGTGCCTGCTGCCTGGCATGGTTCGCACCGCTTTTTTTCCCGAAAAAACATGGTCGTTAATTCCCACACAACTTTACCGACAAGAGGCGTCAATGGATATTGCTGAACTCAAAGCGCGCAAGATCGCCGAGCTGAACAAGCTGGCTCAGGATATGGGCATAACGGGCTGCACCGGCCTGCGCAAATCGGAGCTGATTTTCAAGATTCTGGAGGAGCAGACCAAAAAGGAGGGTCTGATCTTCGCAGAGGGCGTCCTCGAGGTCCTTCCGGATGGCTACGGCTTTCTCCGTTCTCCCGATTTCAACTACCTGCCGGGTCCGGATGACATTTATGTCTCGCCTTCCCAGATCAAGCGTTTCGGCCTGAGGACGGGCGACACAGTCTCGGGACAGATCCGGCCGCCCAAGGAGAATGAGCGCTTTTTCGCCCTGCTCAAGGTGGAGGCGGTCAACTTTGAGAATCCGGAAGAGGCGAAAAGCATCATCCTTTTCGATAACCTCACGCCTCTTTACCCCCATCAGCGCATCAACCTGGAGACTTCGGCGGGCGAGATCTCGATGCGCATCATGAACATGCTCACCCCGATCGGCAAAGGCCAGCGCGGCCTGATCGTCGCCCAGCCCAAGACCGGCAAGACCACCCTGCTGCAAAAAATCGCCAACTCCATCACCACCAACCATCCCGAGATGAAGCTGATCGTGCTGCTCATCGACGAACGTCCGGAGGAAGTGACCGACATGGAGCGTTCGGTCAAGGCGGAGGTGATCAGCTCGACTTTTGATGAACCGGCGGAGCGCCATGTGCAGGTTTCCGATATGGTGCTGGAAAAGGCCAAACGTCTGGTTGAATACGGCCAGGATGTCTGCATCCTGCTCGACAGCATCACCCGTCTTGCGCGCGCCCACAACGCCGTGGTGCCGCACAGCGGCAAGATCCTCTCCGGCGGTGTCGATGCCAACGCCCTGCATCGTCCCAAGCGTTTCTTCGGCGCAGCCCGCAACATCGAGGAGGGGGGCAGCCTGACCATTATCGCCACCGCCCTCATCGACACCGGCAGCCGCATGGACGAGGTCATTTTTGAAGAGTTCAAGGGCACCGGCAATATGGAACTGGTCCTTGACCGGCGCATCTCCGACCGCCGCGTCTTTCCCTCTATCGACGTCAACCGTTCGGGCACGCGTAAGGAAGAGCTGCTGCTCGGCGACCTTGAATTGAACCGGGTCTGGGTTTTGCGCAAGCTTCTGGCCGAGCTGACGCCGGTCGAGGCTATGGAGTTCCTCCTCTCCAAGATGCAGGGCTCAAAATCGAACAAGCAGTTTCTTGACTCAATGAGCATGTAGCCGATAAGGTTTTTCTTGCAATTACTGTTTCTTTTTAGTATATTTATTTCCGCAATTTCTAACGGAACAATGAACCGGAGGATATACATTGAAAAAGGGTATTCATCCCAAATATGAAGTGAGCACAGTTTCCTGTGCCTGCGGAGCCACCTTCAAGGTCCGCACTACCGTCGGCGATGAAAAGCTGGATATCTGCTCCAGTTGTCATCCTTTCTTTACGGGAAAGCAGAAATTGCTCGATACCGCCGGCCGGGTCGAACAGTTCCGCCGCAGGTACAACCTGCCCAACAAGCAGTCGTAGCTTCCTTTTTACAAAGAGCACAACGGAAGGCATCCTGCCGGCAAGGCGGGACTTCCGTTTTTTATTTTAACCCAAATTACGGATCGGAAACAGACGGATGAAGGAGCAGGAATCACTGGCTGTCGGCGGGCAGGCGATCATCGAAGGGGTGATGATGCGCGGTCAGGAGGTCGTGGCCATGGCTGTGCGCAAGCCGGACGGAGGGATCGTCCTCAAATGCACGCCGTTCAAATCGATTGTCAAGCGTTTCAAGGTGTTGAATCTGCCCGTTTTTCGTGGAGCGGTGATTCTCATCGAATCCCTTTTCCTCGGCGTCAAGGCCCTTAATTTTTCCGGTGATATCGCCATGATGGAGGAGAACGGCAAGGCGAAGCGGAGCGACAGCCGGTGGAATGATCTCTGGATGGGAGTGACCATCCTCTTCTCCCTCGCGCTCGGCATCGCCTTTTTTTTCTATCTTCCCCTGATCCTCACCGATCTGATCGGCGTGGAGAGCGGCTGGGCTTTCAATTTGGTTGACGGGGTAATCCGGCTCTCCCTGTTCCTGGCCTATATCTACCTGATTTCGCTGTGGAAGGAGATCAGGCGGGTCTTTGAATATCACGGTGCCGAGCACAAATCCATTTTCGCGCACGAGAACCACAAGCCCCTCACCCCGGCCGGGGCCATGCCCTTCACTACCCTGCACCCGCGCTGCGGCACCAGCTTTCTTCTCATCGTGATGGTGGTAAGCGTTCTGGTCTTCATGCTGCTCGGCAAACCGGAAACCATCGCCGACCGCTTTATCCGCATCGCTTTTGTGCCGGTGATCGGCGGCCTCTCCTACGAGCTGATCAAGCTCTCGGCCAAGGCCCAGCGCTTCGCTCTTGCCCGCGCCCTCATTCTCCCGGGCCTCTGGCTGCAAAAGATCACCACCAACGAGCCCGACGAGCAACAGCTTGAGGTTGCGATGGTGGCCCTCCGCTGTGCCCTCGGGGAAGAGGTTCAGGCGGGGCCGTCGCCTGTCGAGATGGTTGCATAGGGGGCCGGCTGTGAAAGAGAAGCTTGAGGCGATCGCTGCGCGTTATCTGGAGGTGCAAGGCAAGCTGAGCGATCCCGAGGTGCTGGCCAGGCCGCACCTCCTGCGCGACCT
>Ga0116144_10005905_pt1 | contig 10911 bp, 9 predicted proteins | sample AD_UKC035_MetaG_FD_89746 | JGI IMG/M metagenome (GOLD analysis project Ga0116144, IMG submission 89746) | Active sludge microbial communities of municipal wastewater-treating anaerobic digesters from USA - AD_UKC035_MetaG | ecosystem: Engineered > Bioreactor > Anaerobic > Digestate | place: USA... | reverse complement strand
CTTCTGGCATTACCCTCTCATCCGATAAACCGGGTGGATGAATTGCTGCCCTTAGCCAAATAACTAACCCTTCTTTATTCATACCGCTAATCCGAGTATATGTACTTGGCCGGGTGGATACGGCGGTACCGAAGAAGGTGGGAAATTATCCAATTCTATGTGGTATTATGAAAATGGGAAATGGAAACATGTGAAATATTGAATTGAACTTAGGGTTTTTGTCATAACTCTTTACGTTTCCCGGTGTTTATTACCACAAGTTCTTTCTGACTAAATGGCTGCACACAACATTCAGTTTTACATCAGCAGGCGGCGGCGGACATATCCTCGTCTGAGTGCCGCAATCAAGCTACTTATCCGGCTGATCGAACACAGATGAGCTATAGAATATGCGCTAAACTTTTATAACTTCGGTCGGCTGCAGTTCCGGGCTGGAAGTTTTTCAAATGCCCTGCCGAACGCAAAGCTGTGGATGTTGTATGCCATTTTAAGACACAACCATTATGCAGACAAATCCAAAAGTTTTTATTTCCTATGCATGGGAAAGTGACGAATTGAAAGATTGGGTCAAGAATCTAGCAATTGAATTAAGAAATAATGGTATAGACGCCAAACTTGATAAGTGGGAAGTCGTGCCCGGTGACCAAATGCCGCATTTCATGGAAAAGTCAGTTAGAGAAAATGACTATGTCCTTCTAATTTGCACACCCAAATACAAGATAAAATCTGAAAATAGAATTGGTGGCGTGGGTTACGAAGGAGACATTATGACTGCTGAAGTGTTACAGAATTCAAACCATCGGAAGTTTATTCCGATTTTGCAGTCGGGAGACAAAAACAATTCAATTCCATCATGGCTTAAAGGTAAATACTTTATTGACCTATCAAATGAAACACATTTTGAAAAAAATTTTGAGGATTTACTAACTACAGTTTTGAACGCTAGAGAAGTCGCACCGAAAATCGGTCTAATTCCAAGTAAGTTTCAAAAACAAGTTGCAACTATCGTGGAAAAACAACAACTAGAACAGGAAGACCAAATTAGAATTAAAGGAATTGTTGTTGATGAAGTCACTCAACCGCTAAATGATGGTTCAATAGGAAGTGCTTTATATAAAATACCTTTCGAACTTAGTAAGCGCCCCAGTCATGAATGGATAGATTTATTCATCCAATCTTTTAATAGACCACCTGAATTCACGTTAATGCGCAGACCGGGAATTGCTTCGGTATATGGGAATAAGATTTATTTAGATGGAACAACAATAGAGGAAGTTGAGCGATACCATAAGAAAACATTGAAGTTGGCAGTTGATTTCGCAAATAAAACATATGCTGATATTCAAGCCAGAAGAAAACAGCAAGAGGAACAAGAAAGATTACGAAAAGAGCAGCATCGGAAGAATATCGATGACATAAGCAAACGAATCAGTTTTGACGACTAAACGGCATACAACATTACATTGGCAATATGTCGGGGCGACGAATATAATTACAACTGCTTGTGCGCTAATCGGCTACAGTGCCAGCCGAAGAACAACGCCTAGCAGTAGAATAAACAATTAACTTTTATTTATAAATTTATCATCGGCTAAGGACTGATGATTTTCAAATACCGCCACATCGCCAAGCCGTACCGTTATAGGCCACTTTATGACGACAGAACAATACGACATAAAAACTAATATCAAAATCGGACAAGAGATTATTGAGAACTTAACCAATGATATTAGACCAGGTTGGGCAGGACTTGTTTTGTCACGTTTTGACCATTACATAAAAAACATTCCGACTTCAATTAGTGAACTTTATCCAATCATAGACGACAAAGATCGTTGGAAAGAAGCACACGACCAATTTACCAAAATCAGAGTGTTCGGACTTGAAAACAAAAATTACGAACCTGAAAATTATTTAAGACTTGCGGAACTTGTTGCAAAAGTAACTTACAATGCTTCGGGACAATCAGCACCGTTTGACAGCGACAGCGAACACTACATAGCAAGTTTGGCTCTTAAAGCGACAGAATATTTTGAAGACAATAGACTTGAAGAAGAAGTAAAATCTGCAATTCTGTTATTCAATTGTAACAAGAAGTTCAAGGACAATTTAACAGCAGCCAAAGACTTTTTACTTTACAAAAAAATTGACGACATACTTTGGTTTGATTGGGACCCAATTGGAATTAACGACCTTGCACCAAGAGACGAATATCAAGGTTATGTTCCTGAAATTTACGGACTTGTAAAAGCAAATGTGGACAGGCAAGAAATTGCAAACAGACTTTATAAACTTGAAACAGAGAATATGGGTATGAGCGGGACAATTGAAAACTGTTTGACCATAGCCGACAAAATATTAAAAGCACAATGACAGAAAGCAAAACGGCAGATAACACGGGTTTTGCGTCAGGCGAGCTGCCCCCGTTTCGTGCCTCAAGGGGCAGGCAGTGTAAACTTGGAGCTTTCCCGCAAAAACAGGACAAGTTGTGCTTCTATTTAAGTTCAGTGCTGGTTGACAGTTTTCCCGATGAATTGGGACAGGTCGTGCTCCTCTGCCTGAGTGACGCAGTCAGGAATGGAAACCCGCCCGAACGCAAAGCCCGAAATCGTTAGCTACAATTTTGAATGAAATAAAATGAGATGGAGTCTATTAATAATACTTACTATTTTATTTGCAATAATAAGTATTGCAAGTCCACAAGTATCAGACTATCTAATTTATAAAAACGATACAATTCCGACCTACAATTTGCTTGTTGAACAATTTTTACAACAAAGGGAAAAAGATAATGGTCAATTATTTGGTTTAAGTTTTAGAAATTCGATTGATGGAGAATTAAGTGGCTCATTTAATTGTTGGCGAGGCTACCAAGCTATCTACATAATTGAAAATGATAGCCTATTTGTAAGTGATATTATTGATTGCCATACAATAAAAATATTTGACAATCAGAATTCAAAAAAATACTTAGAAGAGATATTTAAAGACAAAGTCAAAAACAATAGGGTGTTTATTGATTGGTTTAGTGGGATGATTAGTTTTCCAATAAGATCGAAGGATAACAAAATTATAAGATGGGACGGAGTTTTTGAGAACATTTACCTGATTGAAACTGTCCTAGAAATCAACAAAGGGATAATAAATAAAATAAGTGATGTTGAAAATTATACAGACCTTAAAAACGGAATTGACCGATTAACCAGAGATTCGATTAGTAGTATTTTGTTTCAAGAAGTTCAACGCTACAAGTGGAAAAACACGGATAAAAGCGACTGTTCAGAAAAATACATAATTACTATTGGAGGAAATGGTAAGGTTGCAAATGTGATAATGCCTGACTACCAAAAGAAAGAAGAGATAGAAGAGAATTGGGACACAAAGAAAGAGTATAATTATTGCATAAAATCAATGAAAAAAGCTTTGTCAAATTTGCAGTTTGACATTATCAAACGAAAGGGTAAACCAATGGAAGAAAATGTTCTACTAGAAATTTGGTTTGAAGTTAATGGAGATATAGAAAATTGGACTAATTAAAAAACTGCTGCTAATCGAGTAGCTTGCCCCGTCGGCTTTCGCTACCGGGGAGAGGCTCTCACACCACCACATACTTTCATTTTTCTTTAGATTCGATTACCGATTACCGGATCACCGCGATCTTCACCACCCGCGTATCCGGCTTTTCAAAACCATCCCCGCCGCTGATCAATACCGTATACACACCGCTGGTGATCCTGCGGTCCTGCAGGTCCCGGCCATCCCAGACATAACTGCCCCCGTTGGAGCGGCCCTGGTGCACTACCTGCCCGTTGAAATCGGTGATCTTGACGTTGGAATTGCGCCTCATGCCCTGGATGGTGACGGGCCCGGTATAATCCGGGCGCACCGGATTGGGAAAGGCATAGATATCGCTGAATTCGTTGGTCCGGGCTCCCCCCGTCGCGTCCGTACGGATCGATTGAATGCCGCTTCCGGTCCCGATAAACATTTCACCGGTCACCGGCTCATAACTCAGCACCGTGATCAGGTTGTCGAACAAGGGGCTGTTGTCCACGGTGTACCTGGCGATTTCCTGGTCACCCGGGGCGGATTGAAGGAAGATCCCGTTGCGGGTGCCGAACCATTTCCGGTTTGCGCCGTCGATGGTAATGGCCTGGACATCTTCGCCGTTGAGCAGGTTGGCACCCAGGCCCTGCTGGACGACAATTCGCTTGGAACCTTTACAGGCGGGGTCGAATACGCCTTCGCCGCATTCAAAGACATAGACGCCATTGTTGGTGCCCACCCATACGCTGCCGTCCAGATCCGTAGCCAGGGCATTGATGATATTGCTTTCCATCACGCTGTTGCTGTTGTTAAAGACCCTGACCCGGTCATCCGAAACGTTATCGAGATTTTCTCCCGGATGATAGGCAATAAGCCCCTGGCCGATCACGGAAAACCAGAGGTTGCCGGAAGAGTCCGCGGTACAGGCAAGCAGGTTTGAGGTCGTCGGCATGGAAAAGTTTTTCCAGGTCCCGTCGGCTTTCAGTACGGAAACCGGGCGCTCGGCCAGGTAATTCGTCATCCAAAGATTGCCCTCCCGGTCCCAGGTCAGACCACCGACCCGGGTGCGGGCCGGATCACCCTGGGTGCCCTGGAGGCTGCTGTTGTTTTTATCGAAAATGCGGATCACCGGCTTTGAAGCATCCTTCATATCGCATTCCATCAGGCCGCCCCAGTAGGTGGCCACATAGAGGATATCGGAAGCCGGTTTCACGGCTAGTTTATACATGTCCACCAGGTCGGCTGCGCGGATCACCTCGTTGTTTCCCCGGTGATAAGACCGCCAGATCCCGTCGGCCAGGGAAAAAAAGCCATCCCCCCGGAAGAGGTAACTGTAAGAGGCATCGATGCCTCCGGCTGCCACGTACACCCTGCCGGCAGACAGGGCGATATCGGTGGAATGTTGAGACAGCGGGGTATTAAAATACTTGAAAGTACAGGCTGCGGTGAGGCTCGTATTGGACCGGAAGGCCTGGAGGCGGTCGGCAAACCAGCCTCTGCCCTTTTCATCCACGATGCCGTACAGGGGCCGGGGCACACAGGATGCATCCAGGCGACTGGCCTGTCCCTGTTTATCTATCGAATACAGGCTGCCATCGCAATTATTACAACTGTAGCCGGCGAGCGCCTGCCCTTCCCCAGCGCTGAGATATTGTATTTTCATGCCCGGCTGGTCAATGACAGCCACAGGTTCTCCCTGGCCCGGCCAGGCCAGGACCCGGGTCCCGGTGCCCGCATAGATCTGGCTGTTAAAGACCGACAGGGCGGTGTAAGCACCGGTTCCAAAAGCGGCAACCAGGCTCCACTGGCCAAAATCCCCGGGGTTGAACCTGGTCTTATCGTTTTCGATCCGATACAGCCCGCCCTCCGTGGCTGCATAGATATGGTTTTGAAACAAAGAGACTTCATAGACGGGAATGCCGGTAAAAGCCGTGAATCCAAATTCTTTTTTGGTAAGATTCAGTTCCACGACCCCAAAACCGCATGCGAGGTAGGCAAAATCGGACTGTGGCTCCATGTGGATGCGGTAAATAAACCGGTCCCCGATAATCCGGGTATTGCGCATGATGTCCGGGAAATTGACGACTTCACCGCTTTCCGGATCGTACAAATCCAGGTTGCTGTTGGTATAGGCGATCAGCAAACGGTGGTTGCGGCTGTCCCAGGCCATGGACTGCACGGCCAGGCCGGACAGGCCCTCCACCTTGGTGATCAGGCGGACCTCTTCCGTGTTTTTATCAATGACCAACAGGCCTCCATTGGTCCCAAAATAAACATGTCCCGGGCTTTGCACCACAAAATTGCCTGTGGAATGGGACATATAACTTTTCCATTCACCGAGGCGCTGATTGATTTGGCCTTTTAACAAGCCGGGAAGGGTCAGGAAAATAAAAAAGAAGACTCTCAACAAGAGTAATAACGTATTTGGCACGAAGTTAAGGATATGCCAAATCTCCATGCGCCTCCTTTATGGATTGGGCACCTCCTCCCTAAAATCCGGGAAGGATCAAATGCAAATTTAAAATCCCGCCTTGATATAAGCCCATCCCTTCCCCTGCTTGTCCGCAATCTCAATGATTCCGGCGGGTACAAAGACGGCCTGAGGGACGATGTCCGTCTTGTCGATCTTGCGTTCGCGAAGGGTGTTTTCGCAGGCGGCGAAGACCACGCCTTTGTTCCTGAGCTCCAGGATCTGTCCCATATATTGGGTTTTGGAAACCTGGAGGAAACTGATCCCGTTGTTGTGGCAGACCAGTTCTATTTTGCTTTTAGGCGCTGCGGCCAGGGCATTAAAAATCTGTTTGACCGTAGCCTTGTGAACCGCCGTATCTCCGTTGGTGAGCTGGAATACGAGCTTGTATTCATTCATGTTCACCACCGGTTCCTGGGCCGCGAGGGGTAGAATCCAGCCCAAAAAAAAGAGGGCCGGTAATAAGAATTTTCTATTCATGAGTCTTTTGGATAAAGCTAAACAAATTTATAATCCACCCCGAAAACCTGGGACAATAAAGTCTGGGGAGCATCGAGGACCTTGACGTTGTGATGGGGGGTCGGATCGACCGGGGAAAAGGTTTTTACATAATCGCGGATCACCTGGTGCATGGTAAAATCCAGGCTCCTCGGATTCCTGACCTTGGGTATGCGGCAAAGCATATCCATAGGATCCCCATCCCGCTCACAGGCGGTGACGCTGTATTCCTTGTCCGGGTCCAAAGGTTTGCCGCCAATGGTGATTTTCTGCACCCTTTTGCCAAATTCTTCAAAAGCTTTGAATTCAATATCCATGCCTTTCATCTTGACCACCCAGCCCCCAAAGCGTTTGGAAGCCTCGCTGGCAAATACATTTTGCAATTCCCTCTCAAGCCATTCTTTGAGTTGCCTTCCCGTGACCCAGGCGGTCCTGGCCACCGCGTCAACCGGAAGCATGTCATAAACAAATCCCTCCGTGATGGGCACCATGCCGGTATGGTCCGCCGCACGCGGCGGGCAAAAGCGGAACCCGTTGGAAAGGACGATATCGGTATTGGCTTTCCACATCAGGGCATCCACGATCAGGGTGTCGATCGTATTCTCCACCACGAAATACCGGTACATGGGCACTTTGGAATATCCGTGCACCTGTTTGATCGAATCCTCATAGGGATCTTCTAGTTTATCGATGAGGCGGTCCATGGCGGGATCGGCTTTGTATTTTTTGGGATTGACTTCGACCAGTTCATAATGGTCGCCGACAATTTTACCGTTGGACACCGTCAGTTCCAGTTTACCTACAAAAGAACCGAAAGCCCCCGGCTCCACGACCTTGGCATAGCGGCATTGAATGGGTTTGCGCACCCGTTCATGGGTGTCCCCGCCGAAAATATAATCCACTCCCTCGCATTCCGGCAGGTTGGCGATGTGGATCTGCTGCGACAGGCCCAGGTGGGCCAGGATAATGACGTAATCGCATTGTTCCTGGTTTTTGAGCACGTCCACATAATACTTCAGGTTTTCTTCGGGTTTGGTATAGATGATCCCCTTGCTGTAGATGGGCGATTGACGGATGGGCACCAAATGATCGGTATAACCCAAAAAGCCGATTTTGACCCCGGCAGCGGTCCAGGTGTGATAGGCCGGAAAAATCAATTCGCCTTTAGCGCCATCGCCGGCATCGTGGTACATATTGGCGCATACCTTGGGGGCATTGAGCCCTCCGAGAAGGGTTTGCATTCGCTTCTTGAGGTAAATGACTTCCCAGTTGCCGGGAAGGTAAAGATCATAAGCCAACTGATCGAGTATTTCCGTATAAGCGCCCCCCTCCGTTTTCACGGACAGCATGCTGCCCTGGAACATATCGCCGGTATCCACGATAAAGGTATTGGGGTTCGATTTGCGGTATTGTTTAAAGAGGCTTGAAATATGGGAATACCCCGCCGTTTTCCGGAAGACCATTTTTTCATTTTCCCAAAACAATTCATCGTGGGGATGGATCTGGCAATGCACATCGGTCGTTTGTAGCAGGGTTATTTTTTGGGTACCCCCTGCTTCACCGGGGTTTGCGCCCTGTGACCCTGAAGCGGACAGCGCCGGTTTGAGGGGTTCGATCATGGTCAGGCCAAGACCCCCCATGGACAGGGATTGTAAAAATTTTCTCCGGTTTTTCATTTGGTCTTTGATTTTTGAAAGGCAATGATGGGTTGATAAGGGCCGTATTTATGCTGGTCCGCCGGAAAGGTATCGGCAAAGGGACCAAATGGATGGTCGTAAGGTTTTTGGGAAATCACCGGCCAGTCCCTGGCCAGGAAGGGGTGTGGGGGCCTGGGCTGGGAATTCACAAAGGCGGCCAGGTCCCAGGCTTCTTCATCGCTGAGCTGGGGATTGTCCTTGGTGGCGCCAAAAGGCATGTTTGCCTTGACATAGCCCGCAAAGGTGGACAGTCGATACAGGCCGGCTCCTTCGTTGTAACTTCCTTTTCCCCATAGCGGGGGATAATTGGACAAGGGGTCTTCCGGCTTTGGCAATCCCTGGCCTTCCGCGCCATGACAGGATTGACACTTGGCCATGTAGACCGTCTTCCCCTTTTCAGGATCCGCGGGGCGCTGGAGGAGGTCCACCTTCACAAGGCCCGAGCCCAGGGGAATGTGATTTTTCGGGACCGCCTGGCCCAGCCAATGGATGTAAGCGGTGATGGCCTTCATCTCCCGGCTGCCGGCTTCCAGGGAATCGCCGTTGAGGCTGCGCAGGAAACAATCGTTGATCCTTTTGGTAATGTCTTCTTCGGACGCGGACCGGGCCCTGAATTTGGGATAGGTGGCCAATACTGCCGAATAATTATTGCCAAAAGGCCGGGTCCCCGCATCCAGGTGGCAATTCTGACAGTTCATTCCATTGGACATGCGGCGCACCGTGCCCCGGGGTCCCAGAAAATCGGAAGTATTGCTGATCAATTGCCTGCCATACAAAATGAGGTCTTTATGGTCTTCCTTCAGGATCAGGTAGGGATCCGGGGCCTGCCATACCTTCGAAGAATCATAGGCGGCGAGGATCTGCGAACGGGCCTGGAGCAATTGTTTTTGATGGGCTTGCCTCCCCTGCATCCAGCAGAGGCCAAGGAAAAAGGCCAGGCCCAGGGAAAGGAAGGCAAGTCCAAACCTGAATTTATTGAGGGGCGCAAACAAAAAGGCGGCCTGGTGTTCCGGTTGACGGTGGAGGTTCCTTAAAACAAAGCTGACCTGGGAAATAGCATACAACACGCCGGCCAGGGCGATGAAGGTTACCGTGATCAGGGGGATATCCACTCTCCTTGTTTAACGAGGTTTGAGAATTATTTTACCAGGGGTAATTTGTTGGCGGCCCAGGCCTGGGTACCTCCTGCCAGATCGTATATTTTCGAAAAACCGAGTTCCTTTAATTTAACGGCTGCGTTACCGCTGCGCCCACCAACCGCACAATACAAAGCCACCGGCTTGTTTTTGTCGAGTTTCCGCATCCGGTCCAGGAAATCCGGGGCGTTGTAATCGATGTTCGTACTGCCTGCGATATGCCCGCCGGCATATTCTCCCGGAGTGCGGACATCGATCAGTTGGACGGTTTTGTCTTTAGCCAACAGGGAATTGAACTGGTCCGGATTCAATTTTCCCTGTGCGATTCCGCTGCATGCTGCTGCCAGAATGCCCAGCAAGAGGAGCAGGATGGTTGGTTTTTTCATTTTTTATATTTTTTTTATAAAAGGGATAGAGAAATTGATTTAAAAAAGTTTTGGGAAAGGCATCGAGTTGGTTGAAGCCCAGTTTTTCATCACGGCCCGACCTGGGGACATAGTTCGTTTTAAAAATATAATCCCAGATCGAAAGGGTAAGGCCAAAGTTTACGCCATACCGGTTGGGAATATGTTCGGCATGGTGCCAGATGTGCATCTGGGGATTGTTGAATATGTATTTCAACGGACCCAGCGGCACCCGGATATTGCTGTGGTTAAAATGACCGACGGCCAGGGTAAAGATATGGACGACCAGGAAGTCCTGCACGCCGAAGCCGATCATGGCCAGGGGGATGTATTCCAGGGTACGGTAAACGATCGTCTCCATCCAGTGGTAACGGAGGTGGGCGGCGAAGCCCATTTCCTCGACGCTGTGATGCACCTTGTGAAACTGCCAGAGCCATTCCGACCGGTGCAGCAGCCGGTGCACATTCCATTGAATAAAATCGCGGACGATAAACAAAATGCCCAACTGAACCAGCCAGGGCAACTGATGGACCCGGATGGCCACCAGGTTTTCCCAACCGAAAGCCCAGCGGATGAAATCGTTGAAGGCCTGGCTGAAGACATTGGAAACCGCGTTGTACCCGATTAGGGAAAAAAGGAAAAAATTAAAGAACATGTAAAAGCCGTCCAGCCAGAAATCCTTTCGGATGGCCGATTGGTTTTTCCTCCAGGGGAAGGCGATTTCGAGCAACCAGAAAAACAGGGAAATCCCGATCAGCCAATAAAAATAATTGTGCCAGGAAGGATTCAGGATTTCATTCCAGAGGTAATTCGCATATCCCGTATAACCGTTGACGAAGGTTTCCCAATATTTCATTCGGTTGGTTTGGTTTGAATCTTAATGCGGGAGCTTATCCTGGATTTTACCGTAAACCCAGGTTCCGGCCACGGCGCTCAAAAGGGTGACGATGCCGACGGTACCCACGCTGCCCAGTTGCGCATAAAGGGGGCCCGGACAGGCGCCGGTCAAGGCCCAGCCCAGGCCAAAAATCAGCCCGCCGAAAATCGTGCCTTTGGTGAAGGGCCTTTTGTGGAATTCAATTTCCTGCTTGTACACGGTTTTGATCCTGAACTTTTTGATCAGGAAAACCGACAAGGCGCCTACGGCCACGGCGCTCCCG
>Ga0116144_10005901_pt1 | contig 10919 bp, 2 predicted proteins | sample AD_UKC035_MetaG_FD_89746 | JGI IMG/M metagenome (GOLD analysis project Ga0116144, IMG submission 89746) | Active sludge microbial communities of municipal wastewater-treating anaerobic digesters from USA - AD_UKC035_MetaG | ecosystem: Engineered > Bioreactor > Anaerobic > Digestate | place: USA... | reverse complement strand
CCCCGAAAGGATGTTCATGCCCTTGTACTGGCTGCGGCTCTCTATGAAACTGCGGTCGGCGTGGACCTTGACCCTGACGGTGTCCTTGTCGAGGAAGGTCGGCGTCACCGAGAGATTTATGCCCACGGGGACGTCGACCAGCGAGCCGTCCGAGTTGTTGCTGTTGAGCTGCACGTGCAGCACGGCCCCGGAGTAGAACTGCGAGGTCTGGTTCTCCACCGCCAGCAGCGAGGGGCGGGCCAGCACCTCGGCCTTGTTGACGCTGTCGTTCCAGATATTGAGATTGTACTCCAGGCCTTCGAGCGCGAAGGTGGGCGACATCGCGGCGCCGTGGCCGCTCTGGCCCATGATGCTGCCGCCGGTGGCCCACTTGTACTGGAACAGCGTCCCGGTCAGGGTGGCCTTCAGCCCCGAAAGGATGTTCATGCCCTTGTACTGGCTGCGGCTCTCTTCGGTGCTGAGTATGACCACGTCGACAAGCGCCATTTTGGGGGCGTTCGGGTCGTCGGCGGGAGCCGGCTGGCCGCCGTTTTCGGCGTGAGAGGGGGACGCGGCGGCCCCTTCTTCGTAATTGTCGCCTTCGTCGCCCAGGTCGAGCGGGCGTCCTTCGGGCTGGGCGCCTCGGCCGAACACGCCGGCGGGCACGGCCGCCGGGTCGGCCGCGTGGAAGGCCTTCCAGTCGTCCAGGCGCGCGCGGAGCCGCTCTTCGTTCCACTTGAACAGTTCGCCGCCGGCCCCCGGCTTGCCGGCGAGGCCCTCGTAGCGCAGGAAGGCCTCTTCGGCCCCCTTGAGGTCGCCGCCGGCCGCCCTGGTCAGCGCCGCTATGCGCCAGCCGGAGCGGCTCTCCGGGTCCGCGGCCGCGGCCTTCTCGGCCGCCCAGCCGCCGGTGCGCGCGTCGCGGGCGTAGTAGGAGGCCACCGCCAGCGCGCGCAGGAACTCGGGGTCGCCAGGCGAGTAGAGCAGGGCGCCGGAGAACTGGTTCTGCGCGTCCTTGTAGCGCTTCTGGGCGAAATAAACGTGGCCCAGGAAGAAAGAGGCCCAGTGATTGTCCGGGTCGAAGCGCAGCGCCAGCGTGTAGCCGGCCTCGGCCAGGTCGAGCTTGCTCAGGTCGCCCGAGCGCGAGTCCAGGTGATAGGCCAGGGCGTTGAGGAAATGCAGGTCGGCGTTCACGGGGTCCGCCCGCAGGCCCGCGGCGAATTCCTTCCCCGCCGCGGCGTAGCGGCCGCGGCGCAGTTCGCGTATGCCGTCGCGGGCGGCCGCGGCGACGCCGCTGACCGAGGTCCGGCGGGACGCCTCGTCGAGCATGCCCTCCACCGAAGGGTGCAGGGGCACGCGGCGCGCCGAGCGCGCCGACGCGGAGCAGCCGGCCAGCGAAGGGGCCAGGAGCGAGAAGCAGAGCAGGCAGTTCAGGGTCTTTTTCATTTCACCAGGTCCAGGAGCTGGGCGCCGTCCGTCTTGCTGCAGGGCGCCGTCCCGGCCTCCTTATAGTTAGAAGTGCCCTTGTCGGGGGCCGGAAGCATCATACAAGAATTCCTCGCGGGGTTGAAGAACTGCAGCGTGTCCTTGTCCTCCACATTGAGGCGCCAGAACATGTCCTGGCCGCGGTCGCAGGCGCGCAGCGCGAGGTGCGTCGACTTCTCCGCCGGGTAGACGCAGGCGCCGGTCTCTGAGTGGATCAGCTGTATGTCGCCGTCCACTTCCTCTATGTAGTTGAAGCGCTCGCTCTTGTCGCCGCAGGGATGGGCGTAGAGCTTGGCCTCCTTGTTCTGCGCGGTCAGCTTGAGCGAGTTCTCCGTCTCTTCCAGCACGTCCAGGCAGAGACCGTTCTCCGCCTTGACGAACGCGTTGACCTCGTGCCGGGTGGGCTTCTCGGCGTCGGGTATGTCGCGGAAGGTCTGGCTGTCCGCCCCCAGGCAGGAGGTCCAGACGGCGTAGGCCGACCGCGGGTTGGCGCTCTCGTTGTCGAAGTGCAGGCACTTCTGGGAGAAGCGGTTTACTATCTGGTCGTAGAAGCCGTCGGACGAGATTATCTTCCACTGCTGATGCCTGTCTTTGGCGTCGCAGGCCGCCAGGATCAGCGGCTCGTAATTGTCCGCGGAGTCGCCTTTGCGCGCTTTCAGGCAGAGCCCCTTGTTGCGCAGCTCCACATAACCCTCGTCGTCGTCCTTGAGGGCGACCGTGTGCCACTGTTCCACGTCGGAGTCCTTGCAGTGCAGCTGCTCCACGCTGACGCCGTCGCGGGAGACGGCCAGGCAGAGGTTGCTGTGGCCGATGGCCAGGTAGGTGTTGGCGTACTGAAGGCTGTCGGGCATCAGGTCGGTGATGTCCATTTCCTCGACCAGCTGGCGGTGCTCCTCCGACTGGTCCTCGAAGGCTTTCCGGTACTTGGCGCTTCCGTTCTCGAAGGAATCGAGCACCTTCCTGTATCTGGCCTCCTGCTCCTCCACCTGCTTCCTGACCTCCTCCTGCGCGGAGGCGAGCTTGGTCGCTATGTGCGAGTGCACCCACTTGGCGGCGTCCGGCGAGATCTTCTTGAGCGGCGCCTCGGTCAGCGTGTCCAGCGCCAGCACCGGCAGCAGGGCGAAAGCCTTCGCGTCGAACTCCAGATTCTCCGGCCGGTCCGGCACCTTGACCGCGAAATACTCGCGCATCGGGGCCCCGGCCAGCTTGAACTTCATGTCCAGCACCATCGGTTCGTTGCGCAGTATCATGCCGCGCAGGTCGCCGACGATCACGGTCTCGTCTATCTCCAGCGGCAGCCGGGACACGGTGGCTTCGAGGATCTTTTCGAGCTCCTTCATGACGAAGTCCTCGACCGCCCTGGTGACCTCCACCACGGCTTCGGCCACGGCCAGGGCCGCGCGCTCTATATCGCGCTCGGCTATCAGGGCCGCTATGCGCGGGTCCAGCTCCATCGCGGCGGCGACGGCCTTCTTGGCCGCCTGCAGCGCGCCTTCGGCCACCTTCATCACGGTCCAGGTGGCGGAGGCGGCTATGCGCCAGCCGGGGGCGCAGGCCCAGTGCGTCCACTTGGAGCCGCAGTGATGCGCCTGGTGGTCCTCGTGGTCGTACTGGCTGCGCAGGGAGTTGACGCGGCGGATGGCGGAGTTGAGCACCTCTTCGGCGCGGTCCTTGGCCTTCTGGTCCTGCTCCTTGAGCTTCTGTATCTTCGCGGTCAGTTCGTCCACTTTCTTCTCGGCGGACTTGAGCGCCTTGAGGTCGGCGTCGAACTTGGCCCCGGCGGAGGCGCGCAGGTCGTCGATGCCCTTCTTTATCTCGTTCTTCATCCACGGCACCAGCGTGGATTTGAAGGCGCCGATGATGCTTATGTCGGCGGCCTTGTCGAAGGCGCCGGTCTTGAGGTCGAAGCCCTCGATGGTGACGGTCAGGGCGGCGTCGCCGAAGACCCCCAGCTTCTCGGTCAGGTCGAACTCCATGTGCGGCGGCTCGATGTCGAGCTTGACGTGCTGCTTGCCGCCGAGCAGCTCTATGTCCGAGTCGATCACGTATTTAGGGTCCAGGCCCAGGGCTATGTCGACGTTATTATTGCGGAACTGCAGTACGTCGAGGTCGATGTCGTCGATCTTGCCTTTGAGCGTCAGGCCCTGCGGTCCGCCCGCGCCTTTCACCTTGCCCAGCTCACGGCCCATGAAGAAGAAGTCGCCGCCGAAGGCGAAGCCCTCGCTGACGAGTCCCAACTGCGGGTCCGAGGCGCCCGGCGTGGCGAAGGCCAGCAGGGCGTCGTTGATCTGGAAGAAGGGGAAGGGCAGCTTCCCGAGCTTGCCGGGAGGCAGGCCCATCAGGTGTTCCGTTATCTCCACCAGGGCCGGCGCGCTCAGCTTGTTGACCTTGCCGGCGAAAGCGACGCCGTCGGGGAGGGCGTCCTCGAGCAGTATCTTGACGCTCATCGCCAGGTCGACGTCCACGCAATCGGGCGAGCCGGGGTCGCCGCAGTGGCCGTACTGCTGGTCGCCGGCCACGCCGAACCGCACCTCGCCTATATCGTTTATGGCGGCGTCCATTTTGACATTGGCCAGGGCGAAGCCCTTGATGCCGAAAGGCTGGCGCCAGACCCCGTCCATTTCGCCGAGCACCTTTATCCCTACGCCTTCGACGGTGAACTCGAGCTCGACGGAGGAGGCCAGCACCAGCGTGTCCTTGCCCGCTTTGACGAACATAGGTATCTTCAGGCCCGCGTCGAATTCCGTGCCTGCCCACTGTATGAAGAAGGAGGGCCGCACGCCGTCCTTGTAGTTCATGACCTTGCCGGGCAGGCCGCGGGCCTGGCCCGGCTGCTGCATCGCCAGCGACAGCATTACGCCGGGATTGCCCTGGAAGACGCCGGTGACGGCGCCCATTATTATCGCGTCCTCGTGCACTCCCAGCTTGCTCAGGCCTTTGCCCAGGTCGCCCATCGCCTTCTGGTCGAAGGCGGCCAGCAGCGCGACGCCGGAGGGGATGTTGAGCGGCACGTCCGTATCGCCGAAGATGCCGTCGAGCATGTCCCTGGCTATCACGCCCAGACCCTTGCGGCCGGGGGCCGTGAGGCCCTTTTCCGATACTATCAGCGCGGCCTGCGGCAGCGTCATGGCCGCCAGCGGTTTTATGTCCTTCGCGGGCGGTATGAGCTCGGTTATGTTGAAGTTCTTCTGCTCCAGGGCGAAGATCCAGTTGGGCGTCCCGGCCGCGCCGGCGTCGAAGAGATACGCCTTGACCTTCTTCCCGGCTATCATGGCCGCGGCCTCTACGCCCTTGGGCGAGAGCTTGACCATGTCCAGCTCGAACTTGTCGGCGTTCGGTATGTTCTTCCCGCCCGGGAAGTCGCCCAGGCCGAACTTGCCGTCGAGCTCGAAGTATTCGAGCGCGAGCTTGCCGTCCGTCCGCTTGAGGTCGGCGGTGACGGAGACTTTCTTCGAGGCGATGTCGGCCGTGGCGAAGAAGGCGAACTCGGCGTCCTTCTGCGCGCCCTTGTCGCCTTCGAGGGAGAACTCGAAGCCGCCGTTGTCGAGAGTGAAGCCCTTTATGCCGAAAGGCTCCTTCCAGGCGCCTTCATAGAGGGCCAGCAGCGAATAGCCGGCGCGCGAGCCCTTGTCGAGGTTCACCAGCGCGTCTATCTTCTCGTTTATGCCGGAGCCCTTTATGTCCAGGCCGAACTGCACGGAGACGTCCAGGTCGCCGGCGGGGCGGGAGGCCGCTATCGGCTCCGGCACGCGGGTCCAGAGCGAGCTCTTGGAGCGCGCGTCGCCGCCTATGCGCAGCGTGACCGGGCTCTTCACCGTCACCAGCCCCGCGATGGCGGGCAGCGAAGGCAGCGGCAGGTCCACCTCCAGCTCCAGGCCGGCCAGCATGGACTGCTTGTCGGCGTCGGCCAGGGCGGAGGCGGCCTTGCCGGCGCTCATGCCCTTGAAGGCCCCGGGCGGCAGCGTGCCGCGCAGCAGCGGGCGCGCATTGGCAGGCAGGCCGGCCGTTTTGAAGGCCCGGGCCAGGCCGCCGGAAGCGGCGACATTGAGCCAGGCGGACATGTTGACGCCCTCGGAGAGTTTCATGGCGTCGCCGCCGGACCAGCCGGCCAGTTTCGGCAGGTCGCCGGGCAGCTCCGCGGCGCTCACCGTACGCGCGGGGGAACCGGCGGGCTGCACCACGAACAGGGCTTTCTCCAGCGCGATGTCGTTGACGACATGGCCCTGGGCGGCGGGCACGAAGGCGGCCGCGCCCAGCCGGTCGAAGAAAATGGCGGTATAGGCGAAGTCGGAGCCGGCTTTGGCGTGCGCGACCACGTCCACGGTCACGCCGTTGAGCTTAGCCTTGGCCTCGACGGACCTGCCGTCGAGTTCTATCTTCTCTATCCCCACGGCGTTTATGGCCGGCAGGCCGGCCAGCGGGGCGAAGACGTCGCCCAGCGTCAGCGCGTCGGCGGTCACGGTGACCACCGGCTTGTCGCCGCGCGTGCGGACGAACTTGACGGCCTTGCCGTTGAGCCGCCCGGCGACCTCGACGGCCGCCTGCGAGACGGAGACCTTGTCCAGCTGCAGGGCGTCGAAAGCCTTGAGCGCGCCGGCCTCGGGGACCAGGTCGCTCATCGCCAGGCCTTCGCCGGCCGCGGTGAAGGAGCCGCTCGCGCCGGCGGGCTTGGAGACGGCCACTTTCCTGCCGTGTATGGCGCCCTCCACCGTTATGCCGGACGCGTCCTCCTTGAAGTCGTAGAAGGCGAAGTTGTCGAGGAAGGGCACCGAAGCCGCCTCGGGTACGAAGTCGGACAGGGTCAGCTTGTCGCCCTTTATCTCGAAAGAGCCGTCGGTCTTCGAGACGATGACGCCGACGGTCTTGCCGTTGAGAGTTCCGGAGACCGTGGTCCCGGAGGGGGCGTAGAGCATGGAGAGGAAGGCGAAGTTGTTCAGCTCGGGCACCTTGGCCGCGGCCGGCACCAGGTCGGCGAGCTTTATGGAGCCGCCGGTGAGCGTGACGGTGTCCGGCGCGAAGATCCAGACCACCTTTACCGCCTTGCCGTTGACCGTGCCGTCTATCTCCAGCCGGTCGGGCCAGTGGAAGAGCCCGCCGAAGCTGAACCACTTGAGGAAGGGGATATTGAGCGAGAGCGGCATGCAGGCCGGCAGGCTCAGGCCCGCGCCGGTCATGGCGACCTTGCCGTCGGACGACGCGGAGACCGCTACGGGCTTGCCGTCCACCCGGCCGGCTATGGCCAGCTCGGAGGGCGAGCGGCGCACCGTGTCGAGCGCGAAGGCGTTCACGCAGGGGACCTGGGAGACTGCCGGGACGAAATCCTCCAGTCTCAGGCCGTCGCCGTTCACGGAGAAGTAGGGCGCGTTGCGCTCTTTGGAGACGGAAAGCTTCCTGCCGTTCACCTTGCCGGCCGCCTCGCAGCGGGCTTCCGACCAGCTGAAGCTCTCGAAGGCGAAATTATCCAGGTAGGACACGGCGGCCGCCTCGGGGACCAGGTCCTTGAGCTTTATGTCGTCGCCGGTGATCCTGAAGGCGCCGGAGGCTTTCTCGTAGTCGACCTCGGTCTTTCTGCCGCTGACATGACCCATCACTATGACGCCGGAGGGGGAGCTCTGAACCGATTGCAGGTCGAACTCCTCCAGGTAGGGCACCTGGGCGGCCTGCGGGACGAAATCCGTCAGTTTCATGGCCGAGCCGGAGACCGTATAGGTCTTCTTCGCGTTGTCGAGGTTCACCGAGACGTTCCTGCCGTTGACCTTGCCGTCGACGCGGGTAAGTTCCGGCGTCCAGGCCAGGTCGAGGAAGGCGAACCGGTCGAGATAGGGCGCGCCGGAGGCCTGCGGCACGAAATCGGACAGTTTGAGACTTTCGCCTTTTACGACCAGTTCCGGTGAGCCGGTCTTGCGGGCGACGCTTACGGACTTGCCGTTGACCTTACCGGCCGACTCCACGGAGTCGGCGGTATGGGTGAACCTGTCGAAGGCGAACTTGTCCAGCGCCCCGATGTTCTTCGCCTCCGGGAAAAAGTCGGAAAGCTTCAGGTCCTGGCCGGTTACCGTGAAGATATTGCTGGCGGGGTGGTCGTCCACCGTGACGGGCTTGCCGTCGACCTTGCCGTAAACGTCTATATCGGCGCCGGTCATGCGGACGCGGTCCAGGGTGAAATTATCGAGGAAGGCGACTTCGGCGGCCTCGGGCACGAAGTCGGAGACTTTGAGGCCGTCGCCGGTCACCGAGATCTCGCCCGACCTGGCGCTGCGGTTCACGGCTATCGCCCTGCCGCGCAGGCGGCCGGAAATAGCGGTCCCGTCGGCGGACCAGGAGACCCTGTCGCATTCGAGGGAGGAGAGCAGCGGGACATCCCCCGTTTCGGGCAGGAAGTCGGTCGCTTTGAGCCCCTCGCCCGTGACGGTGGTCCTGCCGCTGGTCTCGGCCTTCACCGAGATATCCTTGCCGTTCAGGCGGCCCGTGACGGTCAGCCCGGCGGCCGTCCTGACGGCCGAGACGAAGTCGAAGCGGTCGAGGGCCTTCAGGCCGGACGCGGCCGGCACCAGGTCGGAGAGTTTGAGGTGGTCGCCGGTGATGGCCAGCGTCGCGGCGGCGGTGGAACGGGAGACGGCGGCGTCCACGCCGTTGAGCGAGCCGTGCACCACGAGCCCGCCGGGGGACTGGTCGAGGCTGCGGAAGGAGAAGTCGTTCGCGAAGGGCAGCCCGGCGGCCTCCGGCAGCAGGTCCTGCAGCTTCAGCGAGTCGGCGGTGACGGTCACCGCACGGCCGGAATCGGAGAATACCGCCGAGGCGGGTTTGCCGCCGATCCTGCCGCTCGCCGAAAGGGATTTGGGCGTGTATTCCACGCTCTCCAGCGAGAACCTGGCGAGCGCCGGCACCGCGGCGGCCGCCGGAGCCACGTCGGCAAGCGTCAGTCCCTCGGCGCTGAAAGTGAAGGAGCGGTCGACGGTCCTGCGGGTCGCGGAGGCCTTCTTTGCGCCGATGGTCCCCGAGACCGTCATGTCCTCGCCTTCGAGATAGAACCGCGTGAAAGCGAAGCCGTCGAGCAGGCGCACGGCCGAGACCTCGGGTATGAAGTCGGAGAGCAGCAGCTCTTTGCCGGTGACCTCGAGGGTGCTGCCGGCCGCGTCGGCCTTCGCCGCTATTTTTTTGCCGCCCACCGCGCCGCTTATGGCGTACATATCGCCGGTCTTCGCGAGGCTTTCGAAGGAAAATTGCTTGTAATAAGGCACGTGCGCGGCCGCGGGGACTATCTCCTCCAGTTTTATGTCGCCGCCGGTCAGGACCCAGTCCAGGGTTTCGCCGGACCTGGAGATCATCAGGCTCGGTATGGGAGCCTTGTTATGATCGGTCCAGTTCGGTATCAGCCTGGCGTGGACCTTATAGGCGGCCTCTTCCTTATATATGACGACGTCCAGCGTGGCAGCCCGGGCGCGCAGCGCACCGATGGTGAGCAGATCGCCGGAGGCGGGGCGCGTTTTCGCTCTCAGGCTGGCCAGGGGGAAGTCTTCGGCCGCCTGCGGGTCGAAATAGAGATCGCCCTTCAGGTCGAACTCCATACCCCCCAGAGCCAGTTTATTGTCGTAGGTAAGATGATTCCCGCCGGCGAAAGAGGCCTTGTCCAGGCCCAGCGCGGCGAAGAGGGGGTCGGCGGCGAATTCCCGGGAGAGTCCGGCCCATTGTTCCTTTCCGCCGGACAGGCTTTTATCCGCCTTGACGGCCTCGTCGAAGCGGGAAAGAGGGTCCGGCGCGTGTAAAGCGGCGAAAAGAGGTCTGAAAGAGAACAGGACTGACGACAGCAACAGGACTGTTAAAAAGCGCATGGACCACCCCGGCGATAAGTTTGGGAACCCGATGATTATACAACATCGTCGGGGAGAGAGCCCGCGGAAAATGAAAAAGGCGCGCGAGCGCGCCTTCTCCTCAGCCGGGCCGTGACGTCTTTATTTCGGGGCGTTGACCGAAGCTTTGATCATCTCGTCCCAGCGGGTGTCGCGGGAGAGCGTCAGGTATTCGTACCTTTCCTTGTAATTCATTTGGAAGTACGGGAAATGGATGGACATGCCCCAGGCTTCCTTGGATTTGTAGCCTTTCGCCTCGTTGCGGACCACCACGCCTTCGGCCAGCGCGAGGATGACCTCGCGGGCGGCCTCGCCGACGGCGGGCGTGGCGGAATTTTCGTAATACATCTTCATCAACTGGTAGAGGTCGCGGGCGTCCTCGTCCTCGAAGTTGCGCAGGCCGAACTTCTTCTGGTTGAAGAGCTTGAGGTCCGCCGGCGAGGCCTCGACCAGCCGGGCGAAAGCGTCCAGCTTCGCGGCCAGGGCGTCGGCGCGGTCCGGCCTGGCTATGGACATGGTCACGGACCGCTGCTTCTGTCCGTGATAGTAGTCCACGAAAGCGTCCACTACTATGTCGGCGGCCGTCCTGGCGTCGCCGGGGTTCGCGTCGAGGCGCGTAAGGAGGAGCTCGTAATTGTAGCCGGTGCCGGGGGTGGTCTCCTGCGAGCCGACCACGTATTCCGCGGCGCCGCGCAGGTCGTAGATGACCTCGAAGGTCTGCATCAGGCAGGCGTCGGAGGCGTAGACGTCCACGCCCCCGCCGGCCTTGATGGCCTGCGCCAGCTCGGCGGGGGAGATATGGTTCTTGGAGACCTCGTCGTAGGAGATGCCCTTGTTCCGCGGCGGGGGCTTCACTCCGCGCCAGCCCGAGCCGTGGCCGCCGACTATCAGCAGGTAGCGGCGGGCCGGGAAATTGGACTTGCCCCACTTTATGAAGTCGGCCAGCCGGCGCCAGTCGCCCAGGTCGGCGTCGGGGTCGTGGGAAAGAACGGGGGACGTTACCAGGAGCGGGTCGGAGTCCTTCCGTATCAGGAACCGCCGCGAGCCGGTCCAGTCGTTCTGCGGCGGCGGCTCCTCCTGCACGCTGGCGAAAGGGTTGAAGACGGGTTTGCCGGGTATGCGGCCCAGCTCCGCGACGACGTTCACGCGGCCGGTGGTGCCGGCGGCTTCCATTTCGTTGACGTCGGCTATGGCCTCTATCCCCAGGTTGTTGCGGGCGCTTACGTAGATGAGGACGGTCCAGTCCTTCGTATAGCGGTCCGCCGGCGGCGCGGCTTCCGGCGCGGGCGGCACGCTCATGTCCGCCGGGATGTCGGCGGCGCGCATGGACGGCAGGTCCGCGCAGAGGGCGGGAGAGGGGAAGACGAAAGCGAGCAGGGCGGAGAGGGCTATGAGACCGTTCATTCTTTATATTCTATAGATCCGGGGCCGCCGGGTCATGAGCCATAAGGCCTTGGCGGGCTGGGTCTTTTGCCGCGCCGGCCTGACTGCCTAAACCGGGGGCATTTTTTGTAGAATAATGACTTCGGGTGGTTAGCTCAGCGGTAGAGCGCTGTCCTCACACGACAGATGTCACAGGTTCAAATCCTGTACCACCCACCAGATTTT
>Ga0116144_10005897_pt1 | contig 10927 bp, 6 predicted proteins | sample AD_UKC035_MetaG_FD_89746 | JGI IMG/M metagenome (GOLD analysis project Ga0116144, IMG submission 89746) | Active sludge microbial communities of municipal wastewater-treating anaerobic digesters from USA - AD_UKC035_MetaG | ecosystem: Engineered > Bioreactor > Anaerobic > Digestate | place: USA... | reverse complement strand
CTGTCTTTCCTCATGGGGATTCGGTTAAGTACTCAAATACCAATACACTACTTGTTGCAATGGTCATTGAAGCCGCTACAGGAAGGCAGCATGCAGATCTGGTCCGCGAACGCATTCTGGTGCCCAATGGCATGAAAAACACATACTATTACTGGCATGACATACCTCCCACTCACACGGTGGCTCAGGGATATTTTGATCTGTACAACAATGGTACTCTGGTGAACCTCACCAATTACAACACGGGCAGCGGCAACGGGTATGGGGGACTGTACAGCAATGCTATGGACTTGCTAACCTTTGTGGAAGATTTATTCAAAGAAAAGCGAGTCCTCAGCGAAGCCTCTTTAAATTCCATGTTGAGTTTTAGCCAGAAGGAAAAAGACAAGGATCGCCTGCTGGGTCTGGGTGCCATGAAGAGTTTTACAGAGCGGGCACCAAATGAGTTTGCTTATGGACACAGCGGACGCGATCTGGGTTATTCTGCCGATGCTTTTTACTTTCCCAATCAGGACATGACCTTGTCCTTTATGGTCAATTATGGCACAGATGCAAAAAGCGGTCTTCAGGATGTTTTTTTTGATTTCAGAAAAGCCATTGCGGATGCGATGATGAAGTAATGCAAAGCATGTCCATGGAGAAAAGGAAAATGCTTCAGAATGGCGCGTTTTGTGTGTTTTTTCTGTTGGCATACAGCAATTGTGCTTACAGGACAAACCTGCCCGTCACCCTTTATCTGATCCGGCATGCAGAACGGCCCTCTGGCGTGGATAGTCTGAATGAGGAGGGTATGAAAAGAGCTGCTGATCTTGCTGAGGTTTTGAAATATGCTGACATCCAGGCCATCTATACTTCGGATACACGCAGAGCACAACAAACGGCGCAACCCCTGGTCCGGATGTTGCAGGTTCCGGTCAGAAAATATGAAGCATCAGATAAAAATGCAGTCCTGAAACAGATAAAAGAACATAAGCAGGGAGACAAAATCCTGATAGTAGGACACAGCAATACTCTTCCTTTTATTTTGTGCGGATTGAATGTCACCAGGGATACAAGCTGGCTGCCTCATGATCAATATGATGATCTCTTTCAGGTTCTGATCTACAAAAATGGAACGAACCAACTCAATCATTTGAAATACGGAGCAGTTTCCAAACTGAAATAAGCTGAAGAAGTCAACAAATTCAAATCATTCAAGGGGTCCTAGCCCAATATTTCTCCCTCGCAGGGGCCAAATCCAATTCTGTATCCCGGACCTTCTGCATAGGCACGAATCTCCAGGCGATCGCCATCCTGGAGGAACACACGGGTAGAACCATCGCTCAGTCGGATGGGTTTCGTCCCTTTCCAGGCCAGCTCCAGCATGGATCCGTAGGAGTCCGGATCCGGACCTGAAATAGTGCCTGAAGCGCAGATATCGCCTACCCTCATGTTGCAACCGTTGACAGTGTGATGGGCCAGTTGCTGGTTCATGCTCCAGTACAGATATTTCATGTTGGACCTGCAGATCCTGCTGCCATTGAGAAACACTTCCAGTCTTATGTCGTAATGGTGCGTACCGGCTTGCTGCAAATAGTCCAGGGGTTTTGGATCTTGTTCCGGTCCTTTGGTGCGAAAAGGCTGGAGTGCGTCGAGGTCTACGAGCCAGGGTGAACATGTCGATCCGAAATTTTTACCAAGAAACGGACCCAGCGGCACGTATTCCCATTTTTGGATATCGCGGGCAGACCAATCGTTGAAGGCCAATAGGCCGTGTATGTAGTCTTCGGTTTGTTCGATGGGGATGGGTTCTCCCAATTTGTTTTCCTTTCCCAGTACAAAAGCCATTTCCAATTCAAAATCCAGTTGTTTGCTTTTTGCAAATACAGGAGCTTCTCCCTCTTTGGGCACAATCTGTCCTGAAGGCCTGTGTATTGGTGTCCCGCTGACTACGATGGAGGATGCACGTCCATGGTATCCGACCGGAATATGAAGCCAGTTCGGCAGCAGGGCGTTGGCCGGATCGCGGAACATGATGCCCACATTGGTAGCATGTTCCCGGCTGCTGTAAAAATCCGTGTAATCCCCGCAATGGACGGGCATATGCAGTTTGACCTGATCGATCGGCAAAAGGCAATGTACGAAAGATGACCTGTTTTGATTTTGGGCAGAGAAAACCTCAGCCAGGTATTTTCTGAGTGAACGAGCGACGGGTCGTCCCAATGCTATCAGATCATTGAGCGTATCCTTTGTCAGAACAGATTTGGGAATTCCGGTAGCCTCTGTGAGTCCAGGGAGACAGGAGAGATCTATGATCTGGTCACCGATTACTGAGCCTACCCGACCGGAGCCATCGCCCACTGAGAAAATGCCCAAGGGCAGATTTTGTATCGGAAAGTCCGTATCGTCTGTATAGGGTATCCAGGAACGAAGTTTGGGGTCGATTGTAAATGTGCTCATTTTTTTTGAAAATTAATGTTCAAACACCTTTTCGTATAATTCGTTGACAGTGGCCAAAGGAACGATGCGGATGTCGCCTGTCCGGAGTTGTTCCGGGTCTCCGTTGTACCTCGAGATGCAAATGGCTTTAAAACCGAGACGCTCGGCCTCCTGAATCCGAAGGTCGATGCGCGACACGGCCCTGACCTCTCCGGAAAGTCCTACTTCTGCTGCAAAGCAGATCTGTCTGTGCAAGGGGTGGTCCTTGAGAGACGAAATCAGGGATGCCACCACCGCGAGATCCAGTCCCGGATCACTGATGCGGATCCCGCCGGCAAGATTGAGAAAAACGTCCATCATCCCGAGTTGAAAGCCGCATCGTTTTTCCAGAACAGCCAGCAGCATGGCCAGTCTTTTGCCATCAAAACCGGTCGCCACTCTTTGCGGAGTGCCATAAACTGCTGGGCTTACGAGTGCCTGGGTTTCGATCAGTAGGGGTCTGAGTCCTTCCACGGTACAGGCCACTGCACTGCCGCTGAGGCGTTCGCTGTGGCGGGACAGGAGGATCTCAGAAGGATTGGATACCGGATGGAGACCGTCTGCTTCCATCTGGTACATGCTCATCTCGTCTGTTGATCCAAAGCGGTTCTTGAGCGTTCGCAAAATGCGGAAGGTGTAGTGGCGGTCTCCTTCAAACTGAAGGACCGTATCCACCATGTGTTCCAGTACTTTTGGTCCGGCTATATCTCCTTCCTTGGTAATATGACCTATGATGATGACCGGTGTACCGGTTTCTTTTGCAAAACGGATCAGTTCGGCGGTACATTCGCGGATTTGGGTGATGGTGCCGGGAGAGGAATCCACTTCAGCCGAGATGAGGGTTTGTATGGAATCGATGATGAGCAGCCCGGCTTTCAGTTTGCCTGTTTCTGACAAAATCAAATCTACCCGTGTCTCGGCATACAGGTAAACCCCCTGCTGAGACTTGCCCAGTCGGTTTGCCCTCAATTTGATTTGCTCTTCGCTTTCTTCTCCGGAGACGTATAAAACGGATCCATACTGAGCAGAAAGGGCCATTTGCAGGAGCAAGGTGGATTTTCCAATGCCAGGCTGGCCTGCCAGAAGGGTGACCGACCCCCGGACCAGACCGCCTCCCAGCACCCTGTTTAGTTCTTCGTCACCCGTGTCGTGACGGCTGACCATGCCTGCCTCCACCTCCTCCAGGGGAATGGGTTTCTGACTTTGAGCGCCGCTGTAGTTTTTCTTCCACTGGCTTGCCGGATCCTTGCCCGCCGGGTCCTTTTTATGGATGGTTTCTTCCTGATAACTGTTCCAGGCACCGCATTGACTGCAATGCCCCATCCACTTGGGAGACTGGGTCCCACAGGAAGAGCAGATGTATATGGTTTTCAGCTTGGACAAGGAAGTCAGCGGGATTTGTATGTGCAAAGGAAAGTAAATTCGCGGATTGTTTCATAATCCCGCTTAGGATTGGTCTTAATAATAAGTGCCCGATTTGTCCTTTAGCTTCATTTTATATCCAGGTATTTGTTGTTAATATTTCAAGAGCTGTCCGGGTGTCAAGTGACTGTTTTTAATATATACCAGATAAACTCCAGGATTTAGATGGGATATATCGAGATAAATTTTAGAGTCGTGTAACTTAATACTTTGATGGATGCATATATTGCCCAGTAAATCAGAAACCTGCAGAATGGCATCTTGAGGCAGAGGTTCGGGACCTAATAAAATCGTACAAAAATCTAAACCAGGATTGGGAAAGATGCTGATTTTAGGAGATGGTTCTAAATTTTCGTCGTCGATGGCATTGATTGAACCGACGTAGGTTTTAGTGGTATCGGTTCTCAAAGCTTGGTTGTAGTCAAAAATTATATCAGCATAATTATGAATTACATTATTAGAAATTCTGTCTTTTCTGGGAATCAGTTTGAATTTAATGAAGCCGTGACTGTTTTTTTCATTGCTGGCACTGTCCGGCAGGTTAATCATATCGAAGTGAAACATGAGAAAGCTTTTATTCTGGACAGTATAATAATGATAGGGATGACTGCTGGCAATTATTTTTACAGAATCTGAATGAAAATAGAATAGGGGAATCTTTATATCCACAAATTCTGCAGGGTAGTTTCCTGTATTTTGAAATCTTACCGTGTATTCTAACTCTGGTTGAGAGTCCAATTCAGAGAGACTCAACCAATTTCGATCCACCACAATTTCGTTGGGATCACAAGATGCGACTACTTCGCTGTTGATCAGAAATCTGTTATCCAGTAAATCTGTGTCAGTGATGGAATCGTTTTTTACCCAGGCTTCATGGAAAATTTTAGTTCCTACCGGGACACTCCTGTCCAATATGAACTCAATGGTTATTTTTCTTTGAGTCAAAGGGGCCAGACTGTCCAGCAACCATACGATTTTGTTGTTATTTTTAGATTGAAAGTTCAAGTCGCAGGAGAGCAATTCAAAAACAGGGTCATAATGCAAACCCACAGTTCCGCTCCACCAGGTTCCACCATGATTGGTCACAATCAAGCTTAAATAATATTTAAAGCCGGGTCTAGCTCTTGGGAATTCGGAGCAGGAAATTCCGCAATCGTTAATATTATCTTCTATCTGATACGCAAATTCTAAATTCTGTCCCATCTGACTCAAAAGCCTTCGTTCTGGCACAAACTGTCCATGTTTGAATTTATGCGCTGTAACCAGAGAATCTGAAGAAGTCGCCGAAATGAAAATGTTGAATTTTCCTTCAGAATTGGTATGAATGGGATACCCGGCTTTGTTGAGCCGCAGGTAGCTACCTTTCAAGGGAATGTCAATTGAGTCAAATTGCTTATTTTTATTCAGATCATAGAAAACCAATCCCCTGTATTTTGATTCGTCAAAATTTGTATTCCTTTTGATCACACCTATGTTTTTATTTGAAATATATAAACTATCTTCAAACAAGATCATATCGGTTTTTAAATTGGATTCTATTCTATAAAATTCATCAATATAAAGGGACCAATGATCACCTTCGTCGTCTGAAAACCATAGGCCGTTGGGCAGATTTAACAGCAGGTTTCCATTTGGTAGTTCAATGAGTGTAATGCTGAAGGGATATGATGGAAAAGTGAAATTGGGAAACCTTTGAACTAATTTCCACTCCCTTTTATCAAGTGAAAATTTTATAAGAGTAGGAGAATTATCACTTTTCAGAATAAACAGGTTTTTTTTATCTGAAATTAATTCATAAGAAGTATTGTATAGGAAATTTGTTTTTCTAAAATCATGAAATATGCTCCAATTAACAAGGTCTTTGCTAGATAGGATAAGATATTGTTCAAGTCCAGGCATTTTGACTAAAGCCAGGGCTTGATTTTCAAATTCTGCCAGGGATAATATTATACATGGTAAACCATCATAAATCAGATTGAATTTTTCCCAACTAGCACCGTTATCTTCAGAATAGAAATTGTCTTCATTTTGAATCAAGATGTTGCTGCCTTTTTTTACTCCTTTTATCCTATATCCAGTGGGACTCAACCATAAATTTTGGATGGATTTTTCATGAAACGACCTGCCATTGTCTGAAGAAAGGAATAATAAATTCCCACTTGGTTTAACTATAACAAGACTGTCAAAGCATAAAACATTACTAATGGGTGATTGACTGTATAATGAATATCCATCTTCCCATATTTTTAAGTTTTTATCAAATCTACTGATGGTGAAATTATTCGAACTGAAAATATAATCTGAATTCTCCGCCATGGTTAAGGACGAGAGGGCAAATACGTTTTTGTTCAAAGCTCTTACAGTTTTAAAACTGTCTTCAGAATAGAATAATCCAGTGTTATATTGATCTAATGCAATTTTGTTGCCTATCCGATACACTTCTCCATAATAATTACCGTAGGGTAAAGAAAATCGAACGTTCCAATTCAGGCCTTTATCTGTGCTAATCATAAGTTTATTGTCCACCAGATAGAAAAGGCTGTCACCGAAGTCTGCAATAGAGTAATAATTGGCAGACCCCTTTACATTAACCTCACTCCAACTGTTGCCTTGATCTAGAGAAGTAAAACCACTTTTACCATCTCTAAGTACAATAAGTTTATCATCCGACAAGTGGAAGTCAGTAAAATTTCCGGGAAATGAATATACCAGTGTCCAGTTGTTTTCATTTATAGGTCTCCTGTAGATTTGATTGCTTGTGGAAATAAAGAAGTAATCATTATTGGCTTTGATTAGATGTGTATAAAAATTTTCAGCAGGAAGGTTTATCTCATTCCAATTAGCCCCTTTATCCTTAGATTCATAAAGTTTTTTGTCCTGTATGACGAGCAGCACTCCTTTTTTGTAAGAAAAATTGGAAATATTTCCTGAGGGAAGAGGAGTCTGTATCCGGGACCAGTTTTTACCACCGTCACTGCTATAGAAAAAGTAGTCAACAAAGAAAGATGCATGATCTCCGCAGAAAAGAAATAGTTCATCGTGGTCTACAGCAAAATCACTAGCATAATAAAACTGGGGTAGTCCATTTTTAGCGAGAACCCAGTTTTCACCACTGTCATGAGAACTATAGAAGCCATTAGCAGTACTGATGTGGCAGGTGCCCTGCTCATTCACTACATGGTAAATTTCACCTCCTTGGGGCCCATTGGTTGGACGGTAAACTGGAGATTGAGCCGAAAGGGTACTAGAAATAGCTGCAACTAGGTTAAACCACACTAATGAAACATGAATTATCGAATAATCCAACTTGAACATACATAGGGTATTTAATGAATTTTACCACCATTTAATCAGCCCGGAATAATTATCATCGAATAAACGGGTAATTTAAGATTAAGATAGTTCTGAAATAGTATAGAATTTTATTTTTTATAGTAATTATTATAATCTACAATTCTAAGAGCATTCAATGAGCTTAAACGCTGCTTCAATTTTAAGATTGAAAGTTGGTTTCAAGTTTCGATATTAAGTAGTCTAATGGATTGTAATACAGGATATTATAGATTCATGAAACAGCCCTAATCGTGTGTTATAACTTCAATTTATGGGATATCATTGTCTGACCATTTGGATAATTATTTTGAAAATATATGTATTGGTAAAATATATGTAGCATAATGGATAAATTTATTACAAGATATTTTTGGATTGTCAGATTTTTATGTTTTATAATAAATTTTAAACCAATCCCCCTTTTCGATCCTTTTATTAACATGCAGATACACCGATCCCGATGTGTGAATCTGCTCGTGCTTTATTCCTTCAAATGCTACCTTTGCGCATTCCAATAACAATGCCTTATGAATTGGTTAATCCATTTTTTATTTAAATCTTCGATCGGTCAGAAGATCGTCATGAGTCTTTCCGGCTTGTTCCTGATCCTATTTCTCGTGGTTCACCTGCTGGGAAACCTGCAGTTGCTCAGCGATGACGGGGGCATGTCCTTTAATTTGTATACCTATTTCATGACCCACAATCCGCTGATCAAAACGGTTTCCTACCTTCTTTATGCCACGATCCTGATCCATACGGTACAGGGTCTGTACCTCTATCGCAAAAACCGGGCGGCCAAGGGACCTGGTTACGCTGTGAGCACAAATGTGGGCGACAGTTTTTTCTCCCGCTACATGGCCCACCTCGGCGTCATAATTTTCATCTTTCTGGCCATTCACCTCTGGCAATTTTGGTTTCAGATGAAGACCGGCAACGTGTCCATGGTACAATATCCGGGTAAAGATTTGGATTACAAAGACCTTTATACTCCGGTCAAGGAGGCCTTTTCCAATCTCTATTACGTAATCTTTTACGTGATCTCGATGGTGGTCCTTTCCTTTCACCTGTGGCATGGCTTTCAGTCTGCGTTTCAATCCCTCGGATTGCGACACCCCAAATACACACCGGCCATCCGGATACTGGGCTGGATCTATTCCATTCTGGTCCCCACCGGATTTGCGCTTATTCCGATTTACATGTTTTTAAATTCCTAATAGATACCTGAACATGAGTCAGATAAATTCCAATATCCCCGAGGGGCCTCTTTCAGAAAAGTGGACCCGTTATAAATCAAAAATGCCCATTGTATCTCCGGCCAATAAACGAAAGATCGAGGTGATTGTGGTGGGATCCGGACTGGCGGGTGCCGCAGCGGCTGCCAGTCTTGCCGAGTTCGGATACCATGTTTCCTGTTTTACCTTTCACGATAGCCCACGCCGTGCGCACAGCATCGCGGCTCAGGGAGGGATCAACGCGGCCAAAAACTACGCCAATGATGGAGACAGTGTGTACCGTCTCTTTTACGATACCATCAAGGGAGGTGACTACCGGGCCCGTGAGGCCAACGTCGACCGTCTCGCAGAAGTCAGCGCCAATATCATCGATCAGGCCGTAGCACAGGGAGTGCCCTTTGCCCGCGAATACGGCGGTCTGCTTGAAAACAGATCCTTTGGCGGCGTGCAGGTGAGCCGCACGTTTTATGCACGCGGACAGACCGGTCAGCAGTTGCTCATTGGGGCCTATCAGGCTTTAAGTCGTCAGATCTCCCTTGGCAACGTAAAGATGTACAACCGGCACGAAATGCTGGATGTAGTTCTGATCGATGGCAAAGCCCGTGGCATCATCGCCCGGAATTTGCTCACCGGCAAGCTGGAGCGATTTGGGGCTCATTGTGTGGTGCTGGGGACGGGAGGCTATGGCAACGTCTTTTACCTGTCCACCAATGCCATGGGTTGCAACGTGACCGCCGCCTGGAAGGCAGTTAAACGGGGTGCCCTCATGGCCAATCCCTGTTTTACCCAGATCCACCCGACCTGTATCCCGGTATCGGGAGACTATCAGTCCAAGCTGACCCTGATGTCTGAATCCCTCCGAAACGATGGACGCGTCTGGGTACCTGCCAAGAAAGAAGACGCCGTGGCCATCCAGCAAGGCAAAAAGAAAGGAACGGACATCCCTGAATCAGACCGCGATTATTTCCTCGAAAGAAGATATCCTGCCTTTGGAAACCTGGTGCCACGCGATGTGGCTTCCCGTGCAGCCAAAGTGGAATGTGACAAAGGACATGGCGTGAGTCCCACAGGACTGGCCGTCTTCCTGGACTTTTCTGCAGCCATTGAGCGCTATGGTAAATCCAAAGCAAACGTACTCGGTATCCACAATCCCGATGCAGACACCGTGCGCAAACTGGGCGTGGAAGTGGTCTCTGAGAAGTATGGCAACCTCTTTGAAATGTACGAAAAAATAACCGGAGAAGATCCCTACGTCTATCCGATGAAAATATATCCTGCGGTCCACTATACCATGGGCGGGCTTTGGGTAGACTATAACCTGCAGACCAATATTCCGGGATTGTTCGCCACCGGAGAGGCCAATTTTTCTGACCACGGCGCAAACAGGCTGGGAGCATCTGCCCTGATGCAGGGCCTGGCAGACGGATATTTTGTATTGCCATACACCATTGGTGTATTTCTGGCCAACGAGATCCGCACCCCTGCCACCAAAACCAGCGACAAGGCCTTTGACGAAGCGGAAGCCAACATCCGGGGCCAATTGGATAAGCTGCTGTCCATCAAGGGTAATCAGTCCGTCGAGTCTTTCCACCGCCGTCTTGGCAAGATCATGTGGGATTATTGTGGCATGGCCCGCAACGAACAGGGATTGCTCAAAGCGCGCGATATGATCCGGGAACTCAGGAAAGAATTCTGGTCCGATGTATTTGTTCCGGGAAGTCTGGAGGAGTTCAATCCCGAACTGGAAAAAGCCATGCGCGTGGCCGATTTCATAGAACTCGGAGAGCTGATGGTCGTCGATGCACTCAACCGCAAGGAATCCTGCGGAGGACATTTCCGCGAAGAATATCAGACCGAAGAGGGAGAGACCCTGCGCGATGATGCCAATTTTTCATACGTAGCAGCCTGGCTCTGGCCGGATCTGGACCAAGAACCCGAACTCATCAAGGAGCCTTTGGTGTACGAAGAGGTCAAGATCGCCAGCAGATCCTACAAGTAATTCTTTCAGAAGCGGAAATTTTAATCCTTGACTGATTTGAAATCTGGTCTGGTCCTGGCATTAGACCTAAGCCGTGACGGCCGTACGGGTATCTGGCAACCCAGGTTGATCGTGGTCCGTACTGACCCGGATGGTAAGTTCAGCTATTTTGAAAGAGAATGCAACGAGCAGACCCTGAAAGATTTTATGGGTCTTGCAGATCCGGAGGAAATCAAAGCCCTGGTCGATTGCTGCAGGGAGATACAGATCGATGAACTCCTGCGGAAGTTCAACCGCAGCAAGAAGAAACTTTCCATTGAAAATGTTTTGCAAGACAGCACTACAGGGCCGCAGCTGACTCGCTGGGTAGAGCAAAAGCTGGCTCAGATCCTTGAAGCCGCAAAAAAAAATAGCATTGCCGCAATTCTCGAGCCGCAACGCAAAGAAATTCTGGAAGCTAAAAAACTAATTCACTCCGATTTTCCGGCAGAAGCCAGGCTGCTGT
>Ga0116144_10005894_pt1 | contig 10929 bp, 9 predicted proteins | sample AD_UKC035_MetaG_FD_89746 | JGI IMG/M metagenome (GOLD analysis project Ga0116144, IMG submission 89746) | Active sludge microbial communities of municipal wastewater-treating anaerobic digesters from USA - AD_UKC035_MetaG | ecosystem: Engineered > Bioreactor > Anaerobic > Digestate | place: USA... | reverse complement strand
TAATATTAAATCCAACCACTTGTGTTATTCACTTAAAAAGTAGCGAAAACTAAACCAAACAAGTTGAAAAAACTCATCAGCAAAAATGTTGGTGAGTTTTTCGTTTTTTAATAAAACCTAGCAATTTTTCTTTGTCAATTGCTTTTCCATTACCTTTGCACTTATCACTTCATTTATGAAAAGAAAATTATCCATATTTGGCTACTTCCTCAGTATTTATGTGTTGGCTCAATTTTTTTGGTGGGGCTATCATATTGTGGACCTAACAACGCAACTTTCGGGAGATACCGCAGCTAGCAATAAAAATATTCTTATGATTGTGGGAGAAGGGGTGATTTTTCTTTCCATTCTTGTTTTCGGAATCATTAAAATTCGCAACAGCGTGGCCAATGAACTCATTGTTTCTCGCAACCAAAATAATTTTTTACTCTCGGTTACACACGAACTAAAAACGCCAATTGCAAGTATTAAACTCTATATGCAAACGCTTCAAAAACGAAATTTAAGCGAAGAAAAACGCAATGAAATCATCGAAAAAGTATTGCAGCAAAACGAACAATTAGCCCTGTTGATTGATAACATTCTTAATGCAACTCGTTTGGAAAATAAAAAGCTCATCGCCAACAAAGAGCAACTCGAAGTGTCTAAATTTTTAGATGCAATTGTGGAACGCTACAAACGTCAATACCCACAAATTGAATTTGTTAACCAAGTTAAAAAAAATATTTCAGAAAAAATTGACCCTTTTATTTTTGAAACCATCGTCAATAATTTAATTGAAAATGCTATAAAATATGGTGCTTCTGGTGGAAAAATTACCGTTGAATTGCAAAAAGATACAGCATTAAAACTAAGAGTTCTTGACAATGGTCCTGGCATTCCTGCCCAATTCCATAAAGATATTTTTAAGAAATTTTACCGTGTTGGAAACGAAGAAACACGCACACAACGTGGCTCTGGATTAGGCTTGTTCATCGTAAAAGAATTGGCACATTTGCACAAGGGAAAAATAAAATATTACAACAACCAACCAACAGGTGCGGTCTTTGAATTAACTTTGTAATTGAAAAAATCGAAAAGAAAATGACAAATCACTTCGGATTAATAATTTTGGACGGATGGGGAATTGGCGATCGCTCCAAATCGGATGCCGTGTACAATGCCAATACACCTTTTATGGATAGTTTGATGGCAAATTATCCCAACGCAACTTTGCTAACTAGTGGTGAAAATGTGGGGTTACCTGACGGACAAATGGGAAATTCGGAAGTGGGACACATGAACATTGGTGCCGGAAGAATTGTTTACCAAGAATTAACCCGCATCAATAAATCAATTCGAGACAAAGAATTTTTTACTCTTCCAACCTTGGTGGATGCATTTCAATTTGCCAAACAAAACAACAAAAAAGTACACTTTATTGGCTTGGTGTCAAAAGGTGGTGTTCATAGCACGCAAGAACATTTATATGCTTTATGTCAAATGGCAAAAAGTTATGGTTTGTCGGATGTGTTTATTCATGCTTTTACCGATGGACGCGATTGTGACCCTAAAAGTGGACAAAAGTTTTTGGAAGAATTAGAGCAAGAATTGCAAACCTCAGTTGGTAAAGTGGCTTCGGTTATTGGTCGCTACTACGCCATGGACAGAGATAAACGTTGGGAACGCATCAAAAAAGCGTATGATTTATTGGTCAACGGGCAAGGAGCTGCGTTTTCTTCAACACAGGAAGTTTTTGAACACTCGTATAGCAACAACATTACTGATGAATTCATTGAACCAGCGGTAATCATTGAAAATGGAAAACCGTTGGCAACAATCGAAGAAGGGGATGTGGTGATTAATTTTAATTTTAGAACCGACCGACCAAGAGAAATTTCCATTGCTTTAACACAGCAAGATTTTCACGAATACAACATGCATAAATTAAATTTGTATTATGTTACAATGACCAATTACGATGCAACTTTTGAAAACGTTCGTGTTGTTTTTGAGAAAGACAATCTTTCCAATACCTTGGGCGAGGTGATTGCCAACAGCGGGAAAACACAAGTGCGCATTGCAGAAACAGAAAAATATCCGCACGTTACATTTTTCTTCAGTGGCGGTCGTGAAGATGCATTTGCAAACGAAAGTCGTATTTTAGTCAACTCACCAAAAGTGGCAACCTACGATTTGCAACCAGAAATGAGTGCTGTTGAAGTGAAAGATAAAATTTGTGCAGCCATCAATACTTCTCAACCTAATTTCATTTGTTTAAATTTTGCTAATCCCGATATGGTTGGTCACACTGGTGTTTACGAAGCAATCATCAAAGCGGTCGAAACGGTGGATAGTTGCTTAAAAGAAGTGGTTGAAACAGGTGTAAAATATGGATACGAATTTTTGGTTATTGCCGATCATGGAAATGCCGATTTTGCAATCAACGCTGATGGAACGCCTAATACTGCGCACTCCCTCAATCCGGTGCCAGTTGTGTTGGTAACCAACGATAAAAGTGTTCAATTAAAAAGCGGAATTTTAGCCGATGTTGCTCCAACCATCTTAAAAAGAATGGGCATTGAAGCATCCAAAGAAATGACAGGAAACGTGTTGGTGTAGTTATTTTCTACCCAACCATCCTTTTCTTCTGAAATAATAGAGCAATCCAACTGCAATTAACACCATTACTCCCCAAGTGGCAAAATAGCCATATTTGGTGCGTAATTCGGGCATATTGTCAAAGTTCATCCCATAAATTCCTGCCAAAAAGGTAAGCGGGATGAATATGGTGCTCACAATGGTCAACATTTTCATGATTTCATTCATGCGTTGCCCTTGAACAGCATAATACAAGTTGGCCAAACCTTCCAATGCGTTTTTGTTGGATTCAACCTCTTCGGTGATGCTGATGCAATTTTGCTTTAAATCAGAAAAATAATGCTTGGTTTCGCGTTTAAATAATTTATTTTCAGAGTTTTCTAAGGAAATAGCAATTTCTTTTAAAGGTGCAACAATGCGTCTAAACTCAATGTGTTTGCGTTTGTGTGATTCAATGAACGATAATATTTCGGGAGTTGAAGATTTACTCACCTTTGATTCCAACTCGCTTATTTCGGTGGTAAATCCCTCCAAAGCATAAAAGTAATTATCTACAATGGAGTCTAAAAGGCGATACAACAACAATTCCGCACCTTTTTCGCGCAGCAACCCTTTACCATTTTCAAGTCTATCGCGCACACTGCCAAAATAATCGGATGGTTTGGATTGAAAGGAAATTAGATAATGCTCGCCCAAAACAAAACTCAACTGCTCTTCAAAAATACGTGTCATTTTTCCCGTTGTTGGCGTTGCCGAACGCACACTGAAAAACAAATAATGGTCGTAATCTTCAAATTGTGGGCGGTAATCTCTATCGCGAATGTTTTGAAAAACCAACGAGTCTAATTTTGCTTTTTTACAAAATGCTTCAATAGGCGCCAAATCATCATACATGTAAAAGTTAATCCACGTAATTTTATCTTTTGGAAGCGCATCCAATGAAAATGATTCAACAAATTGCGCCGTTTTAAATTTTTCTTTGGTGCATGCCGCTGCGTTATACGTATATATTTGACCGAATGATGTGTTCATAGTTCAACTGTTGGGATTAAAATTACTATTTTTTGGTTAACTCACTCGTGTTTTGGTCCATTTCTAACAAGCATTTTTTGCATAAACAGTCGGTATAACTTGTTGCTTCTTTGGGTTGTTCATTCACCGACAAAGTAATCGTATTGCAAAAACAATTGACAATATCTTCAGCGTTGCATTCAAAGTCAACCTTGCACCGTTGGCATTTTTTTATTTTCATTTTAGAGGACTAAACAACTATAAATTTCTTTCAATGCAAATTTATCTCTACTTTTGTTTTGTGAAGCAGAATATTTCTACTTTACGCAATAAAATTAAAGAAAATGAAAGTTTTAATGGTTTGCTTGGGCAATATTTGTCGTTCCCCAATGGCCGATGGATTGTTGCGTCAGAAAGTACGACAAGAAGGATTGGAGGTTGAGGTTGATTCTGCTGGAACATCCAATTATCACATTGGTGATGCACCCGATAGCCGTATGCGAGCAACTGCCAAAAAATTAGGTTGCCCCATTGATGACTTGCGAGCTCGTCAATTTACAGTAGCAGATTTTGATGATTTTGATTTGATTTATGCCATGGATGCAAGCAATTTGGAGAATATTCTAAAATTAAAACGCTCCACAGCCGATGAGAAAAAAGTAAAACTTATTCTCAACGAATTGTATCCTGGAGAAAATAGAGAAGTTCCCGATCCATACTTTGGTGGCGAACAAGGATTTATTGATGTATTTAACATGTTGGACAAAGCAACAGATATTATTTTAAATAATTTAAAAAATGGCAGGTAAACTTTACATGATTCCTACAACGTTGGGCGGTGAACAAGTAAACGATGTAATTCCACAAACAGTTCAACAATTAATTGCGGGTTTACGCTATTTTATTGTTGAAGATATCAAATCAGCACGTCGTTATTTGCGTCGCGTAGATCGTAATTTCCCAATTGATGACTCAGTTTTTTTTGAATTGAACAAGCGTACCGATGAAAAAAGCATCATTTCCTACTTAAAGCCTGCAAAAGATGGTCATAATATTGGTGTAATTTCAGAGGCTGGTTGTCCAGGTGTTGCCGACCCAGGAGCAGAAGTTGTTGAATTGGCACATGAAATTGGTATTCGTGTTGCACCGTTAGTGGGCCCTTCTTCCATTTTATTAGCTTTAATGGGTAGCGGTTTTTCGGGACAAGAGTTTACCTTTCACGGTTATTTACCCAAAGAACGCAAAGAGCGCATCAAGTTGCTAAAAGATTTTGAAGCCAATACACGCCGCACTGGTTATACTCATATTTTTATGGATACACCCTTCAGAAATATGAACGTTTTAGACGATTTATTGAACGAATTGGCTGACACCACCAAGTTATGCATCGCTTCCAATATTACGTTGCCCGATGAATCTGTGTGGACTATGACCGTTGCTCAATGGAGAGAAAAAGCATACGATTTGAGTAAAAAACCAACCATGTTTTTGATTGGAAAATAAAAAATGAGAAAAATTGTAGCATACCTATTTCAATGGATTTTTAAAATACCGTTTTGTAGAAACTATTTTTTTGGTATTCATCAGCGTGTATTTCAACCCTACAATTTATTCAAAAATGTAAAGGTTTCATACCATTACCAAGGATATAAGTTGCAATTACATTTAGAAGATTGGATTCAGCAATGCTTGTTCTTTACTGGAGAATACGAAAAAGCAGAATTAAAAGTCTTGACACATCTATTAAAGGATGACAGTGTTTTTATTGATATTGGGGCTAATATTGGGTTGTATTCATTAAGAGCAACCGATAAAATAAAAGAAAAAGGAAAAGTTATTGGTTTTGAGCCTTTTATTGAGAATTTTAAACAGCTTAAAAAACATGTGGTTAGCAACAATCTCTCAACAATTATAACTATTGAGAATGTAGCAATTGGAGAATCGGAAGGAAAATTACAGCTTTATTATTCAGATAAAATCCAAAATAGAGGCATGGTTTCGGCTGTGTATCAGGAGAATGCTAAAAGCTATGAAGTAGAAATGATGCGTTTGGATGATTATTGCGCTCACAAAAACATCAACACTATAAATTGTGTTAAAATTGATGTTGAAGGATATGAAATGAACGTATTAAAAGGAATGACAAATGTGTTGCTGCAATTTCAACCAATTTTACTGTTGGAAATTTTGGAAGAGAACACAGAACAAATTGAATCATTTTTATCCAATTTTGGTTATGTAAAATACTATATTTCCGATAATGGATTTGTTGTTAAGGAAAATAATAATCCTAATCGGAAAAACTATATTTTTTCTGTTGCATCACTTGCTTAAATATGCATAACTAAGAATATTTTTTAGTAAATTTTAATAGGTTTATTATTAAGATACAAAATAAATAAACTATATTTGCACCCAAAATTGGAAATAATATACTTAAAATATAGGTATCAATGTCAGCAATAAAAGGTAAAATAGCACAGGTAATTGGCCCTGTAGTTGATGTAAGCTTCGACAAAGGAGTGGAGCTTCCAAAGATTTATGACGCATTAGAAGTTGTTAAAGCAGATGGGTCTAAAGTAGTTTTAGAAGTTCAAGCACACGTTGGTGAAAATGCTGTGCGTGCAATCTCAATGGACTCAACAGATGGTTTCATGAGAGGCTTAGAAGTAGTGAGTACAGGTGATGCTATTAAAATGCCTACTGGTGACGCAATTAAAGGAAGAGTATTTAACGTAGTTGGTGATTCAATTGATGGTATTGGAGAATTGGATAGATCTAAAGGGTTGCCTATTCACCGTCCAGCGCCAAAATTTGAAGACCTTTCTACTTCAACAGAAGTTTTGTTTACAGGTATTAAAGTAATCGACTTGATTGAGCCTTATGCAAAAGGAGGTAAAATCGGTTTGTTTGGTGGTGCCGGTGTAGGTAAAACAGTATTGATTCAGGAGTTGATTAATAATATCGCAAAAGGACACGGTGGTTTGTCAGTATTTGCTGGTGTTGGTGAGCGTACTCGTGAAGGAAATGACTTGTTGCGTGAGATGTTGGAGTCTGGAATTATCAAATATGGTGATGATTTCTTACATTCAATGGAAAAAGGTGGTTGGGACTTGTCAAAAGTAGATACTAACCAATTGAAAGAATCAAAAGCAACATTCGTGTTTGGTCAGATGAACGAGCCTCCAGGTGCACGTGCACGTGTGGCATTGTCTGGTTTGACATTAGCAGAATATTACCGTGATGGTGAAGGTGATGGACAAGGGAAAGATATCCTTTTCTTCGTTGACAACATCTTCCGTTTCACGCAAGCAGGATCTGAAGTATCAGCACTTCTTGGACGTATGCCATCTGCGGTAGGTTACCAACCAACATTGGCAACTGAGATGGGGGCAATGCAAGAGCGTATTACGTCAACTAAAAATGGTTCAATTACATCTGTGCAAGCGGTTTACGTACCTGCGGATGACTTAACTGACCCTGCTCCTGCAAATACATTTGCTCACTTGGATGCAACAACCGTATTGTCTCGTAAAATTGCTGAGTTAGGTATCTATCCTGCAGTGGATCCATTGGATTCAACTTCTCGTATCTTGACTCCAGAAATCGTTGGTGAAGCGCACTACAACTGTGCTCAACGTGTTAAAGTTACATTACAACGTTACAAACAATTGCAAGACATCATTGCTATCTTAGGTATGGATGAGTTGTCTGAAGAAGATAAATTGGTGGTGCATAGAGCGCGTCGTGTACAACGTTTCTTATCTCAACCATTCCACGTTGCAGAGCAATTTACAGGTATCCCTGGTGTATTGGTAGATATTCAAGAAACAATTGTAGCATTCAACGATATTTTGGACGGTAAATACGATAAATATCCAGAAGCAGCTTTCAACTTGAAAGGTGGTATCCAAGATGTTATCGATGCTGGTGAAAAAATGTTGGCTGAAACGCATTAATTAATTCGTTAAAAACAAAAAAATGCAATTAGAAATCATAACACCCGAAGCAAATGTTTTTGCAGGAGATGCAAACGCAGTGCAATTACCGGGATTAGATGGCTTGTTTCAAGTATTGAATGGTCACGCACCTATTATCTCTGCCTTGAAAGAAGGTGTTGTGAAAGTAGATTTAGCAGCTGATTTTTCAACAAACGAAAAAACAAGTGATCTAATTGTAAAAGACCCAAAAGATTCAAAAATTATTCGCATCGCTATCAAAGGTGGTGTTGCAGAATTGATGAACAATAAGCTTATCGTTCTTGCAGAATAATAAAAAAATAGTTCTTTTAGAAGAGGGATGGGGAAACCTAATCCCTCTTTTTTTGTTAAGGTATGTTAAGCTTTATCAAAAAAACGTTTTATATAAACAATACTTTCATTAAATTCGTCGTTTGGTTTCACTAAAGAATGGTAAATAACACGAAAATAGACTTGTCAAAAACACCAAAGCACATCGCAATTATCATGGATGGCAACGGTCGCTGGGCTAAACAACAAGGCGAGCAACGCTTGTTTGGTCACAATGTGGGCGTTGAGTCGGTGCGCGAAGTTTTGAAAGGAGCTAAAGAGTTAGGCGTGCAATACCTGACACTTTATGCATTTTCTACTGAAAATTGGAACCGTCCAAAAGAAGAAGTGGATGGTTTGATGGATTTATTAGTGAGAACCATTGCAAATGAAGTGAAAGAATTGCACGATTCGGGTGTGCGCATGTTGAGCATTGGTGATATCAATGGCTTGCCAGAAGGTTGTAGAAACGAATTATTAGCTGCGCAAGAACATACAAAAAATAACAAAGAAATTAATTTGGTATTGGCACTCAACTATTCTGCTAAATGGGAAATTGTAAATGCCACCAAAAAAATAGCACAGGCGGTTGCTGCTGGAACATTAAAAGAAGAGGAAATTACAGATGAGGTGTTTGCGTCGTATTTAACTACGGCTGGAATTCCAGATCCCGAATTGTTAATTCGCACATCGGGAGAACATCGCTTGAGCAACTTCCTTTTATGGCAAAGTGCCTACACAGAATTTTATTTTACGCCAATTTTATGGCCCGATTTTAAAAAAGAAAACTTATTCGAAGCTGTTTACGATTACCAAAATCGTGAAAGAAGATTTGGTAAAGTATCAGAACAATTAAATAACGAACTATGAACTTAAGACTTTTGCTCTTATTATTTTTTACAGGTTTCATCATCAATGTTTCAATTTCCCAAATTCAAATTGGAGGCGAAGAAGAAGTGTTGGTTGAAGATACTACAAAAATAACTCCTACCAACAATGAAGCTATTTCTGTTGGAATGGATTACAATAATCCCAAAGAATACATTATTGGTCCAATCAATGTGGAGGGAGCAGAAGGCTATGATCCGAATGCCATTCGTTTGGTGGCGGGCTTGCGACAAGGACAAAAAATTGTTATTCCAGGTCAACAAATTGCTTCAGCTATCAATAACTTGTGGAAAGAAGAATTGTTTTCTGATGTACAAATTTATGCCGATAAAGAACTTGCAGGTGTTATCTATTTAACAATTAAAGTAGCGCCTCGACCAAAATTATCTAAATACAAATTTATTGGAATTAACAAACGTCAGGCAGATAAAATTAGGGAACAAATTAATCTTTTCACTGGTAAAACCATCTCTGAAAACTTGGTGTATCAAACACGTTCTAAAATCATGGGTTATTTTAGAGAAGAAGGTTTTTATGCAGCAAAAGTGAACATTAAACGTGTTCCAGATGAAATTATGATGAACTCTGAAATGTTTTTAATTGAATGTAATCGTGGACACAAAGTTAAAATCAAAAAGATAAATTTTTACGGCAATAAAACAGTTAAATCTGGTAAATTGCGTAGAGCAATGAAGGATACCAAACAACGTTCAATTTTTAGAATTTTCAAAGCATCTAAATTTACAGAATCGGCTTATGAACGTGATAAAATTGCCATGCTTAACAAATTTGGCGAGGTTGGTTTAAGAGATGCACGCATTGTTAAAGATACATTCTACATGGTGGATGATCGCAACTTGATGATTGAAATCAAAATTGACGAAGGAGAAAAATATTATTTTGGAGACATCAATTGGATTGGAAATACCAAATTTCGCTCGTCGTATTTAGATACTATTTTAGGAATTAAATCGGGCGATATTTACAATAAACAATTGTTGGATGAACGCTTAAGAATGAGCCAAGACGGTCGCGATATCTCTTCACTATACATGGATAGAGGGTATTTGTTTTTTGATGTAAATGCAGTTGAAACAGATTTTACAGATAACAAAATTAGCTATGAAATTCGCATCCGAGAAGGAAAAGAAGCACGTGTAGGAACAATTTCAATACGTGGAAACACCAAAACAAACGACCATGTAATTTTGCGTGAAATCAGAACACGTCCAGGTGATTTATTCAGCCGAAACGACATCATTCGTACACAGCGAGAATTAGCACAATTGGGCTATTTTAACGAGCAAGCATTTCAGGTAAATCCAATGCCAGATCCACAAAAAGGAACGGTTGATATTGAATACGTAGTAGAAGAAAAATCATCTGACCAAATTGAATTATCTGGAGGTTATGGTGGTAGAAACTACATCACAGATCGTCCAATGATTATTGGTACTTTGGGATTAACCTTTAATAACTTCTCTGTAAAAAACATGTTTAAAGGAGAAGCTTGGAAACCGTTACCTTCTGGAGATGGACAACGTTTATCTATTCGTGGACAAACAAACGGACGTTATTACCAATCCTATAACTTCTCATTTACAGAGCCTTGGTTGGGAGGTAAAAAACCAAATTCATTAACGTTCTATTTATCGCATACTGCTTTAACCAACGGAAGATTGAAAAAACATGCCGAATATCAAGGTATTGGAATCACTGGTGTTGGTTTGGCTTTAGGAAGAAGAAAAAAATGGCCGGATGATTATTTTACAGAATCATTTGATATATCCTACCAATATTACGATTTATTTCGTTATGCCCAATTGTTCCCCGATTTACAAGAAGGTTATTCCAACGATATTTCTTTCCAATATGCTATTCAACGTAGTTCGGTTAGTTCACCAATTTATCCAACATCAGGAAGTACTATTTCATTGTCAGCAAAATCTACATTGCCCTACTCGTTGTGGGAGAAAAATGATTATTCTACAATGACGCCTCAACAGCGTTTTAAGTATTTGGAATATTTTAAAATTAAATTAGGATTGGAATGGTTCTTCCCGTTAACACACGACCAAAAATTGGTGTTGCGCACACGAGTAGGGATGGGCTATATGGGCATGTATAACAAAGCAAAAGGGTTGTCGCCATTTGAACGTTA
>Ga0116144_10005891_pt1 | contig 10930 bp, 10 predicted proteins | sample AD_UKC035_MetaG_FD_89746 | JGI IMG/M metagenome (GOLD analysis project Ga0116144, IMG submission 89746) | Active sludge microbial communities of municipal wastewater-treating anaerobic digesters from USA - AD_UKC035_MetaG | ecosystem: Engineered > Bioreactor > Anaerobic > Digestate | place: USA... | reverse complement strand
GGCCGCTCCGAATACAGCAGTGGAGCCTCAATACCGCGCTCGGCAAGAACCGTTCGAATCAAAGCATTCGACGGCCTCAGACCATCCGGCCAAAACCATGCGCGCATGACAGGGAAAGACACCTCATTGCCAGCAGCAACAAGCTCATCCACAGTGCGCTCGAGCGCCTCACGTCGACTACAAGACTTGAACCGTCGCCGCGTCTGCCCGCTGCAGCGCTCCAACCAATTGTAAATTGTTTGCCTCGTCACACCCCAATGCGACGAAAGACTACTCACGTTGAGAGAGGCGCGCTCGGCTTCGTCGAGCGTTGCCCACCAGAACATGAACTGCGTGCGAAGATCGTTCACCACCCTACTGGCCGGCGGCCCATCCTCATGAGCGCTCGCCTTCATGAGAATGGTTTTCATGCTGGCGAAATCTGGCGCATCAGACTCGATCTCATTCTCGATCCAACGAAGAGTGTGCTCTGGAAGGCTGCCAGAGTCGCTCAGGCTTCTCGCAAACCGGAGCAACTCATCAGCCGGTGAAACGTCGGAAACATCAACTATGCCCACAATAAAATCCTTTCTATCGACACTAACTATCGTTGCCCAGATGTAGAAACGTCGGAACCTGCAGCAAAAATCGTTGTCCGATCAGCCACCATACCCAAAACAACATCGGACAGGCGAGCTTTCAAGACCCTCGCCTCGATCATCGTGTGATCCATTGTGCTTTCGCCATCTGGACCACAACCAATCATATGGAAAAACCGGGTCAAACGTTGCTGCCCCGGACGATGCAACCTAGCCACGGCCTGTTCAAACTCACCATTATTGTAAGTCTGGTCAAACATCACGCCAACGCTCGCACGCTCGAAACGTACGCCGGCACCGCCGGAGGCATACTGGACGCCAACGACCGCGCAACCCTCAGCAAGCGTTGAGTCATCAGACAAACCATCCCGCCTCGAGCCAGACAACTCACCATACGTCAAACCCAAGGACACGCAGACCCGCTCAACCTCACTCAGTGAGTGCTTGAATCGGCAAAACACGACTACCGGGTTACTCGCGCTCGCACCTGCAGAATCCAGCAACTCGGACAACACCCGCGCCTTCTCATCCCCAACAATAATGAGGTCGCCGCCCTCCGTTGGAACAGCCCCCGACAACACCTGCGACAACCGTAAACCCTCAACGAGGACGTTCGACGCCACCACGGCATCGTCACTCCCATGATTGTTGACAATCTCCAGCAGCCCAGACTTTCTCAACTTCTCATACTCGGACCAGGTCTTATGCTCGAGCGGAACCGCAACATCAACATGATGTATCGGCGGAATGTCAACCACCTCTCGCTCGCAACCAAAAAACATTGGCGCAACCGAAGCGACAAGCTCGGACTCATTCTGATACCCAACGATAATCTCACGTGCCTGGCGCTCAGGCATACCCGAACGGTACGACCCAAAGTCACGAACCTGCTGCTGTAGGAAACTGACACAGTACCGCATGCGCCAATCATTGAAACGCGTCGCCGCACCACGTGGTGCGGTGTAGCCCCACACTGACGGCTCAACAATGCGACACTGCGAAAAAAGATCAACCATGCCCAATGGCGTCGGCGTACCCGTCAACCCAACCCGGTACGGCACCCGCAACGAAAAACTGTTGAACAAGATATCGGCAGTCTTACCGCGCGGCGCTTTCACCCGGTGGGACTCGTCGCAAACCATCACGTCCCAAGCAACACCCGCCAAAGCAACAAGAACGCGAGGGGATCGCAAAGACTCATAATTCAACACAACGATGCGCATACGGTCGTCATGGTCTGCCCTCAAAAAGGATTCAAGTTCCCTAAACCTCGCATCAGACGACTTCTTGCGTGGAACAAAACACGCAACATTCTCATCGCCAAGCCACGCCAACGCGTCAGCACCCCACACGCCTAGCGTCGCCTTCGGGCCAAGCACGATGACATTCAGCGCCTTCTTGCCAACGTCATCACGCAAGCCGGCTATCGCCGCCAACGTCGCAGCAGTCTTGCCAGTACCCATCAGCATGCCACCAAGCCAAGCGCCACTGTGCTGCTCCCAACGTGACCGCACAAACGACTGCGCTGCCACCTGGTGAGCCCACAACCTTCTGCCGTCGAGCCGCCCTCGACCGTAAACGATCGGAGAAACCTCGTGACGTACCTCGACGGTGCTCGGCGTGTTCCCCGCACCGCCCAGCCACGAACTAAACGACTCTTCAACGATTGACATAGCAGGACTCCATTTCTCCGACAAGCGCAACAAAGTCGTCAACCTCGGGATCGATAAGCCAACCAGGCAACCCCGCACGAACGATCCAGCTAGGGTCGGCGTGAAAACCTTCCGCCACATACCCGCGACCGTCGGGGCCAACCCACTCGACGAAAGGACTCTCCCCGCGATCGTCCTCATCCCAAACGCCGATCTTGAACTCAACATTCAAAAGCGAGTCCCAACCGGAAAGAAACCTCGGAGGAGCGGAAACATTCTTCGACCGACGAAAAAAGTGAAGCTCAGCCAACCCTGAATCGATCCCCACAGCAATGCACTGCAACCCGCTAAACCCACCCCACAAATCCATGGGCTCGGCCACGCGATCCAACCCCGTCGAACACCCGGGGCCAACAGGTTCCTCAATGCAATCGTGGAATTGCTCCCACCACGGAGCGATCAAGTCGTAAACAGACAGGCTGGCGGACATCGGCGTGCAAACCCATGAATGAAACGTCACGATCGAACGACGCAATCGGTTGACCGACATCACCAGACGCTCACTCGCGTTCTCGGGGTCGGCAACCCATTCAACAGGATCGCCATCGGGACCCCAATCCCTCGCCAAATACTCAGAACTGATGTCGTCCGTATCCGGTTCAAACAACCTGTTCTGCGCAATATAAACAAGGATTCTTGTCACGTCATCGGAGAACAGCTCCGAAAATACTGGACTCATCGCTGTTTCGTAGGCGAGCAGGGACAGCGAAACATTGATCGCTGCTCCCAATCCGTTGACAAGCAGTGACGGCAATTTGTCTGCGACGCCGATCGCCAATGTCGAAAGCGGCAAACCCGAATCATCCAACATCGCCAACAGGCTCCTATCATGCTCATTCATTTGTATTTTCCTTTCAAAGTTCTCATTCATTTGTTGTTTCCATTTCCAAGTTTCAGAATTCACGACTCAACGAGTTTCCACGTGAGCACGAACCCGTTCAATGACGCCAACTCAGCCGCAAGTCCAAGCATGCCCTCCGGAGTGTCTGGCCAAAACGACCACTCGCCACTGCCTGTTATCCACACCATGTACTCCCTGGGCTCCGGAGCCCGCGTCGGCAACACGTCAAACCACTCGTCAGAAGGCTCCTGATAGTCGAACACGGTCATGTAGCCTGACGCTGCAGCGATCACCTCTGTTCCATAACCGATAGGACGCCAGACGAATGGAATCCATCCGTCGTAATCGTGACTGTCGAACCACCCATTGCGAGCAACAACAATCCGAGACACGCCACGTTTCAGCAAGCTGCCCTTCTTGCGGTATGTCACCTTGAACGTTTTCACTTCGCAACCACTCCAATGTTTCATGTCAAACCTCGACCGTGACATCCTCGAGGAAGGAGGCGTCGCCCCAACCTGCCCAGCCGAACAGAACGCCGCCCTCGGTCCACACAGACCAGTCGAAGTCCTCAGTCGAATACGGTTCCGTGCCGGACTCGGCGTCCGTCGCAAAATCCTCGCCATCGTGCGTCATGTTCCGGATCTTTCCAAGCAGAAACCTCGACGCATACTCGTGCTGCAAGGATGCCCACTCGCGGCGCCAACTCACGCAAAACTCGATCGCCTCGCTGACTCGCATCTCCCAACCAGCGGGAGCGTGCAAGTCGATCACGACAGGGTACGCCATCAGCGAATTCACTGTCGCGTTACCGCACCTCGTGCATCGTGGAGAACTCGACGAACGCTCGAATGGATTGCCACTGCGACCCAGGGCCCACACTCCCCAGCACACATCCCCGCTGCCCCAATTGCAGCATTTGTTGATTGACGCAATCTCAACAATCAACCAATCCTCAAATCTTATAACCTTAACAGCGAGCGAGTTGGACTCGCAATCAAACGAGACGTCAGACGTGATCTCGCTCGCCAACTCGTCCCGCACATCCGCCTTCGGCACCGCCGGCTCGGCAAAAACCTCGCGATACCACGTATCGTGTCGCAAGGCAAACACCTTGCCGTCGCCCGACTCGACCAGACCGACGTGGCGAACATGGTCGAGATCCCATTCCTGGTCATCCCAATCCACCTCGCGCACGTCCAACTCGGCGTCCCGCGCCGCCGCAACCCATAGGTTTGTCAAGACTTGCGCCTCGTGGTCGCCGTTCTCATCGAACCCGTCCACAAACACGGCGTCAGTCTCAGATGAGATAGTGACATCTTCGATCCGAAGATTCTTCATTGTTGTTTCCTTTCGTTCCCGCAACTGTCGGCGGCTCATACAATGATATTAACAACATTCCCATCGAAAGTCAAGTGCAAATTCAAGACTTTCTCAAATTCTTTCCAAAATCCTCACGCTCAATCGGAGTCATGCCACCCCACACGCCACTCCCGATCCCCCACTCCAAAGCGAAACCCAAGCACTCGCCACGCACCACGCAGCGCTGACACACGGCAACGGCCGGAGCTGGATCTGCAGCGAACCACAAGTCTTGCACGTGCTCAGGCCGTGCGCACTCAGCGCTCCGCATCCAATCCGCCTCGAAAGTCGCACTCGCCACGCCGTCATCTGCCCGCTGGCGCACAGACGTGACCGCGCCAGCCGCACGGCGCTCACGCTGCGCGTCAGTGTTCGCCTTTCGACACACGTCACAGCGACAGCCGCGGCGATACAACCGAAGCCCATGCCTCGCCCTCACGCAGACCACCCAAAAATCATCTTCGACGCCTCCTCTGCAGCACTCACAACATCCCACACCACAGACGGGTCGGCACGCAACTGGCCGACCCAATGCGCGATGTATTTTTCGTGGGAAGAATCTGCACTCGGCTCCCACCCAAACCGCTCAGCAACGATCGCCGCACCCAACTCGGCAATAATCTCTTCCCTGCACCTGCCATCGGCAGTGTCAACCGACTGAAGCCGATCCAACCGCTGCGGGCCTCCCGTCCAATGCACAATCTCGTGTGCAAGCGACGCCATGAAATCGCCCGATGACACAAAGTCGGCCATCGGTGGAATGAACACCTTGTCCAAGATCGGAGTGAAGCATGGTCCCTTCGGGCCAAACACGATGTTCACGTGTGACGACCACATGTCGATGAGTGACACCCACTCGCCATCGCCAACAGTGTTCGGGACGTCGCTCGACACTGACGGCTCCCACCCGTCAACCTGAGTGGCATTGAACACTGTTGCGGTGCTGAAACCAACCCGCGGCGGTGCGGACTCTTCGTCCTCAGTCGCACGACTGAACACCATCGGCCGAAAAATCTGTATCCCTTTTTCTCCCTTGCGAACCTGCGCGCCCGCGGTCAACCACTGGCGGTATGTCGCCCACAATGAATGGCCTTCCAAAGCCAGAATGAACCGATTCCGCCCAGCGTACGGTGCGCCCGTGACGACATTGCGCGGGCACAGGTCGAGATCCTTCCACGGCTTGCGCCACCCGTCCGCACCGGACTCGACGTTTGCGATGATCCTTGCTGCCACGTTTGCGGCGAGCGCTTCGACATCAATCTTTGTGCTCATTGTTGTTTTCCTTTCGTTGAGTACTAACAGTCCATATCAATTTCGAGAGATTGTCAAGTGGAAATTCAAAGAAATTTGAAACGTTGAAACATCGTCCCTGACGTCCGATGATTGCAGAGTGCAAGTAACCCAAATTTGACAGAGTGATTGACTTTGGCGCTGAAATTGTCCAAAAAGTGGACAAATCGAGGAGAACTCAATCCAGATACTTTAAGAATCTGGTAAGAATTTGGTAAGCGACCCAAATTCCCAATTGAAAAAGTCAAAATCGGTCGCTGGCACACCGTGTGTGTGGCGCCAAAACGAGCACGACGCGATAGTGCAATGCACGAAAGGTGGTGTAGTGGTGCGAAAATCCGACTTGGTAGATTTGACAAAAGTGCCGATTTGACAAATACACGTTCTTAGGCGGTCGAAGCCTCGCGCATAAAAACAGCCAGAATTCCCCCAGTGTTAAGTTACAAAATAGCAAAATAGAAAATGTCAAATAAGATGTAGACACTTTCTATACCTGTAGTTTTAAGACTTAACAATAGGGGCAGACGTTGTTTTTTACGCAAAATACGCAAAAAAGTTATCCACAGGTTTATCCACAGGTTTATCCACAGGTTTATCCACAGGTTTACGGCCCAAAAACAACGCCAACGGAGCGTGATCGTAAGCAAATTTCTACGCGGCATATCCAGACGCATCCGTGTCGATTCGGATAGCGCGGTCGAGATGTCAATCGGCGGATTCGTCAGCCTTGCGACGTGCCGCATCGTCGCGTTCGATCCGCGCTTTGGCAGTTTCGTAAGCCGTGCGGTAGTCTGCGTCATCGAGACGTCGTGCGAGGTATCGCTCTGCGCCAGTTCGCATCCTGCTCATGCCATTAGCGTACCGCAATGCACCGATGGTCGAGTTACCGATGCCGACGGCGCCACATTTCCAGACGTGAAGGTTCCCGTGAATCCTGCTCCTGTTCGGGCTCTTCCTGCTCGATTGATTCGGATTCAATCCGCTTGGCAACGCTCGTTCTCAGCAAGGTTGCGCCGTCGAATATCGTTCCCGAAATTTCCACGCCAACGGTGTTGGCACCTGACAGGATTGCGTTTGTGAGGTTCGCTCCAGTTAGGTCCACGCCTGACATGTTCGCCCCGGATAGGATTGCGCCGGTCAGGTTTGCGCCAGACAGGTTGGATTTTGGCATGTTTGCACCTGCCAGGTTTGCGCCCGCCAGGTTCGCCCCAGCCATTTTATCAGGCATGTTTGCACCTGCCAGGTTTGCACCCGCCATGTTCGCCCCCGTCAGATCGCTGCGGCCAAAGTGGGCACCCGCCATGTTCGCCCCGGACAGATCGATGTTTGACATGTCAACGTCTACCGGCAGATTGACGCCAGCGAGGTCGCCTCCCGGTATGAGTCTGATTTGGATGTCGGCTGGGAGGTCGTCGACGGATTTCAGCGGCTCTTTGTGACAGCACGGGCACTCGCCAGTATTGATTGTTCTCATTGGTTTGGTTCTTTCTTGTTTAGGTTTAGGTTTAGGTTTAGGTTTAGGTTTAGGTTTAGGTTGCGCCAACGCTGCGCGTCACTTAGTGCGCGTCGTCAGACATCGATTGCATCCTCTAGGTCTACGTAATCGATGTCTACACGACTGAGGTTTGCATCCGTGAATCTGGCCCATGCCACGTGTGCGCCAGACATGTGTGCGCAAGTCAGGTCCGCACGTGTCAAGTCGGCTCCGCCCAGGTCCACGCCGATGAGGTTTGCGCCAACAATGGCTGCGTCTGTGAGGCTGACGTCGGTCAGGATGGCATGTGCCATGTGTGCATCGGTCAGGTTCACTCCGGTCATGTCGGCATCGCACGCGTTCGCTTCGACCATGTTGCATGACACCATGATTGCGTGCGGTAGCTCAGTGTCCGTGAGTACGGCTCTATTCAAGTTGGCGTCAATGAGGATCGCGTTTGTCATGTTTGCGCAACTCAAATTTGTCGCGATGAGGATTGCGTTGCGCATGTCGGCTTCGCTCAAATCGGTGCCACGCATGTCGGCGCCTGTCATGTTGGCGTCGCGCATGTCAGCGCCGCTCAGGAATGATGTGCTCATGTCGGCGCCAACCAGGCCCGCGCGGCACAGGCGTGCGCCGACCAGATTGGCGCCTGTCAGGTTGGCGCGGCCGAGTCGGACGTTCGACAGGTCGACGTCCGAGAGGTCTGCCATGTGCAGGTTTCCACCGGGGCGTAGCTGGGCTTGAATGCCGACGGGAAGTTCACTGATTGTTCTCATTGGTTTGGTTCCTTCTTTGTTTGGGTTTGGGTTTGGGTTTGGGTGCAGGTTGCGCCAACGGGCGAAGTGCTCACGTTGGCGTTCCGAGTACGTTGACACGTAGCGCGATTGCCTGTTCGTAGTCGTCTACGATCGGTGGGCCCTCGCGGCCGGCGATGTCGGCTATGGTTCGCGCGACCAGACGCACACGCTGCGCACCCCGACCAGACAAGCGACCGTTGCTCAAGTGCGTTGCGAGCAAGTGTCGAGTAGGTGCGTCAAGGGGACACAGTGCCTTGATTGATTCTGGAGAAAGTTTGACGTTCGCCCGCACCCCGCGTTCCACTGCCATTGACCGAGCGCGTAGGACCCGGTCACGCACCGTTGCGATGGGTTCGATTGAGTCCCGCGAGTCGCTCGCCGTCACGAGCGGAACGTGCACCCTGATATCGAATCCATTGAACACCGGTCCGGAGATTCTGCGGCGGTGTCGTTGGATCGCCGTCGTGGAACAAGCGCACTCATCTTTACCGCGTCCGCATGGGCACGGGGTCATCGTGGCCAGTAATTGGAAGTCGGCTGGCAACACGGAGACGGTGCGAGCGCGTGCGATGTGAATCACGCCATCTTTCATCGGCCGACGGAACGCGTCGAGTGTGGACGGGGCGAACTCGCCCAATTCGTCGAGAAACAGAACGCCACGGTGCGCCAGTGTGATTTCTCCGGGGCGGATTGATTTGGTTCCGCCACCGATCACGGCGGCTTGGGTTGCGGCGTGGTACGGCGCGCGGAATGGCGCTGTTCGATCATTGACAGACCGCGGGATTCCAGCGGCCGAGTACGCCATCGCAACGGTGAGCGCATCGCTTTCGCTCAATGGTGGAAGAATGTCGCTGATACGCCGTGCAAGTGCGGATTTTCCCGATCCAGTTGGGCCGTTGAACAGCAGGTTATGTCCGCCGGCTGCGGCCACCTCGATCGCCAACAATGCGAGCGGTTGCTCGTGAATGTCTGCCGTGCCCGCGACAGTCGCAGCACCGCGAGACCGCGATTTCGGGGCGTCGGGGATGGGTTCCGTTGCGTTGAGATGAGTGACAAGTTCACTCAGTGTTTGAAAGCCGCGGGCGCGCTCATGGCCAAGTTCTGCGATTTGCTCGGCGTCATTGACCGATGTCAAGACGATGGTTGCGTCGAGCGCCACGGCCGCGCACAATGCGCCAACGGTAGGTCGAATCGACCCGTCTAGCCCGAGCTCGCCGATGAATGCGAATTGTGGATCGATTGATTTCACGACTCCGGTACTTGTCAATATGCCAACGGCGATCGCCAGATCGAAACTGGAACATGTGAGCCCATTAGACGGGGCGAAGTTGACAGTGACACGAGAATTGGGAAAGGTGAATCCCGATGATATGATCGCCGCCCGCACCCGGTCGCGGGTTTCTCGACACGAGTTCACGGGAATGCCGACGATGCTGAATCCGGGGAGGCCGGGTTCGACGTGCACCTCTACCGTGATCGGGATTCCCGAAATTCCGACGACGTGAGCGGTTGAGATGACAGTTAGGTTTCCGCCGGGCCGCAGTTCGGCTTGGACGTGGTCGGGAAGTTCACTGATTGTTCTCATGGTTTGGTTCTTTCTTGTTTGGGTTTCTGTTTGGGTTTGGGTTGCGCCAACTGGAGAACGCTCACCGCAACGCATCTGTCAGGTTTGCGCGTGTCAGGTTTACGCCTGTCAGGTTGGCGCGCTTCAGGTTGGCGTCGCGCAACACGGCGTCGGTAAGGTTTGCGTCGGTGAGGATGGCGCGTGTCAGGTTTACGCCTGTCAGGTTGGCGCGCTTCAGGTTGGCGTCGCGCAACACGGCGTCGGTCAGGTTTGCGTCGGTGAGGTCGGCGTAGCGCAACGCGGCGTCGGTAAGGTTTGCGTCTGCGAGGTTGGCGCGTGTCAGGTTTACGCCTGTTAGGTTGGCATCGGTCAGGTTGGCGCGTGTCAGGTTGGCGTCGGTGAGGTCGGCGCCAGACAGATCGGCATCGGTCAGGTTGGCGTCGCGCAACACGGCGTAGGTCATGTCGGCATCGATGCGAGCATCGGTAAGGTTGGAGCGTGTCAAATTGGCGCCCCACAATCTCGCGCCAGACAACATGGTGCCAGACAGATCGGCGTCGCTCAACACGGCGTAGTTTGCGTCGGCGAGCGTGAGGATGGCATCGGTCAGGTTGGCGCGCGTCAGGTTGGCGCCCCACAATCTTGTGCCAGACAAGTCGGCGCCGGCCATGTCGGCGTCGCGCAGCATGGCGTAGGTCGCGTCGGCGCCGTCCAACTTGGCATCGGTCAGGTTGGCGCGCGTCAGGTTGGCGTCGGTGAGGTCGGCGCCAGACAGGTCAACGCCAGACAGATCGGCGTCGACCAAGTCCGCATCGCGCAGGTTGCCGTATGGCCGCAACTCGGCTCGAATGTCGGCTGGGAGTTCACTGATTGTTCTCATGGGTTTAGTTCTTTCAGGTTTGGGTTTGGGTTTGGTCAGCATTCAACGGTGATCGATGCATCGGCATCGATGCGAGCATCGGTCAGGTTTGCGTTGCAAAGGATCGCGCCGACGAAATTCGTTCCGCGCAAGTCTGCGCCAGTCAGATCGGCGCCAGACAGATCGGCGCCAGATAGGTCGGCGTCGGTCACCTTTGCACGGGTCAAGTTGGCGCCAGTCAAGTTGGCGCCAGATAGGTCGACCTCGCTCAAGTCGGCGCCAGACAAGTCGGCGCCAGAAAGATCGGCGCCAGACAGATCGGCGTCCCCGATCCTGGCACCCGACATGTCGACGGTCGGCGTCGGCGTCGACGTCGGCGCGATCATGTCGGCGACAGTTGGGGCGGCCCACAGTGTGACGGCGAGAATGACAGTCACGCACGCGGTGACG
>Ga0116144_10005889_pt1 | contig 10931 bp, 5 predicted proteins | sample AD_UKC035_MetaG_FD_89746 | JGI IMG/M metagenome (GOLD analysis project Ga0116144, IMG submission 89746) | Active sludge microbial communities of municipal wastewater-treating anaerobic digesters from USA - AD_UKC035_MetaG | ecosystem: Engineered > Bioreactor > Anaerobic > Digestate | place: USA... | reverse complement strand
TTCCGGCCAATGGAAGAAACTTGCCGGATGGCTGGCAGAACGCACTGATATACTTTTTGAGCATTTATCGGATCGTTACGTTCTTTTTGGCGAATGGTGCTATGCCCGACACTCAATTTTTTACAACCGCTTGCCGGACTGGTTTTTAGCCTTTGATTTTTATGACCGGCAATCCCGTCGTTTTCTTTCAACCGCAAGAAGAGATCACATGATAGAAAAGATGCGTATCGACAAGGTGCCGCATCTTGCAACCGGGCAGTTTTCATTCTCTCAGATCGAAAAATTCCTTGCAGAATCCAGACTCACTGATCAGCCCGCAGAAGGCATTTATCTGAGAATAGACAGTAACGACTGGCTTGAAAAAAGAGCAAAGCTTGTCCGCCCGGAATTTATTCAGGCTGTTGAAGAGCATTGGTCGCGCTCATCCATCTTACCGAATTGCATCAATCCATAGGCCTTTGATCGTAATTTTTTCGTGCGAACCATTATTCAATCTGGTTGTAAGGCCTTTTTTCGTATAACTGATGCTGTCCGGTAAATCGTTGGTCGTTGTTGTTTTCAATTTTCAATCTGGCCGGCGGGAATGATGGCCATTACGTTGTCGAGCAGTCGCAGTTCTTTGAGAAGCGTCGGGTCGCCAATCGCTTCTGCCTCATAACTTAAATGCCTTCTAAATACGCTCAGCGCATCGTTTGCCGCAGCTGAAACCTGCAGTTTACGGCCGGGGCGTTCCCAGTATGACCAGCCAGATTCGTCGGCATCTGTATCTTTGGCCGCCGCCACTCTGATGCCGTGCCGGCCGGTTGAGGTTTCTTTAAGCAGATCGACATATCGGGCCAGCAGTATGCCTTTTCTGATGCCATTGTCGTCGTAAAAGTCTCCGGACTGGGCTTGCAGAATGATTTTTTCCTGGGCATCATGAATGGTGCCGCTGCGGTCTTCGTAACTGAGCGTCAGGGTCAGCCAGGTGTCGACCATTGGCCGATCGAGCTGCAGCAGAATGATGCCGCCCCTTGTTCCGTCTGAATTTGTGGGCGCAGGAAACAGTGTGCTGACATGCATGATGCGCCCGGTTGCCAGATCGGCCTCGGGCGAGCCGATAACCTTGAGAATTCTGCATTCTGGCGCCTGCACCTGCAGCGCCAGGTCGAAAACCATCGGGTTAACCATGCAGTCGAACTCGTCGGCAAGCCGTTTTCGGAATTCTGCGGGCGAATGCACTGAAAAATAGTTGGCGCCCCGCACCTGCGAAATCGACTGTACCATCTGCGAGTTAAAATCAATGCCCATGCCGATGAAGGTCAGGTAAACCCGGTTTCGCGCCATTTCGCGCGTCATATCGAGCAGCCCGGATTCACTCGTGTCGTCTGTATTCGGCATCGCGTCGGTCATGAAAATGATGCGGTTCTCGTATTCATCAGGATTACACAGGGAAAAGGGCGCGAGCATGCTTCTGCCGAGTTCCAGCCCTTCTTCCATGCTCGTGGCACCGGTGGGTTCGAGCGCAAGAATATGCCCCTTCAGAGCTTCCATGTCGGTGCTTCGCACTGTGCTGACAGGCTTGGCCAGATGGCTGCGATGGTTGAACAGAGCGATACCGATGCGATCATCCGGTCGCAGGTGCTCGAACATGGCGATCATTGACCGGCATGCCGATTGAAGTTTGGTTATTTTCGCCGACTCAGCGTTCATGTCGGGCCGCCGGCGATAGCTTTCGTAATAATACTGGTTGAAAGGGCTGCTCATCGAGCCCGAAATGTCGAGAACGACAACCAGATTCAGCTTTTTGCGGGCCGCGGCGACGCGGTCTAATTGTGAACTCAGACCAACCGCAAGAAAGTGTTCGGTTTCGCCGGTCAGCGGGTTGCGGCTGCTGGCTGCCGACCAGGTTGGCGCAAACAGCTTTGGAGGCTTGTCTGAAGACAACGAGGCAATTTTCCCTGTTTCGAAGCGGTAATCGTAGAAAAGCCCTTCGTAAGTGATGTCTGAAGGCTTTGGCAGATAGCCCGCCGCAATATTGGCCCGGAAATTATTGATGTCTTTGGCGCCGCCAGCCGAGAAACCGAAGTCGCGCGCTGTCTGGTCGGTTATGCTGCTGACCATAGGCCCTGAAATTGAATACAGAACAAAGAAGGTGCCGAGAATGGTTATTGAGGTGACTGCGCTGAGCTCACAGGCCAGAAACAGCTTCGAAATTTCGAGCAGAATCATGATGGCGACAATGTAAAGCGGGCCATCCTGCAGGTATCCTTTCAGCACCGCCAGCGGCTGTTCAGAGGTCGGTCTTTCGACCTTATATTGCCAGTCATCGACCGGGACTTCGAAAAGCAGATTGCCGGCCGCCGGGATTGCCTCGATCAGGAGCAGGGTTGCGAGATTGAGCATGAGAAGAATGAATAACAGCCGATGAACGGTTGGAATTTTACTTAACATGGTTTTTCTCCTGGATAAGATCATTCGGCGAGTGTTATACCCGCGAATGCGTTGATCTGAGCGACTATTTACAGATTCCTGAGATGCCTGTAATTCAAATTATCAGGTCGTAGCGCACTTAACATTACAGAAGAACAGGTGCAGAAAAGCATGCCAGAGAAGTTTCCGGCAGAAACAGAAGGAAAACAGGGATTCAATGCCCGGAAAAGCCGGTCGGTGTGCCGCCAGACCCGGGCTCGAAGTGTGTAGCCGAATTCACCGCAACTCGAAAACACCTTCGTGGTTCTGAACCTGTATGCAATATAGGCAGATTTTTGCGAATGCCAAGGGGCAAAATTTAATTCGTGCCATTACCAGGTTTTTTGGGTGCTCGACAGCAGTTACAATGATGTATCATAATACTTTGACAACAAATAAATATTCAGGAGAGGGAAATGGCCCGTTCAGATTTTCTGGTATGCCCGGCACTGCTGATATGTTTTTTGCTGGCTATGACAATGCCGCTGACAGCTTCTCAAGATAATTCGCAGATTCTTCTTACGGGTGGCAGAATGCCTTTTTTGAAGGCATTTGAAAAAGCTGGCCGTGAAAAAGCCCGAATTGTAAGTTCTGGAGCTGCCCGGGTATTTGAAGTTGCCTCCATGACCGGAAAAATCAACGACAAGACTCAGGCAGAGCACAATGCCGGCAAAAACTCTGCCTCTGAAACCGGTCTGCGGCTGCATAAAGCAGTTCTCGAGAGAGATTCTGCTCTGCTTGAATCGCTTCTTGCAGGTGGTGCTGACCCGAATCAGAAGAATAAAGACGGAGACCCCCCTGTGATCGTTGCGGCTGAAAAAGAATTTCTGAAAGCGGTTTCGCTTCTTTTAGACCACGGGGCCGATTTCCGGGCTACAGATAGCTCACAGCGCACCTTGCTGCAGAAACTCGCAAAGGTGAACGCTTTTGCTCTGGTGGCCGATATGATCGAGCGCGGCGCCGATGTAAATGCCGTCGCCTCAGGTTCTACGACCCCCCTGATGGCTTCTGTATGTAATCGCGGTTTTGAGAGCGCTCTTCTCCTGCTGAATAAGGGTGCCAGAATCAGTGCGACTGATTTTCGCAAATGGACACCGCTGCATTATGCCTGTTACTTTCGCAATTTCTCCGCGATTCATCTTCTCGTTACGGCAAAAGCCGATGTAAACGCTGTCGATGCCGATGGTAACACGCCACTGCTGACGCTCGGGCACGACCGACACGGTTTTTCGTCAGACTTTATCTGTTCAGCAGACTATCTTCTGCAGCATGGGGCCGACATAAATGCCGTTAACAAAGATGGAAAATCATTGGTTGATTTTGCAGAGGCTATTTATGACCCGGCGATTCTGCGTTTTATCATCGAACGCGGCGGGCGCCTGAAGATACCTGAATCAATTCTGGCGGATAACCCCGACAATGCCACAAGCGCTCTGCTTTTGCAGGCGGTCACCGATGGCCGACGGGCTCTGGCGATCTGTCTGCTTGAATCTCTGTCGCCGGGCGCAAAGCCGGCTGTTAATTCCGAAGGCGAAACCGCGCTGCATGTCGCCGTCGAGAGCAACATGGAAGACCTGGTCAATGCTCTGCTGGAAAACGGCTTTGATCCCAATTATGCTGATAATGCCAGTTCGACTCCTCTGCATCGGGCAGTCAGTTACGGGATGGAACAGTATGTTCCGCTTCTGCTCGGTGCCGGAGCGAGAACTGACCTGAAAAACAGCCGCGGGGCCACAGCCATCAGGATTGCAGAGGAGCGTGGCAAACTGAACCTTTACCGGTTTCTGTCAGAATGGAAGCCGCTTCCGGTTACAACAGCTTCTGAAGCTTTGCAGACCGCTGATTCATCTCTTAACCTGGCTGAAGCGATGCGTGACCGTCTGTCACTGACTGTCAGGCGTATGCTGGCTGAGAAGCGTGGAATCAACGATCGTGATGCTTCCGGGTCTTCGCCTCTGCATTACTGTTGCGATGTCAGCAGTTGGCGCCCGGCCAGAAAGCTGCTCGATGCTGGTGCCGATCCGGCGCTGGCGGATGATAAGGGAAAAACTCCGCTGCACCTGGCCGCCGGCGAGGGTAACTGTTATCTGGTGCGCATGTTGCTGGAACACGGGGCTCCGGTAGATACCGCTGACAAAAAGGGAAGAACTCCTCTCAGCTACGCGATCGAGGGTAGTCACCTGCCGGTTATCGATTTCCTGCTGAGCCGGGGAGCGGCTGTCAACCACGCAGACTCAGAGGGTAAAACCCCTGTTTTTTATATTAAAAGAGACGAAAGCGCCGCTCTTATGCTTGAATGGCTGGCGTTGCGAGGTGCTGATGTTAATGCCGCTGACAAGCATGGTTACACTGTTTGTCACCATCTGGCATGGAACAGCCGTTCTCTCGCCTTTTTCAGAGGTATGCAGCGTGCCGGAGTCGATATCTTCAAAAAAGATAAACACGGTCGGTCTCCTTTCAGTCATATAATCGCCAACGGGTCAGAAGAGAACCTCGATTATTTTTTGCAGCAGCCTGCTTATCGCGAGGTGATTTTTTCGGGTGAATCTTTGATACTGCATGACTGGGTTGCGTATGGCAGAGTTGAAATGCTCGAAAAATGCTTGAAGCATGGCGCATCTCCCGACTTGAAAAACCCGAAGGGTGAAGCGTTGCTGTTCGCCTCGCTTGAGCCCCGCAACGCAAGTGCAACTGCGATTTTGCTCGCGGCCGGGGCCCGCGTGAAAGGACTTGTCTGCGATCGGGGCACTCTACTTGAAGTTGCACTGAAAAAAGGTCTGCACGAGCAGATGCGTATGTTGCTGGCGGCCGGGGCAGACCCGAATGAAAAGACCGTTTCCGGAATTCCGCTGCTGTGGCTGGCAGCTGGCGACTGGCAGGCATGTGACCTGCTTGTTGAGCATGGCGCCCGACCAGAAACAGCCACTCTGCAGACTGAGGCTGCCAGATTCAATCATCGCCTGTTTCTTGAGACACCTGAAGGCGTGGCGATATTGAAAAAGCTGGCAGAACGAGGCATTGATCTTAAACCCCTGCTGCTGGTCGGCGATACGCCAGAGCAGCAGCGAGAGCATGTTTTCGAGATGGTCGAATCAAACCGGCTGTCAACTTTTGAACTGGCCCTGAATGCCGGCTTTCCGATAAACACAACCGACAGTGACGGCAACACATTGCTGCACATCGCCGCTCTTAACGGACGAAAAGAAATCGCTCTACTGCTGCTGCAGCGTGGTGCCAGTCTGGAGGCGGGTAATCAGAACGGGGCCACCCCACTTATAAAGTCATTTGAAAGACATGCGGGGGCGGCGATGGCACTGCTTGAAGCGGGTGCTGACCCTCAGGTTCGCCTTGCCGGTATCGATGCTTCGACTCTTCATCTCGCATCGATGCAGGATGCAGATACAGAAGTTCTGAAATTTCTTGTCCATCACGGCATTTCAATTGAATCACGCGATGTCGTCGGCGCAACGCCGCTGTTATGGGCAGCTCATAATGGTGCGGCTTCGGCTGCGGCATACCTTCTCAGCTGTGGTGCCAACCCGAACTCTGCTACAGCGATTGCAGGCTTTTCGCTGACGGACCCTGAATTTGTCAGATTGAAAGAAAGCCTGTATGCCCGACGGTCGGGCATTTTCAAACAGGTTATGAGCGGTCTTACCCCGCTTGCAGCAGCTGTGATCGCAAAAAGTCACGAGGTGGTGAGGTTGCTGCTCGGAGCCGGGGCCGACCCGAACCTGTGCGATGCTCTCGGAAACACGCCTCTGCATATAGCTGCACTCAACGATATGTCCGGAATCGCCGACCTGTTGCTGCAGGCCGGCGCTTCGCCTTTCCGGCGCAATGCCGACGGCTTGAATGCCATTGAACTGGCCGATAACGGCGGTCATCTTGAAACGGCTTTCAGAATCTGGCAGACAATTCCCGCTTCGATAACGGCAGATCCGACGGTGCCGGCAGCCACTGCTTCCATGAGCCTGCATGAAGCAGCAGCGGCCGCGCTTAGAACCGATCTGCGCTGGTTGATCAGGCAGAACCCGCACAAAATTGATTCACGCGCCGGCAGGGGTTGCCCGCCGGTTTGCGTGGCATTGTCTGAAGGCCAGATTGTGAGCGCCAGAATTCTTCTGCAGATGGGCGCTTCGGCTACCGTTGTCTGCAACGACGGCACCTCACCGTTGATGCTTGCCGTTCGTAAAAGCCTTGACGAAATGGCACTCTCGCTGGCTTCTGCCGGCGCCAGTGTCGACCATGCCGATGCTCTCGGCAATACGGCTCTGCATTTTGCCGCAGCCCGAAGCGATCCCGATATGGTTCAGCTGCTGCTGGATCTTAAGGCTGCAACGGCAGTGCAGAATCATCTGGGTCGCACCCCGCTGATGGAAGCGGTTTTTGCCTACGAAGATGCCAGATCGAGAAAATTTATCGAAGATAAACACGAGGAAATCAACCGGAAGATCAGAAGGTTTAATGAAAAGAAGAAAAAAAGGGCAAAAGAGGTAAAGGGTTTCATCGTGAAACAGATGCTGCGCCCTGAACTAGAGTATGTTCCGCCGCGCCAGGCTGTCGTCAAACTTCTTGCGCGCCCGGAGCCAGCCCTTATGCTGGTTGACAAGCATGGGCAGACCGCCATGCATCTGGCAGCCAGAACCTGTGATGAGCCGGTTATCAAGGTTCTCTGCGAGGCCGGGTGTGATATCGAAGCTCGCGACCGCCTCGGAAGAACGCCGTTATTTCAGGCAGTCGTTGCCGACAATGCCAAAGGGCTGCAGGCGCTGATTTCAATGGGCGCTTCGGCGAATGCCGTTGATTACAGCGGCGAAACTCCGCTGTCGCTGACTGACTCGCTGAATCGCTCTGCTCTGCGCCAGAAACTTCTTGATGCCGGCGTTGCATCGTCGCAGATCGTGCCACAATGGCCTGATACTGCTGTTGGAAGCAGGCTGGCGCGTGCGGTTGCCGAAAATCGTTTTGAAGCGGTAAGATATCTTGCAGCTCAGCCTGAAGAAAGCTTAGATGCAATTGACCCGGCCGGCGAAACGGTGATTTTCGCTGCCGTTCGCAGCGGCAACCCTGAAATGGTCGAATTGCTTCTGAAGCTCGGAGCGGCGCCGAGGGTGACAAATCTTGCAGGAACGACCCCGCTCGATATTGCCGGGCAGAAGAAATGCCCGCAGGATCCAAGGTTGCCGCATGGTGTATCTGTTCTTTTCCCGGATACCGCCAGTTGTGATATGCAGGCGCGCAGCAAAATTATAACTCTGCTGGAACAAGCTCTGGCAGAAAAACAGGAGAAAAAAGAATGAAAAACACTGGCACTGCTTTTAAGACTATCGTTCTGTCGTCGCTTGTTTTGTTTTTTTCGAACGGCCTGAATGGTTCTCAAGTGCCGGAAGGGCTGCAGGTTCCGCTGGCGCGGGAGACTTTTGAGCCTCATAACTGTGATTTTCCTCACATGCAGGGGCCCGAAGTGCAGTTTATGGCCGCTGATGAATTTCCGGCCGATGTCGACTGCGAAGTTGACCTTGAGAAAAATCGCATAGGCATTCGCAATCAGCAGGCAATAAAGGCTTACAGCGGGCCATTCAATGGTCAGGGCGTGGTGCGGCTGACTCTCGATCCTAAAACTACCGAAGTCTGCCGGGCAAGAATTGAAGTGCTGTTTGGCGAGGCTCTAAAAGACTGGAACCTGAATATCGCCGATTCGGTTTCGAACAACGGTTACTCGGGCGACAGCGGCCATCAGAGCCACGACGGTGAAGCGCAGATTCTTAACGGCAATTTTGGCCTGTATGGCGACGACCACATGCCGGCCGATGAAAAGAACGGCAAGGTTCTGGCGTCGGCAGAAGGCCTTGGCAGCCCTGGTGCCACCGTTATTTTTGAGGTCAGCAATAACCGGCTCGTCTGGCAGAACGACAGGGGTCTCGATGGCGAGGTCAAGTCGCCTTATATCTTCTGCCTCGCCGGCCAGGCCGATACCGAAGGCCCGGTTAACCACGATATTTTCATCGGCATCAATCAGGTCATCAACGGCGGCCGCACCGGAAGTGGCGTTAAAAGAGTCAGAATAAAACTGTTCCATGATGAGCAGCGAGACTGATCTTTGGCAGATTGCGTCTTGGAATCAGTCTGCCTGTTGTTCTTTTCAGCCAAGGATTAACACAGATAAACACTGGTGCAGTCTGTAAAAACTGCCTGAAAATGGTATTGATCGATAATTTTACTGAGGTAATTATGCAAAAGAAAGTTTTTTCAGTGATTGTTCTTGCCTGCCTGACAGTGTTTTCGGCTGCCGGCCTGCCGCCGGTTATTGCGCAGAGTGAACCTGCCGCTGCCCGGTCTGCAGACCAGACTGCTCAACCTGCCGGGACTGCAGCCTCTGTTGCTGCCGACGAAACCAGTGAAAATGAAGAGGCTGGGCCGGAAAATGTTGTGCAAGCCGCAATTCACCCGATAGATCAGCAGGTCAATGAACTGCTCGATAAAAACCAGGATACGCATGGCCAGATTCAGGCAATCGGCAAAGGCATCGAATTATGGGATGCCGAGTTGAACCGGGTTTATAAAGAGCTTATGACTGCTTACACCGGCAATGAAAAAGCAAAAGCTGCCCTTAAGACGGCTCAGCTGGCCTGGCTTAAGTTTAGAGATGCAGAGCATAAGCATCTTTCAGAACTCTATTCGATCAAAGACGGCTCGATGTACCGCATCTTTCATAATTCAGACCACATGGAACTCATCAAAGCACGGGCCCTTGAGCTCAAATCCCGCCTCGACACCCTTAACGACGCCAAATAAAGCTGTAGTCAGCTGCTGATCAGAGCCACCCTGGCATGTCGGCGATCTGCATTCTGAGCAAATGCTCTGCCCAGAATGCTGGTTATTCTTCTATTTTTTCGCCGCTGGCGATGCTTTCGAGGGTGTCGCAGTCGAGAATTTCGATGCGGTTGCCGTTGACTTTTATTGCCCCGAGATCCTGAATCTTCTTGAAGGTGCGGCTGAGGGTGGCCGGAATCGTGCCCAGCCTCGAGGCGAGGGCGCCCTTTGTCTGTTCGAGCTCCACAACCCGGCTGCTGCCTTCGTCGCAGTTGCGCATCAGGTATTTGGCGAGCCTGGCAGAAACATCTTTCAGTGACAGGTCATCGATCAGCTCGACAAACTGTCGCAGGCGCCGCGAAAGAATGCCGAGCATATTGAGAAAAATCTCGGGCTGCTGGCGCCCGAGAGCAATGAAGCGGTCGCGGCTGAAATAAATGAGATCGCAGTCGGTCGTAGCGGTTGCGCAGGCCGGATACGCCGTTCCCTGAAACACCGGTACTTCACCGACAATTTCGCCTTCACCAAACTGATGAATCACTTGTTCGCGGCCGTCGCCGCCAATGCGGTAGATTTTGACGCTGCCTGAATTGATCAGATAGAAGCCGGTGGCTTCCTGATGCTGCATAAACAGGGTCTGACCAGTTGGCAGGCGCCGCTCGACGGCAATCGACGCGAGCGCTTCGAGAAATTCGGGCTGCATTTCACGCAGCAGGTCACTTTTGCTGAAACTGTCTGCCAGAGCCTTTTGCATTATGCCTCACAAAAAAAATAAAAAAAGTTTTGCGTTTTGACTTAAGTCAAAGCTTAAAGGGGTCATTTCGAACATAATAATAATGTAAGAAATCAAGAAAACCAAGGAGCAAAATACCATGGCGATCCGCAAAATCATCTCTATCAACGAAGAACTCTGCAATGGCTGCGGCAACTGCATTACCGGTTGCGCCGAAGGCGCTCTGCAGTTGATTAACGGCAAGGCGAAACTCGTTAAGGAAACCTACTGCGATGGTTTTGGCGACTGCATCGGTACCTGCCCGACCGGCGCTCTCAAGATCATCGAACGCGAGAGCGACGAATTCGATTTCGACCGCACCATCGAGCATGTCGAAAAGATCCGCGGCGAAGACGGTGTCAAATTCATGCGCGAATCTCATAAGATTCACGAACAGAAAATGGCAGCCGCCAACGCCGCACCGGCCCACCAGCACGTCGGTGGTGGCTGCCCCGGCACCAGAATGCGCATGATGAAAGCGCAGCAGACTTCGCAGGCCGCTCCGGTTGCCGAAGGTGCCATGCCGGTCGTCATGAAGTCAGAAATCACCCAGTGGCCGCTGCAGCTGCACCTGCTGCCGACCCGCGCCCCGTTCTTCGATAACCGCGAACTGGTCGTGCTCAGCACCTGCTCGCCGGTAACCAGTCCTGATGTGCAGTGGCGCTATATCAGAGGCCGCTCGGTCGCCATTGCCTGCCCGAAGCTCGACCGCACCGAAGGTTATGTCGAAAAGCTCGCCGAAATCTTTGTGTCGAACAATATTCCCCGTGTAATCATAATGAGAATGGAAGTTCCCTGCTGCGGTGGCCTGACCGCAATGGTTAAAGCAGCGCTCGAGCGCTCGAAGCCCCAGGGGTTGGTGGTGGATGAAGTGACAATGAGCCTTGAAGGC
>Ga0116144_10005887_pt1 | contig 10933 bp, 15 predicted proteins | sample AD_UKC035_MetaG_FD_89746 | JGI IMG/M metagenome (GOLD analysis project Ga0116144, IMG submission 89746) | Active sludge microbial communities of municipal wastewater-treating anaerobic digesters from USA - AD_UKC035_MetaG | ecosystem: Engineered > Bioreactor > Anaerobic > Digestate | place: USA... | reverse complement strand
GACGCCGAGCGCCTTGAGCTGCGGTTCGATGACCGCCTGGATGTCGTCCCAGTGGTCCGTGACGTACTTGACCGCCTTGTGGACGGCGTCCTTCACGCCGTCGTAGATGGCCATCGCCTTGGGCACGAACGTCCCCGTAATCCAGTTCGTGAACTGTTCGAACCCGGCCTTCACCGCATCGCTCGCCGCGGCCAGCTTCGGGTAACGGGCCGTCAGGTCGTCCCAGTTCTTGATGAGCCAGATGACTCCGGCCGCCACGGCCGCAATAGCAACGCCGATGGCAAGCAACGGCGCGGTCGCCGCGATGACGCCAATCGCCGCCGCTCCCGCCGACACCGCGAGGGCGCCGAACGCGAGCGCCAGGCCGACGCCAATGGCTACTGCCACGCCCCCGAGGATCTCTTTGTTCCCGGTCAGGAACTCGACCACGCGCGTCAGCGGGCCCTCCAGCCGGTCGGCCACGGCGGATGCCAGGTCGCCCACGGCGCCGGCAATCTGCCGGAACACCTCGGCCGCGGCCGCCAGCTTCGGCGCGATGTCCTGCTCGTACAGATTCTGGAACGCCGGCACGAGCTGCTCCGTGACGAACGTCGCCACCGGCGCGAGCTCGCGGCCGAGGGACTGGATCGCCGGGATGACCCGGTCAGCCACCATCGGGACAACCTTCGTGGCGAGGATCTCGACGAACTTCGCCTTCGCCTCCGTCATCGCCACCGTGATGGGCAACAGGTATTGGCCCATCTGGGCCGCGAGGTTCTCCTGGCGGGCCTTCAGCCGTTCGGCCTTGCCGGCAGCCGTATCCGATTCCCGCCCGAACTGCCCGGCCGAGCTCGAGGTCTGGTCGAAAATCAATGCCAGCCGCGCAGCTGCGAGCTCCTGGCTCGTCAGCTCCTTCGCGGCCTTCTTCCCTGAATCGGCAAGCGCCCGGGCCTCGATGTCCGCCGCCTTGAGCGAGACACCGTACTTCTCAATCGGGTCACTCTCGCCGCGCATCGCCGCCGTGATTGCGCTCACCGCTTCGTCGACAGGCCCGCCGAACGTGGCCGCCATGTCGGCCGCCCGCTGGGTCAGGTCAATCGTCTTCGCGCTGACTTCGCTCATGCCGAACCCGGCGTTCTTGAGCATCGCCCCGAGCGGCGTCGCCAGCTGGTTGAAGGCGTTCGCGCTCAGCCCGGCGGAGTTCGCCGCCGACTGCCCGAACTTCAGGATGTCGGCGGCTGCGGGACCGAACACGCTCTGCACGCCGCCCACGCTCTGCTGCAGGTCCGAAGCCGCCTGGGTGGCCCCGCTGAAGAAGTTCACGATCTTGCCGGCGCCGCCCGCAACGACGTTCGCCGCCAGGAACCCGCCCATCACCGTGCCAACCTGGCCGAGCTTCGTCATCAGCCCGTCGGCGCTGCCCTCGACCGATTTGAACGCGGCGTTGGTGTCGTCCTTCCCGGAGATGAACAGCTTGAGTTCAGCGATTGAAGGCACGGCGGCCCCCCTTCTGCTGGGCGTCACGCGCCGCCTGGCGGTTCTGCTGCACGGCCTCCGCGGCCATCACCAGCCGCGCGTCCTGGAGCACGCGCAGCGGCAGACCGACGTAGTCGTCGTAGTTGCTGATCACCCCGGCGTCGTGCAGCCAGCGCATCTCGACTAGATACCCAAGCTCGCCCGGGAACCGGCCGCTTCCGGGTCCGTAACAGGCGAGGAGCTGGCGTTCGAGTCTTTTTTTTCCGCTTCCTCGCGGATGCCGGAACGCGCCTGGACCTCCGTGGCCAGCCACATGAACGTGTCCAGGTCCAGGTCGCGGACCGCTTCGACGCTCACCGGCGACGGGTCGCTCCAACCTGTGATGACGGCGGCGAGGAGGTCGATCGTGACCATCCCCACGCGCGTGCCGTCGCGCATCAGTTCCATATCCCCTGCCGAAAGCGGCAGGCGAACTTCGATCCATGCGCCCGGTTCAGTGGGGTGGTTCAGCCGGGTAACGGTTTTTCGAACGAGCAACGTGAAACCTCCATCAGGTTTCGCGCGGCCCTCGGTTCACGACCCTCGGCTCTATGCGAACTGCCAGCATCGTCGCGCCAGGCCAGCGGTTGCGGTTTCACACCACCACGCGCCGCGGCGCATCCACTATCCCAACGCGAACCTCGCGCCCGTTTGCCAACGCCCACACCCGCCGCCGGCAGTCCGGGCACTTCCCCCGGCTCAGGCCCGTGGCAATCTCCATCACCACGGGTACATCGCGCACTCCGCGGCTCGCGCAGTTCGGGCAGCGGACCGGGTGGAACTCCATCATGCCGGCACCCACTTTCCCTCGAGGATGGAGCCGTGCGCCCCGCACTTCTGCGGGCAGCGCAGCGAAGGCGAAACGGTCAGCGGCACATCCTGGACAAGCGTGTGGCCGCCGACGCCGAAGTTCACCAGCGACCACGAGGCGCAGCCGGGGTGCTTCCAAAACAGTTGCGTGCCGTACCACATGGCTTCGAAACCTCCGCCGAGGTCGACGGTGACTTCCACAAACTACGTGAGAGTTCCCACCGACGGGTGCCACAGCGTGACCTCGAGGAAGTTGGTCTGGTCGGTCGCTTCCACCAACTCCATCTCCACGATGTCCTGCCCGTCCTGGCTGCCGATCTTGAACAGCGCCGGTTTCGCGTGCCGGTACAACCCGTCAATCGTGAGCAGCCGCCCGCCACCGCCATCCACCTTCACCTGGATGGCGCGAATCGTCCCGGCCGCCGCGGCCGTCTGCTCGGCAGTGTAGGTCGTGGGGTCCAGCAGCGCAGTCAGTTTCAGGTCTGCACTCACGTTGTTCGCGTCGATCTGGTGCTTCGTGAAGTCGAGGTCGGTCCGTCCCTCAGCGGTGAGAAGCGGCATCAGCCCGTTGTTGTGCCCCCACTGCCAGCCGATCACCTGCTCCGAGAGCAGCGTGTCGCCTGCGTTCGCGAACGCCGCATCGAGGTACACGCGGCTCAGCGCGCTCACCCCGATCTCCGGCGTTGGCAGCGTCAATGACGGCGTCACCGCGTTCGACTGCATCCGTCGCGCGAAGCCCGCGCCGCTCATCCGCAGGTGCTCGCCCTGGGCGTAGTTCAGCCCGATCTCCGAGAGCATCGCGTAGGCGGCCCGCTGCTCAACCGTGGCCCCGTCGCCATCGCTGAACAACCGCTCCAGCGTCACCGAGAGCGGCGCCGGGTTGGCGTTCGGCGTCCGCGTCCACACCCACTTGAACAGGCCGGGAGGGCCCGCCTGGTAGGTGATCACCGGGGCGCCCTTGAGCGCCATCGTCAGCCAGTGCGGGAGTTGCTCCCACACCACCGGCTGGTCGCTGAAGCTGAATCGCGTGCCGTGCTTCGTCGCCTGGGCGGTGCCCCGGTTCCGGATGAGCATGCCGTTCGCGAACTTCGGCATGTACAGCGATTCGTCGTCATCGCCCCACTCGAGCTTCTCGACGGCCACCTTCGAAGTCGCCGCCACGGCCGTGCCGCGGGCGATCGCGCCGGAGGTCGTCGTCCCCAGCGTCGCGCCGTTGAAGATGTTCGTCGCCGCCGTGAACGTCTCGGTGGTGCCGATGCTGTTGCCGGCCGTGCCCGGGAGCCGGGCCGTCAACGTGCAATCGTTACCGACGAAGGCTGCCGCCGTGACCTTTGGGTTCGGCGTGTTCCAGCCGTCGGTCCCGTTGATGGCCGCGACGATGTTGAGCTTGGCGGCCGCGAGGTCCGCCCCGCGGTTCACCTGGCCGGCCGTGTTCGCGCCGCTGGCCACGAACGTGTACACCGTCCCGCCGATCGTGAACGTGTCGGCAGCCGTCGGCTGGGTGTCCACCGTGAGCTTCCCCACGGCTTTCACCGCTTCGAATCCCCATTGGGTAGCCCTCAGGCCCTCAATCGTGTTGGTCATCGCGTGTTCCTCCGTGGCGGCCGCTGCGCCGTGGCCGGCTTGGTTTCAGAGACTGGTTCGAAGTACCCGCGCTCATCGAGCCCGGGAGCTGCGCTGCTCGCTGCTGCGAACTCCTCATCCGTCATGTCGCGCCACGGTATCCCCGGCAACGGCATGCGCGTTTTCCCCCACTCGGTCAGTCTCCAACTCATCCGCTGTACCCCGGCGTCGTCGTGATCTGCACGTCCAGGTAGAGTTCGAGCCCGATGTAGGCCGCACCCCCGCGCTCCTGGATGCCAAGCGTCTCCGGCGTTTCCCCGCGCAGTTGCTGGATCAGGCTCACATTCCCGCCCAGGCGCACCGTCTCGCTCGTCGATGCGAGCTTCGTCACGATCGCGTCCATGAAGTTCGCTGCCTTCTCCGGGCCCGTCTCGTCCTCCGCCTTCGCCACGTAGACGATGATGTGGAACGTGTACGGCTTGTGAAGCAGCGCCGGGCCGAACACGACCGCCCGCTGTTCGAACGTCACCATCGCGCACGGCAGGTCCGCGATCGCCTTCGAAGGCGGCAGGAAATACTTGTGCGCTTTCTTGATCTGCAGCTGCACCGGCGACGTGATCGCCAGCCCCTGCAGCACCTGCTCCGCCAGGTAGGCGTGAGCGCCCGCGACGGTCATTCCCCCCACCTCGCTTCGATCCGCCGGATGGCGGCCGCCATCACCCGCGAGGACATGCCGATGATGATGTTCGTGTTCTTCCGGCCCCACGCCCGGCCAGTGATGCGCGGCCGGATCAGGCTGCTCTTCACGGTCATCCCCAGCGCCAGCCGCGATTCGCTCAGCGCGTTCCGCTGCGCTCCGAGGCCCTTGCCAGGGCGGTCGACGACGCGCCGCGTGAACGTGTTCAGCGCATCATCCATCTCAGGCTGCACGAGCACGTCGTACTTCAGCTTCCGCTTCAGCTCGTCATACCCCAGGAGCCGCACGTTCCGCGAACGCAGTTGCGTGGTGGTCATGGCCGGTTCCCCGACGTTGGGTTCCGCGGCCGCCGATACATCGAGGTGATGCGCTTCAGTTGGCTCAGGTGGTACGGGCTGAACGATTGCACCTGGTCGAGCTCTCCCACGCGGGCAGTCGCCGCCGGCGATTCGCCCCGCCAGATGGCCGTCCACTCAATCGTCGCCTTCTTCAACCCCATCGGGACCGCCGGCCAACCCCATCGGGCCGTCACAGTGATCTCCTCGCCCAGCGGCCAACCAGCCGCCGTCAGCGACCGCAGCTCGTCGAACGGCCACTGCTCAGGTTTCGAAAGCGCGTTGAGCGGGAACGCCTCGTAATCGGTCACGTCCTGGACCGTCCCGCCGATGGTCACGCTCAGTCCGGTGAGGCTCGCGAAATCATCGACGTAGAGCGACTTCGAACCGCCGCCACTGGGCGCACGGTGGACGTAGAACTTCCGCGCCGAAGGCGCCGCACTCAGCCCGAACCCGAACGGCCGGTTCAGCTTCTCATCCCACCAGCGACTCGCCGCCAGCAGGTCCTCCGCCACCACCACGTCATCGTCCAGGCTGTCTTTCCCGATCGCCGCACGGTACTCCTCAACCGTCGCATACGCGGTCGAAGCGCTCGGCGTGATCAGCAGTGACCAGTGCCCCGCATCCGGCGGCCCATTCCCCGCATCCGAGGTGTGGCCGCTCGTGCAGACGTAGGCCACGCCCCCCGACGAAACGAGGTCGTTCGCCAGGTAAGCCGTGGCTGTCGCCCAGGCGCCGCGATAGGTGTACGTCGGGTCCGGCATCCAGGCCCCCGGGGTGTTACTTCCCCCGGCGCTTCAGCCGGGAAGGCGGTTCCTCGCTGCCGGCGGAGTCATCGGGGTCGACGCCATCTGGCGCTTCCTCCTCGTCCGCCGGCGGCGAAGGTTCGGTTGGTTCCTCGACGGTGGCCACGATGGCCGCGCCGAACTCGGGGTTCTCTGCCACCCACGCCGCCACCGCCTCCGGCACATCCTGCTCGCCCGGTGCGAACGCAGTTGCGACCGCGTCATACCCGGTGAGGTTGTAGCTGAATGGACGGGTAACGGTGATTCGTGGCATGGCAGCCTCCTCGATTGCGGGTTAGCTCGCGACCGCGACCGGCGCAGCGTGCGGATGGCCCTTGATGCCGAAACACGCGATCGGCGTGCCGTTCGTGTTCGTGCCTTCTTCGTTGATGTACACGCGGACGAACCGGCGGCCGCCGCGGTACGTGGTCCAGTAGATCGCCGGCGCTTCGGCGTTGGCGTCCACCAGGCACAGCGTCCCCGTGTTCACGCCCGTCACGTGCTTCGAAAGGTCGCTGTCCGCGCAGTCTTCCCACGAAAGCGGCGATCCGGGGCTCGCCGGGTTGTCCAGGCTGTGTTCGACCTCGACGTAGAACTTCTGCGTCCCGAGGGTGTCGCCCTCGATGCCGAACTGTGCGCCGATGAGCAGGGAATCGAACCCCTGCATGTCCACCGTGATCCCGGCCCCGTCGCCCGGCGTATCGCCGTACTTGATCGGGTCCAGCATCGAAACCGGCATCAGGTCGCCCAGGTGTTCTCGCATGATCGTTCGCTTTCTCCCACCCGATCGAGAGGGGCGGGGCTCTGCTGGCGGGCGGGGCCGAAGCCCCGCCCTGGACGGTCACTGATTAGGTGGAAATCTTCTGGAGCTTGATGGCCGAGAAGTCGATCACGTCACCGCCCACGCGCTGAGTCGTGTAGAACTTCACATACGGCTTGCTGGTGTACGGGTCCCGCAGCGTGCGAATCCCGATGCGGTCCACGATCTGGTAGCCGGCCCGCAGGTTGCCGAAGAACAGCGGGAGCGCATTGGCAGCGATCTCCGGCATGTCCGCGAACTCCACGAACGGGAATCCCATCAGCATCGACGAACCCGCCTGCGTGAAGTCTGGCCTCCACAGGTAGTTGTTCGTCGTGTCCTTCAGTTTCCGGATCGCCGCCTCCGTCAGCCGCGTCCCGCCGAAGATGGACCCGGCGCGGAGCGCCGACTTCTGGCTGTAGACCAGGTCAGTCAGGCCATCAGCCGTCAGCGCCGAAGCGTTCCCGCTGTTCACCTGCGCGATCTTCTGGATGGCCGTGGCATCGCCCGCGGCGCTGTCGCCCGACGGGTAAGTCAGGAAACCGCGCGGCTTCTTCTCGCCGTTCCCGGTTACGAAGGCCGTCGCCTCGCGGCGAGCGAACTTCGAACCGATCTTGCCGGCCAGCCACGCCTCCACGTTCACAGCCGCATCGTCGAGGACCTTCTGGGTCGCCTTCGGCTGCGCGTACTGCTCCCGCACCGGGATCGACCACTCGCCGATGATCGGCGTGGTGGTGTCACTTCGCGTCTCGGTCTCGCCAACCCAGCCGCCGTCGCCTGCTTCGTCCATGTCGTACGAACCCTCGAGGCTGTCCGACGTGGTCGCCTGCACCGAGGCGTACTGGCGAACCGGCGAACTCTCCCGCACGAACTCCACGATCCGGCCCGAGGTGTCAGGGTCTACCCAGTAGCCCCCGCTCTCGTCGCCGACCACGCTGAGGTCGTTGCTGATCCCGCGCCGGATGTAGGCGCGGAAGTCCTTTCGGTACTTGTCCACGAACCCCATGTCGAGGTCCGCCGGGTCGACGAGCTTGGCCTGCACCACGCCCTGCCAGATCGCGTACCGTTCGCGGAAGTCATCGTCGAGCTTCTCGCCGCGGCCACGCGTTGCGTTCCGGACGATGCGGTCCTCGAGCTCGTTCATCCGCAGCTCGGTCTTGTCGTTCGCCTCTTTCAGCTTCGCCTGGATGGCAGCGATATCCGCGTTCGCCCGCTCGACCGCCGCCTGCGTGGCCGCGCTCGCCTCGCCGAACTTCGCGATCTCGTTCAGCCGGGCATCGTTGTGGGTCTTGAAGGCTTCGAACGCCTTCCCCAGTTCATCGAGCTCCATGATCAGGAACCTCCTGCGTAACTCTTGAGCTGGTCCGTCAGCCGCCTGATGGCAGCCTCTTCCTGGTCCAGCGTGTTCCACCCGCCACTGATCACTGCCTTCGCGGCCGCGGCTGGCAGGCCCGCATCGCGCAGTGCCCGTTCCGCATCTCGCTTGTCCACCTTCCCGGTGGTCCCGCGATTCCGCGCCAGCAGGTCAGCCGGCGTGTTCTCGAAAATGTTCAGGAAGATCGGGTCGTAGCGGTTTTCCGCGCCGGCTGCCTCCGTCATCCCATCGGCCAGCCCCTTCGCGATTGCCTCCGCCGCCGGCAGCCACGTCTCCTGCTCCATCAGCGCCAGCCACCCGGCACGGTCGCCGCCGGCCTTCGCCGCATAGAAATCCGCGATGTCGGAGTCATACTGCTCCAGCACGGCCGCCTCATGCCGGAAGTCCCGCTTGTTCCCGTACATGGCGCCCCACGCTTCGTGAATCATCATCCGGCTGCCCTTCGCCATCAGAACCCGGTCCGAGCCAAGGCCCACGAACGACGCCGAGCTCGCCGCGATACCGTCGATGATCGTGGTCTTCGCAGCCTTCAGGCCGTCCCAGGCGGTTCGCATCGCCACTGCCTCGTCGACCAGCCCGCCCGGGCTGTTGATTCGCAGCGTCGCTTTCTTCGCCGAGATGTTCCGGATGTCCTGGGCGAACGTCGAAGCCGACAGTCCGTAGCCCCACAGTTCGCCGATGACGTCATAGACGAACACCTCCGCCTCGTCCTCGGTCGCGTTCGAAATGCTGTACCACTGCCGGCGCTCGCCTCGGTTGGCGACAGCCGCAACGGCGCGAAGGTCCAGGGTTCGGCGCATGGCAAAGCCCTCCTCAAGGCCGATGGTGCCCGCCCACAACCATGTCGCGCTTTCAGAGCGTCAGCGCGATGAGCAATTGGTCAGTTTCCCGCAACGGCGACGGCGCGGGCACGCTCACGTACACCCGTGCAGACCGGACACCGAACTCCGCCAGCCTCACCTCGCCAATCGTCGCCCGCGAAACAGCCAGCCCTGCCGCAGCTCGCAACTGCGCCGCCCTGGCGTCACCGCTCACCTCGTACACCCGCGGCAGCCGCGTGGGGATGTACCCCCGGAGCGGGCCGCCGCCTCCTCGCGGCGGCTGTGCCGGCGGAGCAGCACTCACGAATTCGAAGGCCGCGGCCGCGCCCAACACCAACGCCGCGGCCGTCCCGCGCAGGACGGTTGACGTCTGTTCCGACGTGGCACCGAGCGTCAGTGAGGACGCTGACGCCTCCGCGTAGACGGCTGCGAGCTGCGAACTGGCCCCGAGCGTGAGCGCAACGTCGCCCGTGAACGTGTACGTCGCACCCGCCGCGGCGCTCTCCAGCGTGAGGATGTTCGCCGGGTCATGCGATGTGAGCGTCGGCTGCCACTGGAAACGCGCCCTGCGGAGGCCTGAACCGTCGTTCATCCCGCTACCAGCGTCACCTCACCGGTGTACGTCGTCGCCGTCGCCGCCGATTTCTGCAGCTCCATGAACGCGAGACACGCATCGGTCAGGATCTCGACCAGGTTGAACGCGCTGTTGATGCCATCGAGGATGAAGGGCTGGTTCGCGCCGAGCTGCGGGATGAACGCCAGCGGCGAAGCCAGCACGATCGTCGGGGCGCCCGCGGCAACCGTGGCCACGTTGCACGCGATCGATTCGATGTCCGCAATCCCCAGGTCCCCACTGAGCAGAGGGATGGCGTTCATTGCGTGGTCCACCCGGTTCTTCACCGCGCCCGAAATGCCCGCCAGCGCGGCCGCCGTCTGCCCCGTGTTCCCCTCGTGGTCCGTGTACACCATCGTCCAGGTGTGCGCGACGGCCGACAGCGTCGCCCCCTCCTCGTTCGCCACGAACGCGAAGTTCCCGATGCTGCTCCCGGCTGCGCCAGTCCCCGAGTACCGCCCCGTCGAGTTCGGGTAGCCCGTCAGCGTGCAGGTTTGCGTTGCCGCCGATGAGAGCGCGATGAGCCCGTTCCACAACCGATCGTACAACAGCAGCAGTTGCCCCTGGACCGTGGCCGATGAGGTGACCGTGGTCAGGTGGAGCGTGTCGCCGCCGCTGGGGTTTGCCTGCTGCAGCCCGCCGGCCGTCGCGTTGTTGTTGTGCGTCCCGCCCGGCAAGGCCGCGGCCGCGGCCGCCGACGCCGGCATCTTCCCCACCCGCCAGAGCGAGTTCGAGAAAGCCACCGCTCCCGTTGTGCCAACCTTCGCGAACTGCCGGGATTGCCGCTTCCCTCCCGTCGCCTCCGCGATGAGGTCGCTCAGCGATGAGAACCCGCCGCCCAGCGGCACAGGCAGGAACTCCCCGCGGTACGCCGTCACCTGCGGCAGACCTGCAATCGGCACGGGGACAGTCAACCCCAGCGACGCCCGCAGGATCCCCTCCGCAAGGGCCGCGCCAAGCAGCCCCTCGACCACCGCCTCCGAGGGCCGCTTGAACAGGTGCTGCCGCCCAACCCGCCGCTGCGGCTGGCTAATCAATCGCAAATTCCTGGCGTCAGTCATTGTCCTCGTCCGCTATGAAAATCGTCGGCGTGAGCTTTATCTGGTCGCCGTTGTTCGCGATCGTCGGCGGCGTCCCGAAGCGCTCCGCGAACATCAGCTCACCGCTGCCAGCCTGGACCACGTAGTAGCCGTAGACCGTGGTCGCACCGCCTGTTCCATCGAACGTCCACGTCTGCTGGGCATACACCGCCGAATACGGCGGACCCGGGTCCGGAGCCCACGATGTCCCGGTCAGCGCCTTCGAGGCGTACCCCTGCGTGCTCATCTCCGTGAAGTTCGCCGCCGTCGAACCATCCACCGGCGTGTAGTTGTTCACGAATAGCTTCAGCTCCTGGTCCTGCGGCGCCGTGTGGTTCAGGAACGCCTTGATCGCCAGGCCCTTGCCAGCGTTGGGAACCAGCCCGGCCATCTACTCTTCCTCCACGACGGTCGCCGTCCGGCCATCCTCGAAGCGGATGTGCCGCGTGATCCGGGCCTGCGGCTGCGCCTCGTTCGTGATCTGCAGCGCCGGCATATCCACGTTCACCGTCAGTTCGAGTGGCTGCGCGGCCTGAGCCGCCGCCGGAACGGGCGCCGGTTG
>Ga0116144_10005886_pt1 | contig 10934 bp, 10 predicted proteins | sample AD_UKC035_MetaG_FD_89746 | JGI IMG/M metagenome (GOLD analysis project Ga0116144, IMG submission 89746) | Active sludge microbial communities of municipal wastewater-treating anaerobic digesters from USA - AD_UKC035_MetaG | ecosystem: Engineered > Bioreactor > Anaerobic > Digestate | place: USA... | reverse complement strand
TCGATGATCCGCTCCCCGGCGAGGACCTGGTCCTTGGCAAGAGGCACCAGGGCGGTGGCCTCCTCGATTCGTGTCCGGGTCTCCGCCTGGTCATAGATCAGGTTGGGCGACAGAAAAGCCAACGCCATCTTGTAGCCGATCTTGGACTGACGTTCGTCCAGCTGCTGACTGATACGCAGCTTTTCGGGGATCTGCTGCCGGAGCTCCAAAAGCCCGAAGAGGAACTCGCTGTTTTCGAACACCTCCAGGCCGCGATGCCGGATCGAAAATCGGGCCGGAAGCGGCCCAAAGGCACTGCGCTCAATGTTCAGGACGCCGATGGTGAAGCTTTCGCGGAGCAGTTTTTCGACCGCCGCAGAGATAGCGCGGAACTGATACGACCGTTGGCTCTCCTGGGTCCCGCCCTCTCCGGCGGCGGAGCCGGACATCAGGTTGAGGATATCCTCCTCGGAAAGAATGATCCCGCTCTCCTGAAAGACCCGGCTCACCTCATCGGCCGTCACCGCGCCGTTGCGCAGAACCATGCCCGCGCGCTGCACGAACACCCCCAGATGTTCAAGCTGCGCATCCTTGACCGAATCCACACGGTCAAAAACCGGCGCCACCTCAGCCCGGGCTTTTTTCAGGTCCGCTTCATATTCCTCATGACTCTTGTTGACCGGGAAGGTGAACGAAGCAATTATTTCCGGGCCGATGTAGACCCGCCCTTCGCGCACATTTGAAAACTGATAGGACTTTTCACCGGGAAAGAGAATGGCGATGAAGGCGGCCAGGACGACCCCGCCGAGGAGCAGATAGCGATGCCGGCGCAGCGCCTCCAGCCATTCGCCTCCCCCGTTGGTCCGCCGCTCCTTGCCCTTGCTGCCATTGAGCAGTGAATTCTTGCCCGGATTCTTGTCAAAGCGCTGATTCATCTTCGCTCCAGGTGATTGGCCGTGTCATGTCTGCCGAAGCAGCTCATAGGCCTTGATGATCTGCCGCACCAGCTGATGCCGAACCACATCACGATCGGTGAGGTATGAAAAGCCGATGCCGTCGATCCCTTTGAGAATGGACTGGATTTGCACCAGACCCGAGATGGCGCTTTCGGGCAGATCAATCTGGGTGATATCGCCCGTCACGATAGCGCGTGAATTGACACCCAGACGGGTGAGAAACATCTTCATCTGCGCAGCAGTGGTGTTTTGCGCCTCATCGAGGATCACAAAACAATTATTGAGCGTGCGCCCGCGCATATAGGCGAGGGGGACAATTTCCACGACACGGGTCTCGATGAGGCGGCGCAGTTTGTCGCCCGGGATCATGTCATTCAGGGCATCGTAGAGCGGCCGCAGATAGGGATCGACCTTTTCACGGAAATCACCGGGCAGGAACCCGAGACTCTCGCCCGCTTCCACCGCCGGCCGGCAGAGGATGAGACGGTCGACGAGATGATCGCGCAGGGCCGCCACCGCCATGGCCACCGCCAGAAATGTCTTGCCCGTCCCCGCCGGTCCGATGGCGAAGACGATATCGTTCTGCTGGGCGCTGGCGACATACTCTTCCTGACCCGGAGTGCGCGGCTTGATCACGCCCCCCTTGGTATAGACCAGCACCGATTCAGCGCTGGGGGCCGCATCCGCCATCGCCCCCCCTTTTTCATTCACCCGCAGTACCGTCTCGATGTCCTGCGGAATGACCCGGCCATTGCGATTGGCCAGATAGACCAGTTCGCTGATAATCTGCTCGGCCTGATCCACCTGCTCCGGCAGCCCCCGGAGTATGATCTCATGACCGCGCACGATCAGCTGGGCATCGAGCTCAGCCTCCAGGAGGTGCAGATTGGCGTCCTGGGCGCCGAGAAAATCGACCGGATCGATGCCGCGCAGGGCGATCCGTTTTTCAACAGGTACGGGTTCGTTCACTCTCTTGTCCGGAATGGGTATATCTCCATAATAAAAAACTCCCGGTCTCGCCCACATGGCGGCAAGACCGAGAGTCTATGATTTAACACGTGCGTGGTGCCTCCTTCATCCCCGCCGCCAGGGCGCGGGATGGGAGATGCAGCCGGGAGAGATCCGCATCTGCTGCATCGAACTGAACCGGCACTCCGCGCGCAGCCTGAGTCGCTCTCCCTATCTGGGAATGATCAAGACGGTGTGCGGGAAGATGCGATGAGAATCTTCGCCGATGACAGCCTTGTTCTTCTGATAGATCTTGGTCCAGGCAGACGGATCGCCGTACACTGCGGGATTGGCGGCGATCTTTTTCAGATTATCGCCCTTGACGACCAGGTATTCATCCGGGCCGCATTCGCGCTGGATCTTGAACTCCTGCTTCGGATAGATCAGATCCGGATCCTTGATCTGTTCCTTGTTGTAGGAGTAGATGCGCATCCAATGCATCGGATTGTCATAAATCTCATCCTTGCCCGAAATCTTCCAGAGATAATCGCCGGGAAGGACGGTGTACATATCATAGAGCGCCTTGGGCATCTTGTTCTTCAGCTGGGCGATCTTGCCTTCAAGGCCGGCCAAAGCGTTCTGCATCTCAGTGAGCAGCGAGAGCTTGTCTTTTTTGAGCTCGGCCAGCTCGGCTTCCGCCGCGGCCAACTCATCGCGCTTCTTGAACAGCTCTTCCGGGCTGAGAGCCAGCAAACCATCAAGTTTCGCCTCGAGGGCGGCAACTTTGGTTTTATAGGCATCGTACCCGGCCTGATCGGTGCCGAGCGTCGTGAGGATCTCGCCCCACAGCTGGCCGGTTTCGGCCTGAGCGGCGGTCATCTCGGTATTCATTCCAGCAACAGCATTTGCACATTCATCGGCCGCCTTTTTCGCAGCGACTTCACGATCTTGCCAGTCTTTCAGTTGAGCACGGTACTCGTCCATGCTCATTTTTTCATTCTGCGCATAAGTCAGCTGCGCGCCCAAAAGGAGCAAGAAGGAAAGCACAAATGCTAAAGAGACCATGAGCTTGCTAGAAAATCTCATTAGCTTCCCTCCACATGTTTTGTGAATGTATCATTGACTAAAGGATTACTGCCATGCGGAGAGGCGTTTCTCAACCGCGGCTTTCTCTTGCTTCAAGCTCTCCACTTTCTGCTTCTGCTGCGCAAGCTGCTGCTCCAGACTGGCTTTCTCTTTCGCGCAGTCCGCAGCCTTGCTTTCCGCTGACAAAGCAGCCTGCTTGGCCTCTTCCAGCGCCTTCAGCTCCTTTTCATTGGGATGGTTGTGACAACCAGCAACCAGCACAAAGGCGAAAAGCAGCAGACATACAGCGGCAATTCTGGGAATCCAGCGTGATGTGCTCTTCATGCAATACACCTCCTTTCACTCCGTTGCTTCAAGCCCTTAAAGGTGCTTGTCTACTACAGATATGTTAAATCTGCACAACATACCCCACCGTAAGAACTTTCCTGTGCTCATTTTAGCAATAATTTGGCTAATAGTCAAGTATAAAGATATTTACTTGCCCGGCGCCGGATCGGCGTCACCGGCACCCCGCTCCAGCAAAAGCCCGAGTTCCTGCAGCTGCGCTGGGTGGACCGCCGAGGGCGAACCGTCCATGAGCGACATGGCGCTGGCTGTCTTGGGAAAGGCAATCACCTCGCGGATCGACTGCCGGCCGGCCAGGACCATCACCAGACGGTCAAAGCCAAAGGCGATCCCGCCATGCGGCGGTGCGCCGTAGGAAAAGGCCTCAAGCAGAAAACCGAATTTTTCCTGCGCTTCACCCGCATCGATACCCAGGGCCTCGAACATCCGGGCCTGCAGGTCGCTGCTGTGGATGCGGATGCTGCCCCCCGCCACTTCCATGCCGTTGAGGACCAGATCATAGGCGCGCGCCCTGACCCTGGCCGGATCGGTGAGCATCAGCTCCTCCTCCCCGGTCCTGGGCGATGTGAAGGGATGGTGGCGCGCAACATAACGCTGCTCCTCCGGACTGTACTCGAAAAGCGGGAAATCGACCACCCAGGCCAGCTTGTAAACGTTCTCCGGAATAAGCTTCTCCTGGGCGGCGATCTTGAGACGCAAATCGCCGAGAAGAAGCAAAGCCTTCTCCCGCTCATCGGCGACCAGAAGGAGGAGGTCGTCTCCGGTCGCGCCCATGGCCTGCATGATGCTGCGGCGCAGGGATTCGCTGAAGAACTTGCTCAGCGAGCTCTCCCAGTCACCCTCCTTGAGCTTGATCGCCACCAGGCCGGCGCCGCCCATCGACTTGACCCATTCGGTCAGCTCATCGATCTGCTTGCGCGAATAGCCGCCGCAGCCCGGAGCACAGAGGCCGGCCACGATGCCGCCGGCGGCAACCGTCTCGCGGAAGACCTTGAACTCGGAATCGGCCACCAGGCTGGAGATCTCGCTGATCTCCAGCCCGAACCGCAGATCCGGCTTGTCGCTGCCGTAACGGGCGAGGGCTTCATCGTAGGGGATACGCTGGATCGGCATGGGCAGCTCGACGCCCAGAGTGTTCCGGAAGAGCTCGGACATCAGCCCTTCGACCACGGCGAATACGTCCTCTTCATCGACAAAGGACATCTCGACATCGATCTGGGTGAATTCCGGCTGCCGGTCGGCGCGCAGATCTTCATCCCTGAAACAGCGCACGATCTGGAAGTACCGGTCATACCCGGCCACCATGAGCAGCTGCTTGTACTGCTGCGGCGACTGTGGCAGGGCGTAAAAACGCCCCTTCCAGACCCGGCTGGGCACCAGATAATCACGCGCCCCTTCGGGAGTGCTCTTCATCAGGATCGGGGTCTCGATCTCGACAAAGCCCTGGCCGGAGAAATAGTTACGCACGATCTGATAGCTCCGGTGACGGATGAGCATGCTGCGCTGCATCTCGGGCCGGCGCAGATCGAGATAACGATACTTCAGGCGCAGGTCCTCGTTGGCGCAGCCTTCGCCGCTGATCATGAAAGGCGGGGTGCGGGCGACGTTGAGGAGTTCGATCTCCGTCGCCGCCACCTCGACCGCTCCGGTCTCCAGCCTGGCATTGACCATCCCCTCCGGACGCGGTTCGGTCACTCCGGAGACCGCAATCACATATTCGCTGCGCAGCTGTTTGGCGGTCTCGTAACAGGGAGTGTCCGGATCGATGCGAACCTGGGTAACTCCGTAGCGGTCGCGGAGGTCAAGAAAGATGAGTGATCCATGATCGCGGCGTCGGTCCACCCAACCCATCAGAGTGACCGTCTGGCCGAGCTGGGCCGGCCGCAGATCGCCACAGGTATGCGTTCGTTTATTCTTCATCACACTGGGTATCTCCATATTCGGGTGAGTGCAGAAAGGCAACAGGACTCTAAAAGAAAACGGCACCCCATGCCGGGCGCCGTTCTGGGCGGAAATATTTCCTGCAGAGCGGGCACAGCATGCGGTTGCGCCCGCTTCATAAAAAGCTCAGCGCAATGCCGCAACCTCCAGCCGGTTCATGGCGCGCGCCAGGGCACCCTGGGCGCGCGGCACGTCGATGTCCGGCGATTTTTTCTCCAGCCGGGCCAGTGCCCGGTCGCGCGCCTGCTTGGCACGCTCAATATCGATCTCGGTGGCCGCCTCGGCGGTCTCGACGAGGATTTTCATCGCGTTTTCAATGACCTCACAAAAACCGCCGCTGGTAGCATAATAATGCATTCCCGCGCTGGTTTTCGCTTCGATGACACCGATCTTGAGGGCGGTCAAGAAGGGAGCATGATTGTAGAGCACGCCAAAGTACCCGCCTACGCCGGGGGCTTTGACGTGCAGCACCTCTTCCTTGCAGACCACCTTGACCGGGGTCACGATTTCCAGTATGAAAGTCTTGTCCATAAGCTCTTGTCTTGAACCCGATAATTGGGATGATGCCCGGCAGCGGGCCTAGGCCTCGCGGATCTTCTTGGCGTTTTCGACCGCTTCCTCGATCGTCCCCACCATCCAGAAAGCGCGCTCTGGCAAGTCGTCGTGCTTGCCCTCAACGATCTCCTTAAAGCCCCGGATGGTATCCTCCAGCTTGACATAGCGGCCCGGGAAGCCGGTGAAGGCCTCAGCGACCGCGAATGGCTGCGAGAGGAAGCGCTGCAGACGGCGGGCGCGGTTGACGGTGATCCGGTCTTCTTCTGAGAGCTCTTCCATGCCGAGGATGGCGATGATGTCCTGCAGATCCTTGTATTTCTGCAGGATCTGCTGCACCGCACGGGCGACGCCATAGTGCTCCTCGCCGACGATGCGCGGATCGAGAATACGCGAGGTCGAATCGAGAGGATCCACAGCCGGATAGATGCTCATCTCCGCCAGCTGGCGCGAGAGCACGGTAGTGGCGTCAAGATGGCTGAAAGTCGTCGCCGGGGCCGGATCGGTCAGGTCGTCGGCCGGCACGTAGATGGCCTGGACCGAGGTGATCGAGCCCTTTTTGGTCGAGGTGATGCGCTCCTGCAGAACACCCATCTCCGTGGCCAGAGTGGGCTGGTAACCCACCGCCGAGGGCATGCGGCCGAGCAAGGCCGAAACCTCGGAACCGGCCTGCGTGAAACGGAAGATATTATCGATGAAAAGAAGGACATCCTTGCCTTCCACATCGCGGAAATATTCGGCGATGGTCAACGCCGAAAGGCCGACGCGAAGACGGGCGCCGGGCGGCTCGTTCATCTGACCGAAAACCATCGCCACCTTGGATTGGGGCAGATCCTGCATATTGATGACGCCCGAATCCTGAAATTCACGCCAAAGGTCGTTGCCCTCACGGGTGCGCTCGCCCACGCCGGCGAAAACCGAAAAACCGCCACGCTGGATGGCGATATTGTTGATCAACTCCTGGATCAGCACCGTCTTGCCGACGCCTGCGCCGCCGAACAGCCCGGTCTTGCCGCCCTTGGCATAGGGCTCGAGCAGGTCGATGACCTTGATGCCGGTCTCGAACATCTCGGTCCTGGTCTCCAAATCCTCGAAGGAAGGGGCATCGCGATGGATAGCCCACTTCTCTTCCGCTTGCAGCGGCCCCAGGTCATCGATCGGCTCGCCGATGAGATTGAGCAGACGGCCCAGCGTCGCCTTGCCTACCGGCATCTTGATCGGCGCGCCGGTGTTCACTACCTCCTGGCTGCGCTGCAATCCGTCCGTCGAATCCATGGCGACGCAGCGGGTGGTGTTCTCGCCCAGATGCTGCGCCACCTCCAGCACCAGAAGGGATCCATCCTTGCGGGTATACTCCAGGGCGGTGTTGATAGCCGGCAGCTCGCCGCCCTCGAAAAAAACATCAACGACCGGACCGATGATCTGTGCTATACGACCAACGTTTGACATCCCATACTCTCCTGAGAATCAATAAGTTTTCACTCTTCTAAAACCGCCTATCCCTTGAGCGCTTCGGCCCCGCCGATGATCTCGGTCAACTCCTTGGTGATCGCCGCCTGACGCGCCTTGTTGTAATAGAGCACCAGCTCCTTGATCATGTCGGCCGCATTGTCCGAGGCCGTGCCCATGGCCGTCATCCGCGCGCCGTGCTCCGAAGCGCTTGACTCGAGCAGGATGCGCCAGAGCTGAACGTGCAGATTGAGAGGACAGATCTCCTGCAGAATCCGCTCCGGATTGGGCTCGAAGATATACCCTACCGGAAACTTGGCCTTTTCAGGCACCAGCGGCTGGATGGGCAGCAGTTGCTCAACCACGATCTTCTGGGATACCGCATTCTTGAACTCGTTATAGATCACCATGATCTGGTCGAATTTTTTTGTGGTATACCATCCCGCCAGCAGGTCACCGATGCGCTGCGCCTGGGAAAAATCGAGGGTATTGAAGACATCCACCTGGTTGGCCAGGATCGGCACATCGCGTCGGCGGAGGAAATCAAATCCCTTGCTGCCGATCGTCACAACCGCCGGCTGCAGGGCGCTGTTCTCCTTGACCTCCTGGAGGGCCCGGCGGCTGATGTTGGCGTTGAAACTGCCGCAGAGGCCGCGGTCGGCGGAGACCACGACATAACAGATCTTTTTGATTTTGCGCACCTCCAGCAGGGGATGCTGGTCGCGCTTCATCCGGCCGGCGATGTGACCCAGAACCTCTTCCAGCTCGTGCGCATAGGGCCGCGTGCTGAGCAGCTGGTTCTGGGCCTTGCGCAGTTTGGCCGCTGCCACCATCTTCATCGCCTTGGTGATCTGCTGTGTGCTGCGCACGCTGGCGATGCGGCGCTTGATCGTGCGTAAAGTGGCCATCGCTTATTCCGCCGCGAACATCTTGATAAAATCCTCGCAGGCCGCCGTCAGTTCCGTCTCGATTTCCGGCGTCACCTCTTTCTTCTCGCGAATGCTGCGCAGTACATCCTCATGCTGGGCATCCATGTAGCGGTGAAACTCGGTTTCCGCGCGGGTGATCTGGTCGACCTCGACGCCGTCGAGATAACCCTTGACGCCGAGATAGATGACCGAAACCTGCTTCTCCACCGGCAGCGGCGCATACTGGCTCTGACGCAGGAGCTGCACCATGCGCTGACCGCGCGCAAGCTGCTGCTTGGTCGACTTGTCGAGCTCGGAACCGAACTTGGCAAAAGCCTCGAGTTCGCGGTACTGCGCCAGGTCGATGCGCAGACTGCCGGCGAATTTCTTCATCGCCTTGATCTGGGCATGACCACCGACGCGCGAGACCGAGAGGCCGGCATTGATAGCCGGCCGGATGCCGCCGTAAAACAGGTTGGGCTCCAGGTAGATCTGGCCGTCGGTGATCGAGATGACGTTGGTCGGAATATAGGCGGAAAAATCACCCGCCTGGGTTTCGATGATCGGCAGCGCCGTCAGCGACCCGCCGCCCAGGGCATCATTCAACTTGGCTGCGCGCTCGAGCAGACGCGAATGAAGATAAAAGACATCGCCCGGATAGGCCTCGCGGCCGGGGGGGCGGCGCAGCAGCAGTGAGAGCTGACGATAAGCCCATGCATGCTTGGAGAGGTCGTCATAAGCGATCGCCGCGTGCTGGCCGCTGTCACGAAAATATTCACCCATAGCCGCACCCGCATAGGGAGCGATATACTGCATAGGCGCGGGCGAATCCGCCGCGGAGGCGACTACAATCGTATGCTTCATGGCGCCGTAATCTTCAAGGGTTTTAACCACCTGCGCTACGGTCGAGGCTTTTTGCCCGATGGCCACATAGATGCAGACGACGTCGGTATCCTTCTGGTTGATGAAAGTATCCACGACCAGAGCGGTTTTGCCGATCTGACGGTCGCCGATGATCAGCTCGCGCTGGCCACGGCCGATGGGGATCATCGAGTCGATTGCCTTGATGCCCGTCTGCAGCGGCTCCTTCACCGGCTGACGCTGCGCCACACCCAGGGCCTTGCGTTCAATAGGACTGAATTTTTTGGCGTTGATCGGCCCCTTGCCATCCAGCGGCTGGCCTAACGGATTGACCACACGGCCAAGAAGCTCCGGCCCGACCGGAACTTCCACCACCCGGCCGGTGCGCTTGGCGATATCCCCTTCCTTGATGAGATTGTCGTTGCCAAAAAGCACGCAGCCGACATTGTCCTCTTCAAGGTTCAGGGCCATGCCATAAACGCCGTTGGGAAACTCGACCAGCTCCATGGACATTACATTCTCGAGGCCATAGACACGCGCGATGCCGTCGCCGATCTGCAGGACCTCGCCTACTTCCTCGACATCGATCTGCTTCTCGAATTGTTCGATCTGCTTTTTAAGAACCGAGGTAATCTCTTCGGGTCTGATTTCCATGGTTTGAACCTGCTATATGAAATATGAGATGAGTATGCTGCACTAAAGTGCTGCGCCGCTTTTATTCTGGCGAAGCTCCTGGCGCAATTGATTGAGCTGGTGGCGCAAACTGCCGTCGATCACCACGCCTGAAAACTCGATGATGACACCGCCGAGTATGGCAACATCGACCCGGTTCTCGAGCAGAATCTCAGAATTGAGATACCGCCCCACCTGCTGCCGGATCTGCTCCATCTGCGTCTCCTGCAGAGGCACGGCGGAGAAAACCCGGGCGCGCACGCGGCCGATGCTTTTGTCATGGAGCTGACTGTAGGCCTCAACGATCTGGCCAAGGTAGTTCTGCCGCCCCTTTTCCAGCAGGAGCTTGATGAACTGCTTGACCATGGGCGAGAATCGGGTGCTCAGGAGGCTCTCCACCATCTCCAGTTTGGTTTTTTTCGCCACCTCCGGAGAGACCAGATAAGCCCTGATGCGCCCCTCCTTCTGCAGAAAAGCCGCAAAAGAGCGCAGCTCCTCCAGCACCGGCCCGGTTTTTTCCGCCTCGCGCGCCAGCTCGAAAAGGGCGCGCGCATAACGTTTGGCAAGGGGATCGGTTCTCAATTCAACTCACCAAGTTTTCGCAGCGATTCGTCGATCAGCGACTGGTGATCCCGGGCGTCGAGGGACTTGCCGACCAGTTTGGCCGTCGCGTCCATTGAGAGATCCACGGCCAGGTCGCGGATCTCTTCGATAGCCTTGTCGCGGCTGAGATCGTTCTCCCGGCGCGCCTTGGCGATCAGCAGCTCAGCCTCCGAACTCGCCTTTTTTATGATTTCGTCTTTAGTCGCCTCAGCCGCCTTGCGGTTGCGGGCCAGAATCTCCTGGGCTTCCTTGCGGGCAGCCTCGAGCATCTGACTCTGCTCGGCAAGCGTCTTTTGCGAAGCGATCCTGGCCTGCTCCGCCAGCTCCAGAGACTCTTTGAGCTTTTTCTCGCGTTCGTCCAGCATGCTCAAAATAGGCTTCCAGCCCACCTTGGTCAGAGTGAACAGGAGAAGAAGAAAAGTCAGGGTGGTCCAGAAAATAGTCCCACCCGCAGGTGTCATCAATTCCATAAAGAGCCGCCCTCAGGTTTATTTAAAGCCGAGCAGCAAACAGATAACCACGGAGAGCAGAGCCACGCCTTCGATCATGGCCGCGGTGATGATCATGGCGCCGCGAATGTCGCCGGCGGCTTCGGGCTGACGCGCAATGCCGCTGATGGCCGCACTGGCCAGTT
>Ga0116144_10005883_pt1 | contig 10939 bp, 9 predicted proteins | sample AD_UKC035_MetaG_FD_89746 | JGI IMG/M metagenome (GOLD analysis project Ga0116144, IMG submission 89746) | Active sludge microbial communities of municipal wastewater-treating anaerobic digesters from USA - AD_UKC035_MetaG | ecosystem: Engineered > Bioreactor > Anaerobic > Digestate | place: USA... | reverse complement strand
GTGCGCATCCAGCAGGAGCGCCTGCGCGCGGGTGACGACGGAATAATCTACATTGAGGTGTCCCCAGCGCGCCTGCACCATTGCCAGCGTCGGATCGGCGGCCAGGTAGGGGACAGTGCGGCGCAAAAAGTCGGCCGGGGGGCAGAAGTCCGCGTCGAAGATGGCGACATATTCGCCCCGCGCTTGCGGCAGCGCTTCGGCGAGCGCGCCAGCCTTGTAGCCGGTGGGGCGCGCGCGGTGCAGCAGCCGGATCGGCGTCCCCTGCGCCTGAAGCCGGGCGATCTCTGCTTGCATCAGGGCGGTAGTCTCGTCGTCCGAATCGTCCAGGATTTGAATGTCCAGTCGGTCGGCAGGCCAATCGAAGGCGGCGACGGCCTGGAGGATGCGCTGCCAGACGTGCGGCTCGTTGCGCAGCGGCACTTGCACGGTCACGCACGGCTGAGCCGCGGGTGGAATGTCTGGCAGCGGCGGCGCCGGGTCGCGTCGGTGGCGCAGATACAGCCCGATCAAGATCAACACGTACAGAGCGTAGATCGTTAATCCGCCCACCGTCGCCAGATAGAGCGCAGTGACTACATAAGAGAACAGTGGCAATATCAACGTTCACCCTGGATTTTTGAAACGTAAATGTGAAACATCAAGATTTTATCGTAAAAGTCTTACGTTTCACGTTTTACGTCGGGAACTTTACCGTGTGGCGAACGTGTCAATCATGAGCCGCACATCCCCTAGCGGGTAGAGGATGGGGCAGGTCGCGCCGCGTTTGAGGTATTCCTTGACTTTGGCGCGCGCTTCTTCCGGCGTGCCGGTAGCCGTGATGTGCAGCACCAACTCGTCGGGCACGTAGACCATCGCCTTCTCGATTTGCTCCTTGGTGGCCGGCCAGCCGAGGATGGACTGGATGTTCTGCACCACGTCCGGCCCCACGCCGCTGGCTTTGGCGATGTGGGGCTGCTGCGCCAGGTATTGGGTGAGCAGCCGCTTCGCGCCGCGGATGGCCTCGGCGTGATCCTCGTGGACGGAGCAGACGATGAGCTGCGGGCGATCCAGGTCGTCCAGCGTGCGCCCGGCCCGCCGCGCCCCCTTGTCCAGCAATTCCAGCGCCTTGTCGTTGTACTCCGGCGGGACGCAGTAGTTGAGGACGGCTCCATCGGCGATCTCGCCCGTCATCTCCATCATCTGATCGCCCGTTGCGCCGATCATGATGGGGATGTGGCGCGGCTCGCGGCGGCCATGGACCACGTCCAGCTCGATGCCGTTAACGTGATGGAATTCGCCGTGATAGGTCACGTTCTCCATCGCCCACAGCTTGCGGAGGATTTCGATGGTCTCGCGCATGGCCTTGAGCGGCTTGCGGCGGTCAATGCCGACGTTTTTCGCCAGCGGATCCCACCACGCGCCAATGCCGCAGATGATGCGGTCGGGGGCAAGGTCGTCCAGCGTGAGGAACGTGGCGGCCAACAGGCCGATGTTGCGCGTCCAGTTGTTGATGACGCCGGAGCCGACGTGGAGCCGTTCGGTCACGGCGGCGAAGGCGGCCATCGGCACGATCGCGTCGCGCACCAGGCGGCTTTCGGCCTGCCAGACGGCCTCGAAGCCGCGCTGCTCGGCGTACTGCGCGTAACTCATCCCATCGCGGATGGGGTGGGCGTCCTGCAAATACAGGGCTACCCGGGGAATGTCTGTTTGTGGCATGGGAAACCTCCTTAAAATAGCGAATGGCAAAACGTTGAAGTGTTTGAACGTTCAAACGTTGCAACGTTATTTTTGTTTACCGGAACATGTCTTTTTCTGCCGGGCGTTGCATGTCGGTGGCGTGACCCTCGCCGCGAGGGTAGTCCGCGCCGCGAATCAGGACGACGGGGAGGCTCTCGGCGGCTTGTCCGCTGACCAGGCCGGCGGCGGCGGCCAGTTCGTCGGCGCGGGCGACGGTGGTGACGCGCAGGACGTAGCCGTCACGATCCGGTTGGCCGCGCAGGTCGGCGATGGGCAGCATCCCGGCGACGCCCAGCGCGACGTTGACGGTGCCGAGCCGCCACGCGCGCCCGTGTGTGTCGCTGATGATGACAGCGATGTCGGTGTACGTCGCGGCCATGAGGCCCGCGCGAATCGCACGGGCCGAAGCGTCCGGGTCGGCCGGCAGCGTCAGGACGGTCTCGCCGTCCGGCCCGGCGACGTTGGAGCGATCCACGCCGGCGTTGGCGCAGATCCAGCCGTGTTGGGTTTCGGCAATCAGCAGCCCGGTGTGTTGGCGCACGATGCTCCGCGATTGGCGGAGGATGACTTCGACGTGGCGCGGGTCTTTGTCGGTGAGGGCTGCCAGTGCCACGGCCTGGGGCGAGGGCTGCACGGCGCTGAGGTGGAGGACGCAGCCCTCCGCTTTGGAGACGATCTTGTGGGTGACGACCACCACGTCGCCATCGTGCAGCGTTAACTGCGCGCGCGCCAGGGCATCCAGGATCAGTTGGGCAACGTCATCTCCCGCCTGCACTTCGGGGATTCCCGGCAGCGCGTAGAGGGCGATTTGGGGGGAAGGCATAGGCGCTGGCGTGGGGCTACGGCAGGCCGGTGATCCGAATCCCGGTAGCCGGGACTTTGTAGCGGCGATTGATGCCGATCAGAATGGAGGTCAGTCCCTCGACGGCTTTCGCGTTGGCTAGCGGGCCGGCGTCAATGCCGCGCGCGCCGAGCGCCTCGGCCAGTTCGACGGCGATGACTTTGGCGGCTTTGTCGTCGCCGCAGATGAGCACGTCGCAGTCCACCGGATGCGCCAGGTCTTCCAGTAGGTGCGCGCTGACGTTTTGGAACGCGGCGACGACCCGCACGTCCGGCCCCAGGAGCGCCTGCGCCTGTTCGGACGCGGAGCCTTCCGGCGGGATGTAGACCTGGGAAACCTTCGGCGGTTGGAGGGCGACGGTCGCCGCAATGAGCACTTTGCCTTGCAGGGTGGGGCGCAGGCTTTCCAACAGCGCGTTTTGGGCGGCGTAGGGCACGGTGAGCACGGCTACGTCGCCCTGCTGCGCGGCGGCTTCGTTGTCCAACCCCTGAATGACGGGGCGGCCCAGGCGGGTGTTGAGTTCTTCGGCCACGCGCTGCGCCTTTTCCACCTGCCGTGAGCCGATGAGGACCGTCATGCCGGCTTCCGCCCAGCGCAGGGCCAGGCCGGGGCCTTCGTTGCCGGTGCCGCCTAAGATGGCGAGCGTGTGCGGGGGGTGTTCCATAAGTTATAGCAACTCCAAAGTACATTCTTCTTGAGCCAGGATGCAGTTGGGAAAGACGACCTGCGCCTTTGCCAGCATCTTTTCCAGAGCTTCGTCGTCGTGCGAGGGGCTGTGATGGGTTAAGACGAGCTGTTTGACGTGTGCGGCCCGCGCCACGTTGACCGCCATCCGCCAGGTGCTATGCCCCCAACCTTGCCGCACCACGGTATCGCGCCCGTATTCATGCTCATCATATTCGGCGTCATGCACCAATATATCAGCATTTTCGGAGAATTTGATGAGTTTCTGATCGTCATCCACATAGCCTTCGGTGTCGGTGGCGATGACGAGGCTACGGCCCTTGTACTCGATGCGAAAGAAGAGGATGCCGTCCTTAGGGTGGTTGTAACCGTGGTTGATTCGGATGATGACGGCGTCGTCTGGCAGGGGGGGGATGATCTGCCCCACGCTGTAATGCTGCACCGGCTGCCCGTTGTTCTGCAACACCAGGGTGCTGCCATGTTTGGTCTGTTCGATGCGGCGGGTGCTGTAGAGTTCCTCGGTGCCGATGGGGAAGACGGGCGGTTGCATCACCCGCTCTAAAAACTCCTCAAACGGTTCTTTGGTGACGAGGAGCTCGGGGCCGAAGATGTCAAAATAGCTGTGATAGTGACGGGTTGGCACAAAAAATGGAAATCCCTGGATGTGATCGTGGTGAGTGTGGGTGAGGAGGATGGTGGCCCGGATGGGTTCTTGGGTGACAACAAACTCCCGCATCATTTTGCGCCCCAGGTTGATGATGCCGGTCCCGCCGTCCACGATGATATGCTGACGTCCCGCCTCGATCTCAAAGCATGTGGTATTGCCGCCATATTTGATGGTGGTCGGGCCTGGGGTGGGATAGCCCCCGCGCACCCCCCAGAACGTGAGATTGAATTTATCTTGCGCCATGGTACCCCCTGTTATTGAACTACGTGATGGAAAATGGGGAATGAGTTATAGAGTGCGGCTGGCAGATATCGAATGAATCCTTTCTATTATGCAACTCACCAATCCTCACTTGCCATTCGCTATGGTGAAACTTTGTTTATATTATACTGGAATTTTCTTCTCTGTGAAACTGCCTGATGGCTTGTTCGGGCTGCTCCGGGGAGGGGTGATGAGGGTAAGCCAGCGGCGCGCGGCGGCTTCCCAGGTGAAGCGCGCGGCCTGCGCCAGGCCTGCCGGCTGTAGCTGTTGCCGCAGGGATTCGTCGGTGAGCAGTTGCGCGATGGCTTGCGTCCAGGCGGAAGTGTCGTATGGGTTGCATAACAACCCGGCGTCTCCCACAACTTCCGGCACGCTGGAGGTGGTGGAGGCGACCACGGGCGTCCCGCACGCCATTGCTTCCAGGGGAGGGAAGCCGAAGCCTTCGTAAAGGCTAGGGAAGGCCAGGAGCCGGGCTTGCCGGTAGAGGGCCGGGAGGTCGGCGTCGTGACAGAAGCCGAGCAAGTGGACATAGTCGCGGGCTGCGGCAGCGATCAGGGTGGTGTCGGCCAACCAGGCCGCTTTCCCGATAATGACCAGGTCAAGATTGTGGGCCTGCGCCAGCGGATCGCAGGCTTCCATTAAGAAGGGATAGTTCTTGCGGGGCTGGATGGTGCCCACTGCCAGGATGTAGGGCCGTGCGCCGACGCCATATTGCACTTGTAGTTTCTCGCGTTCTCCCGGCGCGGCGATGGGGGTGAAGTGCGGCGACACGCCAGGGTAGAGCGTGGCGACGTTCTCCGGCGGGATGCACAACAATTCGACGATGTCTCGGCGGGTTGCCTCAGAGTCTGCCAGGATGAGGTCGCTGTGGGCGACGCTGCGGGGAACGCCGGCGGTCAGGTAGGCGCGTAGGGCCGGCGGGAACGTCTCCGGGTGACGCAGGAAGGAAAGATCGTGAACGGTCAGAATGGCGCGCGTGCCTCGGCGCAACGGCGGCAGGACGAAATCCGGCGAGTAGAAGAGATCGGCGCGTCCCGTGATGAGGTCGGCGGGCAGGGGGAGGCGCGCGCGCTGCCACAGCCGCGCCATCCAATCGTCCGTGAGTGGCAGGTCGCAGAAGCCTAGGGGCGTCGCTCCGGCGGCCTGACGCAGGCGGGACTTCTCGACGTCCCATGCGGCGCCCAGCCCACCCACGGCCGCCATTAACGTGTAACGGTGGGATGTCTCGGCGGCCAGAATGGCCGTGATCAGCTCGCGGGCGTACCGGCCAATCCCGGCGCCCTGGCGGGCTGCGGCGGTGTAATCAATGGCGATGTGCATATTGAGTGCTGAGGACTGAGTGCTGAGTGCTGAGTGCTGAGTGCGAAAGGTCTTTCCGTAATTCGTAATTCGCTGATCCGCTGACTCGCTGATCCGCTTTCTCGCTCACTTCACGTCGTTGTACGTCCAGATGCGGTTGATGAAGAAGTTCCAGAGGAGGACAATGCCGACGGCGAGAGCCAGGGCCAGATTGCTGCCGAGGCGGTAGGCGTGCCAGGTTAAGGCGGGCACAAGGCTGGCGACCAACTGGGCGAAAGGCTGGTGAGTGAAGGTGAGGATGGGGACGCGGATGGCGATGCCGATCAGGTTGATCAGGAAGAATTGGGCAAACTGGCGGCCCAACGGCTTGCTGCGGGAATCGGGGTAAGTCCAGTAGCGATTCCAGATGAAGTTGCTGATCACCGCGATCACAAAGGAGATGCTTCCGGCAATCGTCGGGCCGAAGTTGGCCGGGTCTTTCAGGCCGAGGTTCAGCAGGAAGGCGTACAGCGCGCCGCCGACATTGGCCGCCGCGTTGATGGGATCCAGAATCAAGTTGTACGTCCCGAAGTCCACGATGGCGCCAATCGTGCCAACGACGAGAAATTTAGAAAAGCGCACCAGTTCCTTGCGGTGCGTGTTGGCCAGAGTTTTCAGTTTTTCGAGCATTCTTCCCCCTGAGAAAAAGGTAGGTCAGGCACACTGCCCGACCCGCCGAGATTATAACTTTGGGAACAGGGAAGTCAAACTTGACTTTTGCGTTGGGTGGGTTCAGTATACAATGAGGAAATTGGAGATCAGAAATGAGAAATGGCAAATGACGAAGATACGGTTAGCAAAGGTTGAAGATAGCGCCGCACTGGCGCAGATTCAGGTGAACAGTTACCGGATAGCTTATGCGGGCCTTTTACCGCAGGAGTATCTGGATCATTTTTCCTACGAGGAGCAGACGCAGGATTGGAAAGATTTGCTAGGTGACACAATGACAGACGTACTGTATGTGGCGGAAAATGCAACGGGCGACATCGTCGGATATGCTGTGGGGCGACCGGGCCTGACGAACCTGGAGAGGTACGATTGCGAACTGGTGTCGCTACACGTCCGTCGTGACGATCAGCGGCAGGGCATTGGCCGCCGCCTGTTCACGGCGACCGCCGCGTGGCTGCAAGCGCGTGGCTGCACGTCGTTAATGATGTGGGTGCTGAAGCAGAATCCATCCCGCGCGTTTTACGAGCAGTTGGGAGGTAAGCTGATCGGAGAGCAGACGATTATGTTGGGGGACGATGTCCAGGCGATTGAGGTCGCCTATGGCTGGCCGGAGATTGCGCGAGTGGCGAGTTAGGAATTAGTATGGATACAATGAAAAAGATCGCCGGCGCTGCGTTTCCTCTGATCGGGAAAGCCTTGTTGTTGGACTTGGGCATTTTTGCCCTGGTCAGCCTTTCATGCCTGATCGGCACCCATTGCACAGGCATCCTATGGGGCGAGCGGTTGTTCTGGGCAGGATTGTTCATGCTGTTGCTGACCGGGGGGGCCGCGGTGACGATCTTTGGCTCCGGAAAGCGCCCGGACTATCGGGCAGTGGCGCGGGGTGAAAAATACGAATCTTTTGACGACCCCGAGGAGCGAGCCAAGTATACGCGCCGGAGCCGATTCGCCGTGCAAGTGGGGCTGATGGGCCTGGGGCTTATCCTGGTTAGTGTGTTGATTGACTCACTGGCGCGCCGCTAAAGTTGGCTACCATTCAGGGAGGTTATAAGGAAATAATGTTGATAATCAGGCGTTATCTGTTTCCCCCTGTTTTTGCGGACGATGAAGAGAAAACCCGCGCTGCCAGTGTGCTGAATGCTCTGCAACTGGCTTTGATCGTGGTGGTGATTCTGGCGGCCCTGGCGTCAATTTTCGTTTTCGCTGAAAAGCTGGGCAGCCTGTTGGTGGTGGGCGGCCTGGGCGTGGTGATGACCCTCGCGCGCGTTCTGATGTATCAGGGCAAAGTGCGACTTTCGAGTATCCTTGTCTTGACGGGCATCTGGATCGTGGTTACACTGCTCGTCACATTCGCCGGCGGGATGAATTGCATTGACGCGGTATACTACCTGTCGCTCACCGTGATTGCCGGTCTGCTGTTGGGCCCGCGGGCCACCATGTCTGTGGCGACCATCACCAGTCTGGCCGGCGGCGCGATGGTATTGAGCGATATGCTGGGGTATCCCCTCCCCCGACTTTTCCCCCTTCCGCCGTTGGCCGGTTGGATCAATCTCTCATTCAGTCTGTTTTTGGCGACCATTACCCTGAATATTGCCCTGCGCAGCCTACAGGAAGCATTGGAACTATCCCGACAACGCCTTCAAGAACGTGAAGTGGCGGAGGTCGCGCTCTCGACCAGCCGGGCGCGGCTGCACCAACTGTTGAGCGTGAGTCCGGCAGTCATTTATTCTTTCACGGTCAACGGCGAGGTGCAGACCCCCGTTTTTATAAGCGAAAATGTGCGGCGGCAGTTGGGGTATGAGCCGGAAGACATCGTGAACGATCCCACGTTTTGGCCCACGCATGTGTACTCCGATGACCTTCCCAGGGTGGCGGAGGCGACGCAGCGCGTACTGCAAGCGGGGTACAGCGCCGTCGAATACCGGTTCCTGCGGCAGGCAGGCGGCTACTGTTGGTTGCGCGATGAGATGCGGCGGGTGCAGGACACGCGCGGCCCGTTGCCGGAAGTGATCGGGGCGTGGTATGACATCACCGAGCGCAAACTGGCCGAGGCGGAACGCGAACAATTGCTGGCCCGCATCCGCGGACAGGCGCGCCAGGTTCAACAGATCGTGGACGCAACGCCGGAGGGGGTCATTTTGTTGGATGTGGAGGGTTGCGTTGTTCTGGCTAACCCGGTGGGACAAAAAGAACTGACTTTCCTGGCGGGCGTTCAGGTGGGCGATGTTCTGACGCATCTGGGAACCACCCCCCTTCCAATCTTGCTGGCTGCGCCGCCAACCGGCCTCTGGCACGAATTAGCTGTAGATGCGCACGTCTTCCAGGTGCTTGCCCGTCCCATTGTCGGCGATGACGCCACGGAGAGTTATGTGCTGGTCATCCGCGATGTGACGCAGCAGCGCGAGATGGAGCAGCGCGTCCAGGAGCAGGAACGATTGGCTGCGGTGGGGCAACTGGCCGCCGGCATTGCCCACGATTTCAACAACATTATGGCGGCCATTATGTTGTATGTGCAGATGTCAGAGCGCGCGGAAGATGTGCCGCCGCGCATCCGGGAGCGTCTGGCGATTATTCAGCAGCAGTCTGTACACGCGACTCGCTTGATCCAACAAATTCTCGATTTTAGCCGCCGGGCGGTTTTTGAGCGGCATCCTTTTGACGTGTTGTCGGCATTGCAGGAACACGTGGTGATGTTGCGGCGAATGTTGCCGGAATATATTCAAGTCACCTTGAGCTATGCGCCGGTGGAAGGGGATGGGTATCTCGTCAACGGCTCCTCGGCATACATCCGGCAAGCATTGTTGAATCTGGCGCTCAATGCGCGTGATGCTATGCCCACTGGTGGAGAATTGCGCTTTGATTTGTGGCAAACTCGCGTTACGGTAGAGGGCGCCGGCCCTCTGCCGGAGATGGCGACTGGCGATTGGATTGCCATTGCTGTGAGTGACACCGGAACTGGAATTCCTGCTGGGGTGTTCTCGCACATTTTTGAGCCATTTTTCACCACCAAAGAACCCGGCAAAGGCACCGGTCTGGGCCTTCCGCAGGTCTATGGCATCATTGGGATGCACAACGGGCACATCAAGGTGGCCTCGCCGCCGGGGCAGGGGGCCACCTTTACGTTGTATTTGCCGGCGTTCGTTTCTCCGCACCTGCCAGAACCGGTAGATAAAGCCGATGATGAACTGATACTGGGGAGTGAGCAAACTATTTTGCTCGTCGAAGACAATCCCACGACGCGGAAAGCGTTGGCAGATGGCCTGGAAATGCTCAACTACCGGGTGTTGAGTGCGACCCAGGGGCGTGAGGCGCTGACGTTGTTGTCGCAACACCCTGAGATCGCATTGGTGCTCAGCGATGTGCTGATGCCGGAGATGGGCGGCGTGGATTTGGCCCGGGCGATGATGAAGCTCGGGCTGCATGTGCCGGTGATCCTTTTGACCGGACACCCTCTCCGTGCGGAACTGGAGGGAATGATGGCCAATGGGGATCTCGCATTGTTGGCCGATTGGCTGTTGAAACCGCCGGATTTAGTGCTGTTGTCCGGCGCGATTGCGCGCGCGTTGAAATCTACAAAGGAAGCGCCCAGGTAACGGGAAACCAGTAATCGGTAATCGGAAATTGGTGATCGGCAACACTGGTAATATCGGCCCATTTGCGGCTTACTGATACTGATTTCCGGTTACTAATTTTCCATAAGGAGTTTCCCATGAACACACAAGATTACATTCGACTCGAAAATCAGTACGGCGCCAAGAACTACAAGCCACTCGACGTAGTGCTCACGCGCGGGCAAGGCATCTGGGTCTGGGACGTGGAGGGCAACCGCTACCTGGACTTCCTCTCGTCTTACTCGGCGGTGAACCAGGGGCACTGCCACCCCCAGATCGCGGCAGTGATGCGCGAGCAGATTGACCGTCTCACGCTCACCTCGCGGGCGTTCCGCAACGACCAGTTGGGGCCGTTCTACCAGGAACTCTGCGATCTCACCCATTCCCACGTCGCCTTGCCGATGAACAGCGGCGCGGAAGCGGTGGAGTCCGTCATCAAGGCCGCGCGCAAGTGGGGCTACAAGGCCAAGGGCATCCCCGATGGACAGGCGGAAATCATCGTCTGCGCCAACAACTTCCACGGACGCACCATCACTATCGTTGGCTTCAGCACCGAAGAGCAGTACCGCGACGGCTACGCGCCGTTCACGCCCGGCTTCAAAGTTATCCCCTTCGGCGACGCCGCCGCGCTGGAAGCGGCCATCACGCCCAACACCGTCGCCTTCCTCGTCGAGCCGATCCAGGGCGAGGCCGGCATCATCATCCCGCCGGAAGGCTACTTGCGCGACGTGCGCCGTCTATGCACCGCCCACGACATTGCCCTGATCACCGACGAAATCCAGACGGGCCTGGGCCGCACCGGCAAGCTCCTGGCGGAAGAACACGACGGCGTCGAGGCCGACCTGACGGTCATCGGCAAGGCGCTCTCCGGCGGCTTCTACCCCATTTCCGCTGTCCTCTCGAACAAGGAAGTCCTCGGCGTGTTCCAGCCGGGCGACCACGGCAGCACCTTCGGGGGCAACCCGCTGGCCTGCGCCGTCGCGCGGATGGCGCTCAAAGTGCTCGTCGAGGAAGGGATGATCGAGAATTCGGCGAAGATGGGCGACTACCTGATGGCCGGCCTGCGTCAGATTCGCAGCCCGCACGTCAAAGAGGTGCGCGGCAAGGGCCTGTTCGTCGGCGTGGAGTTGTACCCGGAAGCCGGCGGCGCCC
>Ga0116144_10005879_pt1 | contig 10945 bp, 11 predicted proteins | sample AD_UKC035_MetaG_FD_89746 | JGI IMG/M metagenome (GOLD analysis project Ga0116144, IMG submission 89746) | Active sludge microbial communities of municipal wastewater-treating anaerobic digesters from USA - AD_UKC035_MetaG | ecosystem: Engineered > Bioreactor > Anaerobic > Digestate | place: USA... | reverse complement strand
TGGGGTCTCCCAAAGTGCTTTTCTACGGTTTGCTGGGGATGATTGCAGGCATTTTTCTCGTTGCGGCAGGGATTAACTTTTCTTTTCTTGTCTCAGGCATGATAATAATGGGAATCGCCAACGCTTTTATTATAAACGCAAATATGACTTTGCTTTCCGAACTTTTCCCCGGCATGATAAGGCGCATAATATCTTTATATTCAGCTCTTTATTTCGGTGCGTGCGCATTGTTCTCCCCATTAATAGGCAATTGGCTTAAGCTGTCATCCGAAAAAGGATGGGATTTTTTGAGTTTCAGAATGCCTTTCATTGTTTTGTTGCTCGTTTTCATATATTTTGCGGCAGTAACTTACAGATTTATTATTCCTGAGATGTTAAAACATCCTCTGGAGATGCCCGTGGAAAGCAAGGCCAGGGTAAATTCCGGTAAGGCGGGATTTGCGAAGTGGTTTTGGGTTCCCCTTCTGGGCTTTTTCCACGGCCTGATGTATATAGTTATGATTTCGTGGCTCAGTCCCATGGCAAAGGAAAAATTCGGAGCAAATGAGTTTCAGGGTTCTCTTTTCGTGGGCGTGGCGACACTTGGAATGGGACTGGGACGCCTTTTTATTGCCGGGGTGAAACTTCCCTGGGAAGACCGTAAAATACTGGCGGGAGGCACTATTGCGGGCGGATTAATCTTTTTTGCCGGTCTTTTTGCGCCGTTTTATACGCTTTCTCTTTTATTGATAGGTACAGGAAGTTTTATTGCAAGTACTTCTTTCCCCTGCATATCCTCTCTTGCAGGAGAGCTATTCCCCGATATGAAATCAAAGATTTTCGGTTATATGTATGCCACTTACGCCATAGCAGGCATAGTGGGGACTCCGTTTGCGGGCATACTTGCCGACCGCGGGATTTCGTTTTCATGGATACTGACTATCAGTTCCTTTTCCGCTCTTATCATAGGAATAGTAAGCCTGATTTGGAAATATACGGAGAAAAGGGGAAAAGACGCCTGCAAATCCGCAAAAAACTGCAAACTTTCCTGACACAGCCGCACTTACTGTCCATTTTCTCCAGTCTGATCCCTGATTCTGTCTCAAATGTAAACCATGGATAAGAAACGGCTGAAGATTGAAAATAAGCTATCTTTTTCCTGGCGGCAGGGTCTTGCATTCCTTTCTTATTAAACAGGCTTTTATTTAACCTCTTGATTTCCTGGTTTTATTTTCAAAATATTGTCTGTAGGAAAATAAAGATGTATAATAATGTGAAAGCGTCGCTTTTTGAAAAAAGACCTGCGAAGAGGAAAAAAAAATAAAAGCCAAGAGGCTTTTTAAAAATGGGATGCTTAATAAAATACTTTAAGCAGTGTTTATTAAACCCTTAATTTGCAAGAACTTGCGCCTATAAGGAGGCTGCCATGGAAAGAAGGGAATTTATTAGGAACGGAGTTTTGACAATTGCAGGGCTGGGTGTTTCGACTTTCCTCGGAAGGCAGGGCAGCGGGTTACTGGATGCGGCGGAATCAAGTCCCGAGATATTTGTTGCAAAGGGAGGAAGTCCCGAAGAATTGACAAACAGGGCTGTAATAGGAGCAGGGGGGATGGGAAGATTTGTTAAAGCAGGCAATAAAGTGGTCATAAAGCCTAATATTGCATGGAACAGAACTCCCGAACAGGGTGCAAATACTCACCCCGGGGTCGTGACTGCTCTTATAAAGATGTGCAGGAAGGCAGGCGCTTCAGAGGTGATAGTGATTGACAATACCTGCAATCCATGGAATGTTACGTATGTTACAAGCGGAATAAAAGAAGCGGCAGAGAAGGCGGGAGCTGTCGTGCGCGCGCCTCTTAAATTCAGGAAGATATCAATCGAATGGGCTTCAGTGCTTAAAGAGGCAGAGGTTCTTGAAGATATTCTTGATGCCGATGTTTTCATAAATGTACCGGTTGCCAAGGTGCACGGCGGAGCAAAGGTTACGATTGCAATGAAAAACCTCATGGGAATAGTCAAAGACAGGGGGTTTTTTCATAGAAACGACCTTCACAGATGCATTGCTGAAATCAATTCAAGGGTCAGGCCCCATCTGACAGTTGTCGATGCAACACGAGTTCTTATGACAAGAGGGCCCCAGGGTCCGGGAGTTGTTAACGAACTCGGAATAGTTGCGGCAGGGACTGATTTTGTGGCTATTGATGCATTTGGAACAAGGGAATTTCTCCAGAAGAATATATCAGATATCCCGCATATAGCAATAGCTTCGGAAATGAAACTTGGCATTTCAGATACTTCAAAGGTTAAAGTAAAGAATCTGTAATAATATGAAGAAAAAGAAAATTATTCTGAGAAGAACCCTGCAGATGTTTTTTATTTTTCTCTTCTTTTATTTTCTTTATAAAACATCTTTATTTCCCATACCTGAGAAACTTCCTCTCAGTCTTTTTTTCAGGATAGACGGCTTGCTTGCATTATTCACCGGTATAGCAACACTTAATTTTACCCGTTTTTTCCTGCCTGCCTTTGTAATTATGGCCTTAATTCTTATGAGGGGAAATTTTTTCTGCTTTTGGATATGTCCCTTCGGGGGCAGTGTCGACTTCTGCAACATCATACTTTTTAGAAAAAAATGGAAGAAAACAGTGAAAATACCCTGCTGTCTGAGAAAGGTAAAGTTTTATATTCTCGGCATAACAATCCTTACGGCATTTCTTGCAATATTTGTTGAAGTTCCCCACATATTGTGGGCGGCTGACCCTTATGTTATCATGACCAGGGCTTTTATTTTCAAATCCGGCTGGCTGGTTTTGTTTATTGCCATAGTCATTGCAAGCGTTATAATGCCAAGGCTGTGGTGTAACAATATATGTCCGCTTGGCTGCCTTAACAATATTCTGGGTGTAAAAATAAGATTTTTTATAAGAAATAAATTGCTTTTATATAGAACAAAAAAATGAAAAGAAGGGATTTTATTAAAACTCTGGGAGTTTTTTCCTTGTTAATTTTCACCGGAGGTCGTTTTATATTCAGAAAAAAAAGGAGCGATATAATAAGACCTCCCGGTACAGTTGATGAAGATGATTTCAATTACAAGTGCGTGAGATGCGGAAAGTGTATTCTCGCATGTCCTTCAAAGTGTCTCAAGCCTTTTCCTGCAGAAAAAGGCATAGTGGAATGGGGAACTCCCTTTATCGTTCCCAGAGATGCAGGATGTATAATGTGTCTGAATTGTGCTTCTGTTTGTCCTTCTTCAGCCATAGTGAAGGTGAAAAAAGGCACCCTTAAAATAGGAACTGCGGAAATTAATTCTTCAATATGCCTTGTATGGCAGCATCAAAAAGACTGCCTTGTATGCCAGGAATACTGTCCTGTGGGAGCCATTTACACGGACGGGGAGGGCAGGCCGATTGTAGATCCTGATATTTGCATTGGCTGCGGATTATGCGAGCAAAACTGTCCCGTGAAGGGAGAGTCTGCAATAAGAATTACAAATAAAGGGGAAAAAAGGTATAGTTTGAAGGAAAAAAGGTATAGATAAAAACGTACGAGGAGGCATAAATGTTCAATATGGGACCTGGAGAACTAATAGTAATTCTTATAATCCTTCTATTGCTTTTCGGCGCCAAGAGGCTTCCGGAAATAGGTAGGGCCATGGGGAAATCACTTGGTGAATTCAAAAAAGGAATGAGTGAATCCAAGGAAGAAGCCAATAATATTGACGATGATGAAGGTCGTAAGAAAAATGGAAAGGAATAACAGTTCTTCCAGCGGGGCTATTGAACATATTGAAGAACTCAGAAAAAGAATTATTCTTGGCCTGTCGGGTTGGATATTTCTGTCTGCCTGTGCTTATTTCTTCTCTGACAGCATACTTGAATACCTGGTGCAACCTCTTCAAAAATACCAGGATAAGCCTTTTTTTACCCGTCCTATTGAGCCATTTATGTCAATTCTGAAGGTTAGTGTACTTTCAGGGGCTTTATTGAACTTACCAAACATGCTTTTCCAGATTTGGGCTTTTATTTCTCCTGCACTTGTAACTAAAAAGGAGAGGAGGTCCTTTGGCATTGTAATATGGGGTTTTCCTCTCTTTTTTGCCGCCGGAGCCTCATTTTCTTTCTATGTCATTGTTCCATTTGGACTTAGATTTCTTTTTTCCTTCGGCAGGGATATTATGTCTCCCTTGATTTCCATAGGCAGCTATCTTAATTTCCTCTTTGTTTTTATTGTGGCCTTGGGTTTTGTCTTTAACCTTCCGGTTGTTGCAAGCGGCCTTGCTTCCGCCGGAATGGTAAATGCATCGATGTTGAGAGGTAAAAGGAAATATGCCTTTCTTTTATCCTTTATCGTGGCGGCAATAATAACTCCTCCAGATGTTATCAGCCAGATTCTTGTTGCAATTCCCCTTGTACTCCTGTATGAAATTTCAATCATAATGTGTTCTTTCTTTAAAAATTAAGTATATAATTATAAATGCTTTAGTGCTTATACCTTAATTTAATTTATTAATCATTGAATTTAATTCTGGTTGAGATGAATCCAGGTTGCTTTGTCTTCTGGGTGCCAGAAAAAGAAATGGCTGGAACCATCAATAGTTAACATAATATTTCTTATGCGACGTTATATTTATAAGTCCTTTTCTGTTATAGGTTTAAAGTTTATTTATGTAAAAATGGCTTGTTCTGTTTTCAGAATCTTTATTTATTAGCTGTTATCAGGTCATTGTCCTTTTATCTATATGTGGATTAAAAATTCAGGCCGGTATTAAAATGAAAGGTTTTCTGTTTTAAGAAATTATTCAATATGGCAGACAAAGGAAAACAGTTATACTGCGGAAGCACAATTGCAGGGATAACTCCAATTATCCAAGATTGATATTTATCGATTTCCTGGGAAAGAATTTGCAGAGAAGATTCGTTATTACAAGGCTGTCATAGAAGATTATAAAGCCTCCGAGAAGCGTTGCCGCCCTCCAGTTCATAAGAAAAAGGATAATTATTGCTGAAACTACCAGCAAGGTTATCATTATTGCGAATAATAACGTGTATTCACGGGGTATAAGAATTATTCGTTCTATTATTTCCTTGATATCAAAGGCTTTCCTTATATTTTTGCTTTCAAGGAACAGGCAGACCCCTAAAGGCAGTAAGTAAAGAGATACAAGCAGAAGCAAAGTCCCGATTATATTTAACATTTGCCCTCTGAGGTAAAATAAAGACAGGATTTTGCCTTGTGCAAGGTTAAGTATAAGGAAGCCTCCTAATAATGCAAATAAAACGGGTAAAACGAGGTAAACGGCAGAAATAGCGAATATTTTGGCGCCTTTTATGAACAATTTCTGTGTATTTTCCCATTTTACCGGCACTTTCAGCTGGTCAATGCTGTTCTCAAGCCTTGTTGCGAGAAATCCCAGTGAAATAAAATTAATAACCGGAAATAATGTTATTACACCCCCTATCAGGAGATTTAACGTGCATTCATGATTTTTTACAGGTTCTTTAAAAGCGTCAATGATTTTCTTTTTCATAAACTCTCATTATCCAGAGCATTTCTTTTACGGCTGTTTCAAGGCCTTTGAAGATTGCTCTTGCCATTATACTGTAGCCTATATTTAATTCTTCTATGCCTTTGATTTTGCATATCTGGGCAGTATTCTTGTAGTCGAGTCCGTGTCCTGCATTAACGCTTATTCCGAGGGATACTGCGTACTTTGTAGCCTTGTATATTTTGTTAAGCTCCCTGTAACGGTTTTTTTCTTCTATGGCGTCTGCGTATTTTCCGGTGTGGAGCTCTATGTATTCCGCTCCTGACTCTTTTGACGCTTCTATCTGTTTTTCGTCAGGTTCTATGAAAAGGCTTACCTTGATGCCTGCTTTTTCAAACTTTTTTACGTTTTCCTTTATCTTATCTATATTTTTAACCACGTCGAGCCCGCCTTCAGTTGTCAGTTCCTCCCTTTTTTCCGGTACGAGAGTTACCTGGTCGGGTTTGACTTCAAGGGCTATATCGACTATCTCTTTTGAAAGGGCCATTTCAAGATTAAGCTTCGTTTTTACTGTCTTTCTCAAGAGATAAAGGTCCCTGTCCTGTATGTGCCTCCTGTCCTCCCTGAGATGGCATACAATTGAATCGCATCCGGCAAGTTCGCATATAGCGGCTGCATCCACGGGGTCCGGAATGAGCCCCCTTCTTGCCTGCCTTAAAGTTGCAACATGGTCCACGTTAATTCCCAGTTTCAATATGTGCATTTTTTCCCCTCCGGTTAAAATTTGCAAAGCTCTGCGAGGTTGCTGATAAGGATAGCGTTTTCCCTTTCCGTGCCTATGGTTATCCTTGCATATTCCTTTCCGAGTCCCGGAGCTTTCATGTACCTTATGATTATACCTTTTTTTTCAAGTTCTTTAACTATTTCAGACGCGTCTTGTCTGAATCTGCACAGTATGAAATTTGCTTCAGACGGAATGCAGTAAACACCGAGTTTTTCAAGCTCTGAATAAAGGTAATGCTTGCCTTTTGCATTTGTTTCAAAGGATTTTTTCAGGTGCTCGCCGTCTTCGAGCGCAGCTATTGCCGCTTCCTGCCCCGGTCCCGTTGTATTGAAAGGAGGCCTGATTCTTTCCATGAAGCCGGTTATATCGCTTTTTGCAATCCCGTAACCCATCCTTAAGCCGGCAAGCCCGTAAATTTTAGAAAATGTCCTGGCGACTATGATGTTTTTTATGTTTACGAACGGAAGCGCACCGCCGAAGTTTTTATCCTCTACGTATTCAATATATGCCTCATCAACAACTATGATTATATTGTCCGGCACTTTTTCCAGGAAATTTTCAAGCTGGTTCCTGTATATTATCGTCCCTGAAGGATTATTCGGATTGCAAAGTATAATCATCTTTGTCTTGTCCGTTATTTTATCGTAAAACCTGTCGAGGTTGTATGAAAAATCATCATTTAGGGGAACTTCGATTGCTTTTGCATCGGTCTTATAGGCAAGTATCTTATATATGAGGAATGAAGGTGCCGGATATATTATTTCTTCTTCCGGGTTCAGAAATGTTTCCATGGCCATGGATATTATTTCGCTTGACCCGCTTCCCAGTATAATATTCTCCGGAGATACCCCCAGGTTTTTGGAAAGCTTTTTCTTGAGATAATATCCCGAACCTTCCGGATACCTCGATATGTTATCCGCATACCTTTTAACTGCCTCTTTCGCCATGGGGGATATCCCGAGAGGATTTTCGTTCGATGCAAGTTTTATAATCTTTGAAGCCTCTAATCCATAAGTCCTCTGCAGTTCTTCTATGGGTTTACCTGGTACATAGGGGGCAATTTTTTTTATGCTTTCCCTGACAGCTGATTCAATGATTTTGTCCATAGTCCAGTCCTGTTTTAAGTTTCGTTTCTTTCATGGTTTGTTGTGCAACCTTTCTGGCTTTTTCAGTTCCCTTGCGGAGTATCTTCCACAAAATATCCTTGTTTTTTGCAAGTTCTGTCCTTTTGTCTCTAATCTCTTTAAGGAACTCGGGCAGTTTTTCTCCCAGTTCTCTTTTGCAGTCCGTGCAGCCTATAATGGCTTTTTTGCATTCCTGTTTTATCTCCCCTGCCCTGCTCCCGCTGAAAAGCTTGTGGTAATCGAAAACCGGGCATGTTTCGGGATGTCCTGCATCTTTCTTATATATTCTCTTGGGGTCTGTAAACATCTTGCTTACCTTTTCCTTTATCTCTTCGGATGTATCCCCGAGGTATATGGCATTCCCGTAAGATTTGCTCATCTTCCTGTTATCCGTTCCAGGTATCCTTGGCGTTGTTGTTAAAAGGGCCTCGGGAACCGGGAATGTTTCTCCGAATAAATAATTGAACCTTGACGATATCTCCCTTGTAAGTTCCAGGTGAGGCAGCTGGTCCTTGCCTATGGGAACATAAGCCGCTTTGTATATGAGTATGTCGGCTGCCTGGAGTACTGGATAGCCGAGAAAACCGTAAGTGTTGATTTCCTTTTCAACAAGCTCTTTTTTCTGCTCCTTGTAAACGGGATTTCTTTCCAGCCAGGGCGTGGGGACTATCATTGAAAAAATCAGGTGCAGTTCAGCGTGTTCAGGAACCATTGACTGAACGAATATGGTGGATTTGTCCGGGTCTATTCCCGATGCTATGAAATCCATCGCCACTTCTTCCACATAGGATTTAATGTTTTTCATGGCGGCATATTCCGTGCTCAGCGCATGGTAATCGGCTATCATGTAGAAACAGTTGTAACCCTCGTCCTGGAGTTTCTTCCAGTTTGCAAGAGCCCCGAAAAGATGGCCTATGTGCAGGGGCCCCGTGGGCCTCATTCCGCTTAATATGTTCTTGTTCATGAGTTTGTAACTCCATAAGTTCTTAACTTCTTAACTTAATTTGCTTTTCGTCCGGTAAAACGCTCTTATGATTTCCTTGTGGTCGAACGCAAATTCTTCCGGCAGGTTTGCTTCCGTGAATATCCTGGCATCGGCAGCATCGTCAGCTGCCTTTAGGATTCCCTCGCCTCTGGCCGTGAAAACGGTGGATATCGTATGGTGTCTCGGGTCCCTTCCCGGTTCCGAATACGTATGGAACTGTTTCAACCCTGCTGCGTTCAGTCCCGTTTCCTCTTTTGCTTCCCTCATTGCGGCTTTTTCAAGGCTTTCCCCGTAATCAACGAAGCCGCCGGGTATTGCCCATCCGTAAGGATAATTTTTCCTCCTGACAAGGACAATCCCGTCGTCTTTTTCCATTATTATGTCAACGGTAGGAACCGGGTTCCTGTAAGTTTTACAGGTTAAAGCCTTAAAGTATTCTTCCGCTCCCCGGCAAAAATCCTCAAAATCCTTTTTCCCGTACAGAACAAACCGTATTTCCTTTAACGTGCTTTTTTTTGAAAAGCATCTCAGCGCTTCTTCTGCCATCACGGATGCGATTTCTTTTACCTTCAGCCTGCCTGTTCCGCATCCGAGAGCCGGAAAGGCAATTGAATTTATCTCAAGTTTTTCCGCTTCAAGCAGTGCATTTTGTGCAGATTTTCTGACTATCTTTTCATCCGTGCGGAAGTCCATCTCCATGGTGGCCGCATGTATCACAAATTTCGAAGGAATTTTTCCTCCGCTGGTAGTTACCGCCTCCCCTACCCTAACGGGAGCTTTTGCCCTTGCTTCCTCCTCGATTTCTTTTCCGCCTTTTATCCTTATTGCACGGGCAACTCCTCCTCCCATAATCATCCGGTTATTGGCGGCATTGACAATAGCATCTGTTTGTTCCTCTGTTATATCCCCCTGTTTTATGATTATAAAACTTCCCCCTATAAAAAACGATTTGCTTTCCATAAGCCCTAATTATATATCTTATAATGCGGTTTGTCCAGAATTCGAATTGCAGATTTGGAATTGCAGATTTTCTCAGGCAATTATGCAAAACTGCCTTTTCATTTCCGTGCTGTGACCTTGGGGGGGGGGAGCATCTATTGTCGTGTCTCATAAATCTCTTTACTTTTGATTTTTCTCTTGACACGACACTTTTAGGCGGAGGGCAAGCTCCCTCCTAACGTCACGGGAAAAGCACCGTTCCTGTTCTCCCCCAAACGTGAGGGAGCTTCTCCCTCACCCTCCCTCAGTGTGCTGTGCTTTGTTTCCAAATGTAAAGATCTGTTGGAAACAGCACACTATGCGCATATCAATAGGTGACTGAATTTTTGAGGCGGGCTAACGGTTTTTGCCCCCGTATTTTTTTATAAGTTCGTTGACTTTCGGAGCCCTTCTTCCGTAAGCCGAAACGAAAAACGGCGTCCGGCCGTCTTTGTCAGGCAGGTTGACGTCTGCGCCGTTCTTTATGAGAAACTCCGCTGTTTCAATGCATTCGTCGCTGTATGCCGCCCTGTAAAGCGGACTTTCTCCCCGTGTATCCATGGAGTTGACATCGGCTCCTTTCTCGATCAGCATCTTTGCAATTTCCGCGCGGTTCCATGTGGCCGCATAATGAAGGGGCGTCCAGCCGTACCTGTCTTTAGCTGAGACATCGGCTCCTTTTTCTATCAGCATCTTTGCAATTGCAGCGTGTCCCCATGAAGACGCCCTGTGGAGAGGCGTGCCTCCACGGTTCTCTTTTGCCGTAACATCGGCTCCTTTTTCCATAAGTATTCCTGCGGCTTCAGTCTGTCCGAGAATTGCGGCCATGTAAAGGGGAGTCTCTCCCTTCAAATTTCTTGCGTCCATGTCCGCTCCTTTTTTCAGGAGCAGCCTGACTGTTTCCGTTTTGCCTTCATATGCCGCGTAATGGAGGGGAGTCATGCCTTCCCTGTCCCTTTCATTTACGCCAGCTCCTTTCTGAAGGCATTTTTCTACGTCTTCAACACTGCCTTTTTCTGCTGCCTCGTGCAATGTTTCGCTGACTGATACGGAAATTAAAAGACAGAAGAATGCTGCCCCTGCAATTTTTGCCAGCACCGGAATATTCATTCGCTTCATTTCAGCCTCCTATAAGGTTTATTTTTCTGTTACGGGTTTAAGGTTGCCATTTCGCAGGGATGAGAGCGGTTGTCCCAGTTGTCAACTGCTTCTATCCTGTAATAATATTCCACTCCCTTCTCCAGTCCGGTGTCCACGAACCACGTTTCGTGGTTGCTGCCGATAAGGTTCGCCGGAGACGCTTCGAATTCCTTTTTCCTGCTCCTGTATATATTGTAGTATCTCACTCCCTGGGGAACGGTTGATGCCTCCCATGTAAGTTTAACGTAAGGCGGTTTCACCGTGTAACCCCTCCATGCCAGAGGTTCTCCTTCCGATTTTATCTCTGCAATTTTAAGCCCTTCAGTCACCGAAGGTTTTGCAGTGGGCGTGTTATCGCAATTTACGGGTATGAAAACAGGGTCGTTTGTAACAAGTATATTATCAATTGCTATCCCGGTATCTCCGGTGGAAAATTCAAGCCCTGTTTTTCCGGCAGAAAGGTTCAG
>Ga0116144_10005874_pt1 | contig 10948 bp, 10 predicted proteins | sample AD_UKC035_MetaG_FD_89746 | JGI IMG/M metagenome (GOLD analysis project Ga0116144, IMG submission 89746) | Active sludge microbial communities of municipal wastewater-treating anaerobic digesters from USA - AD_UKC035_MetaG | ecosystem: Engineered > Bioreactor > Anaerobic > Digestate | place: USA... | reverse complement strand
TCTTTGAAGGATGTTATTATTAGGAATGATTTTCAGTATGGAGACCTGGGGATAGTGCTATCAATGCATGGTGAACTGTACCATAAAGAATACCAGCTGAACCATGAGTTTGAAGCATATGTAGCCGAAGGAATTGTGGAGTTTGCCAGACAATATCAGGAAGGAAGAAGCAGGCTGTGGATTGCCGAGGATAAGGGGAAAGCAATCGGTACGGTGACTATAATGGAAAGGTCACCCCAGCAAGTTCAATTTCGCTGGTTTTTAATTCATCCTGACTATCGAGGAATAGGGCTGGGAAAAATATTGGTGGAAAAAACTATCGCTTTTAGCCAGGAAGCTGGCTACCATAGTATTTATCTTTGGACCTTAGAGCACCTAACTGCAGCCAGGATTCTTTATAAGAGATTCGGATTTAAACTGGATGACAAAAAAACACACTTTTTATGGGGTCAAAACCTAACAGAAGAACGTTACCTTTTGAATCTTAAAAAATAAATAGTATAAACGCTTTTTATAAATCAGGAGGAACCTGTTAATGGCGAAAAAACTTTATCGTTCTAAAAAAGATAGCATTATTGGTGGAGTTTGCGGAGGAATTGCCGAATATTTTGAGATTGACCCAACCTTAATCCGACTTTTAGCAATACTGGTAGTTTTTCTTGGCGGAGTGGGGGTCATCGCTTATATAATTGCCTGGATTATTATTCCCCTGAATCCCGAAGAGTTGCCGGTACAAGAGAAGGATTATTCCAGCTCAGATGGTCATGAGGGCAGAAATAAAAATATCTGGGGAGGAGTAATACTTATTATGTTAGGACTATTCTTTTTAGCTAAAAGTTTCTTTCCCCATTTTGTTCTGGTCAAATTCTGGCCTGTTATTCTGGTTATAGTGGGTATTGGGTTAATAATTCAATCTCTTACCCGAAACAAATAACCTTAGATATCTTTTTTAATTAATAATCTCTCCCTTTTCCCCACTTTAATTATCAATTCATATAAGCAGAATGTATAATAATATAAGAATTCCTAAAATAGTGAAACGTGTTCTATCATTGTTTTATACAGATTGAATTCGGCTACAGGGGAAGGCGAATGTAGTAGTTAGATAACCTGGTAATTTTTTCTTACTTTTCATAGGGTGAGATATTCTATATCCCATGTTCTAGCTACTAAGATAATTGTGAACATAGGGTTTATAGTTCATAGTTTATAGTTAATAATAAAATTCAAAGTAGTTATAGGTAAAATAGAAAGTATAAAAACAGAGGTCAAACTACTAAACTTTCGGACTAAAAACTAAAAACCAAAAACTAAAAACTTGTCAACCATCCCAATGGTTGACATAGGCACTAAGGAGAAAAAGATGAAGTTTCCAGCATCAAAAACCAAAATTGTATGCACCCTTGGCCCATCTTCCCATAGCAAAAAAGTTATCAGAAAATTAGCTATGGCCGGTATGAATGTTGCCCGTATTAATTTAGCTCATGATACTTTGGAATTTCACCGGGAAACATTATCCCATATACGGGAGATAGAAAAAGAACTAAAAATCTCCATACCGGTAATGATGGATATTCCCGGGCCTAAAATCAGAATTGGTGAGATAGAAAATGGTCCTATTCTCTTAAAGAAAGGTCAAACTATAAGATTAACAACTCGTGATATCAAGGGTAATGGTTCTATAATCCCAGTTGAATATAAAAACCTGCTTCAGAGTGTCAGGGTTAACAGCTTAATTTACCTCTATGACGGCTTTATTCAATTGCTTGTTACCGATATTTCTAAGGAAAATGATGTGGTAATCTGTCGAGTTTTAATTGGAGGGAAAATAGATTCACACAAAGGACTAAACCTACCCAAGGCAAATATTTTGCTGGAGCCGGTAAGTGAGCAGGATTTAGAATTAATATCATTTGGACTGGAAGAAGGTGTCAACATATTTGGCATCTCCTTTGTAGAAAAAGCTGAGGACATAATAAAAGTAAAAGAATATGCCCGTAAAAAGGGAAAGGAAATTTTTACAGTTGCTAAAATTGAACGGGAAGAGGCATTGAAAAATATAGAAGAGATATTATTGGTGAGCGATGCTATTATGGTTGCCCGAGGTGACCTGGGTGTTCAGGTTAGCATTGAAGAGATACCGGTCATACAAAAAAACCTCATTATGCGGGCCAATAAAATGAGCAGACCGGTAATAACTGCAACTCAGATGCTGGTTTCAATGACCGAAAATATTCGCCCTACTCGTTCAGAGGTAACAGATGTGGCTAATGCCATACTGGATGGTACCGATGCTACTATGCTTTCAGAAGAGACCGCTGTGGGTAAATATCCGGTGGAGGTAACGAAAATGATGGCTGATATTGCTGTTACTACCGAAAAAAATTATCGTGGCTTTCAAAGTCATGCTTCCTGCTATGACAGTTTACGCTCTGCCTTCTGGGAGGAGAAACCATCTGTTGAGGATGTTATTTCATTACATACTTTGGACAGCAGTCAGATATTTGAAGCAAAATATATTGTGACACCTACCGAGAGCGGCAACACTGCCAGGAGAATTTCCCGGTTGAAACCACATTGCTGGATACTGGCCTTTACTGCCAATCCGGATATTGTTCGTTTTTTAACCTTTTCATATGGTGTTTTTCCTTTTCTTATTTCCAAGGCAAGTTTGGATATGTTTGGGAACATTATGGATTTTCTTAAAGAGAAAAGACTGGTTAAAAAGAGGGATTATGTAATTTTAACTGAGGGTACCATCAGAAAAAAGACAGGAGGCACCGATTCACTTAAAATAATACAGGTTGATTAGAATTTTAGTTTTGCCTGGCTACCTACTATTGCTTTCTATAATATTATAAAATGATATAAAATAAGAAATAGATTTACAATTTAGACGCCATTTGTTTTCAGAGTTTTGAAGTATGAGAAAACTTTATCGATAAGGAGAAGGATGGATACACTCAAGCAGACCCAAAACCTAAATAAGGGGAAAATAATAGCCATCAGAGGAAGTGTTTTAGATATTCAGTTTTTAAAAAGGCTTCCAGCAGTTAATAATCTGTTACAATGCGGGGAGGTGTTTATTGAAACTATACTACATCTGAATGACAGAACCATCAGGGGTATTGCTTTAACTTCCACACAGGGATTAAAAAGAGGAGATAAGGTCATTGATTATGGCAGTCCCTTAACTGTGCCGACCGGTGAGAAGCTGCTGGGCAGAATTTTTAATATATTCGGGGAAACTATTGATGAGGGAGAAAAGCTTGATATTCCTCCATCTCAGAAAAGGGCTATTTATGGTAAATCTGTTCCTTTAGCAGAGCGTTCTACCAAAATTGGAGTCTTTGAAACGGGTATAAAAGCTATCGATGTCCTTGCTCCATTGGGGCGCGGAGATAAAGCGGGGTTATTTGGTGGTGCAGGGGTAGGCAAAACTGTACTTATCATGGAGATGATTCACAACATGGCAGTTGGTTATCAGGGAGTCAGCCTCTTTTGCGGTATTGGAGAGCGTTCCCGGGAAGGTGAGGAGCTTTTTCGGGAAATGAGAGATTCAGGTGTTCTGGGTAGAGCAGTGATGATTTTTGCCCAGATGAATGAACAGCCGGGTGCTCGCTTTAGAGTTGGCCATGCCGCTCTCACCATAGCGGAATACTTCCGTGATGAACAAAAACAGGATGTTCTTCTGCTTATTGATAATATATACCGGTTTGTCCAGGCCGGTTCAGAAGTATCCGGACTATTGGGAGAATTACCCTCCAGGGTAGGGTATCAGCCGACCTTAGCCAGTGAGATAGCTGATTTAGAAGAGCGCATTAGCAGTTCTGCATCCGGTTCCATCACCTCTATTCAGGCTGTATATGTGCCTGCTGATGATTTCACCGATCCGGCAGCTGTACATACCTTCAGCCACCTTTCAGCATCCATTGTGCTTTCCAGACAGAGAGCCAGCCAGGGATTATATCCGGCAGTTGAACCGCTCAAATCAAATTCCAGTATTCTTACTACTACCATTGTAGGCAAAAGACATTATCAGATTGCACATCAGATAAAACAGACTCTCTCCGAATATGAGGAACTGAAAGATATTATTGCTATGTTAGGATTGGAAGAATTGTCCAAAGAAGACCAGAATATAGTAAACCGAGCCAGAAGATTGGAAAGATTCCTCACCCAGCCCTTTGTAACTACGGAACAATTTACCGGGAATGCCGGGCGGAGAGTATCATTGAGAGAAGCATTAGATGGATGTGAGCAAATTTTAAATGATGAGTTTTATGATTATCCGGAGAGCGCTTTATATATGATAGGGTCCATCGATGAGGCGAAGAGGTTATGAATCTGACTATTCTGCTGCCAGAAAAGACTTACTGGCAGGGCAAAGTGAAAAAAGTTGTGGGAGAAGCAAAAAATGGCTCTTTTTGCCTTCTTCCGGCACATATTGATTTTGTAACTATTATGGTCCCTGGTATCTTTTATACTGTTACAGAAGAGGATCAGGAAATCTATATAGCCATCAATGAGGGGGTTCTATTAAAAACCGGTAGAGAGGTTACCTTAGCTACCAGAAATGCTGCCAAAGGGGACAGTCTGGGTAGTCTGAAAAAGCAAGTAGAAGAGGATTTTAAAAGGATTAATCAGCAGGACAGAAGGGCTAACCAGGCCCTGCAAAAATTAGAAGCTGATTTTGTGAGAAGATTTTTGGATTTAGAAGCCTATGGATAAAAAAAGCGAACATTCAGATATTAAAAAAGAAGAAGAATTTATGAATGAGATTGAAAGTAAGGAAAAAAGAAAGATAAGAGCTCAGAGTAAAAAAAATCGGGCTATCTGGATGGGATTTGGCTTATTCGGTGTTGTGGGATGGTCTGTAATGATTCCCACCATTATAGGAATTATCATAGGATTATGGTTGGACAGGAAATTGACCGGACGGATATCCTGGACTTTGACCTTTCTCATTTTAGGCATTGCCTTGGGTTGCTGGAATGCCTGGTATTGGGTACAAAAGGAACGCAAGCTGATTGAAAAAGAGAGAGAAGAAGAATAGAGAGAGGGAGTAAAAATAATTAATCAATTCTTTTTTATAGTTTTAGGTTGTTTATCAGGTTTATTCTATTTTGGTGGGCTCTGGCTTACCTTGTGCCATATGAGTAAGGCAAGATATCCTATTGTGCTAACCATACTCAGCTATGTTATTAGAACTGCCATTATTTTTGTGATATTATATTTTATTGCCCGCTCAGGAAAGTGGGCTTCTATTCTATTCTGGCTAATGGGATTTATTGTAACCAGAATAGTATTAGCCAGTCTCTTAAAAGGAAACTATCTGGACAAGAAGAAGTTTTCTTCTGATAAAGTACGGCAAAAAGAAGGGGAGGAATAAGAAATGAAAATTACCCCTGATCACATAATATACTGGCAGTGGGAGGGATTTAACCTAAATGCCACTATCGTTTTTACCTGGCTGGTGATGCTGGTTCTGGTTTTGATTAGCTGGTTGGCTACCAGAAATCTGGTTGTAAAACCTAAAATGAGCCGCTGGCAAGTCTCTTTAGAGGTGGTAATTGGTTTTATCCGTGAACAGATTAGAGAGATTACCCAGCAGAATCCTGACCCGTTTATTCCTTTTTTGGGAAGCCTCTTTTTATTTATCTCTCTTTCCAATCTGCTGGATATAATTCCAGGGTTTCGTCCGCCAACCGGTTCACTTTCAACAACAGCGGCACTGGCTATTTGTGTCTTTTTTGCCATTCCCATCTATGGAATTTCAAGGATTGGCGTGAAAAAATATCTCAAACAGTATCTGGAACCATCAGTTCTGATGCTGCCCTTTAATATCATCGGGGAGTTTTCACGGACTTTAGCCCTGGCAGTACGGCTCTTTGGAAACATTATGAGCGGCTCCTTGATTGCCGGAATTCTATTGATTATAGCTCCTCTATTTCTTCCCGTTATTATGCAGGTATTTGGACTGTTAATAGGTCAGATACAGGCTTACATATTTACCATTCTTGCTACGGTTTATATAGCATCTGCAGCACAGGCGGAGAATGAACTACAAATGAAAAAAGGAAAGGAAGGAAGTGAAAATAATGAGTAGTGTTGATTTAATTGCAGTCGCCTCAATTTTTACAGCCGGGATTACTATGGCTATCGGCTCCATAGCTCCTGCTATCGGAGAGGGTTTAGCTTTAGCCAGGGCACTTGGTGCCATTGCCCAGCAGCCTGATGAGGCCAATACCATCACCAGAACGTTATTTGTGGGCATGGCTATGGTCGAATCCACGGGAATTTATTGTCTGGTAATTTCTATAATTCTTATCTTTGCCAATCCCTTCTGGAATTATATTTTAAGTCAATAGGGGAAGATTATGATAGTTGATCTATTTACAGTCATAGTTCAAATTGTTAACTTTCTGATCCTGTTATTCCTGCTCAAAAAATTTCTTTTTAACAGGATAATAAATATCATAGATGAGAGGGAGAATCAGATTGGCAAGCAATTTGCTGAAGCTGAGCAGAAAGAAAAAGATGCAAAACTGGAACTTGAGAAACAGAGAAAAGGCAGAGAGAAACTGGAAAGGGAATGGGAAGATAATCTGATAAAAATAAAAAGAGAGATTGAAGCAGAGCGGGGAAAAATGATGGAGGAGGCTAGAGTCGCAGTCAATGAGGCACAGGGGGAATGGGAAAGAGCTATACGTGCCCAGCGTGACGCTTTTTTGAAGGAGTTGAGGAAGCTTTCCTGCCAGCAGGTATTCCTGATCTCTAAAAAAGTATTAGCTGATCTGGCTGATAACAGATTAGAAGATCAGTTAATCAACAGTTTTATTGCTCAATTGGAAGGATTGGATGGGCGTCAAAGGCAGGAATTTAAAAGAGATGAGTTTAAAGGGTCAGGCGGGCAAATCAGGAAGAATAAAGTAGAAATAAATACAGCCTTTCCCTTAAGTGAAGAAGCAAAGGATTTACTGATAAGGAAGGTTAAACAATTGGTAGATAGGGATGCACTTCCTGTTTTTTATGTTTATCCGGACCTTATTTGTGGAATTGAATTAAAAACGGAGAGTAAAAAGATTGCCTGGAGTATGGAGCATTATTTAGATCTGTTGGAGATGGGATTCGAAGATATTTTTATGGGAAACAAAGAGATTGTCAATTTAAAAGATAAACAGGATATTACCTAGTTTCCCTTTGTTGGGAGATGTTGGAATTTAATAAAAAAACATTTGTGACTGGTTTTAGAAAAAAAAGTGAAAAAAGACAATAATCCAATTTTATTGGGAAAAGAAATAAAAAAAACATTTATCTCTCTGGATGAGGCAGTAAAAAATTTTAAAGCTGTACTGGATATTCAGGAGATCGGTATAATTACCTCAGTAGGTAAAGGAGTTGTTAGAGCAAATGGTCTACCCAATGCCAAATCAGGAGAGATAGTGACCTTCAAGGGTGGAAACTTAGGTATGGTCTTTAACCTGAATCCCGATAGTGTTGATATTATACTTTTAGATAAATCCAAAACCCTGTCTTCCGGGGATGAGGTAAGAAGAACTAATCGGGTAATGGATGTACCGGTGGGAGAGGCGCTGCTGGGTCGTATTATCGACCCTGCCGGGAGACCTCTTGACGAGAGAGGTCGGATAAATTATGTGGAAAGATTGCCGGTTGAACAGGAAGCACCACCTATTATGCATCGTGACCCGGTAAATGTCCCACTACAAACAGGATTATTGGTTGTTGATGCTCTGGTACCTGTGGGCAGAGGTCAGCGTGAACTGATTCTGGGTGACAGGCAAACCGGTAAAACTGCTATTGCTGTTGATACAGTATTGAATCAGCAGAAAGGCGATGTTATATGTATCTATTGCTCTATCGGTCAAAAGCTATCTTCAGTTACCAGGGTTATTGCTAAATTAAAAGAATCAGGAGCAATAGACTATAGCATTGGGGTAATAGCATCGGGAGAAGATACTCCCGGCTTGAATTATATTGCACCATATGCTGCTACCAGCATTGGGGAATATTTTATGAGAAAGGGCAAAGATGTACTTATCATCTATGATGATTTGACCCATCATGCCCGTTCATACCGGGAATTATCTTTATTGATGAGAAGACCGCCGGCAAGGGAGGCCTATCCCGGTGATATATTTTATATCCATTCCCGCCTTTTGGAGAGGGCTACTCACTTAAAGAGCAAATATGGAGGCGGGTCACTCACCGCTCTGCCCATTATTGAAACAGAAGCCCAGAATTTGTCCGCCTATATTCCTACCAATTTGATTTCTATTACTGACGGACAAATTTATCTGTCACCGCAATTATTTCAAGCCGGTATTTTGCCGGCTGTTGATGTAGGGAAATCGGTGTCGCGGGTAGGAGGAAAGACTCAATTAGCAGCCTATCGCAAGGTAGTAGGTGATTTAAGGCTGAGTTATTCTCAATTTCAGGAATTAGAAATTTTTTCTCGCTTTGGCACTCAATTAGATGAAAATACTGAAAAGATATTGGTAAGGGGCAGAAGAATTAGAGAGATTTTAAAACAAAACCAATATCATCCCTATTCGGTTTTAGAACAGATAATCTTTTTACTGGCTATTTCTTATGGTTTGCTGGATGGGATAGAGGAATCTGCTGTTTCAGAGTTTAAAAGATTGATAAGAGAAAAAAAGGAAGGCAGGTTAGCCGGGATCGAGGAGCGGATTAATAATAATGAATTATTATCCTCGCAGGATGAAAATAAGCTGGTTGATTATATCAAAGAAATTATTCAGTCTATGGTTCAAGGACAATAATTATGCAGATGCTGGAGAGTATTAGACGAAAAATTGAAAGTGCTGAGGACCTTTACTCAGTTGTTAAGACTATGAAGGCACTTTCAGCGGTGAATATCCATGTCTATGAGAGGGCAGTACAGGCGATTAATAAATATTTTCAAAGTATTGAGAACGGCCTTCAGATTGTCTTAAAGAAAAATCCGGAGATGCTTATTACAAACAACAAGATCAGTGAAGGAGTTACCGGTATCATAGCTTTTGGAGCCCAAAAGGGTATGGCAGGTAATTTTAATTTACCGGTTGTCAATAAGTTGAAGGGCTGGGTTGAGAAAAAAAGAGCTGACTTAAAATTCTCTCCGGTAGTCTGTTCAATCGGGGATAGAATAAGAGAACAATTGAAGGATGCTGGCTTTTCTCCGGAAAGTAGTTTTGATTTCCCGGCTTTTCGTTATCATATTGATAGTACTATTCAGGACCTTTTGTTGGTGATTGAGAGCTGGCGTTTCCAGAAAAATGTTAATACCATACATCTTTTCTACAATAAGCCCATAAGAGGGGTTTCTTTCCAGCCAATAACTCTGCAGCTCTTTCCTCTGGATATAAGTTGGCTGAGGAGTGTGGCAAAAAAAAGTTGGCCTTCACGTTCCATTCCCCTCTATACTCTGACCACAGGAGAACTGTTTAACCATCTTATCAGACAATATTTTTTTATTATACTATTCCGGGCATTTATTGAATCAATGGCTAGCGAGAATGCCAGCCGCCTTATGACTATGCAAAAAGCAGAGCAAAATATTGAAGAGCGTCTGGAAAATTTAAATGCCCAATTCAATCATCAGCGCCAGAAAGCCATCACCGATGAATTACTGGATATTATTGCCGGATTTGAGGCACTTACCAAATGAATCATTTTCATTTTATTCTATAAATAGATTAAAACTATAGAAATTATGTTTTTAAAATGTGGTATAGTATATAAATTGAAGAAGAAAACCTGCACTTTCAAAGATAACAGTATATAGGTTATATTAAATGGAAAAGAATGAAACCAAACCCAAAGATTACCATAAAGATATTCAGATTGGTGGGATGACCTGCATCAATTGTGCCAACAGGGTGGAAAGAGGTCTCAAAAAAATAGAGGGGGTAAAATTTGCCTCTGTCAATTTGGCAACCGAAACCGCCTTTATAGTCAGTGAACGGGAAATTTCAGCCCAGGAAATAAAAGAAGCGGTACAATGGGCTGGTTATAGTGTACTGGAAGGAGACAGAGGAGATCTGAGCCAGGTTCGGTATAAAGAATCAAAAAGAAGATTGATTATGGCCTGGATAGTAACAGCTCCCCTCTCTCTATTGATGATTTTGCACATGCTGGGTTATCATATCTCCGGCTTTGTACTGATTGAAATTATCTCTGTTGCCTTTCTTGCCTTCTATTGCGGTATGGCTACCATAAAGAGTGCCTGGATTGCCTTCCGGCATTTCCATTCCAACATGGATACTCTTATTACTATTGGAACAGTAACCTCCTGGCTGACCGCAGTTTTGAACTATTCAGGATTGCCGATTATATCGTTCGGAACTATTGGTGGAATGATAATCACTATACATCTAACCGGTCGTTTTATAGAATCAAATTTAAGGGATAAAGCGGCCAAAGAAATAAAAGCCCTGATCGCTTTACAGGCCAAAGAAGCTACTGTCATTTTAGAAAATGAAGAAATTAAAGTGCCTATAACTATGCTGAAAAAGGATCAGCTAATCAAGGTTAAGCCCGGCGAACGGGTTCCTGTAGACGGAATCGTCATAGATGGTGCCTCAGCGGTAGATGAATCTTTTATCTCCGGAGAGCCGATCCCCAGGAAAAAGGAGAAAGGTGATGAGGTAGTCGGAGGATCTATTAATCTTTCCGGGCTCTTGATTGTTAAGGCAGTTAAGATAGGGGAAGAATCCTTCTTATCCCAGATGATAACTTTAATAAAAGAAGCCCAGGGTGCCAAGGTGCCCATCCAGGCTCTGGCAGATAATATCACTAATATCTTTGTTCCCGTTATCATTACCCTTGCAACCTTAAGTGCCTTGTTCTGGTTTTTCAATCTGAGCAATTATCAGCCATTCTTATTAAAGGCAAAAGAAATATTTCCCTGGATTTTAATTACCGG
>Ga0116144_10005870_pt1 | contig 10954 bp, 7 predicted proteins | sample AD_UKC035_MetaG_FD_89746 | JGI IMG/M metagenome (GOLD analysis project Ga0116144, IMG submission 89746) | Active sludge microbial communities of municipal wastewater-treating anaerobic digesters from USA - AD_UKC035_MetaG | ecosystem: Engineered > Bioreactor > Anaerobic > Digestate | place: USA... | reverse complement strand
TAAGCGAACGCCATCCGAAGTGGGTCGAGCTTGTAGAAGAGGCACAGTCACTTCTTCACCGCGGAAGCGAGGTCCATCAAATGATGCTTGTTGTTGGGGAGGAGGGTATCAGTATCGATGATCTGGTTGTGTATCTGAAGGCAGAGGCTGTAGATGCTGTATGTCTCCAACAGGATGCTTTTGATAAGGTGGAAAGGGCCACTTCGAAGGAGAGGCAGGTTTCTGATTTCCTTCTTCTTATGGAGATGGTGCACCATCACTTTTCTTTTGAGAGTAAAGAACAGGCGAAAAAAGAGATGACCAACATTCAGAACATCTTTTTTCAGATGAAGTATGCCCCCTTTCAAGAGGAGGCTTATTGGGCTTACAGGAAGGAAATAGAGTCTATTCTCAAGAAAGGGGTGAAGTCTGAATGATTATTGAACACTCTCGGATAACATTAATCCAGGGAGACATCATAGCGGTTCCAGCAACAGGAATTCAGTATGGAGAGCTAGCAGTAGTAAAGAGTAAAAGAAAATCCTCTCTCGCCCAGGTTATACGTTTGAGAGGGGATGAGGTTTTCCTCCAGGTATTTGCCGGATCAAGAGGTGTTGCAACTGGTGATCAGGTTCGTTTTTTAGGACATCCCATGCAGGTTGCCTTTGGAGATGCCATGCTCGGAAGGGTCTTCAACGGTTCAGGAGATCCCATAGATGGCGGTCCGAACCTGGAAACCCTGCCACGCCTGGAAATCGGAGGGCCATCAGTCAATCCGGTTAAGCGCATCATTCCTCGTGGCTTTATTGAAACCCGTGTACCAATGATTGATGTATTTAACCCTCTGGTGGAAAGCCAGAAGCTTCCTATTTTTGCAGCGGCTGGGGAGCCATATAATCAGCTCCTTTCGCGCATTGGAATGCGCGCTGATGCAGATGTTGTTATCCTCGGCGGTATAGGGATGAAGTATGATGAATATCTGAAATTTCGTATTGCTTTTGAACAGGCCGGTGTTCTTCCCAGAACAATAATGTTCATTCATACCGCATCTGACCCTGTTGTGGAGCGTCTCCTTGTTCCAGACATGTCTCTTGCCGTAGCAGAGCAATTTGGTGTCAGAGGAAAGCGAGTCCTGGTTCTCCTTACAGATATGACAGCTTTTGCTGATGCCATGAAAGAGATTGCCATTTCCATGGACCAGGTTCCTTCAAATCTCGGCTATCCCGGTTCTCTTTACAGTGACCTGGCAGCACGCTATGAAAAGGCCGTCGATTTTCAGGATGCGGGGAGTATAACTATTCTTGCTGTGACCACTATGCCGGGCGATGATGTGACCCACCCTGTTCCTGACAATACAGGGTATATTACAGAGGGCCAATTCTACCTGAAAAACGGTGTAATTGAGCCTTTTGGATCATTATCACGGTTGAAACAGTTAGTCATCGGAAAGGTTACCCGAGAGGATCATGGTTATATCATGAACAGCATGATACGGCTATTTGCAAAAAGCCGGGATGTGGAACAAAAACTTTCTATGGGTTTTGAAAAAACAGCCGAAGATGAACGGTATCTCAGGTATGGTCAATTGTTTTATGAACGTTTCATGGATCTCAGGGTAGATATAGGCATTAATGAAGCCCTCGATCTTGGATGGAAGACGCTAAAAGAGTGTTTTTCGGCTGATGAAGTTGGCATTAAACAGGAGCTCATTGATCAATACTGGCCCGGAACTTCTGGTTGAGGTGCAATAATCAATGGCAGAACGGATCAGGCTCAATAAGGTATCACTCAGGGAGCAGAAACAGAAAATGGCCATGTATGAGCGATTTCTTCCTGCCCTTGAGGCGAGGAAGCAGCAACTCATCATGCAGTTAGCGGTAATTCGAACAAACATTCTGGTTCAGCGGGAACTCATGGAGACAATGCTTGCAGATATACGTTCATGGGCTTCTCTCTATTGGGATGTTGGCAAGATATTAAGGTATTATATTGCTATTCGGGAGATTCGGTGTGTTTCAAGGAATGTAGCAGGATTGAAAATCAGAGAATTCAAAGAGGTCATATTTGACGATCCGGGGTACAGTCTTTTCCGAACGCCCTTTAGTTTTGATACTATACTAAAAAAAACAAGAGATGCAATCTCACTCCGTGAAGGTATTAAAATCCTTGAAGAGCAGGAGCAGGTTCTCCTTGAAGGTTTCAGAAAGACAAGCCAACGCATCAACCTGTATGAAAAAAGGCTTATCCCTCAGTGCAGGGAGGCCATTCGGAGGATTTCGGTTTACCTTCAGGATCAGCAGGCAGCAGCGGTGGGTGTTGCCAAAGTAGCGAAAAGGTTGGGCGAAGAGACGTCGTACTATGTTGACTAGGGTGTACTCAGGAAGAAACTTGTTATAGGAAGGTGACTGTTTGGCAATTGCCAAAATGAGAAGAGTCTTTATTGTAGGCCTTAACGATGAAAAAGAAAGAACATTACGTGTTCTCCAGGATATTGGAGTTTTGCATGTAGAACCTTTCACGAGACTGAGCAGCGCAGCAGAGGAACAGAATACTCATATTGCACAGAACGTTAGAAGAATTGGTCAGATTTATGAATCTTTGAAGGATTACCGGAATCCTAAAGAGAAAAGTGAAACTTTTTTCTCAGGCGAGGAAATCCTTCTTCGAGCAGGGAGTATTCTCGAACGACTCCAGGAATTAAAAAACAGAAAGCAGACACTTGAGAAACTCATTACAGAACTGAGCGTATGGGGAGATTTTGATACTGACTATCTAAAAGCCCTGGAAGAACAAAATCTTTTTATTCAGCGGTTCAGAGCTGAGGGGGTATCTCAATCAGAACAGGTTTTTCCCGAAGATGTATTTGTACAGACTGTGTCTCATAAACCGGCCCTGCTGTTCTTCACAATCCGTATGGGCCATCCGGTTGACCTGCCATGGGCTGTTCCTTTGCGTCGCCCGGAAAAAGGTTTAGAAAAAGTAAAAGAGGAGTATACCTCCCTTGTAACAGAAGAATCAAAGGCCCTCAAGGAGCTCTCTTTGTTGGCCTCGCGGATTGATGCGCTTAGGAAGGTATATTTTGCTACACTCAGTGAGATGAAATTTAGAGAATGTCTGGGCAGCCTTTACGCTGACGGGTTACTTTTTGGTGTGCAGGGTTGGTTGCCGGCAGATGGGGAGAAGGATTTTTTTGACAAAGTTACATCAAACGGTCTGGCCATTACCATCAGCACAAGGGATCCCCTTGAAAATGAGACCCCACCAACATTGTTTAAAAATAACCGATTGATCAGACGCATTGAGCCTTTGCTTAAGCTTTATGGCTTCCCTGGCTATCGAGACCTTGATCCTTCCTATTTTTTTGCACCTTTCATGATTCTGTTTTTCGGAATCTGTCTGGGAGATGCTGGTTATGGAATAGTATTCCTGGTTGCATCTATGTGGATTAAGAAAAGATTCGGCCATCTCTCCCCGTCTCTCCCCATGGTTTTGAAGCTGTGTGAAGCCTTCTCGATCTCTGCAATCATCATAGGGCTTCTGACAGGATCGATTTTCGGCCACTGGATATTTCCTCGACAGTGGATTGCAGTGGATCTTGACAAGGATCATGGTAACCCAATGATTCTCTTCTATGCGAGCCTTGGTCTGGGTGTAATTCACCTGTCCCTTTCATATGTTATGGGAATTTTTCAATCTCTTTCAAGGTTCGATCGTTTTCAAAAGGTCGGGTTGCTGTGTGTCTTATGGGGTGGTGCCTGTCTGATAAGTCAACGCATCTGGTTTTCGGATCCTGTTTCTGCGTTGAACCAATGGTTGCATTACAGTGGAGTTGCCCTGGTTGCCCTTGGGGTGGTCCTCACATTTCTTTTTACTTCAGATTCTAAGAAATTGATTGTAAGGCTTGGCCTCGGCCTATGGGGCATTTATGGATTAACGGGTCTTGTGGGTGACCTGCTTTCATACGCACGATTGTTTGGGCTCGGTATAGCAACGACAGCCATAGCTGCTGTGATGAATGATCTCGCGGGGATGGTTCACCGGGCTGCTGGTCCGGTTGCAGGAAGTGCATTCGCTGTTTTTATACTCATCCTGGGACATACCTTCAATCTTCTTCTCTCTATTCTCGGAAGCACAGTCCATTCTGCCCGGCTCCATTTCGTTGAGGCCTTTAAGAGTTTTTTCCAGGGTGGAGGCACTGAATATAAACCATTCAAAGTGGAAAGGGGTTAACGATATGATAAAAAGAAAGACAGCCGTGGTAGCCTTATTCTTATTTGTCAGTGTGACTTGTTTCTGTTCCTATGCCTTTGCACAGGCGCCGGGTGGTGGTAAAGATGTGGGTGTTCTTGTAGCCAAGATTATCATGGGCATCAGCCTGTCACTCGGGTTGGCAGGTTCTGCCATCGGTCTTGCGATTGCTTTCTCTGCTCTTCTTGGCGGAGGGCAGGAGAACTTTTTTAAGAACATAGCTGTTGCGCTTATGCCTTCCACACAGGGTATTTACTCCATAGTTGTACTATTCGCAAACATGGATGGTTTTGAAGCCGATTCCTATGCGACTGCAGGAAAAGCAGCTGCCTTTGGCTTCGCGATGTTTTTCAGCGCCTGGTACCAGGGCGTAGTATGCGCGGCAGGCATCAGAAGTATTCTTGAGGGGAGGAACACACTTGCCAATGCTATGGTTTCTGGGGCTATGCCAGAGACGTATGCTGTTTTTGCTCTGGTCATGACATTTATAATGAAGTAAGAAAGCTGGTCAAGTTACAAACGCGGGTCACTTCAGTCCTGCCCTTATTTGATCTGGACTGAAAAATTCAAGTCTAATTTACACTTTGACGTGCTTTTCCGGAAGTTATGCCTTCTTCCCGATCTTCTCCAGAGCAGCTTTGCGTATATATCTGTCTGTGCTTTTTTGGGCCAACTCATCCAACAACATTTGGTCGCTAACCTTTTTCACAGCAATCTCTCGTACCCACGAGTCTTTATCGTTCATCGCGATATCTGCAAGCAGTTTCTGGTCAGTGACTTTCTCCACTGCAACCCTCCGTACCCAAGAGTTTTTATCGGTCTCCGCTATTTTCCCTAGCAGGGCCCGGTCATTTAACTTCTTTACCGCAGACTCACGCACATGATAATCATCGTCATTCTGCGCGATTTCAGAAAACAGTGCCTGGTCATCAAGCTCCTCCACTGCCGCTCTGCGCACATGGTAATCCTTATCGTTCCGGGCTATTTCAGCCAGTAGAGCCGGGTCATTTAACTTCTTTACCGCAGACTCACGCACATGATAATCATCGTCATGAATTGCTATTTTTGCCAGCAACTCCTGATCATCGAGTTTTTCCACAACAGCTCTGCGTGTGCGGAAGTCGGTTTGTCTCCACTTCAATCGAGAAAAATCGCTCGAAGTCATTTGGGAGCCTCCTTAAGTCTTGTACACAATGGTTCTGACGTGCAATTTTTGGTCTCAAGAATCCTACATGAGTTAACCTGCTGCCAGATGCACCTTTTGTATTTTGCGACTACCTGCCACTGATGTCAACAGAAATGATGCTTTTCTTATTTTTATATGGTTTTAAACGTGTAAAATCAGGAAATCCCTGATTAAAGGCACCCATCGACCATAATATTTACAAAATGTATACATGGTTTTTAATGGAAGCGGATTTAAGGGAAGTCCCCATATGCAGGTTTCCAATAACTGTTCACATGGTGATGGTGGGCAACCAAACAACGTGGAGCATGGATTCTCGCCTTTCCGTTGTTTTTCTCCTGTTAAATGGTAGTTTTTCACAAACCCCTGTATTGTAATAATTATCTCTATGAATAGCGCAATTACCGTGGTATTATTTGATCGATGCGAAAAAACTGCATTATCCGACAAAAAGCACAAACATTCTTTGAATGAATCCCTGTAGCAAAAGATGGAGGGGTTAATGGATACTCGTGCATGCCATTTTATACCGATCGAGCATGTATCCAGCCAGCTTGAGACGCGTATTGAAAAAGGTCTAACGCAGGTGGAGGCTGAAAAACGGCTGAGAAATTATGGACCAAATGAGCTGGGCGAAAAAGCCCGTCCCGGGTTCTTCAAAATGCTCCTCGATCAGTTTAATAATTTTCTTGTCATAATCCTGATCATAGCCGCAACCGTGTCCTTACTCCTTGGGGAGGTTATCGATGCGGTAGCAATCATAGTAATTGTTGTGCTCAATGCAGTGGTTGGGGTTGTCCAGGAATCCAAGGCTGAAGCCGCTCTTGCAGCTCTCAAGAAGATGGCTGCCCCCAATGCCCAGGTGTTGCGGGATGGGCACCTGATTTCGATCCCTTCAAGAGAACTGGTTCCAGGCGATATTGTGCTCCTTGAGGCCGGCAATTATGTGCCTGCGGACATGCGCCTTGTGGAAAGCGTAAATCTCAAAATAGAAGAGGCATCTCTAACAGGAGAATCAGTGCCTGTAGATAAGGATGCCACCGTGGTTCTTGATAAAGAAATCCCTCTCGGTGATCGTCACAATACTGCTTTCATGAGTACTGTGGTAACGTACGGAAGGGGAAAAGGCCTCGTTACTGGAACTGGGATGAACACACAGATAGGTGTTATTGCTGAGATGCTGCAGTCCTATGAGGAAGAAGCCACACCTTTACAGGAGAAACTTGACCATCTTGGAAAACTCCTTGGTTTCGCCTGTCTTTCCATTTGCGGAATAATTTTTATATATGGGCTTCTTCGTGATACCCACATGGGAACAATCTTCAAAGATGGTCTCCTTGCCTATCTGAGCCATGAAAAAGGTGATATTATCAAGCTCTTTATGATTGCGGTGAGCCTTGCCATTGCTGCTGTTCCTGAGGGCTTGCCTGCAGTTGTTACCATCTGTCTTGCCCTTGGAATGCAGAAGATGATACGGCGAAATGCCTTGATCCGAAAACTGCCTGCAGTGGAAACCCTCGGGTGTGCCACTGTGATTTGCTCGGATAAAACAGGAACCCTTACCCAGAACGAAATGACAGTAACAGATGGCTGGATAAAGGGGAAACATTTCAAAGTGTCTGGTGAGGGATATACCCCGGCAGGCAGGTTTTCATTGAACGGCCAGGTTGTAAACCCCCTTGATGACCCTGGTTTATCACTTCTTTTGCATGGGGGTGTTCTCTGTAATGATGCAATGCTTGAGGAAACGAAAGAGGAAAGTAGTGGCCAGTCATGGCGTATGGTAGGTGATCCCACAGAGGGAGCGATGGTTGTTGCAGGTGCCAAAGCGGGTTTATGGCGTAAAGATTTGGAAGAAATGTTTCCGAGAGTCATGGAAATACCTTTCGATTCTGATCGGAAGAGAATGACTACAATCCATGAGATTAAGAAGAGCAGCGTTCAGGGAAGGAAGCTGTCATTCGACGTCCCTCCTGTCATGGTTTTTGTCAAAGGGGCTCCTGACGTGGTGCTGAAAATCAGTGATTCGATTATTGAGAATGGCAAGACGGTGAGCCTTACCGATGAAATACTCAAAGAGGTTTTAGCAGAGAATCAAGATCTCGGCCAACAGGCGCTCAGGGTTCTCGGTGTTGCATACAAACCCATGGATGATCTCCCCGATAGGTGTGATTCAGAAAGTGTAGAGAAGGGACTAACCTTTGTCGGGCTTATGGGGATGATCGATCCTGCTCGTCCAGAGGTAAAAGCTGCGGTCAAGATTGCCCAGGGCGCAGGCCTCAAGAGTGTTATGGTTACCGGCGACTATAAAGACACTGCTGAAGCTATTGCCAGAGAGATTGGCCTGCGTACTCCTGATGGACTTGTTCTCTCAGGTAGTGAACTTGATAAAATGAGCGAAGGAGAACTTGTCAGGGTGATCGAAAGGGTTGATGTATGCTGCCGAGTCTCACCACAACACAAGACAAAAATTGTCAGTGCATTTAAGGCAAAAGATCATGTAGTTGCCATGACAGGTGATGGTGTAAATGATGCTCCTGCATTGAAACTGGCCAATATCGGTATTGCCATGGGTATTACCGGGACGGATGTAACAAAAGAAACGGCTGATATGGTCCTTACCGATGACAACTATGCAAGTATCGTTTCTGCCATAGAAGAGGGAAGGATCATTTACTCAAATATCCGGAAATTTGTTTATTTTCTCCTTGTCTGCAACATAGGTGAGATCCTGATAATCTTCTTTTCCATGCTGCTTGGCATGCCGATCCCCTTGCTGCCCATCCAGCTCTTGTGGCTGAACCTTGTCACTGACGGAGCGCCTGCTCTTGCCCTCGGTCTTGAAAAAGGCGAGCCTGATATCATGGAGCGGCCACCACGGCCAACAAAAGAACCGGTTATCAACAAGGAGATGCTAACAGGACTCATTGTAGTGCCTATCGTAGATACCATTGCTGTATTAAGCGTTTTTGCCATTGGCCTTGCCCAATACCCCAATCACGTTGAGAATGCCCAGACTATGGCCTTTATGACTCTCTGTGTATCAGAATTGTTCAGAGCGTATACTGCCCGGTCCGAGCATTACAGCGTATTCAAGATTGGAATTTTCTCTAACCGGTCAATGCAATGGGCTGTTGCCAGCTCACTCTTCCTTGTCCTCATAACGGTTTATGTGCCCTTTCTCAGACCTTTTTTTGATACAGCCCCATTGAGCCTTGATGATTGGTTAACAATGATCCCATTTACCCTTGCAGCTCCAGTGGCTGCTGAAATTGTGAAGATCTTTTTGAGAAGAGGCAAGGCAGCACACAGGTGAAGGCGAGAGCTTAAAGCAACTCTGCCATATATAAGATTTTATACATCTACCCTGATGGGGAGAATGACTGTAGGGATGCCGTCCCACTGAAGGCGCCTCTGTATCGAATAGGCTGTTTCGTTGTGGAGAATTTTTTGAAAAGGGTTTTCATGTTTGAAGACAAGTCTTCCTGTGAAGACTGTTGAACGGGGGAATTCTTTTACAGTTTTTTCAACAAGTTCAGTTACATGATCAACGACATCTGTGGCTACATCAGTGCGGTAATCGGCAGGAAACCCATGGGCCCTGGTGATCTTCACGTATCTTTCAAGATCATTTTTTACTGACGCCTGTAATGCGTCTAGTTCTGCAATGCCCTTGAATGTCCCTGAATCGACTTCTGCAACAGAAACAAAAACAAAATTTTTATAGACACCAGGAAAATTTTTCACGATAGAAAGCAGTGTATGAAGCCCGAAACCATTATAACGGCTCACAAGGAGTATTGCTGTCATCTCATTTGGATCGACAGGGTTGGTATTGAACGGATTGACAGCTGGAATATCCGAAAGGGTCTCCTCCAGGTGCTTCACGCTGTTTCTGACCTTTGTGTAATGTCCGCGGATGAGGTAGCACAAACCTATGACAGCAGAGGTAATGACCAAAGTTACCCATCCTCCTTCGCCGAATTTTTCATAGATAGTCACACAGAGGATTGTGAGGCAAAGGCTAAGGCCGATAATGTGGATGATAATATGCTGTTTCCATTTTGTATCTCTTTCCCTGTTTTTCTGAAAGAAACGAATCATGCCATATTGTGAAAGGGAGAATGTCACAAAAACATTGATGGAATACATTATCACCAGGGCTGTAATGGATCCTCCAGTATAGAGGAGAAGGATAATGGCAGCAACTCCCATGAGAATGACGCCGTTTTGCATGGTAAGGCGCTCAGAAAGTGAAGCGAATCGACGGGGGAGCCATGAGTCTATGGCCATGTTAGACATCACCCTTGGTCCGTCGATGAAGCCTGTCTGCGCACCGACAACAAGAAGCGCTCCCTCTGAGAGAATGGTAATAAGGGCTATTGTCCCACCCATAGGCCAATTAGAGAAGACCTCTCCAGCCAGTATGGCATTGAGTGTTTTCCCATCGGCAGGACTGATTCTAAAAAGAAGATAGCATACAAGAAGCCCGCCTGCAGTTATAGCCAAGGAAGACGCAAGGTAGACCATGGTTCGTTTTCCTGTGTGTACTCTTGGTTCACGCATGATTTGCATTCCGTTCGATACAGCTTCAATACCAGTATATGTACCGGCACCCATTGAGAAGGCACGAAGAAAGATACCAAGAACCCCGAGGAAACCAAGGGTTGCTACACCATTCTTGAGATTCGAAGAGACCTCATGAACAAGGGGTTTGATCTGACCAGTATGGGTGAGTATGCCATAGCCAATCAAAAGGGCATGGGTGACAACAAAAATAATAAAGATTGGTGCCAGCATACTGACTGATTCCTTAACACCCCTGAGATTAAAGATGACGAGAAGGATAATTAAAAACGCAACAAACATGAGTTTGTATTTTTGTAAATAGAGGGGAAGGAAACTAAATATGGCGTCCCCACACGAAACAAGAGAGACGGCAATGGTTAACATGTAGTCAACAAGAAGGGCAGAACCTGAGATTACACCAGCTGTTTTGCTGATAGTATGCGTTGAAACAATATATCCGCCACCTCCGTGGGGGAAGTGTTCAATAATCCGGGAGTAGGCATATGAAATAATAAGGACCGTTAGAGCTGTTCCTATTGCTAAAAAGATGGCAAGGTAGGTATGTTCCCCCAGCGTGCGGAAAGCTTCGTCTGGGCCGTAGGATGAGGAAGAGAGACCGTCAGCCCCGAGACCGATCCATGCAAGGATAGGTATAAGCGATAATTTATGAAAGATTGATGGCTGTCTAACGTCTTTGGGAGCACCAATGAGGCTTCTTCGAATCTTATGGAAGATGTTTGGCTTTTGCTCGTTTATGTGGTGGTTCATATTGTTTCCCGAGGATTCGGTTTTTCGAAGGCGGTTTTTTTGAAGTTACTTAGTCGGGTGTGCAGTCTGAGGCGCTCTGACATTGAGGTTATATTAACTCCATGACTGGTGAAATGCAACACTGCGTGTAGAATCAGCGCGACACAACAATTTTGAAACAGGGAAAAGTTACTTCAGCTGATAGCCTGCATGATCGTTGCAAAT
>Ga0116144_10005863_pt1 | contig 10965 bp, 11 predicted proteins | sample AD_UKC035_MetaG_FD_89746 | JGI IMG/M metagenome (GOLD analysis project Ga0116144, IMG submission 89746) | Active sludge microbial communities of municipal wastewater-treating anaerobic digesters from USA - AD_UKC035_MetaG | ecosystem: Engineered > Bioreactor > Anaerobic > Digestate | place: USA... | reverse complement strand
CGGATATCGCCGCCCTGGCCGCTTTGAAACTGCCCAACCTGGGCGGGGTAATCGTCGGCAAGGCCCTTTACGAGGGGCGGGTCGACCTGGGCCGGCTGATCAGGACATACCAGTCCGGGAGCTGAACCGCGCCCGGGTTCGATCGTTTCAGGGAGGGAGAAAAATGGTACGAGTCGGCCTCGGTTTTGATATTCACCCGCTGGTGCCGGGGCGACCCTTCCGGCTGGCCGGCATCCGGATCGAGTACGAGCGGGGTCCGCTCGGACACAGCGACGGCGATGCCCTTTCCCATGCCGTCGGCGACGCCATCCTGGGGGCCGGCGGCTGCGGGGACCTCGGGGACTGGTTTCCCGATAACGACCCGCGCTGGCGCGGCCTGCCCGGCCCGGACCTGCTCGGCCTGATCCGGGACCTGGTCGCCGAAAAGGGATTCCGGCCGATCCAGGTGGATTCCATCCTGGTCATGGAGAAGCCCCGCCTGGCCCCCTTCCGGGAAGCGGTCCGCGGCGGCCTGGCTGGAGCGCTCGGCCTGGAGACGGCGGCGGTAAACGTCAAGTTCCGGACGGCCGAGGGCTTTGGCCCGGTCGGCCAGGGGGAGGCCCTGGCCGCTTACGCGGTCGTGCTGGTGACCGACAACGACAAGGAGAAAACAGGATGAGAGTGAGATTCGCACCCAGTCCCACCGGTTACCTGCACCTGGGTAATGCCCGGACCGCCCTTTTCAACTACCTGCTGGCGCGCCAGCAGAAGGGGGCGTTTGTCCTGCGGATCGAAGATACCGACCGGGAGCGGAGCCGTCCCGAGTTTGAACGAATGATCCTGGAAGACCTCCAGTGGCTTGGCCTGGACTGGGACGAGGGTCCCGACCGGGGCGGCCCCCACGCTCCCTACCGCCAGTCGGAAAGGATCCAGGCCTACCGGGAACGGGTGGACTGGCTGATCAGCGAGGGGAAGGCTTACCACTGCTACTGCAGCTTCGAGGAGCTGGAGGGGATGCGCCGGGAGCAGACCAGCCGGAAGGAGAGTCCCCGTTATGACAACCGCTGCCGGGAGTTGACGGCCGCCCAGAAGGCCGCCTACCAGCGGGAGGGAAGGCGTCCCACGGTCCGTTTCCGGATACCGGACCGGAGCCTGACTTTTTTTGACCTGATCAGGGGCGATATCACCTTCGACACCAGCCTGATGGGTGACCTGATCATCATGAAATCGGACGGGCTCCCTTCTTTTCACCTGGCGGTGGTCCTCGACGACATCGACATGGAAATCAGCCACGTGGTCCGGGGCGAGGACCACATTTCCAACACGCCGCGCCACATCCTGCTCTTCGAGGCCTTCAACCGGAAACCGCCCAGTTTCGCCCACATGGCCATGACGCTCGGCCCGGACGGGAAGCGCCTCTCCAAGCGTCACGGGGCCACCTCGGTGCGGGAATTGAGGAACCAGGGCTACCTGCCCGAGGCGGTCTTCAATTACCTGGCCCTGCTGGGCTGGGGGATCAACGACGACCAGGAGGTCTTCAGCCGCCAGGAACTGATCGATCGGTTCAGCCTGGATCGGTGCAAGGAGGGGGCGGCCATCTTCGATCAGGCCAAGCTCACCTGGCTGAATGGTTTATACATGCAGAAGAAGGGACCGGATCGAATCACGGAACTGGCCCTGCCCTACCTGCAGGAGGCCGGCCTGGCCGCTTCCGGGGCCGGCCCGGAGGAGCGGACCCGGCTCGCCCGGATCGTCGGCCTGATCGGCGACCGGGTGAAGAAGCTGAACGAGATCCCGGAAGCGGTCGCGATCTTTGTCAGGGAGACGGTCGATTACGATCCGGCCGCCGTTGAAAAGGTGCTCCGGAAACCGGGCGTCGCGGAAATACTGGCGGGGATGCTGCCGCTCTTCGAGGCGGCCGATGATTTTTCGGCGGGACGGCTGGAGGCGCTGGTGCGTGAATTCTGCCAGGCGCGCGCCCTGAAGACCGGCCAGGTTTTTCATCCGGTCCGGGTGGCCGCCACCGGGCGGACGGTGGGGCCGGGCTTATTTGAACTGCTGGAAGTCCTGGGTCGGGAGAAGGTCCTGCGGCGGCTCCGGCGGGCAGTCGAGTTTCTTGCCTCGGGGGAGCCGCCGGCGGCGGGGACCGGGGTCAGTTGAGCAGGAAAAGCGCGTAGTCGGCCAGCAGGTTGGGGGCGAAGCGGACGCGCCGGCGGCCGCAGAGGTGGATGCTGGAGTTCACCCGGATCCTCTCGCTGCGGCAAAAAGCCACGAAATCGTTGATGCTCAGAAAGTGGCGGTTCGGGGTGTCAAACCACTGGTGCGGGAGCGAATCGGTAACCGGCACCCGGCCGAACAGCCCGAGCTGGCAGCGCGCCCTCCAGTGGGCGAAGTTGGGAAAACCGACAATCAGTTCCCGTCCCACCCTCAGGCCCTCCTTGATGGCGATCCGCGGACTGCGCAGTTCGGGAATGCTGTTGTTGAGAATCACGTAATCGAAACTCTTGTCCGGGTATTCGGCCAGCCCGTTGTCCAGGTCGCCGTGGAGCACGTTGACCCCCTGGTGGACGCACTCGGAGATCTTCTCCAGGCTGATTTCGATCCCCTGTCCCTTCACCTCTTTTTCCTGCTTGAGCAGGCAGAGCAGCCGTCCGTTTCCGCAGCCCAGGTCCAGGACGGTGCTGTTCGGCCGGACCAGGTCCACGATCACCCGGTATTCAGGGCTCAAGTTTTCCATGGTTGATTAAAAACCGCTCCTTTTCCGCGGCGGATCCGGTCAGAGCAATTTCGAGCCGGCGGCCAGGAAGTCCGAAATCAATCGGGTTTCCTCGGCGATCTCGACCAGGAAGGAGTCATGTCCGTAGCTGGACGGGATTTCGCAATAGGTCACCTCGCCTCCCTGCCGCTTCATAACCCGGACGATCTCCTTCGATTGGCCGGGCGGGTAAAGCCAGTCGGAACTGAAACTCAGGACCAGGATCCGGGCCGCCAGTCCCCGGAAGAGGTTGCGGCCGAAATCGGCCTCGAGATCGAAATAATCCATGGCCTTGGTCAGGTAAAGATAGGAATTGGCGTCGAAACGCTTGACGAAGGAATCACCCCGGTAATCCAGGTATCCCTCCACTTCGAATTCGGTGGAGAAGGAGAAGGCGTACTTCTTGTCCTTCAGCTGGCGGCCGAACTTCTCCTCCATCGACTTTTCGCTCATGTAGGTGATATGCCCCACCATTCGGGCGATGGCCAGTCCCCGGGCCGGGACTTCCCGTCCATAATAATCGCCCCCGTTCCAGGCCGGGTCGGCCATGATCGATTGACGGCCTACCGCGTCAAAGGCGATCTGCTGGGGCGAATGGCGCAGGGTGGTGGCGATCGGGATGGCCATCGCGATCCGTTCGGGATAGGCGGCCAGCCACTGGAGAACCTGCATGCCTCCCATGGAACCGCCGGCCAGGCAATAAAGCTTTTCGATGCCCAGGTGGTCAACCAGGCGCCGCTGGCAGTTCACGATATCCCCGATGGTGATGACCGGGAACTGGAGTCCGTAAGGCCGGCCGGTTTCCGGGTTGAGGCTGGCCGGCCCGGTGCTGCCGCGGCAGCCGCCCAGGACGTTGGAGCAGATCACGAAATAGCGGTTGGTGTCGAAAGCCCGCCCGGGACCGACCATCTCGTCCCACCAGCCGGGCTTCCGGTCATCTGCGCGGTAGCGTCCGGCCACGTGGCTGTCACCGGAGAGCGCGTGCAGGAGGAGGATCGCGTTGCTCCGGTCCGGGTTCAACTTCCCGTAGGTCTCGTACTGGATGTCGATCGGGCCCAGGTATTGGCCGCTTTCCAGCTTCAGCCGGTCCGGCGGGACGGCGAAGGTGAATTTTTTAGGGCTGATCAGGTCGGGGACGGCGGCGGTTTTCATTGTTTCATGTAATCGGCGAAGAGCCAGGTGGACAGGTAGCGTTCGCCGCAGCTGGGGATGATGACCAGGATCAGTTTGCCCCGGTTTTCCGGGCGGCCGGCCACCTTGAGGGCGGCCGCGGTGGCCGCGCCGCTCGAGATCCCGGCCAGGATGCCCTCCTCGCGGGCGAGACGCCGGGCATATTCGCCGGCCTCGTCGCTGCCGATCTGGATTACCTCGTCGATCAGGTCGGGCCGGTAGACGGCCGGCACGAAGCCGGCCCCGATGCCCTGGATGCGGTGGGCGCCCGGTTTACCGCCCGACAGCACCGGTGATTCGGCCGGTTCCACCGCCACCGCCCGGAAGCCCGGCCGCCGCGCCTTGATCACCTCGGTCACCCCGGTGATCGTCCCCCCGGTTCCCACGCCCGCCACCAGCAGGTCGACCTGGCCGCCGGTGTCACGCCAGATCTCCTCGGCGGTCGTCCGGCGGTGCGCCTCGGGGTTGGCCGGGTTTTCAAACTGCTGCGGCATGAAAGCGCCCGGTCTTTCCAGGAGGAGTTCCCCGGCTTTCCTGATGGCCCCGGACATCCCTTCCGGACCCGGGGTGAGCACCACTTCCGCGCCCAGTATCTTCAGCAGGGCCCGGCGTTCCAGGCTCATCGTTTCAGGCATGGTCAGGATGAGGCGGTAACCCCGGGCCGCCGAGACGAAAGCCAGGGCGATGCCGGTATTGCCGCTGGTCGGCTCGATGATGGTGCCGCCGGGGCGGAGCCGGCCGTCCCTCTCCGCGGCGTCGATCATGGCCGCCCCGATCCGGTCCTTGACGCTGGAGAGCGGGTTGAAGAACTCCAGCTTCAGGACCAGGCGGGCGCCGGTTTCACGCCCGATGCGATTGAGCTGGACCAGCGGGGTATTTCCCACCGCCCGGCTGATGTCCGGATAAATATTCATGACGGCTCCCGCGATTGTGATTGGAAACTTCGGATATTATAGCACGGCCGCCGGTCCGTCAGGACTGGCTGGCGCGCAGCGCCTGGTCGAGGTCGGCCTTGATGTCGGCGCAGTTTTCCAGGCCGACCGAAAGCCGGATATAGTCGTCGGTCACCCCGGCCCGGGCCCGCTCGGCGCCGGTCAGCTGCTGGTGCGTGGTGGAGGCTGGGTGGATGACCAGCGTCTTGGCGTCGCCGATGTTGGCCAGGTGTGATACCAGGCGCACCGAGTCGATCAGCTTCTGACCGGCCTTCAAGCCGCCCTTGATGCCGAAACCGATGATCGCCCCGAAGCCTTCCCTGAAGTAGCGGACCGCCCGTTGATGATCCGGATGGCTCTCAAGTCCGGGATAGTTGACCCAGGCCACGGCCGGGTGCTTTTCCAGCCAGCGGGCGATTTCAAGGGCGTTGGTCGAATGCTGGCGAACCCTGAGCGGGAGCGTCTCGACGCCCTGCAGGATCAGGAAGGAATTGAAGGGAGAGAGGCAGCAGCCGAGGTCACGCAGGAGCTGCACCCGGGCCTTGACCGTGTAGGCGATGGAACGGTTCCCGGCCGCCGGGAAACGGCCGAATGACTTCCAGTAGGAGAGGCCGTGGTAGGAGGCGTCCGGTCCGGAAATTTCGGGATAACGTCCGTTGTTCCATGGAAAATCGCCCTTCTCCACGATGGCGCCTCCCAGCGAAGTGCCGTGGCCGCCAAGAAATTTGGTCAGGGAATAGATTACGATATCGGCCCCGAGCTCGAAGGGACGAAGGATCGGCGGCGGCGCCACCGTATTGTCGACGACCAGGGGCAGCCCGTTTTCATGGGCGATCCGGGCGATGGCCCCGTAATCATCGACATTGTTCTTGGGGTTCCCGATCGATTCCAGGTAGAAGAGGCGGGTCTGATCGTCCACGGCCCGGGAGAAGGCGCCGGGATCGGAAGAGTCGACGAAGCGGACCTCGATCCCCAGCCGGGCCAGCGTGTAATGAAAGAGGTTGAAGGTGCCGCCGTAAAGGGCGTTGGTGGAAACGATGTTCTGGCCGGCGCCGGTTATGTTCAAGACCGCCAGGGTGATGGCCGCCTGTCCCGAGGCAACGGCCAGGGCGCTACTGCCTCCCTCCAGTTCGGCCAGCCTTTTTTCGAGTACCTCCGTGGTCGGATTGGTCAGCCGGGAATAGATGTTCCCGAATTCCTTGAGCGCGAAACGATCGGCCGCTTTCCGGGAGCTGGGGAAGACATAACTGGTGGTCTGGTAGATCGGAACCGCCCGGGCCCCGGTGGCCGGATCGGGCGATTGACCGGCGTGCAGGGCTTGCGTTTCCACCTCCGGCTGCTTTCCTTTTTTCATTTTGCCCCTCCCCTGATTGACAGGCCTCTTCTTAAAAACCGGCCGAGAGATAAATATCAGTAAAATGATAGTTGAAATTTAATTATACGCCACTCAATACCGGTTGTCAATCACTGGATTTCAGCGCTATTAAAAAAAAGTTGACAAAAGTTTAGCGGGTTGATAATATATTTCCATGAAACTTTCGACCAAGGGGCGTTATGCCCTGCGATTGATGCTGGAACTGGCCCAGGGGCAGTCGCGCCAGCCGATGCTGCTACGGGATATTGCCAGCCGCCAGCAGATTTCGCCCCGTTACCTGGAACAGCTGGTTCTCAACCTCAAGGCCGCCGGGCTGGTAAAAAGCGTGCGCGGCGCCCGCGGGGGGTTTCTGCTGGCCCGGCCGGCCGAAAAAATCAGCCTGCTCGACATCTACCAGGCCAGCGAAGGTTCCTCGGCCCTGGTGGAGTGCCTCGAGGATGCCGGCCTCTGCTCCCGCAGCCGGGAGTGCGCGAGCCGGGAAGTCTGGCTGGCCGTCAGGAATGCCATGGCCTCGACCCTGCAGAACTGGACGCTCAGCCAACTGCTTGATCAGCAGCGCGAAAAGAACCGGCCGGCGGAAGTAATGTATTACATCTGAACCGTAGTGCAGATATCTGAAGGAGCCACCCGGCCCTTTTGAAAAAGAGGATCCAACCATGGAAAGAGTCTATCTCGACTACGCGGCCACCACCCCGGTCCACCCGGAGGTGATCGAGGCCATGATCCCGTTCTTCCGGGAGAAGTTCGGCAACGCCTCCTCCCTTTATTCCTTCGGACAGGAGACGCGGGGCGCCCTGGAAGAGGTCCGGCAGCGCACGGCCGATTTCATCGGCGCCGCCCCCGAGGAGATCATCTTCACCTCGGGCGGCAGCGAGAGCAACAACATGGCGCTCAAGGGCATTGCCTGGACGGCCCGGGAACGGGGCGGCCGGATACTGGTGAGTGCCGTCGAACACCACGCGGTCAGCGAACCGGCCGCCTTTCTGAAGAAGCAGGGATTCGAGATGGTCCGGATCCCGGTGGATGGCCAGGGTGTCGTCGACCTGGATTTCATCCGGCGGGAGATTGACAAGAAACCGCTGCTGGTTTCGGTGATGCATGCCAACAATGAAATCGGAGTCGTCCAGCCGGTGGCCGAGATCGGACGCCTCTGCCGGGAACGGGAGGTTGTTTTTCATACCGACGCGGTCCAGACCGTCGGCCATCTCCCGGTTTCGGTGCGCGAGCTGAATGCCGACCTGCTCTCCTGTTCGGCCCACAAGCTTTACGGTCCGAAGGGCATCGGTTTTCTCTATGTCCGGCGCGGGATAAGACTCTCACCCCTGATTCACGGGGGTGACCAGGAACGGCGGCGCCGGGCCGGTACCGAGAACCTGCCGGCCATCGTCGGTTTGGGCAAGGCCCTCGAGATCGCCGGCCGGGAAATGGAAGCCGAGGGTGTGCGGCTGACCGGTTACCGGGACCGCCTGATCGACGGGCTCCTCAAAAAAGTTCCGGATTGCCGCCTCAACGGGGACCGGGATCGGCGCCTTCCGAACAATGTCAACATTTCTTTCGCCTACGTCGAAGGCGAATCGGTTCTCCTGAATCTCGATTTTGAAGGTATCGCGGTCTCCACCGGTTCGGCCTGCACCAGCAGCAGCCTGGAGGCTTCGGCGGTCCTGCTGGCCATCGGGGTCCCGGCCGAACTGGCGCACGGTTCCATCCGGATTACCATGGGCAAATGGACCACCGAAGCCGAGCTTGACCGGATCCTGGAAGCCCTGCCGCGGGTGGTGGCCAAGCTGCGGGCGATGTCCCCACTCTACCCGGGAGGCAAGAATGGCTGAAACGAAGACGCCCTATTCGGAAAAGGTGATGGACCATTTCCGCAATCCGCGCAATGTCGGCGTCATTGAAAATCCGTCGGGGGTCGGCAAGGTGGGCAATCCCGTCTGCGGGGATGTCATGGAGCTCTTCATCAAGGTGGAAGCGGGGATCATCACGGAGGCCCGTTTCCGCACCTTCGGCTGCGGCGCGGCCATTGCCACCAGCTCCATGATGACTGAAATGGTCAAGGGCAAGACCCTGGAAGAGGCCCTGGAGATATCCAACAAGGCGGTGGCCGAAGCCCTGGGCGGACTGCCGCCAGTCAAGATGCACTGCTCGGTGCTGGCCGAGGAGGCCCTGCAGGCGGCCATCGAGGATTACCGGAAACGCTCCGGAACCGTCTGATAACAAGGCCGCGCCCCCTGCCCTGCCAGGTTTCCATTACTTCGAAAACGGGGTTTCCATGTCATCACCGGCAAAAAAGATGGAACAGCTGTGCCGCCGGCTCAAGGAGACGGGCGGAGTCCTGGTCGCCTTTTCCGGCGGCGTTGACAGCACCTTTCTTTTAAAGGCGGCCCGGGAGGTGCTCGGGGAAAAGGTGCTCGCGGTCACCGCGGTTAGCGAAACCTACCCGGAGACGGAAAGGCGGGCCGCCCGCCGGCTGGCCCGAAGTTTCGGGGTTGAACACCTGGAAATCGGGACGGACGAATGGCGGGACCCGCATTTCCGGGCCAATCCGCCCAGCCGGTGCTACCACTGCAAGAAACATCTTTTCCGGGCCCTCGCCGGCCTGGCGTCCGAACGCGGGCTGGTGCTGGTTGACGCCACCAATTACAGCGACCGCCTTGATTACCGGCCCGGGGACCGGGCGGCCCGCCTTTACCGGGTGCGGCGGCCGCTCCTGGAGGCCGGGCTGACCAAGGATGACATCCGTCTGCTTTCAAGGCGGTTGAAACTTCCGACGGCCGACAAGCCGGCGGCCGCCTGCCTGGCCAGCCGGATACCTTATGGAACCGGTCTCACCCGGCCCAGGCTTCGGGCGGTGGCCGAGGGCGAGGCCTGCCTGCGCCGACTGGGCCTCGGGGAAACCTCCGCCTGCGCCATCACGGTTCGGTGGCCCGCCTCGAGATCGACCCGGCCTCTTTTGAACGCGCCCTGCGTCACCGCCGGGCCATCTGCCGTTCGCTCGCCCGGCTCGGATTCCGGCACGTCGCCCTGGACCTGGAGGGTTACCAGACCGGCAGTCTTAACCGCGGCCTGAAACGCGCGGAAAGATGAAAAAAACGGTGGCGGTCCTGATGAGCGGCGGGGTTGACTCCTCGGTGGCCGCAGCCATTCTGAAGGAAGCCGGCTGGCGGGTGGCCGGATTCACCCTCCGCCTCCAGGACACCCCGGCCGCCGCCGAAGCGGTTGCCGATGCCGTCGCCGTCGCCGACCGCCTGGGGATTTCACACCGGGTGCTTGATCTCAGGCCGGCCTTCCAGGCCCGGGTGCTCGATCCTTTCTTTGCCGCCTATCTTGGCGGGGCGACTCCCAATCCCTGCACGGTCTGCAATCCTGAAATAAAGTTCGGGATTTTCCTGGAAAAGGCGCTCCGGCTGGATTTTGAAAAGGTGGCCAGCGGCCATTATGCCCGGATCGAATCACGCCGGGGATCTTTCTTTTTAAGGAAAGGGATCGATCCCGAACGGGACCAGTCGTATTTTCTCTACCGGTTGAGGCCGGAATCCCTGGGCCGCCTGCTTTTTCCCCTGGGCCGGCTTACCAAGGACGAGGTGCGCCGCCGGGCCGCCGCTCTCGGCCTTCCCAATTCCGGGAAGGCCGACAGCCAGGAACTCTGCTTCACGGCCGGAAGCGGTTACGCCGATCTCATCGCCCGCCGCTTTCCGGGCGCGGCCCGGCCCGGTCCCATCTACGAGCTGGACGGCCGCCGTCTCGGGGAACACCGGGGCATAATCAATTACACGGTCGGGCAGCGTTCCGGGCTGGGTATTTCGGCTTCCCGGCCATGGTACGTGGTCCGGATCGACCCGGTGAAAAACGCCCTTTTCCTTGGGCCGCGTCCGGCGGCCTACCGGACCAGGGTAAGCGTTTCCGGGGTCAACTGGATCCAGCCGCCGCGGCAGCCGGTCTTCCGGGCCCGGGCCCGCATCCGCTACCGGAGTCCGGAGGCCGGGGTCCGGGTTGAATGCGAAGGAGATCGGTTCCAGGTCGTTTTCGACCGGCCGCAGTTCGCCCCGGCGCCGGGACAGTCGCTGGTCCTTTTCCGGGGGCAGCGGGTTCTGGGCGGCGGGGTGATTGAATTCGAAGCTTCCGGGGAAATGTGTTAGAATCTCAAGGGGGGCCGGGAGCGGGTCCCGGCGATTTTTCAGGTAAAAAGCCATGGAGAGAGGGATGCGGATTGAATTTGTAAAAGCGGTCGGTTCCGGTAACGATTTCGTTATCATCGACAACCTTTCCGGGTCCCTGGAAAGGCCGTCCGAGCTGGCCCGGAAAGTATGTCCCCGACGCCTGGCCGTGGGCGCCGACGGCCTGCTGCTGCTGGAAAAGAGCGGCCGGGTCCCCTTCCGGATGCGCATCTTCAATCCGGACGGCTCGGAGGCGGAGATGTGCGGCAACGGGCTGCGCTGTTTCCTGCGTTACCTGGTTTACCGCGGCCTGCTGGCGGAAAACACGTTTGTTGAAATCGAGACCGGGGCCGGTCTCCGGCGCGGCCGGACCTCCGGGAACCTGGTTACCGCCAGCCTCGGCGCTCCGACGGAGGCCCGGTTCTCCTTCCCGGTGGAGATTGAAAACCGTTCCTTCAACGCCAGTTTCGTGAATACCGGGGTGCCCCACCTGGTGGTGGAAGTCAACCAGGTCGAGGCGGTTCCGATCCAGGAATGGGGAAGCCGGCTGCGCTTCCACCCGCTTTTCGCCCCGCGCGGCACCAACGTCGATTTCGT
>Ga0116144_10005860_pt1 | contig 10970 bp, 5 predicted proteins | sample AD_UKC035_MetaG_FD_89746 | JGI IMG/M metagenome (GOLD analysis project Ga0116144, IMG submission 89746) | Active sludge microbial communities of municipal wastewater-treating anaerobic digesters from USA - AD_UKC035_MetaG | ecosystem: Engineered > Bioreactor > Anaerobic > Digestate | place: USA... | reverse complement strand
GTTCGCTCGCGGCGTCCGGCGGCGTGCAGACCGTTCAGGCAACCTTCGACGCGACCGGGTTGACGGCCGGGACGTACACCGGCACGCTTAACGTGGAAAGTGATACGCCGTACTCCCCGCAGGAGATGCCCGTGCGCCTCACCGTCGGCGCGGAGTTCATCTCACAGCAGACCGGCAATTGGAGCGGCGGCGCGTGGGCCGGCGGGACGCCCTCGGCCAACGACTGGGTCACGGTGACAACCGGGCACACCGTCACGGTAGACAGCGCGACGGCGGCCTGCTACGGGTTGACGGTCATGCCCGGCGGCGCGCTGGTCATCCCGGCGGGTAACACGCTCACGGCGGCGGTGGTGCATAACGGCGGCACGCTGCGCCAGACCAAGTCCATCCCCGGAACCGGCGACGTGGACTTCCACCTGCGCGACAGCGGCGGGGCCGTCAGCTACTACGGCTTGCTCTTCGAGGCAGCCGGCTTCAATATGGGCACGACCACCCTCGACATTCACGGCGCGGTCATCAACGGGACCGGCACGCTCCACCAGACGGTGGGCCGCTGGTTCGACATCACCCCGCAGACTGCGCCTACCGACATCCCTACCACCTTCTACTACGCTGACGGCGAGTTGAACGGCAACGGGGCAGACACACTCAACGTCTATCACTACGCGGGCAGCGGCCAGTGGGATCTGATGACCACGTTGGCGCGCGGCGGCAGCGGCGCGGCGCGCTCCATCACAGCGGAAATCGGCCCGGACTTCTCACCTTTCGTCCTGAAGTCGCCGGATGCGCCAACGGCGGTGAGCACGAACGGCATTTCTGCTGTGAGCAGCGGCGGGTTGGCGTTCGGCATGGGCCTGCTCGCGCTCGGCGGAGCGGCGGCCGTTTTCAAACGCAAGCGTCCGTAGGCGCGACATCCCTGTCGCGGCGTCGCGGGGCGCGGTCTACGCGCAAGAACGCCCAGACCGGTCAGGTTTTCCGAAACCTGACCGGTCTTTGTTTGAATCCCGCGCCTTTCTCAAACCTCCTTTTTTGTCATTTGTGGTAGAATGGCGCGCTGGGGGCGCGGCCCCCTTAAACGATTCTGGACTTACGCCAACCGTGAGAATTTACCGCCGAGGACGCCGAGACCGCAGAGATTTTTTATAGGTGCGCAGTGTGCCCTGCGTCCTCTGCGGTGAAAAAGCTCGTCGTTGCGCAAGCCACAAACGATGCCCTTGCTTTAGGAGAAGACATGAAATCAGCTTTTTATCGAATGGCCGGCGCGCTGCCGGCCCTGGTGTTGGCCCTGCTGCTCCCGTTGGGCGCGTGGGCATGGACTGGCGCGGGACACTTCGTGCTGGACTCTATCGGCTACACCGATGGGACTCACGCGCGCGCCTACACCGTCGCGCCGAACTTTCGGCAGGCGTCGGGCAGCTTGAATCAGGCAAACTCGGCCATCAGCAGCGCCGACGCGGCGGATGTCTACGTGAATTTTGACTCTGACACCAGCGGCAAAAATGTCTGGGTGGTTTACACCACCGATGGCTCTGCTCCAAACAAGGGGAACGGCACATCTGTGGCTGCCGCCTTCTCCAAGTACGCCGACCCCAACCGCACCTGGTATGCCACCATTCCGGCGCAAGCGGTGGGTGTAACCGTCAACTACGTCTTCTACATCAGCGATAGCAGCGATCTGGCGAGCGCGTGGGGGCGCATTTCCGGCGCTAACGCCGATCGCAACATCAGCCAATATGAAACTGACTGGGGCGAAAACGACGGCGATTACTTCACCTATGGCGTCTGCGGCAAAGCTATCACCGTCACCAGCGCCGCCGATTCCGGCGCGGGCAGCCTGCGCCAGGCGATTGCGGACGTTTGCCCCGGCGGGAGCATCGCCTTCAACGGCGATACCCGCATCACCCTCAGCAGCGGCGTACTGGCGATTGCTAAACGCTTGACCATAGACGGCGGCAGTCACGCCGTCACAGTCAGCGGCAACCACGCCGTGCGCGTCTTCGACGTCGGCGCGAGCGGCTTGGTCACACTCAGCCGCCTCAGCATCGTCAGCGGAACCATTGACAGCAGCGGCAGCGGCATCTACAACGCGGGCGCGCTGACCGTGCAAGACTGCGTCCTTTCTGACAATGTGAGCGCGGAAAACGGCGGCGGCATCCACAACGCGGGCGCGCTGACCGTGCAAAACAGCGTCCTTTCCGGCAATCGGGCCGGCGCTGGCGGCGGCGCTATCGGCAACCTGGGCGCGTTGACCCTGCAAGCCAGCACCCTCTCCGGCAACTCAGCCAGCTATGGCGGCGGCATCTTTAACGCCGACGGCGGCCAGATGACGGTGTATAACAGCACGCTCTCCGGCAATGCGGCCACCGGTGAAGGCGGCGGGGCGATTGACCAATGGGTCAGCAGCAGCAGTGTGTCTGGCGCGATCAGCAACAGCACGATTGTGAGCAACACCGCCGTCAACGCCCATACGAGCGGCATCTGGCTGGAATCCGGCGATCTGACTCTGCACAACACCATCGTCGCCAACAATAACGGCGCGAACAACTTCCATCAAACGGGAGGAACCTTTACCTCCCAGGGCTACAACCTCGCCAACGCCTGGAATGGGTTGATCACGACAACCGGCGACTTGACGGCAGACCCGCTGCTCGGCCCGCTGGGCGATTACGGCGGGGGCACGGGGGGCGCGGTCACCGCGCCCCTACGGGTCAATTCTCCGGCGATTGATGCGGGCGATCCGGCGACATGCCCGACCACCGACCAACGCGGCTTTCCCCGCGCTGACTCCCGTTGCGACATCGGCGCGTTCGAGCGGCAATTCAGCGACGCCGGCGGCGATACGGTGGTGAAGACCGGCTTCACCGGCGGCGCGTCCTACAGCTTCGGCCCCACGATGGTCAGCATGACGCTCGCGGCGGATGATGCCGGCAGCATCACCGTGACCAAGCACCTCACCACACCCGGCGGGGTGTGGGACACGGGCGAAATCAGCGTGACGTGGTGGATCACGCACAACCTGAGTGCAAGCCCGGCGGTGACGGTGAGCTTCTGCTATACCGATACGGAGATCGGCGCGGCGGATGAAAACGGGTTGCGTCCCTTCCGCTGGAATGACGGCGATTGGGAAGCGTTTACGGGCAGCGTGACGGTAGACCTCGTCCACCACTGCGTCACCGCGCTGGGCGTCTCCCAGTTCAGCCCGTGGACGCTGTTTGACACCAGCGGGACGGCGGAGAAACCCACCGCCGCGCGCGTCGTGCGGCTGGCCGCGCGGGGCTTCGCGCCATTTGCGGCGGGATTGTGCATTATCGGCGGGGCCGTCGCGTTCAAGTGCAAACGGCGACGGTAGCTTCCTCAGATAACCAGTTCAGCCTCCCGGTTTTTTCTGCAAGCCGGGAGGCTGAAATCAAGCGTTGCGCCGCTCCGACTTGCGGGTAGAATGAACGCATCCGGTACATCAAAGGAGAGGCGCGCTGATGGGGTTGCATACCTGGCAATTCATTCCACCGTTCATCGCCGCCGGCATTACCACGCTGGTGGGGCTGTATGCATGGCGGCGGCGCAATGTGCCGGGCGCGGCGCCGCTGGCCGGGTGGCTGCTGGTGGTCACGCTGTGGCAGGTCGCCATTGGGCTATCTACGGCGGCGCGCACCCCGGCAGCCGCTTACTTTTGGCACCGGGTGTCCTTTTCGGCCATCGTATTCATTGCCCCCACGGCGCTGGCGTTTATCCTGCACATTTCGGGGCGCGCGGCCTGGCTATCGCCGGCGCGCCTGGCCGGGTTGTTTGGTTTCCCCTTGCTCACCCTCCTGGTTATTTGGACGAATGCGCTGCATCACGGATTCATTCGTGATTACGCCTTTACCTGGGTGGATGGCGCACTGAGGTTGACCGCCTGGCAGGCGGGATTCTGGTATTATCTCCATACTGGTTACAGTTTTCTCCTCACCCTGCTCGCCGTGGGCCTGGTGGGCTGGAGCGCGGCGCGCGCGCCCCAACCCTTTCGCGGGCAGATGACCGTCATCCTGGCCTGGTGCGGCCTGGCGCTGCTGATCGCCATCCCTCTCACGTTGCGCCTGTATCAGCCACGCTTTATCCTGGCCGCGCTGCTGCCCATCCTCAACAGCCTGGGATTCGCCTGGGCCGTCTTCCGATTTCAGCTACTCGACCTCAGCCCGGTGGCGCGCGATCTGTTGATTGAGACGATGAGCGACGGCATGGTGACGCTGGACCCGCGCGGGCGCATCGTGGATGTCAACCCCGCGCTGGAGGCGCTGACCGGGCTGACGCGCGCGACCCTCATCGGGCAAACGCTCCTCAGTTTACCGCCGCCCTGGAACGCGCTCGACCGGCAGACCGAAATAGTTTTGGGGCCGGACCGGCTACTCCACGTGCAAATCACGCCCCTGGCGGGCCGGCGGAAACAACCGCGCGGCTGCCTGATCCTCGTGCGCGATGTGACCACCCTCAAATTGATGGAGACGCTGGAAGCGCGCGTCGCTGCCCGCACGCAAGACCTCTCCACGCTCTACCAAATCGCTTCGTTGCTGGGACACAGCCTGAACCTGGCGGACGTGTTGCCGGGCTGCCTGACGCACATCGTCGCCGCGACCGCCGGCTCCGGCGGCGTGATTGTGCTTCAGGACGAGCCTGCGGCCTGGCGTGTGGCGGCCGCTTATGGCGCGGCGCCGCCGGCCCTGGGGGAGGAGGCGGCGTGGTGGGAATCCCTGGCCGCCGCCGGAGAGGCGCTGCTGGTGCATGAGGTCGCGCGCAGCCCGTGGGCGGCGCGCCGGCTTCCGTCTCCGTGGCCCTTTCCAGCCCTGGCAGCGGCGCCCATCCTGACGACCACCGGGCGCGGCCTGATCGTGCTCTTCGGCCAGCGCCCGGCCCAATTCAACATCGAGAGCCTGGGGCTGCTGACGACCGTATCGGAACAGATCGGCGTGGCCCTCGAAAACGACCGATTGCGCCGCCAACAGCAGGAGACCGCCGTCTTGATCGAGCGTCAACGTCTGGCGCGCGACCTGCACGATTCGGTCACACAATTGCTATACTCGCAAATTTTGTTCGCGCGCGCCGCACAGAAAGCGCAGCGCGCCGGCCATGAGTCCCAGGCGTCCGGCTTCCTGACGCGGTTGGACGCGGCCGCGCAGCAGGCATTGCGGGAAATGCGCCTGCTCATCTACCAGCTCCGACCGTCCGACCTGGCCGACATCGGCCTGGTCGAGGCGCTGCGCCGGCGGTTGGAACTGGTGGAGCAACGCGCCGGCGTCGTCGCCGATTTGCAGGTAGATGCGTGGGTGACGCAGCACGGCATGACGCTTCCCGCCCACCTGCAACAAGAGGTCTATCACGTGGCCGAAGAGGCGCTGAACAATGTCTTGAAGCACGCCGCCGCCGGTCAGGTGATGGTGGCTTTGCAGTATATTGAGCCGGACTTCATCCTGGACATCCGCGACGACGGGCGCGGCTTCGACCCGACGAGCGTCCGCGCGGGCCTGGGCCTGCCCGGTATGCGCGAACGGGCGGCTTTGCTCGGCGGCGCGCTCACGCTGACCGCCGCTCCCGGCGGCGGCGCGCACCTGCGCCTCGCGTTGCCGCTCAAATCGCCGGCTCTGTCAGCAGATTAAGCAGATTTTTTGTAACGATGCAGGTCAAGGTGCAATGCACTTGAGTAGCAGGTGAATGACGACTTCTGTGCCATGACCGGCATCTTTGCAAGCATAAGAAGTGCGTCGCACCGGTACAGTTACGATTTTTTTCGACTATGCAACTATCAAACTATGCGACTATTAGACTAACGACTATCAGACTAACGACTGACCGACTCTATACACAGGAGACCCGATATGACTGACTTAATCCGTGTTCTGATCGTGGACGATCATCCCCTGGTGCGGGAGGGACTGCGCGCGGTATTGGGACAAGAGCCGGGCTTGGAGATTGTGGGCGAAGCCGCCGATGGGATAGCAGCCCTGGCCGCCGTCCAACGCCTGCGCCCGGACGTGATCGTGATGGATGTCTTGATGCCCACCAAAGACGGCCTGGAAGCCGCCGCCGACATCCTGCGCCTGGACCCGGCGGCGCGCGTGTTGCTGTTGACCAGCGTGACGAATCTTGAGCGCATCCGGCCCACCATCCGCGCCGGGGCGTTGGGCTACATCTCCAAGAGCGCGCCGCCGGAGGAATTGGAACAGGCCATCCGCACGTTATACCGGGGCGGCGTGTACCTGCCGGCGAATCTCGCGCGCTATCTGCTCCAGTCGCCGGGCGGCGCAGCTTCGTCAGAACCGCCGGCCGCGCTCTTCACCGAACGCGAGCTGGAAATCCTCAAGCTGGTAGCGCAGGGACTGGGGAACGACGACATCGCGGCCCGGTTCACTATTTCCCCGCGCACCGTGGGCGTCCATATCAGCCACATCCTCGACAAGCTGGGGCTGGACAATCGCACCCAGGCCGCGCTCTACGCGCTGCGGCAGGGGCTGGTCAGTCTCCAGCCGGCGCCGGAGACCGAATGAGCTAATCCGGCAAACCGCTCACGGCTTGACCCGAAGTGGGGCGCGCGCAAGCGCGCCCCACTTTTGTTTGGGTCGTTTCGCAAAGATAAAGAAAAGTTTACAGAAAGTTGAACTTTTTACCGATGCGCCCGAAGGCAAGGGCGGATACAATCATCATGTAACGCAAGCCTCTGGCTTGCGCGCTTCACAAGCCGGAGACTTGTGCTACGAGGTTGCTCTATGCTAAAAACCATCGTGTTCGCGCCCGCCGGGCCTTTCCGGCAAGAGTTGCTCGCGTTTGTCAAATCCATCCCGGAGTTGGATTTGGCCGGCGTGGCGTTGGACTTGCCTGAGTTGCAGGCGACGGCGGCCCGCTGCGCGCCGCGCCTGGTGATCCTGGCCGATGGGGCGGACTTCGCGCCGGTGGCGACGGCGCTGCGGCAGCTCAAGCAGTACACCCCGCCCTTGCTGTGCCTCGTCCTGGCGGAGAATCGCCAGCAAATCCAGCAAGCCGTGGCCGCCGGCGCCGACGGCGTTTTACTGAGAGGGTTTTCGACCGAGGAGTTTTTGACTGCCTTGAAGCGCATTATGAAACAGACCTGATGAAACCACAATTACAATCATTACTTTATGGAGGTAGAAATGTTTAAAAAATTTGTTTGGTATGGATTTTCGATGTTACTAACCAGCATCATCTTTTTCTCAGCGCACCTGTCGCCGGTCAGCGCGGCAGGAGGCATCATTTATGTCCAAGCTGATGCCACCGGCGCCAATACCGGCGCATCCTGGACCGATGCGTTTACCAGTCTGGAATCGGCGCTGGCGGCGGCCAGTGTTGGCGACCAGATTTGGATCGCCACAGGGACTTATACGCCGACCAACCGGCAAACGCCGGGCGATGCGCGCAGCGCGACCTTCGTCCTGAAAGCCGGCGTGGCCTTGTATGGCGGTTTTGCCGGGGATGAAAGCCAGTTGAGCGAGCGGGATTGGGTCGCCCATGTCGCGACCTTGAGCGGCGACCTGGGCATTGTGGGCGACCGCGCGGATAACGCCTATCATGTCGTGACGGCCAATGGCGTTGACGCGACCGCGCTGCTGGATGGCGTCACCATCACGGGCGGCAATGCCGACCTGGTCAGTGATACGGATCCGCAGGGACATGGCGGGGGATTGCTCAATCAGAGCGCCAGCCCGACGCTCAACCATGTGACTTTCTACACCAACACCGCCTACCTGGGCGGCGGGATGGGGAACTTCACGCAGAGCGCGCCCACCCTCAATCAAGTGACGTTTATCGAAAACGCCGCCAATTTTGGCGGCGGCATCTACAACCAGGATGCCAGCGGCGTGACCTTCAACGCCGGTCGGATGGCGCAGAACCGGGTGACGGTGGCCGGCGGCGGTATTTATAACTACATGGACTGTGGGAATATCCTGGACAACGTCACACTCCAGAGCAACCAGTCCGGCACCGGTGGCGCGGGTATCTTCAACTATAAGGCCGCGGTGACGGTCACGGCGTCCTCTTTCATCAGCAACGTTGCGGGCAGTGTCGGCGGGGGACTGTACAACGGCATCTCCAGTCAAGCCCATGGGGCGTTGCCCAGCTCCGCACACCTGACCGACGTGATATTTCGCGGCAATCATGCCCACAATGGCGGCGGCATCAGCAACGCCAACAGCGCCCTGACGATTTTAGCGGGACGCATCGAAAACAATCGCGCCGATAGCTGCGGCGGCGGGCTGATAGATGGCGGCGATTTCTTCAGCATCGCGGGAACGGTCATTGATGACACTGTTTTTGAGGGCAATGTCGCCACGAATTTTGGCGGCGGCGTCTATTACACGGGCGGCGCAACGCGCATCACCAACTCGACCTTCCGCCGGAATCAGGCGCTGGTCAATTCCGGCGGGGCGATGGCCCTGGAAAGTGTTCATAGCAACGGGGTGTTTACCAATGTTGTGATTATCGAAAACCAGGCGGCGTTGCGCGGGGGCGGCATCTACATGGTTGGCGGCTTGCCGGTAGTCAGCAACGTTGCCGTCATCAGCAATACCGCCCAGATGGGCGGCGGCCTGTATGCGATGGAGTTGCCCGAATGTCCGATAGGTGGGTATTGTAGTGTGGTGATCTTCGACCACATGCTGTTCCAGGGGAATTCGGCCACGATTCGAGGCGGGGGCATTTTCAGCTACGATATTATCGTGCGCCTGGATCAGAGCGCGATCATTGACAACACCGCGCCGGAAGGGGCCGGTTTCGCCGCCGAGATGTTCAATGACGAGTGGGTCAATGCGCGGCTGCGGAATGTGACCATCAGTGGGAATCGCGCGATCAGCCCGACGGGGGCCGGCGGCGGCGGCGTGTTAGTCCTGGATGGCGAGATGCGCCTGGTGAATACCACCGTGGTGGACAATCATACGGCTTCGACCTCCGGCGCCGGTGGATTCGGCCTCCTGCCCGGGGCGACGGCGATGCTGAGCAACGCGCTGGTCGCCGGCAACACTGCGGCGGGCGGCAGCCCCGATGTCAAGGGGACTTTTGGGGCCGGCGCCGTCCAATATAGCCTGATTGGCGCGGTAGATGGCGCGACCGGCATCACCCATGGACAAAACGGCAACCAGGTCGGGACGGCGCAAAACCCGCTCGATCCGCGCCTGGGGGCGCGCTACACCCCGGCAGACCGGCGCGCCTACTACGCGCCGCAGCCTGGCAGCCCGGCCATTGACGCCGGCACGAACGCCGCCTGCCCGGCCGTAGATCAGCGTGGCGCCCCGCGCCCGAAAGACGGCGACGGCGACGGGCTTGCCCGCTGCGACATGGGCGCCTACGAGGTGCAGAGTGCGGCACCGTTGGCCCCCGCCATACACAAGTCGGTTTCACCGTCCGGCCCGGTTCGGTACGGCGCGGAACTGACCTACACGTTAGTGATCACCGGCGCACCAGGGACGCGAGTGAATATCTATGATCCGCTGACCAATACCACATTTGTCCGGTTCGGCGAACAGCCGGCGGGCATTGCATACGCCGACCACACCGTCATTGGAACGATGGTAGTTGGGCCAACGGGTTCAATGACCATCTCTTTTGTGGTCCAAGTCGGCGTACCGGAGACAATAGGCATTCACGTGGATGTAAAGAACACAGCGTGCGTTTATCCAGCGGAGCAAACTATCACGATGTGTGTATGGTCAAATACTGTGACCAACCGGGCTTATCGGCCTTACACGACATTCCTGCCGTTAGTCATCCGTGGTCAATAGCTTCATCAATCCGGCGCTGGGGAGAAGGCGGATTGTGATCCGCCGAAAGCGTGAAAGTAAGGCAACGCTAAAGGTTAAGGTGCGACGCACTTGGGCAGCAGGTGAATGCCGACTGCTGTGCTATGACCGGCATCTTTGCCAGCGTAAAAAGTGCGTCGCCCCAGTACAGTTACGTTAAAAAGTGAGAAACTGCGTAACTCCTGAAAGATAGTGATCCGCCGGAAGCGCTACCCAGGGTCTTATCATTCTCCCGCCGGGTGGTGCGCCGCGATACAGGAGACGGCTAAAGCCGTGATTCTTAAAGGGGTTTTGTGGTGACGGGCCACCGCCCGTCACCACAAAACCGCCTTTTTACCGGCGGCTTCAGCCGCAAAATCTGCCCGGCAAGCGTGGGGCGACGAGAATGATAAAGCCCTGGCGCTACCGTAGGGCCGCTTTCAAATGAGAAGGTATAATGGGGGGACGTGTGATGCTTCTCGAAAACTGTAAGCGAGCGCCGGCAGAGACCGCCCGGGCGCCCTCAGAAACCAACCGGGCGGAGAAGTCTCTCACATTACATTTCACTGATCACAAAAAAAAGGAGCCTCTGATGAACACTGTACGTCACTTCCGTTTTGCCCTGGCGCTCTGCGTAGCGCTAGGACTGTGGCTGCTCATGCAGCCCGTTCCCGCGCGCGCGGAGACGATCCCCGTCACCAGCACGCTGGATGCCGGCGCAGGCACGCTGCGCCAGGCCATCGCCGACGCCGCGCCCGGCGATACCATCGTCTTCGATGACAGTCTGTCCGGCTTGACCATCACGCTCGCCAGCACGCTGGAAATCTCTCAAGACCTGACGATTGACGGCAACAGCCTGCCGATCTCGATCACGCTGGACGGCAACGACGCCGTGCGCATTATGCGCGTGAGCGACGACGCCCGCGTCACGCTGGACAGCCTGATCCTGACCCGTGGTGATATCGTCTCTGCCAATACGCAAGAAGATTGTGATTTTGGCGGGGGCGCGCTTCAAGTAGCGGCAGGAGCGGTGGTGACGTTGACCCGGAGCACCCTCGCGGCTAACAAGTCTGTTGTTATGGGATTAGGCCTCGGCGTTTGCAATGAGGGGACGTTGCGGGTATTCCGGTCCACTTTTACCGGTAATAATCTCACTGAAGGCCATGGCAGCGCGATTTTCAATTTCGGAACGCTACAGGTGTTTGAGAGCGC
>Ga0116144_10005855_pt1 | contig 10975 bp, 9 predicted proteins | sample AD_UKC035_MetaG_FD_89746 | JGI IMG/M metagenome (GOLD analysis project Ga0116144, IMG submission 89746) | Active sludge microbial communities of municipal wastewater-treating anaerobic digesters from USA - AD_UKC035_MetaG | ecosystem: Engineered > Bioreactor > Anaerobic > Digestate | place: USA... | reverse complement strand
TTATGCCGCCAGACGCTTCAATAATTGCGCGGCCGTTTACCCGTTTTACAGCTTCTCGCATGTCATCGAGACTCATATTGTCCAGCATGATGATATCAGCCCGGCTGGCCAGCGCCTCTTCAAGCTGTGCAAGGCTTTCAACCTCGACTTCTATCTTCAGAGTAAAAGGGGCCTGTTCACGTGCCCGCGATACTGCCGTGGTGATGTCACCTGCAGCCCGGATGTGATTATCCTTAATGAGAACTCCATCGTAGAGCCCGCAACGATGGTTGCGCGCTCCTCCGATTCGAACGGCATCCTTTTCAAGCTGTCGCCAGCCAGGGGTGGTCTTGCGAGTATCCACAATACGAGCCGGATACTGCCGAACACTGTCGGTCACCTGACGAACTAACGTAGCTACCCCGGAAAGTCTCTGCAAAAAATTGAGTGCGGTACGTTCTCCACTGAGCAGTGCCCGCACCGGTCCTGTCACTCGAGCGACAGTTGACCCGGCGGCAACTTCATCACCGTCCTGAAGTATCGCCTGCACCGCAACCCGTTTGTCGACGTGGTAAAAAACCCGAGTGAAAACCTCGAGCCCGGCAAGCAGAAAGTTCTCCTTGGCTAGGATCGTAGCGCTGCCGATGGCGCATTCATCAATAAGAATGTCGGTCGTTACGTCTCGATGGCCGATATCCTCCCATAGGGCAAGACTAATGAGTGCATCAGTGCTATCAATCATTACCGTTCATCCCGTAAAGAGATCAGACGATTCAGACCGGTGTTCAGTTTGTTCTGTTTATCAATGAGTTCCTGGCGACGCTGTCGCTCTTTTTCCACAATGTCCTGGGGAGCCTTGAGAAGAAAATCCTCATTAGATAGTTTCTTGCTGACAAACAAGAGATCTTTCTCTACCTTAGCGATTTCTTTCTTAATACGGCTTTCTTCTTCGCCGAAATTGATCAAGCCTGCCAAGGGAATGTAGATTTCCACCCCCTTGATAATTGCAGTAGCCGCTGCCTTTGGCCGTTCTTTTCCTGACAAAAAGGCAAGGCTCTTCAGAAAAGCCAATGGAATAAGATACCGCTGCTGTCTAGCAAGCTGCGTGCCTTGACTGCTGCTGCACACGAGGATCACATCCGCCTTCTGGGAAGGGGGAATATTCATTTCTCCTCGGATGTTTCTAATATTATAAATAATCTCCTTCACAAGATCGAGATCTTCTTCAGCTTTGGTATTGAGAAACTTGCTGTCCACCTTGGGAAACTCAGAAATCATGATGCTGCCCTGATTTCCTGGCAGCTTCTGCCAAATCTCTTCAGTAACAAAAGGCATGAACGGATGCAGAAGCTTAAGGAGAATGTTGAGCACATCCACCAGCACACACTGCGTAGCTCGGCGCGTTGTCTCGTCAGTTCCTGGGACCCCGAGGTCCACTTTACTGAGTTCGACATACCAATCACAGAATTCATGCCAGGTAAACTGATACAGTGCGGAGGCGGCCTCATTAAATTTGAAGCTGTCCAACGCAGCGCGCACGGTCTTGATAAGGCGGTTAGCGCGACTAAGAATCCATTGGGCAGCCAAAGGATACGCACTGTAGGGCGGAACCCGATCAGGATCGTAGTCATCCAAATTAAGCAATACGAATCGGGAAGCGTTCCAGAGTTTGTTGGCGAAATGCTGGTAGCCGGCAATGATGTCTTCAGAAAGCTTGATGTCCCTTCCTTGCGCAGCCAGGGCAGCCAGCGTGAAGCGAAATGCATCGGCACCATACTTGTCGATCATAACCAGCGGGTCAATGACATTCCCCAGCGACTTGCTCATCTTCTGTCCCTTGGAGTCGCGGACAAGAGCGTGGATATACACATCGCGGAAAGGAACATCGCCCATAAACTTGAGCCCCATCATCATCATACGGGCGACCCAGAAAAAAAGAATATCGAACCCCGTGACAAGCACTGATGTAGGATAGAATCGTTCCAGTTCTTTGGTACGGATCGGCCACCCCAAGGTGGAAAAAGGCCACAGTGATGAGCTGAACCAGGTATCAAGGACATCAGACTCTTGGAAAAGATCGCTGCTGCCGCAACTCTTGCAGATCTGCGGATCTTCCCGCGCTACGAGAAGCTCCCCGCAGGTTCTACAGTACCAAGCCGGAATCCGGTGCCCCCACCAGATCTGCCGGGAAATGCACCAGTCACGAATATTTTCCATCCACTCGTAATACGTCTTTTCCCAGGCCGAAGGGATGATACGCGTTTTCCCTTGACGTACTGCATCCAGCGCCGGCTTGGCGAGCGGTCCTACCCGGAGAAACCACTGTTTGGAAATAGTTGGTTCGACCACTTCATTGCAGCGGTAACAATGACCCACATTGTGCGCATATTTTTCGACCTTTTTCAAAAGCTTTTGGTTTTTCAGATCTTCAATGACTCTTTCACGGCAGGCAATCCTATCCAGGTCTCGATAGCGTCCGGCATTTTCATTCATCTTGCCATTATCATCGATGACTTTGATGCTGGGAAGATTATGCCGGGCACCAATCTCAAAATCACTTGCATCATGAGCAGGAGTGATCTTCAAGGCGCCGGTACCGAAGCTGCGATCAACATACTCATCAGCGATAACAGGAATAACGCGATCCGTCAGGGGCAGGATGACCTCTTTACCGATCATATCCCGATATCGCTCGTCTTCAGGGTTTACTGCCACTGCCGTATCGCCCAGCATGGTTTCGGGTCGTGTCGTAGCAACGACAATGCTCTTTTTTCCCTTCGTTAGAGGATAATGAATAAAATAGAGGTTTCCTTGGGTCTCTTGATAATCTACTTCCAGGTCTGAGAGTGCCGTGTGACAACGGGGGCACCAGCTAATAATGTAATCTCCTCGATAAATCAGATCGTCCTCAAAAAGGCTGACAAATGCTTCCCGGACTGCTTTACTCAAACCCTCATCCAGCGTGAATCGCTCCCGGTCCCAGTCACAGGAGGCGCCTAAGCGCCTGAGCTGGTCGATTATGATCCCGCCGTGCTGCCGCCGCCACTGCCAGATCCGTTCGATGAATTTTTCTCTTCCGAGGCCCTTCCGGGTTTTCTTTTCCTGCGCGAGTTCCTTTTCAACCACGTACTGAGTAGCAATGCCCGCATGATCAGTGCCAGGAATCCACAATGCATTTTTGTCATCCATGCGTCGATATCGCACGAGAATATCCTGGAGAGTATTGTTCAGCGCATGTCCCATATGCAGTGACCCGGTGACATTGGGAGGCGGAATAACAATACAAAATGCATCACGGGTATCATTCTCATCAGCATGAAAAAAGCCCTGGGCTTCCCAAAAAGAATACCAGGTCTGTTCGACCTGTTGTGGATCGTAGGTTTTCGATAACTGTGGAGTATCCATACGGTATCCTCTCGCCATTCCAACAGAATGCCGGATACTACAGGTGTTCCGGTACCAGAGGTCAGGCTGTCCCTTCACCGCCACCTTATGTCCGTTCATTGGAAAGTCGACGGCACGAAATCAGGCATAAAGTATGAGGTTTCGGGATAAAAAGTTTGATGAACTCTTAAAAGGTCAAACATCATACGACACAGTAAAGAACTCCAGCTGCACGTTCCGCCTGCGGCGGGGCCTGAAAAACTGAATCCCGCTGTAAGCGGGATCCGAGCGGGACTTACAGCCCGGTAGCCCCCGCTGCAAGAGGGCTATTTTACGATGCCGTTAGGAGTTTGAGGATTCGAGTGAGCAAAATTCACGATGTGTAAACTGACAAAGCTTTTCTACCAGCAAGAGCCAAGGCTGCTTACAAGGTATTGATATCGTTGGTACCACACTCTCCGAGGCCTGTCAAGTTTTTGCTCCTTGCACAATTTGATCATGCGTCCGAAACCCACCCGAGGAAACTGTTTCCTTTGCTCAATCGGACAACCGGAAAAATTCTCTTGAACTATAATCAGAATCAGGTAGACTAGTAAATTTTAGCACTCCTCTTCCGGGAGTGCTGACAAAGTTGTCAGACTATAATCCATTATCGCTGTTAATTCATAACCGAGGAGGTGTGCGAACCCATGAAAATCAGACCATTGCAGGATCGAATTATTGTGAAGCGTGTCGAAGCCGAAGAGAAAACAAAGGGGGGGATTATCATTCCTGATTCAGCAAAAGAAAAACCTCAGGAAGGCATTGTGACTGCAGCAGGGCCAGGAAAAGTAGCTAATGACGGGAAAAAGATCGCCCTGACCGTAAAAGAAGGGAGCCGGATTCTTTTCAGCAAATATGCGGGCACGGAGATCAAGATTGATGGTGAAGAACATCTGATCATGCGTGAAGACGATGTCCTGGGAATTATTGAATAAACACGATAACTCGGCGTGCACGTGATGTGACGCAAACAAGGAGGTAATAATCCATGGCAAAAGAGGTAAAATTTGATCAGGACGTACGCAGCCTGATGCTGAAAGGGGCAAACACGCTGGCCAACGCGGTGAAGGTGACCTTAGGGCCGAAGGGCCGCAACGTGGTGTTGGATAAGAGCTGGGGATCTCCGACCGTGACCAAAGACGGTGTGACCGTAGCCAAGGAGATCGAGCTGGAGAACAAGTTTGAGAACATGGGGGCTCAGATGGTCAAGGAAGTAGCCTCCAAGACCTCCGACGTAGCCGGAGACGGCACCACCACGGCCACAGTGCTGGCGCAGGCGATTTTTCGGGAAGGCTCCAAGCTGGTTTCCGCCGGACACAATCCGATGGAGATCAAGCGGGGGATCGATCAGGCCGTGCAGGTGGTCGTAGAGGAGCTGCGCAAGCTGAGCACGCCCACCAAGGGGCAGAAGGAGATTGCGCAGGTGGGCACCATATCGGCCAACAATGATGAGACCATCGGCAACATTATTGCTGAGGCGATGAACAAGGTAGGCAAAGAGGGCGTGATCACGGTTGAGGAATCCAAGACGATGGAGACCTCGCTCGATGTGGTGGAGGGGATGCAGTTTGATCGAGGGTACCTGTCGCCCTACTTTGTGACCGATGCGGAGCGTATGGAGACGGTGCTGGAGGATCCGTATTTGTTGTTGCACGAGAAGAAGATCAGCAACATGAAGGACTTGCTGCCGCTGCTGGAGCAGATTGCGCGCACGAACCGGCCTCTGTTGATCATAGCGGAAGATGTGGAAGGGGAGGCATTGGCCACGCTGGTAGTGAACAAGCTGCGGGGCACGCTGCGCTGTGCGGCGGTGAAGGCGCCTGGTTTTGGTGAGCGGCGCAAGGCGATGCTGGAGGACATAGCGGTGCTGACCGGCGGCCGTATGATAGCTGAAGATCTGGGCATCAAGCTGGAGGGTTTACGGCTTGAGGATCTGGGGCAGGCTAAGCGGGTCACCATCGATAAAGACAGCACCACGATTGTGGAAGGGGTCGGTCGCAAGGAAGACATCGAAGGTCGCATCAAGCAGATCCGGGCACAGATCGAAGAGACCACCTCTGATTACGACAAGGAGAAGCTGCAGGAGCGGCTGGCGAAGTTGGTGGGTGGAGTAGCGGTGATCAATGTAGGGGCAGCTACTGAGACCGAGATGAAGGAGAAGAAGGCGCGGGTAGAGGATGCGCTGCATGCGACCCGCGCTGCCGTGGAAGAAGGCATCGTGGTCGGAGGCGGGGTAGCGTACCTGAGGGCGCTGCCGAAGGTGGAAGAGCTCAAGCTGGATGCTCAGCAGCAGGTCGGGGTAGAGATCGTGAAGCGGTCCCTGGAAGAGCCCTGCCGCTGGATAGCGCAGAATGCCGGTTTTGATGGCTCCATCGTGATCGAGAAGATCAAGAGCGGCAAAGGCTCCTACGGCTTCAATGCGCAGAAGGAAGTGTACGAAGATCTGGTGGAAGCCGGTGTGATCGATCCGACCAAGGTGGTGCGCTCGGCGCTGCAGAATGCGGCCAGTGTGGCCGGGCTGCTGATCACCACCGAGTGCGCCGTAGCCGAGAAGCCCAAGGAGAAAGAGCCTGCCCCGGCTATGCCTCCGGGTGGCATGGGCGGCGGTATGGGTGGCATGTACTAAGAAGCACCCACTGGGTAAGGCACGGCACGCCGTGCCCCTGCGAAAAAAACGAGGGCGGGTAGAGACCACTCTGCCTGCCCTCGTTCTGTATAGGTCATATGCGACCTGTAAGACCTATACTGCAATCTTGAATCAAAATGGAATATCGCTGTCGTCGGAGGGTGGCGATGAATCCCGATCAGGAGCATGAACTCCGGATCCAGCGCTTCCCAGCATCTGCATGGCGGTAGTAATTATCTCTGTAGTAGTCCTTTGATTTCCTTCCTTGTCTTCCCAGGTGCGGGTTTGCAGTCTTCCTTCGATGTACACCTGCTTGCCCTTGGACAAGTATTCTCCACAGATTTCCCCCAATCGTCCGAATGCAACAATCCGGTGCCACTCGGTACGCTCCTCTTTTTCACCGTTTGGTGTTGTCCATCGCTCCGTTGTAGCGATACGAAAGTTCGCTACTGCGGTGCCGCTGCTTGTATACCTGATTTCTGGATCAGCCCCCAGGTTTCCGATGAGGATCACTTTATTGACGCCGGCCATGGTAGCTCCCAAATAGAGGTTGATGTATTTGAAAGATTGTATTTTATCAGGAAGCGATAAAAAATCAAGTACCGGCCGGGACTCTTTGCTCTATGCTCTCTGCTCGTTGAGGATTCGTGCTTCAGCACGAATCCGAAATCCCGCCGAAGGCGGGGCTCTATGCTCTTTGCTCGACTGCTGGATCTGAACCTTGATCAAACTCATTGACTTCCATCTGAACATTCAGTATGAGTTTCAGATAAGAACCCATCAGGAAGCGCCGCTTAAGCATTTCCGATGCAGCAAACCCGTTCACCTCCCTAGCTTTCTTCATTCGAGGAGAAACCCGGATTGTTGAGAACCATTCTTTTCTGGACTACCGCAGTACTGAGTTTCCTCATTCTTGCCCCGGCCGCATTGTTATTAAACGGAAATCAGAGGCATGCCCATGCGATTCAGAAACTCTGGGCTCATCTTCTTCTTCGAGTAAGCGGCGTAACTCTGACGGTAAAAGGCTTGAACCACATACAACCGTATGGCTCCTATGTGGTTATGGCAAACCACCAAAGCTATATGGATATTTTCGTTCTGCTGTCCTTGCCGCTCTTCATCCACTGGATGGCAAAAAAAGAGCTCTTTAGGATTCCTCTCTTCGGATGGATATTAAAGGTCATAGGTGGCATTAGCATCGATCGGCAAAGCAGTGCCCGGGGATTCTCCAGCATTAAGCAAGCATCGCATAAGATACGAAGCGGTGCTACTGTCCTGATTTTCCCGGAGGGAACACGCAGTACTGACGGCGGCTTAATGCCTTTTAGCGAAGGTGGCTTCTTCCTGGCTATTCTTTCCCAGGCGGTTATACTTCCGGCTACGATAGTCGGGAGCTGCCGAATCATGCCCAAAGGGTCTTTTCGGATCTCGCCGGGCCCGGTATCAATTACTATTTCAGAACCGATACCTACCGCAGGCTTGCGGACCAAGGACCGGAACGATCTTCAGGAGAAGATTCGCCAGATTATCGCCAGAGCGCTTGAGAATTCTAACCGTGAGGAGTAAAGACTTCTGCTCTGAGCACGCGGCGAAAAGGTGTATACATATTTTCCCTTGCGCCTCAGCGCGGGATAAGGGCGGACTGCGGGAAATGCGTGTGTCGGGGGGTGCCCACCTGCTTGACAGCAACGGTATTTTTTTCTATTATCCTGCCGCGTCCTCTGATAGGCTGAAGACTAAAGACTGAAGAGCAGCCATCTGTTCAGATGGTTCTGCGGCACATGTGCTGTTCTCATAACCTTCCTGTACTGAGGGCAGACAACATCAGCCACGTCCTTGGCCAGCAACAAGGATCCGCTCAGCCAACCATGGTTGCCGTTGTGCTGAATGCTGCTGTTAATAAGAGAACGATTCTTTACCAACTGAACTCATGGGAACACCTACTGCGCCCAAAACAGCGAAAATTGTCGCCAGCATCCTCTATCACCACGAAAGCTTCTTCGATGCTGCGATAGAATCATTGGTGAAGTTATGGGACTCTGTGGATATGATTAGTGAACGGCTGGAGTTTACGTATACTGACTACTATGATCAGGAGATGGAGAAAGGGCTCTGGCGGCGGATCATCAGTTTCGACGCACTACGTGACCCCGGAGAACTGGCTCAGATCAAGTTGAATACGAATGCGCTCGAAATATCTCTCTCAGAGGACAGTCCTGGCCGTCGAGTGGTCAATATCGATCCAGGTTATCTGAACGCCAACCACCTGATCCTGGCGACGACAAAGCCTGCGCCTCATCGACCGTATCTTCAGCTGGGAATTTATGCAGATCTTACCCTTATATTCACTGGAAAGCGGTTTCGGGCGCTTCCATGGACGTACCCCGATTACGCTTCAGAGCCCATGATTGCCTTTCTGCAGACGATACGAAAACGGTACCTTTTTCAAATCAATCGCCTTGCTGATTTGGTGGCTGCCAATCAGTGTGGAGGTGAATAGGCTATGCGAAGCATGACAGGATACGCACGCATTGAAGGTTTATTGGAAGAGCGTCGCTGTGTACTGGAATTAAAGACAGTTAATCATCGATTCTGCGACATCAACCTGAAGATGTCCAAGAACCTGAGCTCGCTCGAGATACAGGTACGAAAATACCTGTCGACAAAGATATCGCGCGGCCGAGTTGACATGACAATACAGTGGGAGAATGATGCTGAAATGGAAGCACATCTTGTTCTCAACACTGCAATCGCTCGCGAATATCACCGAATGCTCACCATGCTCAAGGACGAACTCACGCTGCCGGATGAGATCACGTTGAATCATCTGCTGACGCTTCGGGACAGTATTATCAGCATAGAAAAAGCCGAAGCAGTGGTGACCAACTGGGAAACATTGCAGACTCTGGTGGATCAGGCTGTGGCAGATCTGGACTCCATGCGGGAGATCGAAGGAGAAGCGCTGAAAAAGGATCTGACCGGCCGGGTTGAGCGATTGCGAGAGATAATCGGTGAGATTGAAAGTGCAGCCAATGGCATGGCTGAGTCGATTCGCGAAAAGCTCACAAACCGATTTCAGCAGCTTGAAAATGCTCCTCCGGTTGATGAAAGTCGTCTTCTTTCCGAAGTCTTCTTCTTAGCCGAACGTGCCGACATCACCGAAGAGTTGGTAAGAACTGCGAGCCACCTGCAGCACGTGCAAACATTACTAGATACTCCTGGCAGCATCGGACGAAAACTGGATTTCATTATTCAGGAGCTGAATCGAGAACTGAACACAATTGCTTCTAAATCCAACGACGCGTTTATTTCCCAGGCCGTTGTAGAGGGCAAAAGCGAACTGGAAAAAATGCGGGAGCAAGTGCAGAACGTAGAGTAAAACCTGGAGGACTCTCAATGGATAAAAAGCTCCTCAATGTCGGTTTTGGAAATATGGTTATGGCCTCTCGCGTAATTGCTATTATTACGCCCGGCTCGGCGCCGATGAAACGGCTGAAGGAAGAAGCCAAAGAAGCACGCAAATTAATTGATGTAACCCAGGGAAGGAAAACCCGTTCGATCATCATTACCGATAGTGACCACGTGGTACTCTCCGCCGTGGAAGCCACCACGGTCGCGAACCGGCTGATGGCTGACTATTCGGGCAAAGTCGCGGGAGAGGGCTAGGAGAAGCGGATGAAGCCATCGGGTTTGCTCTGCATTGTTTCCGGTCCTTCCGGGACAGGCAAAACGTCGCTCTGTAAAGAGCTCTTGAGACGAGTTCCCTCTCTGCATTTCTCTGTCTCTTATACTACTCGTCCTCCTCGCGAAGGTGAAACGCAAGGAAAAGATTATTGCTTTGTCTCCAAAGCAGTCTTTGAACAGATGATTGCCGAAAATGCATTCGCCGAATGGGCGCAAATTTACCATAATTATTATGGAACAACAAAAGCATCCATTCAGCAGTCGCTGGAGCTCGGAATCGATCTTCTCTTTGATATTGATCCACAGGGCGCACACCAACTTCGGCTCCAGTATCCTGAGGCAGTGTCGATTTTCGTGCTTCCTCCCTCCATGCTTGACCTGGAAACACGACTGCACGGCAGGAGCACTGATCCCCCGGAGGTCATTGCCGGAAGGCTTCTCAAGGCCCGCGAGGAAATCAGCCAGGCGGCCTCCTACGACTACCTGATCATCAATGATAATTTTGACGAAGCTCTTTCTGTCCTGCAAGCGATTTTAGCAGCGGAAAAACACCGATATCACCGATTGAAGGAAAAGCTCCTCACTCTGGAACAGGAATAGCAGGCTAAAGAGATTCAAGGTTCGAAATTCAAGATTCACGAGTGATGAACTTGTTCCATGCAGGTAATCCTGATGCATAAAGGATGACACTCCGATGACCTCTTCCTTGCTAACAGCGAAGAACAAGCTGATCATAGCTCTTGATGTTGATGATCTCGGCCGTGCACGGGAGCTGGCGGTTGCGCTCCACGCTCACGTCGGGATGTTCAAAATCGGCCATCATCTGTTTTCTCGCTACGGTCCGGCAGCAGTGGAGATGATTCATGACCTCGGTGGAAGAGTCTTTCTCGACCTCAAGTACCATGATATTCCTAACACCGTTCGACTTGCTGTCGAGGCTGCTGTTTCCCTCAAGGTAGCAATGCTCAATGTCCATAGTGCCGGAGGTCGCGTGATGATGACGGAAGCGGTGTATGCCGCGCATCAGGCTGCCATAAGAGTTCAGTGCTCCAGACCGATTGTTCTTGGGGTCACGGTTCTCACCAGCCTTGCGGAATCCGACCTTGAAGAAGTTGGCATGAGGGGACCGGTTGAATCTCAGGTCAAGCGACTGGCTGCCTTAGCCCATGCCTCAGGTTTTGACGGCGTTGTTGCTTCGCCTCAGGAGATAGGCGCCATTCGCTCGATTCTGCCGCCTCCTTTTTTGATAGTTACTCCAGG
>Ga0116144_10005853_pt1 | contig 10977 bp, 5 predicted proteins | sample AD_UKC035_MetaG_FD_89746 | JGI IMG/M metagenome (GOLD analysis project Ga0116144, IMG submission 89746) | Active sludge microbial communities of municipal wastewater-treating anaerobic digesters from USA - AD_UKC035_MetaG | ecosystem: Engineered > Bioreactor > Anaerobic > Digestate | place: USA... | reverse complement strand
TGCCGTATGGCAAGCACCCGTCGGATTGTTCAAGGTCGTCTCGACGTAAATGCCCGGGCCGCCCATCAGGTTCAGGCTTGAGTTCCGGCAGCACAGGTACCAGCTGATGTTCCAACCGGTGCATGGGCTCAGATAGACGGTCGTGCGATAGGTGTTCAGCTCATAGCCCAACAGGCCGCCTCCATTGCAGGTGGTGTTCTGCAGTTCGCTCGGGCAGATCGAGGATGCATCGACAACGCTCACCGGCTGCATGCCTGTCGTGCTGAATTCCACGCCGCATTCGTTCCGGAAGTAAAGCGTCTGTCCAGCGAATGGGTCCCCTCCGCAGTCACGGAACAGTTGCAGGGTGACCTCGTGGAAGTTGTTGCCAACGCAACGTGTGAAGATGGTACCGCCGGCGTAGTGATTGGCACTACCCGAGGTGAGGGCTAAACCCAGGACGATGGCCGAGACGAGGCGTGGACACATGGTGTGGCGATGGTACCGCGTGAAGATAGCAGGTCCTCCGGGCCAACGCCAGCAGGTGGTCAACGCGCCCGCTCGATGGTCTTCAGATCCTCGTCCAAGAAGCCCTCCTTCTTGCCAAAGATCGAGGCATCGTCCCTGAGGTACATCAGTTCTCCGGTGCCCACATTGAACACACGCTTGAAGCAGTGCTTGTTCTTGTTGTCCCCGGTCAGCACCACATCGCTTATGGTGATGCCCTTGGAGGCCTTCTCAAGCGCCGTTGCCAGCTGGCTCAAGGCCATCACCTGGCTGGGTGCGGTGTAGAACTCCTTTACCGCCGCGGCATCGGGCAGGCTCTTGTCCAGATGCTCCTTGGCCAGCCATAGCTCGGTCTCACGCACCGACCTGTTGCGCGAGGCGTAGGTCCGGTCCGCTGTGGTCTTGTCGGTGATCTTCCCACCCTCCACCAGGGAGAGGTAGTTCTGCAGATGCTTCAGGTAAACGTCCAACAGCTGGGCGAGGCCCTGTTCGTCGATCGCCTTGGGGTCCATCTGGATGAAGGCAAGCTCATGCTCCGAGGGGATGCTCGTGAAGGCGTTCCCGGTCTGCTCCAGCGTTTCCCCTTTCTTCGGCTTCCATCCTTTCACCAAAGTGAGGAATGTCGCCTCGAACTTCACCGGATCGGTCTTACGTGTCTTCAGCAGGTAGGTCCGGTCGGGAGAGATGGGTTGCGCGGCCAATTCCGCCACGGTCATGAACTCCGGGTCCGAGGTGAACTTCCAATTCGACTTCACGCTCTCGATCATCGTCCGGTTGTAGGGCGAGTCTCCTGCATCAAGCACCACCACGGTGCGGGTGGCTTTCGCGGCCTTCACCGCACCGGCATCGAAGCTGCCGTATTGGGCGTGAAGGACCTGGGTGAGGAGCAGCGTGGTCGTGGCGATGGATCGGATGGACATGTTGGGTTCCGTTGTTCGGTCGGGGGCGAAAATAGTGCCATGTTCTCGCGACCTTCGCAACCAACCGATGAGCGCACCACTTTCATTGTTCGATCAGCAGGTCATGCGTCGCTCCTTGGAAAAGAGCGACGTGCTTCAACTCACCATCGCCCAGCTGATCAAGGACCTGAACCTGGAGGAGGGTTCGATCCGCATTCCGCCGGATCCGACCCAGGCCATGGAGGATCTCCGTGCTCAGCTGGTGCCTGAGTTGGAACGCATCGCCCGGCAGGGGGGGCATGTGCTCCGGTCCGTACTCTACCGGGTTGATCTGCCGGGGTCCGGTGTCGACGACCTCCTTGCCACGGGCGATCATGATGCACTTTCCGCCATGGTCGTACTGCGCTGCTTGCAGAAGGTCCTGACCAGGTTGCGCTTCAAGGGCGACTATTGACCCGTCCTGACGGTGTGTGTCCTGAGGAGCCGCAACGGATCCCCGTGCCGTCCGTATCAGGCTTGCCGTCCGGCTCATAGCTAACTTCGCCCCGCCGCTCCGGCCGTGTGATGGACAAATACTCCTACCTCAGCAACGTCGACAGTGCCTGGCTGGACGACCTCTACCAACAGTATCAGAAGGATCCCGCCAGCGTCGAGACGAGTTGGGCCCGCTTCTTCGAGGGCTTTGAGTTCGCCAAGTCGGTCGAGGGTGGCGCCGAAGCCACGGACACAGCACCGAGAAAGGCGCCTGCGCCGGGGGGGAATGAGCGGTTCGAGAAGGAGTTCCGGGTCATCGAGCTCATCCAAGGCTATCGTTCGCGTGGGCATCTCTTCACGAAGACCAACCCGGTTCGGGAACGACGCACCTACACGCCCACCCTGGACCTGGCGAATTTCGGATTGAGCGAAGCCGATCTTGACACCGTGTTCAGCGCGGGGAACGATGTGGGGCTCGGCCCCGCCCGACTGCGGGACATCGTGGCGATGCTCGAGGAGACCTATTGCGAGAGCGTCGGTGCGGAGTTCATGTTCATCCGGAATCCGGAGAAGCGGAAGTGGCTGACCGACCGCATGGAGAGCTCGCGCAATCGACCCGCCTTCTCCATTGAGCAGAAGAAGGAGATCCTGGAGAAGCTGAACGAGGCGGTCGTCTTCGAACGCTTCCTCGGGAAGAAGTTCATCGGCCAGAAGCGGTTCAGCATCGAGGGCGCCGAAGCGTTGATCCCGGCACTGGACACCGTGATCGAACATGGCGCGGAACACGGGATCACGGAGTATGTGATCGGCATGGCGCATCGTGGCCGGCTCAACGTGTTGGCCAATACCCTGCGCAAGAGCTACGACCAGATCTTCAGCGAGTTCGAGGGAAAGGACTATGAGGATGACCTGGTAGAAGGGGATGTGAAGTACCACATGGGGTACAGCAGCGTACTGAAGACCAATGCCGGGAAGGAGGTGCGCCTAACGCTGGCACCGAACCCGAGCCACCTGGAAGCCGTGGGTCCGATCATGCAGGGGATCTCCCGTGCCATCATCGAGCACGACGACAAGTTCCAGCAGGGCATCACCGCACCGATCCTCATCCATGGGGATGCGGCCGTGGCCGGGCAGGGGGTGGTGTACGAGGTGGTGCAGATGGCGGGCCTCAAAGCATACGCCGTCGGGGGAACCATCCACATCGTGGTGAACAACCAGGTGGGCTTCACCACGAACTACATCGATGCGCGCACGAGCACCTATTGCACCGATGTGGCCAAGGTCACCCAATGTCCGGTGTTCCATGTGAACGGGGATGATGCGGAGGCGGTGGCCTATACCGTGAAGCTCGCGATGGATTTCCGCCAGAAGTTCGGCACCGACATATGGGTGGACATCCTGTGTTATCGGAAGCACGGGCACAACGAAGGGGATGAGCCGAAGTTCACGCAACCGCTATTGTACAAGGCCATTGCCGCACACCCGGATCCCCGCGAGATATACACCGAGAAGCTGATCGACAGCGGGGTTGAGGGCGCCCGGGAGATGGCCCGGGAAATGGAGGCCTCCTTCACCAGCATGCTCGATGACCGCCTGAGCGAATCCAAGCAGGTGCGGGTGGGGAGGATCACCAACTTCATGGAGGAGCGCTGGAAGGGCTTCAAGCGCGCCGAGGCGAAGGACTTCCTGCGATCACCGGAGACCGGTGTCGACGAGGCCACCCTGCGGCTCATCGGAGAGAAGTTGAGCGTGATCCCCGCCGGCAAGAAGTTCTTCAGCAAGCTCGAGAAGATCCTAGGCGATCGGAAACGCATGATGGAGACCGGCGTGCTGGACTGGAGCATGGGTGAGCTGCTTGCGTATGGCTCCCTGCTTCTCGAAGGTCATCCCGTTCGTTTCACCGGGCAGGATGTGGAGCGTGGCACCTTCTCCCATCGGCATGCCGTGGTGCGCATGGAGGACAGCGAGGAGGAGTTCATCCACCTCAAGCACATCCGCGAGGGGCAGGCGCTCCTGCAGATCTACAACTCGCTGCTGAGCGAGTACGCCGTCCTCGGTTATGAGTACGGCTACTCCATGGCCATGCCCCATGCGCTCACCATCTGGGAGGCTCAGTTCGGCGATTTCGTCAACGGCGCGCAGATCATCCTGGATCAGTACCTCTGCTGCGGCGAGGAGAAATGGGGTACGCAGAACGGATTGGTGCTCCTGCTGCCTCATGGATATGAAGGACAGGGTGCCGAACACAGCAGCGCGCGCATGGAACGCTTCCTGCAGAGCTGTGCCGATGAGAACATGGTGCTGGTGAACTGCACCACCCCGGCCAACTTCTTCCACGCGCTGCGGCGCCAGCTCGCCTGGGACTTCCGCAAACCGCTCGTGGTCTTCAGTCCGAAGAGCCTCCTGCGACATCCCCGATGCACCAGTCCGCTTGCGGACCTGACGAAGGGCGCCTTCCAGGAACTGATCGATGACGCGGGCGTTGACCCGAACGAAGTGAGGACCGTGGTCTTCACCCAGGGCAAGATGCATTACGACCTCGCTGAGCATCGTGAGAAGAACGGTCTCGCCGATACGGCCCTGATCCGGATCGAACAGTTGCATCCGCTGCCGGCTGAACGGATGCGAGAGGTGATCGCGAAGTATGCGAAGGCGGAGCGTTACTTGTGGGTGCAGGAAGAACCGCGCAACATGGGGGCCTGGCAGTACATCGCCATGAATTTCAAGGACGTCGATTGGGAAGTGATCTCCCGACCCGCCAGTGGAGCCCCCGCCACAGGAAGCAGCAAACGCAGCGCGAAGCAGCAACAAGCCATCATTGAGAAGGCTTTCGCCCACTCCACCACCAACGAAGCGAGCAAGCGGGTGAACGCCTGAGGATGGACAACGAACAACCGATCGAAGCATGGCCACGGTAGACATCAAGGTCCCCAGTCCGGGAGAGAGCATCACGGAAGTGCGGATCGCACAATGGTTGGTGAAGGATGGTGATGTGGTCGAAAGGGACCAGGTGATCGCCGAGATCGACAGCGATAAGGCCACTCTGGAGCTGAGCGCGGAGGCGGCCGGTCAGGTGAAGCTGCTTGCCGAAGCGGACCAGACCGTGGGGGTGGGGGATGTGGTCGCGCGGATCGATACGAGCGTGGCCGTACCCGCCAAAGCGGATGCCAAGCCGGCCGCGAAGAAGGAGACCAAGGCCGCCGATGTGGGGAAGGCCGCGACCACGGCCAAGTCGACCGCTGCAGCGAGCGCAACGCCGGTGGCGAAGGCGATGTTGGACGAGAAGGGGATAGCGGCGGACAAGGTGAAGGGCACCGGGCCCAACGGACGCGTGACCAAGAGCGATGTGAGCGCCTATGTCTCGGGTGGGGTGAAGGCGGATGCGATCGCGATGAACGGCTGGGGAGGTTCGCGTGACCAGAAGCGGAGCAAGATGAGCTCCCTGCGTCAGACCGTGGCCAAGCGGCTGGTGATGGCGAAGAACCAGACCGCCATGCTCACCACCTTCAATGAAGTGGACATGAGCGCGGTGATGGCCTTGCGCGACAAGTACAAGGACCGGTTCAAGGAGACCCATGGGGTCGGCCTCGGCTTCATGAGCTTCTTCACCAAGGCGGTGACCGAAGCGCTCCGCCTCTTCCCGGCCGTGAACGGCCAGATCGATGGGGAGGAGATCATCCTGAGCGATTACGCCGATATCGGCATCGCCGTGAGCAGTCCCAAGGGCTTGATGGTGCCTGTGCTGCGGAATGCGGAGAAGATGAGCCTGGCCGAGATCGAATCAGGCATCAAAACGCTCGCCGTGAAGGCGCGTGACGGCAAGCTCAGCCTGGATGAGATGAGCGGAGGGACCTTCACCATCACGAACGGCGGTGTGTTCGGCAGCATGCTGAGCACGCCGATCATCAACCCGCCTCAGAGCGCCATCCTGGGTATGCACAACATCGTTGAACGCCCCGTGGCGGTGAACGGTCAGGTGGTCATACGACCGGTGATGTACGTTGCCCTCAGTTACGACCATCGCATCATCGATGGAAAGGAGAGCGTCAGCTTCCTGTACAAGGTGAAGGAGATGATCGAGGAGCCGAGCAAGCTCATCTTCGGTGCCAGGGACCCCGGCGAGGTGCTTCTGGGGCTCTAGGAGCATATTGTTCGAACATCCTTTGCCGAGGAACGCTTTTTGCGTTCTCCGCCGCCTCCATGCACGGTCGGTTGTTGGCGATGAACGGATGTGCGAGTGGATGTCAATGTTACATGAGGCTACTTTTATCCGGCCGCATTTGCGCGCGGTCCTATTCACCCAGATCAGTTGACATGATCCGACCACTACATACGTTCTACCGCACGCTTGCATGTTCGGCGCTGGCATTGCTCTTCATGAGCACGCAAGCGCAGGTCCTGTTGGATGAGCAGTTCACGGGAGGTGCCAGCACCACGGGATTCACCATCGAGTCGGTCAATAGCGACTGTGACTGGACATTCGCCCCAGGTGGATTGACAGCCACGACCTTTTCCGTTGATGGTGGTGGCGTGTTGCCTTCCGGTGCCGGGTTCGATGATGACTTCGCTTTCCTGGATAGCGATGCTTGCGGGCCTTCCGGGATCACGGTGAACAGCACCTTGATCTCGTCGACCTTCGATGCCAGTGGTGCCTCGGTGATCACGCTGAGCTTCTCCCACCAGTTCCAGGCACGCTTGCAATCGTTCTGCAAAGTCGAGGCGTTTGACGGTTCGACCTGGACCGAGATCGTTACTTATACCGGGACCAGCGTGGGTTATCCCAATCCGGCAGCTACGGCTGTCCATGACATCACTGCGGCAACGGGCGGCTCGAGCGTGGCACAGGTGCGCTTCCAATTCAGCTCCGGCTGGGACTGGTGGTGGGCCTTGGACAACATCCTGGTGGTGGGATCGGAATGCTCGTTCCCGTCCGATCTGGCAGTGACCGGGGTGACCTCCAATGGTGCCACGGTGGAATTCACCCCCAACGGAAGTCCCAGCTATGAATGGGTGATCACCGATGGGTCCCTGCCGGGAGGGGGTGGGGATGTGGTCAACGGTACCATGACCGGAGAACAGGTCATGAGCCTGATGGCTGGTACTTCCTACACCGTGTTCGTTCGTTCCATTTGCGATGGTGGCGGGTCCAGCCCATGGTCCACGGCTGTCAACTTCGTTACGCCCGCGACCAATGATGAATGCATCACTGCGATACCTATCATGGTCAATGATGACCTCGATTGTGAACAGATCATGGCCGGTACGGTCGTTGGAGCCACGCCGTCGAACATCACCTCCACCTGTTTCGGTACGCCGGATGATGATGTGTGGTTCAGTTTCACGGCACAGGCCACCTCGCATCGCGTTTCGTTGATCAACCTGGGGGGGTCCACGACCGACCTGTACCACGCCCTATGGATCGGCGGCTGCGATGGGCTCACCCTTGTGCCGGGGTCGTGCAGTGATCCCCAGGAGAGCAACCCCACCGGACTGGTGATCGGAACGACGTACTACCTGCAGGTGTACACATGGACGAGCTCTCCGGACCAGACCTCCGTGTTCGATGTGTGCATCGGTACGGATCCTGCCATCGGGATCAATGACGACCACGGGATCGCCACCATGCGTGTCTTTCCGAACCCCGCGCAGGACGTGCTCACCATCGACGTCGCTGACGCCAGCGTGCAGCGTGTGCGTGTGCTCGATGCATCAGGCCGCGTTGCGCGGGATATTGCGTTCCGGCGCACCATGGACATCGGTCAGCTCGATCCCGGCTCGTATACCTTGTTGATGCTCGATCGCGATGCGTCCATCATCGGGCGAAGCCGTTTCGTGAAGGAGTGATGTTCGATCATTGATACATCCGAAGCCCGCGTAACGACCACTGCGCGGGCTTCATCGTTCCATGAAGTCCGCCTCACACCGTTCTGTTGACAAGTGGGATGTGGTCTTGACACGCGACCGATCCGACGGGCTCTACGTTTGCTCAGCACATTGAAGTAGTGTTGGGCGTGTTCCGTTCGGGCCGAGGTTGATGTGATCATCCGGTCAATGCGACAAGGAGACGCCTGCATGCGGAAGAAGTGCGCCACAAGCTGGTCCGTACATGGCTGAACAACGACGCCTTTTCAACACGGCAGCCCTCGCTGCAGCCGTGCGCTCCTCTCTCCTTCGATACCTGATCCCCTTCGTGGCCGGAACGCTGCTCTGGCAGACGGAGGCGAAGGCCACGCACGCCATGGGTGGTGACATCACCTACGAGTGCCTTGGCAATAATCGCTACCGGATCAACATGAGCTTCTTCCGGGATTGCAACGGCGTGAGCGCACCCACGAGCTGCAACAACGGAGACCTCTCGTTCAACGTGCGTTCAACGACCTGCAGCGCGAACTTCAACGCATGCTTCGTCCGCCAGAGCATCGACATCGTGACCCCCATCTGTGATGGTGCCGTGGACCGCTGTACGAACCCCTCCGGCACCTACGGTGTGGAGCGCCATCGCTATTCCGCCATCATCGACCTCTCCGCCTGGGCGGGCTGTGGTACGGACTGGATCATCGATTGGGACCTGTGCTGCCGGAACAACGCGATCACCTCGCTGAACAACCCGGGCAACCGCGATCTCTACCTGAGCGCACGCCTGGACAACACGGTGACGCCCTGCAACAGTTCACCTCGCTTCATCAACGATCCGGTACCCTTCGGCTGTGTGGGCCAGCCCATCGTGTACAACCACGGTGTGACCGATCTCGCCGGTGATTCTCTGAGCTTCGAACTGGCACCGGCGCGCGGTTCAGGTGGCAGCACGATCCCTTACAGCAATGGATACACCTTCCAGCAACCCGTGATCACCAATGGCGGAGCCAACGCCGTGACGATCGATCCGGTGACCGGTACCATCCGGTTCACGCCGAGCATCGCCCAGTTCGCGGTGGTGACCGTGCTGGTGCGGGAATACCGGAACGGGGTGCAGATCGGCCAGTACCTGCGCGATCTCCAGTTCGCCATCATCGCCTGCAATAACAATAACCCGACGGTGAGCGGGATCAACGGCACCAACAGCTTCGTGTACAACGTGTGCGCTGGAACGAACTTCTGCTTCGATGTGAACTCCGCCGATGTTGATGCCGCCCAGAACGTGATCATGACCTGGAACGGCGCGATCCCGACGGCGACCTTCACCACCACGAACGTGCCCCGTCCCGTCGGCACCTTCTGCTGGACCCCGACCATCGCGGATATCGGTCAGCAGATCTTCACGGTCTCCGTGGAGGATGATGCCTGCGTGCTCAACGGATCCAGTACGGTCGGTTACCTCATCAACATCACCCCGCCGCTGACACCAGCGGTGGCTGGACCGGACCAGAGCGTCTGTGGCTTCACCGCCACACTGGCTGGTCAACAACCTTATACGCAGGCCCAAGGCACCTGGACGGTGGTGAGCGGGGCCGGCACCTTCGCCAATGCGAACAACCCCACCACCACCGTGAGCGGATTGAGCACGGGTGACAATGTGTTCCGGTGGACCGTGAACTATCAGACCTGTGGCACCACATCCGATGACGTGGTGATCCGAGCCTATGACCCCGGGCATCCCGCAGCGAGCGCCGGACCTGCGCAGGACTTGTGCCTTCCCACCAACAGCACCACCCTGGCCGCGAACGTGGCCGTTGCGCCGGCGGTGGGCACCTGGACGCTCGTGAGCGGTGCCGGGACCATCACCACACCCAACAGTCCGACATCGACCGTGACCGGGTTGGGGCAGGGAACGAACGTGTTCCGGTGGACCATTGACAACGGTGCGTGCACGCCACCCACCAGCTCGCAGGTCACCATCCGGGTCTTCAGCAATGTGCAGCCAGCCGCGAACGCTGGACCTGATCAGCAGCTATGCTCGCCGACATTGAGCACGACACTGGCAGGCAATGCGCCCATCGCACCAGCGAGCGGTCAATGGACCGTGGTGAGCGGCACGGGCACCTTCGCGAACGCCTCCGTGCGGAACACCACGGTATCCGGTCTGAGCATCGGGGTGAACAGGCTTCGCTGGACGATCAACAACGGACCTTGCACACCGCCGACCACCAGCGATGATGTGGATATCGTGGTCTTCAACCCGGCCAGCCCGAACGCGAACGCGGGTCCGGCCCAGCAGGTCTGTGCGGCCAACGCGACCCTCGCAGGAAACGCCCCGCTCGCTCCGGCCACGGGATTGTGGACCGTGGTGAGCGGCACGGGCACCTTCGCGAACGCCTCCAGCCCGACTACAGCCGTGTCAGGTCTGGCGGTGGGCCCGAACGTGTTCCAATGGACCTTGAACAACGGCCCCTGCGCCAATGGCATCACCACCTCCCAGGTGACCATCACGCGTTTCGACGGCACCGCACCCGGAGCGGCTGCCGGACCCGATCAGAGCCTCTGCACGGCAGCCGGTTCTTCATTCGCATCGACCACGCTCGCCGCGACAGCCGCACTGGCCCCGGCCACCGGTACCTGGACCGTGGTGAGCGGGACGGCGACCATCACGAACCCGAACTCGCCCACCTCGACCGTCACCGGGATCCCTGTCGGAGTAACGACCCTGCGATGGACCATCAGCAATGGGCCGTGCCCGCCGAACTCACCCACCGATGACGTGGTGATCCGTGTATTCGACCGCAATGCCCCGGCCGCCAACGCGGGTCCCGCCCAGAACCTCTGTGCACCGGTGACCTCCGTGACACTGGCGGCCAACGCGGCCACCGCACCTGCGGCCGGCACCTGGACCGTGGTGAGCGGGACCGGCACCTTCGCCAACGTCAACAGTCCGACGACCACGGTCACGGGCCTCGCTTTCGGAGCGAACGTGTACCGCTGGACCATCAACAACGGCCCCTGTCCCGGTGCGATCACATCCAGCGATGTGACCATCACACTGTTCAACCCGGCCATCGCGGCGGCGAACGCGGGACCGGACCAGGAGACCTGTGGGGTATCCACAGCGACCCTGGCAGGGAGCGCGGTGGCGGCACCAGCCACAGGGACCTGGACCGTGGTGAGCGGTGCGGCCACCTTCGCCAACGCGGCAAGCCCCACCACGTCGATCACCGGACTTCCCATCGGCACCACGGTGCTGCGC
>Ga0116144_10005847_pt1 | contig 10982 bp, 10 predicted proteins | sample AD_UKC035_MetaG_FD_89746 | JGI IMG/M metagenome (GOLD analysis project Ga0116144, IMG submission 89746) | Active sludge microbial communities of municipal wastewater-treating anaerobic digesters from USA - AD_UKC035_MetaG | ecosystem: Engineered > Bioreactor > Anaerobic > Digestate | place: USA... | reverse complement strand
TGCTTTGCGAAAAGGCTGAGCATGTGGTCAAAAAAAGGTATGCCCGTTGAGATCGTGTAGGAGCCGCTTCCGTCGATACGCCACTGTACCGATATGGTCGTTTCTTTCGTCTTCCTCTCTACCCTTGCTTCCCTTTTCATAGGGCCCCCTTTTTATGGAATAACCTTGTTCAGCGGGTATTCAACGATCCCCTGCGCGCCGGCGCGCTTAAGCTCGGGAATGATATTCCTCACCGTCTTCTCGTCCATGATGACCTCCACGGCAACCCATTCCTGGTCCGAAAGCGTTGAAACTGTCGGCGTGTGGAGGGACGGAAGTATTCCGGTTACCTTTTGCAGCTTGTTTTTCGGCACGTTCATTTTAAGCCCTACCTTTTCCTCGGCCAGAAGGGCTCCTTTGAGCAGCATCGTTATGTTCTCCATCTTCGTCCGTTTCCACGGGTCCTTCCATGCTGCCCTGTTCGCTATCAAAACGGTCTCTGATTCGAGGATCGTTTCAATGATCCTCAGGCTGTTTGCTTTCAGCGATGCCCCGGTTTCTGTAACCTCAACAATGGCATCGGCAAGGAGCGGAGGCTTTACCTCCGTCGCCCCCCAGGAAAACTCTACCGACGCTTCAATGCCTTTCTTTTTCAAGTATCTCTTGGTAAATCCGACGAGCTCCGTGGCGATCTTCTTGTCCTGCAGGTCTTCGATCCGCCTGATGCGGGAATTCGCAGGGACGGCGACTACCCATTTTACCCCTCTGAAGCCTACCTTCCCGTACCTGAGCCTCACAAGCTCTACGACCTTCGCGTCCTGCTCGAGCACCCAGTCCAATCCGGTAATGCCCATGTCGAGTATCCCGTCTTCAACGTACCGTGCCATTTCCTGCGCCCGTATAACAAGGCCTTCTATCTCCGGGTCATCAATGGACGGCACGTAGGACCTTTCAAGCAGCTTTATGTTATATCCGGCATTTTTAAACAGCTTGAAGGTGGTCTCCTGCAAACTGCCTTTCGGCAGCCCTATTTTAAGAACCATTCTATAGCTCCTTTCTTGCTTTTATAGCCTCTCCGTGGGCATAAAGGCCCTCGATGCGTGAAAGCCTTACGGCGCTGTCTCCGTACCGGTCAAGAAAGTCTTTGTTAATTTTAACAAGCACTTTCCTTTTTGTAAACCTGTCAACAGAGAGGCCGGCGGCAAACCTGCCCGCGCCGCCCGTAGGGAGAACGTGGTTCGTTCCTATGTAGTAATCGCCCATGGCAACGGTGGTGTGCCGCCCAAGATAGACGACCCCCGGGTAAAGGACGCCCTTCCCCTTTCTTTCATCCCCTATCAGCTCCATGTGTTCCGGGGCGATCCGGTTGATCGCCTCGATGGCCTTGTCCGCGTTTTTATAGTGGACCATAAAGCCGTTGTTCTCCAGCGCCTTCTCGACAACGCCCCTTCTTTCGTTCGACGCGATAAGCCGCCGCATCTCTTCGCCGACTTCCTTTATGTGGGCCTTTGAAGAAGAGAAGAGGCCGACCATTGCCATCTCGTCATGCTCTGCCTGGGAAAACATATCCCACGCAACGGCCCTCGGAGAAAAGGGCTCGGTGCAGAGAATGACCAGTTCGGTGGGCCCTGCGAGCATGTCGATGCCGACGCGGCCGTATACGTCGCGCTTTGCCTCCTCTACGTATGCGTTCCCCGGCCCGACGATCATGTCTACCTTCGGTACGGCACCGACCCCGTATGAAAAGGCGTATATAGCCTGCGCCCCGCCCAGCCTGTATACGTCGGCAATGCCGAGCAGCTCACATGCCGCGGCAACATATGGGTGTATTTCTCCTTTTGCTGCGGGCGTTGTGACAAAGATCTTCTTTACGCCTGCTATCTGGGCCGGCACGGCCCCCATAACCAGAGAAGAAGGGTATGCCGCGGTGCCGCCCGGCACATATATAAGGGCCTTCTCTACCGGGACAAAGGATTCTCTCACGACAACGCCTTTCTTTCTGTATGTCCTGCCCGGGGGCATTTGCCCGCCGTGGTAAGACCTCACGTTCCTGATCATGCCCTTCAGCACCGCGATGTCTTTCTTCTCTATCTTTGAGGCTGCCCTTCGCAGCTCGTCCGCGGCAAGCTTCAGCGGGTATTCCCTGTCCCATTGGTCCCACTTTCTGGAAAACTCTATAAGCGCCCTCTCCTTTTGCGTCTCAAGCGCTCTCCTGATCTTTTCTACTGCCCGTTTCACATTCCGGCGCTTCCTGTTTCGCCCCTCGATAACAAATGCCAGGAGCTCGCTGTATTCCTTTTCAAGCTCCCAGATCTTCATCCTTCTTCCTCCTTATCTTTGCGCCAAGGCCCTTCAGTTTTTCTTCTATCTTTTCATACCCCCTGTCAATGTGGTAAATCCTTGAAACCTCGGTCGATCCGTAAGCGGCGAGGCCGGCGATTATCAGGGATGCGCTTGCCCTTAAGTCGGTCGCCATCACCTTCGCGCCGGAGAGCCGTTCCACGCCTTTTACTATGGCCGTATTGCCTATCACCCTTATGTCGGCGCCCATTCTGCGGAGCTCCGCTACGTGCATCATCCTGTTCTCGAAGATCGTCTCCGTAATGGCGCTCACCCCTTTTGAAACGGACATAAGCGCCATTATCTGGGCCTGCATGTCTGTCGGGAAGCCTGGGTGGGGGATCGTCTTCGCATCTACCGATATGGGCCTCTTTCTCGACATTATCGCCTTAACGGTGCTGTCGCTTTCCTCAATCTCCATGCCCGCCTCTTTCATCTTTTCGATAACGGCCTTCAGGTGAAGGGGGTTGCAGTTCTCAACAACAATGTTCCCTCTCGTGATGCCGCAGGCAACAATAAATGTGCCCGCCTCGATCCTGTCGGGGATTACCTCGTAATCACAGGGCGCAAGCGCCTCTACGCCCCTGATCCTGACGACCTCCGATCCTTCCCCCTCTATTCTTGCCCCCATTCGTTTCAGCATGCGGGCGAGGTCAACCACTTCCGGTTCGCGGGCGGCGTTCTCGATCACCGTTTCGCCTTTTGCAAGGGCCGCTGCCATCATAATGTTTTCAGTCCCGCCAACGGTTACCGTATCGAATGTTACCCGCCCTCCCCGCAGCTTTTTCGCATTCACATCTACGTATCCCTCCCGGATCTTTATGTCGCAGCCGAGCGCTGCGAGCCCTTGAAGGTGCAGGTTGATGGGCCTCTCGCCGATCGCGCAGCCTCCCGGGTACGATACGGTAGCCTTTTTCAGGCCTCCCGCGAGGGACCCGAGTACGAGCACCGATGCGCGCATCTCCTTCACGATCTCATAGGGCGCCACGTGGTTATCGAGGCTGCCCGTGTCTATGGCGAGGGTGTTGTCCCCTGTCCATTCAGCCTTTCCGCCGAGCATGGCAAGGAGCCTGATCATTGTCTCCACGTCCCTTAAGCGCGGAACGTTTCCTATCGCATAGCTTCCCTTCTGAAGAATGGTTGCGGCGATGAGGGGAAGCGCGGCGTTTTTTGACCCGCTGATCCTCACCCTTCCTTTTAGCCTTTCACCGCCCTCTATGATGAACTTGTCCATTTCCCTATAAGCACCCTTTCGACACCGGAGAGGTCTTTTCTTGTGATAACCGAGAATCCCCCGGCCCTTAAGCGGGCCCGGATCAGCCCTGCCTGCCTTTGGCCGCCAACCTCGCACAGCACGCAGCCCCCTTCTGCGAGCCGGCCCTGCAATTGGCCTATAAACTTCTCATATATCTCTGTGCCCTCTTTTCCCCCTAACAGCGCTTTTCGCGGCTCAAATCTTTTTACGTCCTCCATCAGCCCATCCCACTCGTCTGCCGCCACGTAAGGGAGGTTTGCCATTATCACATCGAACCTCACGGCTTCCCGAAGCCCGTTAAAGAGGTCTGAGCAGAGAAACTTCGTCTTTTCTGTCACGTTGAGCCTCTGTGCATTATACCGGGCTACGCTCAGGGCTTCAACGGATATGTCGATACAGAGAACCTTCTGCTGCGTTTTTTTGGCAATAACCGCCCCTATCGCCCCTGACCCCGTGCCCATGTCAAGGACCAGGCGCTCCCCCTTCTCTTCTCCCAGTATCTTCAGGCCCTCTTCAACAAGCAGCTCTGTTTCTGGTCTTGGTATAAGGACCCTTTCGTCCACATAAAATTCTTCGGAGAAGAATTCCTTTTTTTGCGTTATGTATGCAAGGGGCTTCCCGTGCCCCCTTTCCTCAAGAAGCCTTGCGATTCTCTCCGCGGTTGCCCCGTCAAGCTCCAGGTGCTGGTTGGCAAGCGCTTCCTCTCGTCCGATACGGGACGCGAAGGCAATGATGTTGATGGCGTCGAGCCTTTTAACGGCCCCGTTCTGAAACATAATGTCTCTGATGCGCACCGTTTTTCTTATCCTTTTTTTAGCGTCTCTGATTGGAAATGGGCTATCAATGGGGTAATTACGGGGACGATGTCCCCGTTCAGAACGTCCTGCAATTTATACAGCGTAAGGCCGATCCTGTGATCTGTAACCCTGCCCTGCGGGAAGTTGTATGTCCGTATCCGCTCGCTCCTGTCGCCTGTGCCGACCTGTTTTCTCCTCTCGTCGGACATCTCCTGTTCTTTCTCGCTCTCTATCTTTTCTTTCAGCCTTGCCCTGAGCACCCTCATGGCCTTTGCCTTGTTCTTGTGCTGGGATTTTTCGTCCTGGCACGTTACCACGATCCCCGTCGGCATATGCGTTATCCTTACCGCTGAATCGGTCGTGTTTACATGCTGGCCGCCGGGGCCGCTGGAGCGGAAGACGTCGATCCTTATCTCGTCAGGGTTTATGTTTATTTCCAGTTCTTCGGGTTCCGGCAGGACCGCGACGGTAACCGTTGATGTGTGTATCCTCCCCTGCGCCTCTGTTTCGGGGACGCGCTGTACCCTGTGAACGCCGCTTTCATAGCGGAGCATGCTGAAGGCGTCCTTCCCCTCCATCATCAGAATAACCTCTTTGAGGCCGCCCAGGTCCGACATGCTGACCGTCATGATCTCTGTCTTCCATCTCATGTTCTCGGCGTATTTCATGTACATGGAGAAAAGGTCCCTTGCAAAAAGGGCGGCTTCTTCTCCGCCCGTCCCGGCCCTTATTTCGAGAAACATGCTTTTTGCCTGCTTCTCCCCCTTGCTGAGAAGCCTTTCTCTTAGAGAGGTTTCGAGCCTCTCTTTTTCCTTCTCGAGGAGGGCCAGCTCTTCTTTGGCGAGGGCCTTCATGTCCTCTTCCGGCGCCGACCTGAAGATCTCCTGCGCATTCGCCGCCCCCTCGTCTCTCTTCTTCCATTCCCTGAAGAGGTCCACAAGCTCCTTGAGCTCTGCCCGCTCTTTTGCCAGTTTTTTATAGGACTCCAGGTTGGCAAGCGCTTCGGGCTTCACCATCTCTTCCTCTATCTCCTGGTATCTCTTTTCTATCTCCTGGAGCCGTTCAAACATTATTTTGTCTTTTTGCCATAGCGCTTTTCAAACTTCTCAACCTGGCCGGTCGAGTCTAAGCGCTTCTCCTTGCCGGTAAATATGGGGTGGCATTTTGCGCAGATTTCCACGGTGATCTTGTCTTTGACCGACAGCGTCTCGAAGGTGTTGCCGCATGCGCACTTTACCGTTGCCTTCTTTAAGTCCGGGTGGATCCCTTTTTTCATGTTCAGCCTCCTTTGCTCATAGAATTGAGAAAATCCTGGTTTGACTCTGTGTCGACCATCTTTTCGAGGAGAAACTCCATCGATTCAACGGGGTTCATCGGCTGCAGGACCTTCCTCAGCAGCCACGTTCTTGAAAGGTCGTTGCTTTCCAGCAACAACTCCTCTTTTCTCGTGCCCGATTTGTTTATGTCAATGGCGGGGAAGACCCTCTTCTCCGCGAGCTTTCTGTCAAGATATATCTCCATGTTTCCCGTACCCTTGAACTCCTCGAAGATCACTTCGTCCATCCTGCTCCCCGTGTCTATCAATGCCGTTGCAACGATCGTCAGGCTCCCCCCCTCTTCAATGTTTTTCGCTGCCCCGAAAAAGCGCCTCGGCTTCTGCATCGCAGATGCGTCGATGCCCCCGGAGAGTATCTTCCCGCTTGACGGGACCACGGTATTATATGCCCTTGCGAGCCTCGTTATGCTGTCGAGCAGTATCACTACGTCCCTCTTGTGCTCCACGAGCCTCTTGGCTTTCTCGATAACGATCTCCGCCACCTGAACATGTCTAGTGGCGGGCTCGTCAAAGGTCGAGCTTATGACCTCTCCTTTTACCGAGCGTATCATGTCCGTAACCTCCTCCGGCCTCTCGTCAATGAGGAGGACGATAAGAAAAATCTCTTTGTGGTTCTTCGTAATGCTGTTGGCGATGTCCTGAAGGAGCATCGTTTTCCCGGTCCTCGGCGGGGCGACGATGAGCCCTCTTTGCCCCTTGCCGATGGGGGTGAAAAGGTCCATTACCCTGGTGGAAAGGCTGCGCTGTCCCGTTTCGAGCTTTATCCTCTCGTCGGGATATATAGGGGTAAGGTTGTCGAAGATTATCTTATCCCTGACGACCCCGGGGTCGTCGAAATTTATTGATTCGACCTTTAAGAGGGCGAAGTACTTTTCGTTGTCTTTGGGGGGGCGGATCTGTCCCGAGGTCGTATCCCCTGTCCTCAGCCCGAATTTCTTGATCTGCGAGGGTGATACGTATATATCGTCCGGGCCGGGCAGGTAGTTTGAGTCGGTAGATCGCAAAAAACCAAACCCCTCTGAAAGGATCTCCAAAACCCCTTCCCCGTATACCGATTCGTTCTTGTCTACGAAGGCCTGGAGTATGGCGAATATAAGCTCCTGCTTTCTCAGCCCCGCCGCGTTCTCAACGTTCAACTCCCTTGCCATGTGTGTGAGTTCTCCTATCTTTTTGCTTTTCAGCGCGTTAAGGTGCATCTGCCCTTACCTCCCATTCTTTTATCCTTTGCAGCAGCCTTTCGACTTCCCTTTCAAGGCTGTCGACGTTTCCGTTGTTGTTAACTACGTGGTCGGCCATTTTTTCCTTTTCTGTGAGCGGAATCTGGTGGGGCATCCGCTGGCCTATGTCTTCTTCCGTCATGCCCCTTGCTTTCAGCCTTTCCTTTATTGTCTCGGTCCTCGCGGAGACAACGACGACCTTGTCAAACTCTTTATAAAACCCCGTTTCGAATAAAAGCGGCCCGTCAACAAAAACAACCCCGGCCCCACCCTTTTCAAGCTCATCAAGCCTCTGTCCGAGCGCGCCCCTCACCCTCGGGTGTATGATCGCTTCAAGGATGCGGAGCGACTCTTTGTTTTTAAAGACCTCGTCGCGCAAGCGCGCGACGTCTACGGCGCCTTCGGCGATATACTCTGCGCCGAGCCTGCTTCGTATCTCGGCGAGGACCTCCTCTTTTCTGATCAGGTCCTTTGAAAGCTGGTCCAGATCTATTATCTCGAATCCCCTTTTTTTCAGCATGCTTGTTGCGGTTGTTTTACCGCTCCCGATAATCCCCGTTATGCCGATGGTAATCATACATCAAGGTTTCTGACGCTAAGGGCGTTTTCCTCGATAAACCTTCTTCTTGTTTCGATATTGTTTCCCATGAGCACGGTGAACACCTGGTCCGCTTCAACGGCGTCCTCTATTGACACCTTGAGGAGGCGCCGCTTTTCGGGGTTCATGGTCGTTCCCCAAAGCTGTTCCGGGTTCATCTCTCCCAGGCCCTTGTATCTCTGGATGTTCATCCCTTCCTTGCCTTTTTCGCTCACGACGTGCAGCAGCTCCTCGGCGCTCAGCACTTCTGCCCCATTGTTCCCGTCGCTGATCCTTATCTCCTCGTCGTAAAATTGCCGTATCTCCTGAAAGGCCTTGTAAGATTCGCCGTAGTCCCCCTGCGAGCAGAGCTCGTAGTCAACCCGCACCTGAACGGGTCCTTTCTTGGGGTCGGCCTCGTGTATATTTACCGTAAAAAGGTTGTGCTCCCTGTCCTTTGCTATTTCGACCTTGTGGCCCGAGCGCCTCAGGTGGCTTGCATAGGCCTCCGCCTTTTCGGGCGATTCAAAGTCGCGCCTCGTCGCTATGCCGAGGCGCATAAGCCCGAGTATTGCGTCCTTTGATATGCCGAGAGCCTGCATGCTCTTAATGTACCGCTCCACGGTTTTAAGCTTCTTTATCTTCTTCCGCAGCTCCTCCCCGTCTGCCTGGTTGCCTCCGACGTAGCACCGTATTTTCTCTGTGCCGCGCTCTATTATATTTTTTTCGAACTCCTCTTCGTCCTTTGCGTAAATCTCTTTGTTGCCATGCTTTATTTTGTATAGCGGCGGCTGGGCTATATACAGGTGCCCCTCTGATATCAGGTCGGGCATCTGCCGGTAGAAGAACGTCAGGAGAAGCGTTCGTATGTGGGAGCCGTCAACGTCGGCGTCCGTCATTATAATTACCTTGTTGTAGCGCAGCCTTGCTTTGTTGTCGGGGTTCATGCCGACCGCCAGGTAGATCGATTTGATCTCCTGGTTTGTCAGCACCTTTTCTTCTCTCGATTTTTCGACGTTCAGGATCTTTCCCTTAAGGGGCAGTATCGCCTGCGTCTTCCTGTTTCTGCCCTGCTTCGCAGAGCCGCCCGCGGAATCGCCCTCTACTATAAAAAGCTCGCAAAGCTCGGGGTCGCTTTCCTGACAGTCTGCCAGCTTACCGGGGAGCACCCCGTTTTCTATAAGGCTTTTGCTCCTTACAAGCTCTTTGGCCTTTTTTGCAGCCTCTCTCGCCCTTCTCGTTTCGATCGCCTTGTTCACGATCGCCTTGGCCTTGTCGGGGTTAAGCTCAAGGTACTCGGCGATCTTATCGTTCAGCACCGACTCGACAAGCCCTTTTATTTCGCTGTTGCCGAGCTTTGATTTTGTCTGTCCTTCAAATTGCGGGTTTTGTATCTTGATGCTGAGAACGGCCACCATGCCTTCTTTTATGTCGTCCCCGGAAAGGCTTTCTTTTACCTTCTGGGACATGTTGTTCTGTATAAAATTGTTTATGCTCCTTGTCATTGCCGCCCTGAAGCCCGCCACGTGCGTGCCGCCTTCTTTTGTGTTTACGTTGTTTACAAAGCTGTATATGTTTTCGTTGTAGCTGTCGTTATACTGAACGGCGAGCTCTACAGAGTCGAGGGGCGGCCTGTTGCTTATTGTATATATGGGCTCTTCGAAGAGTACGGTCTTGTTTGTGTTCAGGTATTTTACGAAAGACTTTATCCCTCCTTCGTGCTTGAACTCCTGGCGCTTTCCTTTTCTATCGTCAACAAGGATGATGTTTATGCCGTTGTTGAGAAAGGAAACCTCCCTCATCCTGTGAACAATGATGTCGTAGCTGATGTCCGTTGTTTCGAAAAGGCTGCCGTCTGCCTTGAACCGCACCCTTGTTCCCGTTTTATCTGTGTCGCCCACCACCTTGAGGTCCGTCATCCTGGCCCCGTATTCATATCTCTGGTAGTAAACCTTACTGCCCCTTCTTACCTCCACCTCAAGATACTCAGAAAGGGCGTTGACCACGGAAAGCCCCACGCCGTGCAGCCCGGCCGAATACCTATAGCTATCCTTGTCAAACTTTCCGCCGGCGTGCAGCTTTGTAAGGACAACCTCGAGCGCCGACATGTTCTCTGCGCTGTGCTCTTCCACCGGGATGCCGCGCCCGTTGTCATCGACGGTCACGCTATTATCCCTGTGTATCGTTATTAAAATCCTGTCACAGTATCCTTCCAGCGCTTCATCTATGCTGTTGTCCACAAGCTCGTATATAAGGTGGTGCAGGCCTTCTATGCCGGTGTTCCCGATATACATGGAGGGTACTTTTCTGACGGCGTCAAGCCCTCCGAGTATTTTTATGCTCTCTGCTCCGTATTCTCTCATGTTATTATATCCTTATCGGCATTACGATGTTTTTATAGTCTTCTTCCTGTTCCCCCCTGAAAAGGACCGCCCCGTAAGCCGAGGGGGCCATCATTATCAGTTTTTCGCCCGCTATGTGCGTTACCACATCTAATATAAACCTCACATTAAAGCTCATGCTCGTCTTTTCGCCTTCATACTCTATCTCTAAATCCTCTTTTGCCCTTCCTATGTCAGACTCCGCCTCTATCTCCATGTTTTTGTCAGAAAATGTTATTTTTATTGGTTCCGACCTTCCTATAATTGCGGATGCCCTTTTTAATCCCCTGTGAAAAGCCTCTTTTTCTATCCTTACTGTCTTCGGGTTGTCTGATGGGAGAACATTTTCATAATCAGGAAAATTTCCTTCGATGACCCGCGTTATTATCTTTAATTTTTCCGTGCTGAGCTGCACATACTTTTCTTCTATCGATATTTTTACTTCATCTTCCTCTTCTATAATTCTTTCCGCTTCAACAACCGACCTCTTCGGTATTGTCACGCCCTTAAAGCCCTTCATCTCTTTTATCTTTCGCTGGCAGAGTGCCATTCTAAACCCGTCTGTTCCGACCATTATTAATTCCCCGTCAGCGCCCTGCATATACATTCCTGTCAGAATATATCTCGTTTCGTCCGTAGATACCGCAAACCCTACCTTCTCTATCATGTCGAGGAATGTTTTTCCGTCTATCTTAAATTCTTCTTTTCCTCTTATTTCTTTTGTTTCCGGGAACTCTTCCGGGTCCTGAAGGCTCATCACTATCTCTGTTCTCTTCTGCTTTATCGTCAGCTGGTTTTCCTCAATTGACAGCTGAACGTCCCCTCCTTCAAGTTCTCTCATTACCTCCAGGAACTTTCTTCCATGCACCACTATCTTCTTTTCCTTATCTACTTTGCAATCTACATATGCAATGGCGCTCACCTCAAGGTCCGTCGAAAATATCGTTGTCCCCTCCTTTCCAAACTCAAAAAGTATATTTGAAAGGATCGGCATAAGGGATCTCTTTTCCGTGATGCTTACAATTTTTGAAACCGGACCGAAGATTTTATTTTTATCTATTATTATATTCATATATACTCCTCATATAATTAATATACGC
>Ga0116144_10005846_pt1 | contig 10983 bp, 10 predicted proteins | sample AD_UKC035_MetaG_FD_89746 | JGI IMG/M metagenome (GOLD analysis project Ga0116144, IMG submission 89746) | Active sludge microbial communities of municipal wastewater-treating anaerobic digesters from USA - AD_UKC035_MetaG | ecosystem: Engineered > Bioreactor > Anaerobic > Digestate | place: USA... | reverse complement strand
TCAGGGCTATCGCATTTGACCCATTGATGGCCTAAAGGCCGGGGATAAAGGGGGATTTTTGTGGCGGGGCGAAGCCCCGCCACAAAAATCCCTCCGAAAAACGCCGCTTTAGCGGCACAACAGGCAGCGCAGCGGAACAAAGCTCTCCAAATGCGATAGCCCTACCTGGAGACTGGGGAAGCGGTGAATAACTCAAACGATGGGTTACCACCGTTTCCCCAGCCGCTACGACGACGACGGATCGTCCCTCATCCCTTGCAAAGGAGGTCGGTCGTGCTATTCGGGAAGTTTTCTTTTGACTGAACCGGCGCCCCTTCGGTAAGATTATCTTTTGATTTGACACGCACGCACACAAGCACACACGCACGACGCATGATCGAGGTGTCCGTCAAAGTGCGACCGGCAAGCCAATGCGAATCTGTACCCATCATAGAAGCTCCGAAACAAAGCGCGACGCACTCTGGAAAGTGCGTCGCACCGTTGTATCCCTACCCCACCGTGATTACTGGGTCAGCGTATTTGTGAGAACACATCGGAATCCGATATAACTGGTCACGTAGTTTCCCGGTGGAGCAAAACTACGGCTGGCCGTGAGCGCATCCGTGGAATCCCTGTGCCAAGCGCCTCCTCGCACTACTCGACCATCGCCATAGTCTGGCCCCGGCGGGTTACTGGAAGGCGAAACACTATAGTAGCCCTCCTGATGCCAATCACTCACCCACTCCCACATGTTGCCGGCCATATCCATTGCTCCATAAGGGCTAACACCGCTTGGATAACTGCCTATCTGAGTCGTGTCGCCGATACAATACTCAGAAGAAGTTCCATCGAAATGAGAGTAATTCAGCCGCGAACAGTCCGGCGCCTCATCGCCCCACGGATAGGCACGCGGCGTAGAGCCACGCGCGGCTTTCTCCCACTCCGCTTCCGTAGGCAATCGCTTACCCTCCCAGGCGCAATAGACCGTCGCGCTATACCACGAAACCCCCATAACCGGGTACAGATCGTAAAAGGGATCCTCAAAGTAGGATGGACGTGGGTACGAAACACTGATGAAGGGTGGCCCGCACACTCCCGCGTCTACACAGGCACGATACTGCATGTTGGTCACTTCATACTGGTCAATCTCGTAGGCATCCAGATATACAGTGTGCAACGGCAGTTGACCCGAGGCGCAAGCATTGCCATCATTGTGATCAGGGTCGCAGCCCATCTGGAAATCTCCGGCCGGCACAGAGACCGTCGCGCCGGGCAAGAGGCCTTCCCAATGAGCAAAATCCTGCTGCACGGCGTTGGGTGGTATGGTAACAGAGCGTGAAACCGGGATGAAATTCATGCCATCCGCAAAAGCCACCAGTGTATAGTCCCCCTCCGGCAAGTTCGTGAGGGTATACATGCCGCTGGCAACAGTGGTTGCGGTATAAACGACATCAGCGGTATGCACGGCTCGTCTGACATTAGCAACAAAATTGTAAGCTGCACTATCGCTCCGCAACAACAGCGGCAAATAGATGCGCATCTGCACGGCACCGCCTTCAAATTGCCCGTATGTATAAGCTCCCGTCGTCCCCGGCGCCGGATCTACCAGGGCAATCCCTAGCGGCCCATCCACTAACAGTCCCGTGAGCGTATACGGGCCATCCGCACCATACAGACCGATTGCACGACCGGGGAAGCGTAATGCGGCAGTGACCACCGCACCATCCAGCGTACTGCTTGTCACCCCGCGTGCCAACAATCCCTGAGACCCAGTCCCCAGCGACAGTCGTGCAGTGACGGTATAGATTCCAGCGTGACGAAGACTCAAAGGCACGCGCACTTCCAAAACATCAAACAATCCATTGTCGTTCTGGTCTATCCCGGCATCGTTCAGAGAACTGCCCAAAACTGCCTCTCGTCCGGCAAATGTTGTAGCGCTGTAAACTGCCGTGGTGTACACATCAGTCGCAGTGGCAATGGGAAAAGATTGATCCGGCGCAAACAAGTTCACCGAGTCCAACACCAAAGGACTCTCGCCGCCATACGCCGCCAACAGGTCCGGCGCAAATTCCAGAGTAGCAGTGAGCGCAGTACCAGATGTCCCCGAGATAATCGCAACCGCAGAACCGAGCGGTGTGCCGTCCGCCGTGCGCAAATCACCGTTGACGGTGTAGTTGCTGGTCTGCGTCGCCAACACCCCGACGTTTACCTGCAGTACATCCCACAAGCCATCGCCATCGGCGTCCACAACCGTGTCACTGTAAACATCGGTAAACTGCGCTCCGGCAGGCGCCACACCGACAACGGCGCTGTCCTGCCGTTGATAGGCCACACCCGACGGCGCCACACCGGTCAACGTCGCCGACAACCAATAAACCCCAGCGAGCGTAGGTGTGAAAACCGTGCTAAAAATACCATCGGACGGCGCCGCATCAGGGGCCACGCCATCGTCAAGCAAAACCAACGTCTGGGAAAAATTCTCCGGCCCGTTGAGAAGCGCCACGGATTGCCCCGCGACGAGCGGCGTCGTCGCAGTAAATGCTGCCGCCCGGATGACAGCAGGCGCCCCCAGCGGATACGGCGCATCCGGCGCCAGAACCGCAAACTGCACCGGGCTGGTTTGCGCAACGAACAAATTCCAATCAATTGGCTCCGACATTGTCCCGGATGATGGCGCAACGAGATAAGCTGTCCAGTCACCTTTGAGTGTTTCGCTGATGGTGTACTGTGCCAGTCCCCAAGCGTCAGTCGGGCTGTACAAATCCTCATAGGCAACGTTGGGGTCATACAGTGGCGTAGTAGGCGTGATCCACACTCCGGATGGCGTCTGTAAGGTCAACGAAAGCGATTCTGCACCCAGCCAGGATCCCCGCACGCTGAGGAGAGCGCCATCCACGGTGAACGGCGCACTGATGACTTGAGCATAGGTCATGGCGCCGCTAAATCGCAGCGTCGAAACTGCTTCCGTGAGCGCCGTCGCCGCCTGCAGTTGCGCCGCAGCGGCGGCGAAGTCGGTAACCCCGGCACAATCCAACATGCCACTGGTATCGGCGTTACGAACGTCCAACGCGCTCGCCACGGCTCGCCCCGCATCCGGGATCTGGCTGCTCTCCTCATGATTGGCGCGTACGACGCTACAACTTGCCTCTTGAGCATGATAAGCAACATCCAGGTTGGCAAAGCGTTGGCTGGGCGCCAGCACCAGAATATCGCTCTGCCCACGATTGGGCGTCAGATAGGAGTAGTAATTGAGCAGGTAAATGAAAGAAAAGGGACTCCAACCGCCGATGGCCAAATCCTTCCCCTTCATCTCTCCATGGGCCGCGAGATCCAAGGTATCCTGGTCCGGCGCCGGCAATCCGGCGGTCGCAGCCACCGAATGGTAAGTCACACCGGCGGCGGGACGATGTTGTGCATGCAGCGCCTTGTCAAAATACCACTCGGTCACTTCCAACCCAGCCTGGTCGCCACCATTGGGTTTAAAGTTGACGGCCAGATCGGCGATCAGATAAACGATCCACTCCCACTCTCCGCGCCCAAACTCGCACAACGGATCAAGCAATCCCGCGTCGCAACTGGGAAAATCTTTTGTACCGACGGCCACATCCTGAAGATAGCCGCCGCGTTGCGGTGAACTGATGCTGACCAAATGGGCGATATCACCCTGATAAAATGGCGCGGAGACGTAAGCACGGCTGAACAGCCCACCCTTGCTATGCCCCACCAGGTTGACTTTGCGCACAGCATAACGGGTTCGCGCCTCCTCCACCGCATAACGCAAGGCCAAACTATTGATAGCCAGGGTAGCAGAATCTTTGACATAGCGTTCCACTCGCTCGAAACAGCGACGGTGATGGGGGGGTTGATACCATTCTCTAAACGGCCAAGAGCCATGAGATTGCCACTGGTAATCACACGGACGCTCGGTAATCACACCATAACTGTTAAGAATGTTCTCGACATCACCCCACGCATATCCGGCGGCGTCGGAGCCAAATCCGGGCACCAACACCACCGGGCGAACGGCAATGACAACCAGGCGCACTTCATAAATCAGAGCAGGCTGCCCGTCCGGGTAAGTAATCGTCAACGTATTGTCGGACGGAGTCGGCAAACCTGCCGGGCCATTGCCGGAATCGGTGGGAGAAGAAGCATTCCCCGGAGCCGTGGGAAAACGCAACGAACGCAACGCCACCGCATTGAGCGGAAGCGAATCACAATAGTAACCGAGAGCGAGCCCTTTCGGAAACAACGTCATGCCGTCATTCAACTGCAGCATCACTTTTTCCTCGGGGTTGATATCCCAGGAGCACACTACCAGATAGGCCTGCTGGACGGCGTGATTTACCACAGCATCAGACAGTGAACCGTCCGGGTTAGTCACGCCATAATAGCGCGGAATTGTAATCTGCAACGTACTCGTGGTACCCGCCGAAGCGGCATAGGCTTGTTGCAACGGCAACAAGTCGTAGACGCCGGGAATCGCGCCGACAAACGCTTCATCCTCTTCGCCGCCCAGCGCCGGATTTGCCGCACGGCGCTCCCATGGCGGCGGTTCCGACGGCAACGGCGGCGGCGGCGCCGGATGTAAGGTCGCGGTAACCACCGCACCGGCGAACGGCGCACCGCTACCAGTTACCCGTCCGGAAATAGTGTAAGTGTCAGTAGGGGTTTGCATCGCGGGCCGCGCCTGCAACGGCGGCGCCGGGAACAACGGCAATACCAGAACTAAGATAAGCCATAACGAAAAACAGCGGTAAAAAAATCTTGCATTTTGCATACGAGAAGCTCCTTTCTTACTAACAACAGCATCATACATCACATTTATGAAAGATACAGAAAACCCCGGTCATTTACACGACCAAGCACCGCGCCCAACATCTCTACGGATCATGCCTCGGCAAACCGATCAGCAAAGCTACTGGCCCGGCGGCCAACATCAGCATCGCCACCGCCAGACCGGCGCGTTGGACCACAAAGCCCAACCCGAGTGCGTTTACCAAACCCTGGCTTTCCTCGAACTATTCCCCGCAGCTATGGCGGCCCTGGAGACTGGGGAAACGGTGGATAACTCAAACGATGGGTTACCCACCGTTTCCCCAGCCTCTACGACGACGGCGGATCGTCCCTCATCCCTCGCAAAGGAGGCCGGTCTTGCTATTCGGTAAGTTTTCCTTTTGACTGAACCGGCGCCCCTTCGGTAAGATTATCTTTTGATTTGACACGGCACCGGCGGCGCGGTAGAGCGCCTGCGCCACGATCAGCACCAGCCGTTGGACATCCGCCGGCAACGGGCGAAAATAGCGCAGTAGTTCGGCTTCTGCGGCGCGATCCACCGCCACGGCGGGCAAGATGCCGGCGCACCGCAGCACGTCTTCTGGGGGGATTTTGAGCGCCCGCGCCACACCCTGACAAAATTCCACTCCTGGATTTTGCCGGCCCACCAGCACTAACGAGACTACCGAGTTGGATAGGCCCATCCGCCGCGCCAACTCGTTGTTGCCCCAGCCCTTATTGGCCATTTCGCGCACCAGCCAGTCTGTAAACGTCATCGCTCGCCCCCCCTTTTCTAGTTTACCACATTTACCGGGCACGGCGCCCGTGGGGTTTACAAATCGAAGCTCAGGACAGGGCGCGGCTTCCGCTTCTCCAACCCCATATCGCCGATGTAGCGCAGCGTGGTTTGGAGGTTGTTGTGTCCCAAATTCTGCTGAATGGCGACGATGTCCATCCCGCCCTCGTAAAGCAGCTTGGCATACGTGCGGCGCAGGTCGTGCGGCTTCACGGTGTGCAGCGTCCCATTCACCATCACCGGGTAGGCTTTCAGCACGTCCTGAATGCCGCGCGGCGTGATACTGGCCGTCGCCGTCTGACTGTGATGCTCGAAGCTGCGAAACACCCGCCCCACCGTGATACCCGCCGCCAGCCAGCGATCCACAATGACCAGCACTTGCTCGTTGCCACCATACGGCACGAAGCGGGATTTCGCCCCCTTGCCTTCGCGCACGTAAACCCCCAACGTCTGCCCATCGCTCCCGCATTGGCGCAGGTCGGCCACGGCTAGCGCGGCCAGTTCGGCCTCGCGCAAGCTCGTCGCCAGCCCGCAAGCGATCAGGGCCGTGTCGCGCAGCCCGTGCAAGGTCTTCGTTCCCGGCTTACGCATCAGGGTGGTCGCCTGGGCCGGCGTCAAGCGCAGTTCTTCCGCCGCGATCCGATCTTGCTTGGTCTCCGTTTTGACGCTGCTATGCACCGGGTCGATCGCGTTACTCAGCCGCGTCAGCACCTCGTCCACGAAGGCTTTGCGCGTCAGGGGATCGGCGGCCTGTTGCGCGGCCAGGGCAAAGAGCCGGTCGCGCGTGGCGTTGTCCGCCAGGAGCGTCTGGTAGCGCGCGCGAATGGTGGACAGGTGCGCCGCCGCGCTGGCCGGGGCAACGCGGCCAGCAACTCCGCCCGATAGGCCGCCAGATCGGGGGCGTACCAGGGCGCCTGGTGGGCGTCCAGCCAGCCCATAAACCGCTTCAGCCGGGACGCGACATCCTTGTTGGCGCCGGAGGACGCCAGCAAGGATACCATGTCACGCCTGAAGCGTTTTATTGCCTGAATGGCGGCGTGCGGGCTTGATGTTTCGCAGCTTTAAATCTCACAACCAAGCGACGCCCGACAACCTCACGCCCCAGGCCATTCAGAACGTGCTGAGAGCCTACCCGGTGATGGTGAATGGGACGCTGCACACCGTGAAGCCGCGCGACTTGCGCCGCACGTATGCCCGGTTGTTGTATGACGGCGGGATGGATATTGTCGCTATTCAGCAGAATCTTGGGCACAGCAACTTGCAGACTACCTTACGGCACATCGGCGATATGGGTCTGGAGGAGCGAAGGCCGCCCACCATCTTGAGCTTCGACTTGTGAGATAGCTACGGGTAGTTTATGACCCCGCCACTGCGCCGGGTGGCCGGGTCTCATCCTCGCCGCACAAGCGATAGTGATGGCGCAAGCGGACGCGGATCACGGCGCGGATGAACGGCCAGGCGGCGGGCAAGGAGGGAAATTCGGTGAACAGGCGACGTTGGCTCTGTCCCTGCCGCCCGAATTCGTGCACGACCGCCGTGGTGCCGAACAGCGTCACTTGCCAGCTCAGGATGTAGTAGCGATAAGCGTTCTGTTCCGGGTCACAGCGTTCAAACCGCAGCGTGCCCAGTTCGGTGGGACAATGTTGCCAGTCCATACCGGGGAGTATAGCACATTCGTTCCATTATACGACTCGGCGGTATCTCCTGACAACGCTCAAAGCAAGCTATACCGCGCCCGCGAGTGGTCCATCCGTGGATGCGGCGTGCGCCTCCTGCAAATGCCGGGTTTGCAGCTCCACCACCAATGCGGCCACCTGCGCCGCATCCGGCGCCTCCGGTAGGTGCGTGGTTGTCGCCAACGGCGACAACCGGGCTTCGTACTCCGCGGCCAGCGCCAGCAGTTCCTCATAGGTGAGCAGGCCATTCCGCACGGCCAGCAGCCACTCCCGATCCGGCCGGTAGACGTGGACTTCCCCGGTTGCCAGAATCTCCATCCCCATCCGCAGCAAGCGCAGCAGGTGCATCGCGTGTTTGGTGTCGTACCCATAGCGCGCCTCCAACGCAGCCCGCGCCGGATTGCGGTCCCGCCGCCATGCTGCGAAGTGATTCCAGTGCTTGAGCGCGGCCCGGTAGGCTTTCTCCGCATCGTGGTCGGGGAATTTGTAGCGCCCGCCGACAAAACGCCCGCCGTACTCTTCCTGCGCCGGTTGGTGGTCAGGCGGGTTCTCAATCCAGCGGTGATGCCGTTCCAGACGGCGTAGTTGGCTGATGGCGTAACCGGAGAAGGTCTGCCCGGCCTGGCGGGTGAGGAAGAGGGCGCGGTGGGCGCGCAGTTCCTCGCCATAAGCGTCACAGTGCAGAATGTGGCGCGGGTCAGCGTAGAGCGCCTCGATGATGTTCGGGTTACAGTCCAGCGCCAGGCGCACGAACTTCACCAGCGCATACACGACGTTATCGCGGGTCGCGTCTTCCCATTGCTCGAACGGCGTCAGGCCCAGCAATATCTCCGCCGGGGGGATGCACACCCCGCGCGTGTCCGTATCGCTCTCCGGCGTGTCCAGGCCATACGCCCGGCTGCCGGCGACGACACGGTAGATCAGGTGGGTCTCCCAAAAAGGGTCAGGCATTGGCTACTCCTAACCGCACGCGGAGCAGAAAAGCGTTGAGGGCGGGTTGATTCGTGGGCGCGTCCGGCAAGGGCGAGGTCGCATAGGCGGCGTCCAACTCGCCCTGCAAGCGTGTGATGGCGGTTTGGTAGTGGGGCAGCCCGGTATCATCCAGGGCGGCTTGCTCGGCCGCCTTCTGCGCGATCAAGTCGGGGATAAAGGGCAAATCGAAGGCGGGGTACAGGTGCAGCAGGTTGGCTTCGACCTCACCCGTGCGCAACAAATGGATACCGGTGAGCAGCACCCGGTACTCGTAGAGCAAGGTCTTCACCCGGCGCGGAGTCTCGCTCTGGAACTCCTGTAGTTTGTGACGGGCAAAACCGGCGTAGTGATGATAGACGTGGCGGGTAATCGCGCCCCGCGCCAGCGCGCGCAATTCCTCAAACGCCGCGCCGCCCTGCACCACCAGGGGCGAGTAGAGTTGCTCCAAGACGTAGCCGTTCTTGCGCAGCAGCAGCGTCAGGAATTTCTTGACATCGTGCGCGACCAAGTCTACCTCATATCCGGCGTATAAGCTGGTTTGATTGAGGGTCTCTTCCGGCGCCTCCAGGCCCAACACCGCGCGCGGCGGCAGGACGAACACCCCGCGCAAGTCCACGTCGCTGTCGGGCGAGGGGAAGCCGTAGAGATGCGCGCCGCTGACCGTCAGGAAGAGCGCCGGGCCGGGCAAGGTGGCGGCGAGCGGCTGCAAAGTGGTTAAATCGAGAGTCATGGGCGCATCTTCCAGGATGAGTTGGCGATCTGATAGTTGATGATTGCCGGGCATCCGTCAATTTCCTCCGTTAGTAGAGATAGATGAGCACACAACCGAGTATAGCACGCAAAGGAGGCGGCGGCAAAGATCGCCAACTCGTGCTACAATCTCCCCTATGAACACCTTGACCCCCTATCCCCATCTGCACGTCCATTCCCATTACACGCTCCTGGGCGGGACAGCCTCCCCGACGGCATTGGCGCAGCGCGCGGCCGCCGAGGGGCTGACCCACCTGGCGCTAACCGACACCCACGCCCTCTACGGCGCGCTGGCCTTCACGCAGGCCTGCCAATCCGTGGGCGTGCAGCCGATCCTGGGGATGACCGTCGCCGTCGCGCTGCCGGACGACCTACCGCCGCTGCCAGAGTCACCGCCGGGCCAACTTGTCCTGCTGGCGACGGGCGTGGAGGGCTACCGCTCTCTCTGCCGGCTGTCTGCTTTGCTCCAGGCGCATCCTGACCGCGAGACGCGGTTGGCGCGCGGCCTGACCCTGGCCGACCTGCGGGCGCACACCGCCGGCCTGCTCTGCCTCACCGGCGGGCGGCGCGACTGGGCGACCACTTACTTCCGCGCTGGCGACGCCCGTACGGCGCGGCGCTATGTCGGGAAGCTGGCGGGCCTCTACGAGGACGCGCTCTACCTTAGTATGGAACTCGCCACGCCGGAGGACGCGGCGCTGGCGGTGGAACTGAGCGCCGCCGGCGACTTTCTGGGACTGCCCCTCGTGGCGGCGGCGCCGGTGTATTGCCTGGCGCCGGGTGACCGGGACACGCTGCGCCTGCTCGCGGCCATTGAGCGCCAGTGCCGGCTGGCCGACTTGCCGCCGGACGCAGTGCCGGACGGCGGCGATCCGCAGGTCGCGTTGCACTGGCTCACCCCGGCGGAAATGGCGGCGCGCTATCAGGCCTACCCGGCGGCGCTGGAACACACCCACGCAATCGCTGCCCGCTGCGCCCCGGCTTTACCGACCGGGCAGCGCATCTGGCCGCTGTTGGACTTGCCCGCCGGGGAAACGCCGGAAACCGCCCTCACCACCGCCGCTTACGCCCATTTGCTGGTGCGCGCAGCGCAAGCCACTGGCACCGCCGCCGCGCCGGTGCTGGCCCGCCTGGAGGCTGAACTGACCGCCATTCACCGCTACGGCTACGCGTCGCTGTTCCTCATCGTCGCCGACATCGTGCAGTACGCGCGGGCCCAGGACATCCCGGTCAGCACGCGCGGCAGCGTGGCGAACTGCCTGGTGGCGTATTGCCTGGGGATTACCACCGTGGATCCGCTGGAACACGCGCTCCTGTTTGAGCGCTTCCTCAGCCCGGCGCGCGCCGACGTCCCCGACATTGACCTGGACTTTTGCAGCCGCCGCCGCGATGAAGTGCTGGCCTACGTCCGCGAGCGGTACGGCGCGGAGCGGGTGGCGCTGGTGGGCACGGTGAACACCCTGCAACCCCGCGCGGCCCTGCGCGCCGCCGCCAAAGCCTACGGGCTGGCCGAAAGCGCGTTACGGCCTTTGCTGGCTGCCTTTCCGGCCGGCTGGGGCGGGCCGCGCCGCCGTGAGCCGCGCCCCCTGGCGGAGGTGTTGGCGACGATCAATGACGCGCAGCAGCAGGCCGTCGTGCGCGCCGCCTACGCGCTCATCGGCCAGCCACAGCACCTCAGCGTCCACCCGGGCGGCGTGGTCATCACCCCCGGCCCGTTGACCGACGTGACGCCGGTGCAGTGGGCGCCCAAAGGCTGGCTGATCACCCAATTCCCTCACGCGGATGTGGCAGCGGTGGGCCTGCCCAAGCTGGATTTGCTCGGCATCCGCGCGCTGACGGTGCTGGCGGACACTGCCGCGCTGGTGCGGCGCGATCACGATCCCGACTTCCAGTTGCAGAGCATTCCCCTGGACGATCCGGCGACGGCAGCGTTGCTGGCGCAGGGGGACACGGTGGGCGTCTTCCAATGCGAGTCCGAAGGCGCGCGGCGGACCTTGCGGCAACTGCGGGCGCGGACGGTGGGCGACCTGGCCG
>Ga0116144_10005844_pt1 | contig 10985 bp, 11 predicted proteins | sample AD_UKC035_MetaG_FD_89746 | JGI IMG/M metagenome (GOLD analysis project Ga0116144, IMG submission 89746) | Active sludge microbial communities of municipal wastewater-treating anaerobic digesters from USA - AD_UKC035_MetaG | ecosystem: Engineered > Bioreactor > Anaerobic > Digestate | place: USA... | reverse complement strand
GGCCCGCTTCCCACCGGCCGGGCGAGGCCCGGACGATCGACCTGGACATCATCTACTACCGGGACCGCCGGCTGGAGACCGAAAGGCTGAAGCTGCCCCATCCGCGCCGGCTTCAACGGCGGTTCGTCCTGGAACCGGCCGCCGAGGTCGCGCCGGATTTCGTCGACCCGGAACTGAACCTGACCCTGGAGGAGATCGCGCGCCATGAAAATCGCCAGTGACGTCGCCGGCCTGAGGGCGGCGCTCAAGCGTTACCGGGCCGAAGGGAAGAGCGTCGGGCTGGTGCCGACCATGGGTGCCTTCCACGCCGGGCACCTGGCCCTGATGCGGACCTCGGCGCAGGAAATGGACCGCACGGTGACGAGCCTCTTCGTCAACCCGATCCAGTTCGGCCCGGCCGAAGACCTGGCCCGGTACCCGCGCTGCCCGGAGTCGGACGCGCGTCAGGCGGCCGAAGCCGGAGTTGACCTGCTCTTCACGCCCGGCGCGGCCGAAATGTACCCGCCGGGCTTCCGCAGCCGGGTCGAGGTGGCCGGACTCTCGGACCGCCTCTGCGGCATTTACCGTCCCGGCCATTTCAGCGGGGTGGCCACCGTGGTCCTCAAGCTGCTGAACCTCGTCCAGCCCGACCGGGCCTACTTCGGCTGGAAGGACGCCCAGCAGCTGCTGATCATCAAGCGCCTGGTCCGGGACCTCAACCTGCCGGTGGAGATCGTCGGAATGGCGACGGTGCGGGAAAAGGACGGGCTGGCCCTGAGTTCGCGCAACCGTTACCTGGAGCCGGCCGAACGCCGGGCGGCCCCGCGGCTCTACCAGGTCCTGCGGGAAATCGCCGACCGGCTGGCCGGCCACCCGGAAACGGCGATTGAGCCGGTCCTAGCCGGGGCGCGGCGGCGGCTGGAAAAATCCGCCCTGATCCGGCTCCAGTACCTGGAGGCGGTCGACCCGGAGACGCTGGACCCAGCCGGGGATGAAAGCCGGGAGGTCCTGGTGGCGCTGGCCGCCTGGATCGGTTCCACCCGGCTGATCGACAACATCATGGTCTCCCGCCATGGCTGAACCGAACGAGCGCGACCGCTACCTGAAACAGGCCCTGCGGCTGGCCCGGCGGGGCTCCGGACTGGTCAGCCCCAACCCGATGGTGGGCGCGGTCCTGGTGCGTGGCGGCCGGGTGGTGGGCGCCGGCTGGCACCGTTTCTACGGCGGGGCGCACGCCGAGGTGGAGGCGCTCCGGCAGGCCGGCGCCCGGGCGGCCGGCGCCACGCTCTACGTCAACCTGGAGCCCTGCGACCACACCGGCAAGACCCCGCCCTGCACCGAAGCCATCATCGCCGCCGGCGTGAAGCGGGTGACGGCGGCCATGGCCGATCCCAACCCGCTGGTATCGGGCCGGGGCTTCCGGCGGCTGCGCGGGGCCGGGCTGGAAGTGGAGGAGGCCGGCGGGGCGGCGGCCGCGGCGGCCGCGGTCCTGAACAGCGCCTACCTGGTCCGGATCGCCGAAAGGCGACCCTTCCTGGCCCTCAAGATCGCCCAGAGCCTGGACGGCCGGATCGCCGACGCGGCCGGCCGATCCAAGTGGATCACCGGCCCGGAGGCCCGCGCCTACACGCGCCGGCTGCGCTTCGAGTACGACGCCATCCTGGTCGGAATCAATACCGTGCTCGAGGACGATCCCGGCCTCGACTACCAGCCGCCGGCCCGCCCCCCGGCGGCGGAGAAGACCTACTGGAAGATAATCCTGGACAGCCGGGCCCGGCTGCCGCTGACGGCCCGGTGCCTGAAGCGGGGACGGGTGGCGGTGGCGGTGGGGCGGACGGCCGACCCGGACCGGGTGAAGCGGCTGGAGGCGGCCGGGGCGCTGGTGCTGGCCGGCGCCGGGGAACGGCCGGACTTGCCGGAAGTGATGAAAAAGTTGTATAAATTAAATATCGGCTCGGTGCTGGTCGAGGGCGGGGCCGAGGTCTTCGGTGCCTGCCTGGACGCCGGCCTGACCGACCGGGTTTACCTCTGCCTGGCCCTGATCCTGCTGGGCGGCCGGACCGCCCGGCCGGCGGTGCTCGGCTCCGGACGCCGGCTGGCCAACCCGGCGCGCTTCCGGCTGACCGGAACCAGGCGCCTGGCCGAAGACCGGCTGCTGGTGCTGGACCGGGCCGACGGCCCGGGAACCTGAACCTTTTTAAAAAACAAGCGCATCAAGACGGGCGGCGGTCTTTGACTTTTAGTTATCATTATAATAATTATAATTGTTATTGAAAGGCGCCCCGGGCCGGCGGGGCGGGAAATCCTGAAGGAACGCGGCCCGGCCGGACCCCGGAGCGGAGCGGGGCGGGGGCCGCGGTCAACCCAAAAAAGGAGGCGCGCATGATCATCACGGTAGGCAACGAGAAGGGCGGGGTGGGCAAGTCGACCATCGCCTGCAACCTGGCGGTGGAGGCGGTCCGCCACCGGCGCCGGACGCTGCTCATCGACGCCGACAGCCAGCAGAGCGCCATGGACTTCCGGGCGGTGCGCTCGGAAAACGCGGGGCTGCCGCAGTTCCAGGCGGTCGGCATCACCAAGAACACCATTCACAAGGACATCCAGGGGTTCCGCGGCTACGACCTGATCATCATCGATTCCGGCGGCCGGGATACCCAGGTCTTCCGGAGCGCCATCCTGGCTTCGGACCTCTTCATCATCCCGGTGCTCACCAGCCAGTACGACGTCTGGGCCACCCAGGGCACCACCCGGGTGCTGGAGGAGGCCCGGAGTTTCAAGGACATCGAGGCCCGGCTGGTCATCAACCAGCTCATTCCCAACACCATCGTCGCCCGCGAGGCCTCCGACCTGCTGGAAGGGCTGGGGGTCAGCCTGCTCAAAACCCGGCTGCACGCCCGGGTGGCCTACAAGCAGGCCATCGCCGAGGGCAAGGGAGTCAGCGAGTACGAGCCGGGCGGCAAGGCGGCGCGCGAGATCCAGGCGCTCTGGCGCGAGGTCGGACTTAAATAATATTTATAATAATTATTTTGCTTATGATTATAATCATAAGTAAAATCCCTTTACAAGCGGCCGGCTTTGTTATATAAATAATGGAGATAATCCACGACCGGCCGAAAGCAACCCGGGCGGCCGCCGCGAATAATCGCCAATCGACAAGGAGAAGCCAATGGTCATGCGTATCAAGCCGTCCCGCAATGAGGAGGAGTTCGTCCGCGGCGCCAAGCTGGAGCACAAGGAGAGCGACGCTACCACCCTTTACCTGCTGCGGCTGCCGCGCGACCTGCGGGTCAAGATCAAGGTCAAGGCGGCCGAGGCGGGCCAGAGCATGTCGGACCTGATCTGCGAAATCCTGGACCGGAATGTCTGAAGCCGGGCTGGAAAGGGACGGCCGGCTGTGCTAACATTATGGCGGTTCCCGTAAAGCGCACCCCGAACCCCTCAATCCCATGTTTACCGGAATAATCCAGGATCTCGGCCGGGTGGAGCGGATCGCCGCCGGCCGGCTCCGGCTCCGGACGGCCCTGGCCGGCCTGGAAGCCGGGGAGAGCGTTGCGGTCAACGGCGTCTGCCTGACCGTGACCGGAACCGGCGCGGCGGCCGAGTTCGACCTCTCCCCGGAGACCCGGCGCCGGACCGCCCTGGGCCGGCTCCGGCCCGGGGACCGGGTGAACCTGGAACGGGCGCTGCGGCTGAGCGACCGGCTGGGCGGCCACCTGGTCACCGGCCACGTGGACGGGGTGGCCCGGATACTGACCGTGCGCCGGACGGGAACCGGCCGGGAGCTGAGCGTGGCCTTTCCCGGCCGGCTGCGCCCTTACCTGGCCGTCAAGGGCTCGGTGGCCCTGGACGGGGTGAGCCTGACCATCGCCGGGCTGACCGGCGCGAAACTGACCGTGGCCCTGATACCCTTTACCCTGGAGCAGACCACGCTGGGCGGCAAGCGGCCCGGCGAAACGCTGAACATCGAAGTGGACGCCCTGGCCCGTTACCTGAAATGAACCGACTGAAGGAAGTGATCGCCCAGATCCAGGCCGGCCGGCCGGTGATCATGGTCGACGACGAAAACCGGGAGAACGAGGGGGACCTGGTGCTGGCCGCCGAGAAGGTCACCCCGAAAGCGGTCAATTTCATGGCCACGGCCGCCCGCGGCCTGATCTGCGTGGCCATGGAGGGAACCGACCTGGACCGGCTGGAACTGAAGCCGATGGTCCCGGAGAGCCGGGCCCTGCACGGCACCTCCTTCACCGTCTCGGTGGACGCCCGCGAGAACGTGACCACCGGCATCTCGGCCGCCGACCGGGCCACCACCATCCGGACCCTGATCAACCCCCGGACGCGGCCGGAGGACCTGGCCGTGCCCGGCCACATCTTTCCGCTGCGGGGGCGCGAGGGCGGCGCGCTGGTCCGGGCCGGCCATACCGAAGCGGGCATCGACCTGATGAAGATCGCCGGCTGCCATCCGGCGGCGGTGATCTGCGAGATCATGGCCGAGGACGGCCGGATGGCCCGGCGGCCGGAACTGCTGAAACTGGCCAGGCTCAATCGGCTGAAGCTGGTCTCGGTGGCCGAAATCATCGCCTACCGGCGGCAGAAGGAGAAGCTGGTCAGCCGGGAACTGGAGGTGGACCTGCCGACCTCCTACGGTGATTTCAAGCTGCACCTTTACCGATCGAAGCCGGACGGGGATTACCACCTGGCCCTGGTGGCCGGCCGCCTGAAGCTGAAGAACCAGCGCGACAGCATACTGACGCGCGTGCATTCCCAGTGCCTGACCGGCGACATCTTCCATTCGAGCCGCTGCGAATGCGGCGAGCAGCTGCACCGGGCCATGGAGATGATCGCCGCCGAGGGGCGGGGCGTCATTCTCTACATGCGCCAGGAGGGGAGGGGGATCGGCCTGATCAACAAGCTGAAGGCCTACCAGCTCCAGGAACAGGGGCTGGACACGGTGGAGGCCAACCTGGCCCTGGGCTTCCCGGGCGACCTGCGCGATTACGGCATCGGGGCCCAGATCCTCAGGGACCTGGGCCTGACCCGCATCCGGCTGCTGACCAACAATCCCAAGAAAGTGGCCGGGCTGGCCGGGTACGGGCTGAAGATCGTGAGCCGGGTGCCGATCGAGATCAAGCCCGGCAAGCACAACCGGCGCTACCTGAAGACCAAGAAAGAAAAGATGCAGCACCTGCTCAACATCTGAAAGCAAAGGAGGACGGAATGCCCAAGGAAATTCAGGGAATGCTGGATGGCAAGGGCAAGCGTTTCGCCGTGGTGGTCAGCCGCTTCAACGACCTGGCGACCCGCCGGCTGCTGGACGGGGCCTGTGACTGCCTGCTGCGCCACGGGGTCAAGGAGAGCGACATCACCACCGCCTGGGTGCCGGGCTGCTTCGAAATCCCGGCCGTGGCCCGACGGCTGGCCGCGGGCGGCCGCTTCGACGCGGTCATCTGCCTGGGAGCGGTGATCCGGGGCGAAACCCCGCACTTCGACTATATCGCCGGCCAGTCGAGCAAGGCCATCGGCCAGCTCTCGCTGGAGATGAAGGTGCCGGTCATCTACGGCATCCTCACCTGCGACACGGTCGAACAGGCCATGGACCGCGCCGGCGCCAAGTCCGGAAACCGCGGCTGGCAGGCGGCCCTGACCGCCCTGGAGATGGCCAGTCTTTACCAAGTCATCTGATGTGCGGCATCGTCGGCCGAGTTGAAAAATCGGGCCGGCCGGCCGACCCCGGGCTGCTGGCGCGAATGACCCGCCGGCTCGCCCACCGCGGTCCGGACGCCGAGGGGTTTCACCTGGATGGGCCGGTGGGGCTGGGCCACCGACGCCTCTCGGTGATCGACCTGGCCGGCGGCGGCCAGCCGATGGCCAACGAAACCGGCCGTCTCCAGCTGGTCGTCAACGGCGAGATCTACAACTTCCAGGCGCTGCGCCGGGAACTCGCCGGACGCGGCCACCGGTTCCGCTCCCAGACCGACAGTGAGGTGATCCTCCACCTTTACGAGGAAGCGGGGCCGGATTGCCTGCGGCGGCTGCGGGGCATGTTCGCCTTCGCCCTCTGGGACCAGGACCGGCGGCGCCTCTTCCTGGCCCGGGACCGGATCGGCAAGAAGCCGCTGGTCTATGCCGAAACCCCGGAGTCGTTCAGCTTCGCCTCGGAACTGCAGGCCCTGCTGGAGGCGCCCGACCTGAAGAAGGAGATCGACCCGGCCGCCCTGGACGATTTTCTCACCCTGCAGTACATTCCCAGCCCTCGCAGCATCTTTGCCGGCATCCGCAAGCTACCGCCGGCCCACTACCTGCTCTACGAGGAGGGCCGGACCCGGGTCGAACCTTACTGGAGCCCGGACTTCAACCGCAAGCTGAAAGTCGACGCCGACGAGGCCGGCCAGCTCCTGCTGAACAAGCTGGCCGAGGCGGTCCAGATCCGGCTGGTGAGCGACGTCCCCCTGGGCGCCTTCCTCTCCGGCGGACTCGACTCGAGCGCCGTGGTCGGCCTGATGAGCCTGGCCTCGCCCCGGCCGGTGCGGACCTTTTCGATCGGCTTCTCCGAGGAATCGTACAGCGAATTGAAGTACGCCGCGCTGGCGGCCCGGGCCTTCCGGACCGAGCATCGGGAGTTCATGGTGCGGCCCGATATCGTGGAGATCCTGCCGGAGGTGGTGCGCCACTACAGCGAACCCTTCGGCGACAGTTCGGCGATACCGACCTTCTATCTGGCCCGGGAGACGCGCAAGCACGTGACGGTGGCCCTCTCCGGGGACGGCGGCGACGAGAATTTCGCCGGGTATCCCCGGTACCGGCAGGCGCTGGAACTGGAACGGCTGCTGCCCCTGCTGCGCTGGGCGGCGCCGCTGGCGGCCCGGCGGGGCGACGCGCTCCGGCGCGGCTGGCAACGAAAGCTGGACTGGGCGCTGGGCGAAGCGCCCCGCCTGACGCCGGCCGGCCGTTACGGGCGCTGGATAACCGTCTTCCCGGCCGACCAGCGGGAACGCCTTTACCGGGGACGGCTCCGGGAACAGCTGGCCCGCAACGCCCTGGACCGCCTGGAGGCGGTCTGGGCGCGCACCGGCGACCGGCTGGACCGGATGCTGGACGCCGATTTTCAGCTCTACCTGCCCGACTGCCTCCAGGTGAAGATGGACATCGCCTCGATGGCCCACGGCCTGGAGGTGCGCAGCCCGCTCCTGGACCAGGAGGTGGTCGAACTGGCGGCCAGCCTGCCGGCCGGGCTGAAACTGCGCCGGGGCGCCGGCAAGTACCTCTTCCGCAGAGAAATGCGGGAACTGCTGCCGCCGGAGATACTGAAGCGGCGGAAGATGGGCTTCGGCATCCCGCTCTCACCCTGGTTCCGCCGGGAACTCAAGGATTACCTGGCCGGCCACATCCTGGACCGCCGCGCGCTCGGGCGCGGCTACTTCGAGCCGGAAGCGGTGCGCCGCCTCTTCGAGGAGCACGTCTCGGGGCGGGTTGACCACACCTCGAGGCTCTACCTGCTGCTGGTCCTGGAGCTCTGGCACCGGCTTTACCTCGACTGAGGACCGGGCCGCAACCGATACCGTCCCATGGAAAAACTGATCCTGGCCTATCACCGCGTCAACGACTGGTCCGACGACACCCTGGTCGTGCCTCCCGGCGAATTCCGGCGCCAGCTGACCTTCCTGAAGGCGCGCTACCGGGTGGTCCCGCTCCTGGAGCTGGCCGAAGCCCGGCCGGAGCCGGGCGGCCAGCGGCTGGCGGCGATCAGCTTCGACGACGGGTACCGGGACAATTTCCGCTGGGCGGCGTCCATCCTGGCCGAGTTGAAACTGACGGCCACCTTCTTCCTGACCGCCGGCCTGATCGGGACCGACCGGCTGCTGCCCCGAGACCGGGCGGGGGCCGACTTCGAAGGAAACGGCCTGATGACCTGGACGGAAGTAATCCGGCTGCAGGCGCAGGGTTTCTCCTTCGGATCGCACGGCCTGAGCCACCTGAAACTGACCGGGGCCGACCCGGAGACGGCCCGGCGCGAGATCGCCGAGTCGAAACAGATCATCGAAACGAGGCTGGAACGGGAAGTGAACCTCTTCTGCTATCCCTACGGCGCCTGGAACGAGGAGGTGGCCCGGCTGGTGGCCGGGGCCGGCTACCGTTACGCTTTCGTGACCCCCGGCGGCCGCCAGGCCGGGGAGAATGATTACACGCTGAAAAGGGTGGGGGTTTACCGCCATACCGCTTTCTGGCAGTTCCGGCTCAAGACGCATCCCCTTTACCGGAAGCTGCGCGGCCGCTGACCAATGCGCATCGAAGAACTCGATTACCCGCTGCCGGAGGCGGCCATCGCCCAGGAGCCGGCGGCCGAGCGGGACCGGGCCCGGCTGCTGATACTGGACCGGGCCAGCGGCCGGATGGCCGAGGCGGCCTTCGCCGACCTGCCCGACCGGCTGGCGGCCGGAAGCCTCCTGGTGCTCAACGACACCCGCGTCCGGCCGGCCCGGCTGCGGTTCACCAAGGCCAGCGGCGGCCGGCTGGAAATCCTGCTCCTGGCCGAGCTGGCGCCGGACCGGGCCCGGGTCCTCATCCGGGGCCGGGTGCACCCGGGCCTGGTGCTGCCACTGGACGAGGCCAGCCGGCTCGAGATCCTCCAACGGCTGGAGGCGGGGGCCTGGGAGGTGCGCTTCCACGGCCGCAGCGCGGCCGAGACGCTGGCCCGCCACGGCGAGGTGCCGCTGCCTCCTTATATCCGGCGGCCGGCCCGGGCCAGCGACCGGGCCGACTACCAGACCGTTTACGCCCGGCGCGAGGGGGCGGTGGCCGCGCCGACCGCCGGACTGCACTTCACCGACGGGCTGCTGAAGGAACTGGAAGACCGGGGCGTCGGTCGGGCCTTTCTCACCCTGCACACCGGCTGGGGAACCTTCCAGCCGCTGCGCAGCGAGACCGTCGAGGCGCACCGGATGGACCCGGAATACTTCGAGCTGCCGGCCGAAACGGCGGCCGCCGTCAACAAGGCCCGGCAGGAAAAGCGGCCGGTGACGGCGGTCGGCACCACCGTGGTCCGGACCCTGGAGGGAAGGGGCGGGGAGGGGCGCCTGGAGGCGGCCGCCGGCTGGGTCAACGCCTTCATCTACCCGGGCTACCGGTTCCGGATCGTCGACGCCATGGTGACCAACTTCCACCTGCCGCGCACCACCACGCTCCTGCTGACCGCCGCCTTCGCCGGCCCGGACCGGCTGCTGGCGGCCTACCGGTTCGCCCTGGAACGGGGCTTCCGTTTCGGCAGTTACGGCGACGCCATGCTGATCACCTGAACCGAAACCGTGAAATTCGAAATCACCACCCTGGACCCCGGCAGCGCCGCCCGGGCCGGCCGGATCGAAACCGGCCACGGCGCGGTGGAGACGCCGGTCTTCCTGCCGGTGGCCACCCGCGGCAGCATCCGTTGCCTGGTCTCGGAGGAACTCGAGGAGCTGGGCTACCGGATGCTGCTGGCCAACGCCTACCACCTGGCCCTGCGGCCGGGAACGGAGGTGGTGGCGGCCGCGGGCGGGCTGCACCGCTTCATGAACTGGCCGCGGCCGATCCTGACCGACAGCGGCGGCTTCCAGATCTTCAGCCTGGCCGAGGCCAGGGTCGAGGAGGCCGGCGTGGTCTTCCGCTCGGTCTATGACGGCCGGCGCCACCGGCTCAGCCCGGAGGAGGCGGTCCGGATCCAGGAGGAGCTGGGCGCGGACATCATCATGACCCTGGACCAGCCGGTCTCCCACCCGGCCGACCGGGAGACGGCGGCCGAAGCGGTGCGGCGGACCACCCGCTGGGCGAAGCGCTGCCAGGCCGGCCGGCAGCGGCCGGAGGCCTCGGCCCTCTTCGGGATCGTCCAGGGCTCGGTCTACCCGGAACTGCGGGCCGAGTCGGCGGCGGCCCTGGTGGAGCTGGATTTTCCCGGCTACGCCCTGGGCGGCTTCTGCCTGGGCGAACCGCTGGAACTGATGAACGAGGTGGTGGCCGCCGTCACCGGGCGGCTGCCGGCCGAAAAACCGCGCTACCTGATGGGCATCGGGACGCCGCGGGAGATCATCTCGGCGGTGGCCGCCGGCGTGGACATCTTCGACTGCGCCATGCCCACCCACATCGCCCGCAACGGGGCGGCCCTGACCGCCGCCGGCCGGCTGACCATCCGCAACGGGCGTTACCGGAACGACCACGGCCCGCTGGACCCGGCCTGCGGCTGCCGGGTCTGCCGCCGCTACTCCCGGGCCTACCTGCGCCACCTCTTCAACACCCGGGAACTGACCGCCTTCAACCTGCTGACCTACCACAACCTGCATTTCATGAAAGGCCTGATGGACGGCCTGCGGGCGGCCATCGAGGCCGGCCGGCTCGAAAGTTTCCGCAAATCATTTGTGGACGGAGCGGCGGCGGGGCTATAATATAGGCCGTCAACTTCAGCCCGAATTCTTTTCTTCCCGAACCAGAATCATGTCCAGAGAAATCGAGAGGCAGCTGGAAATAATCCGGCGCGGGGTGGTCGAGATCATCCCGGAGGCGGAACTGCGCCTGAAACTGGAGGGCGCCCTGAAGACCGGCCGGCCGCTCCGGGTCAAGTACGGCATCGATCCGACCGCGCCCGACATCCACCTGGGCCACTCGGTGCCGATCCGGAAGCTGCGCGACTTCCAGGAACTGGGCCACCGGGTCTTCTTCCTGGTGGGCGACTTCACCGGCCGCATCGGCGATCCGACCGGCCGGAGCGAAACCCGAACGCTGCTGGACGCCGAAACGGTCGAGCGGAACCTCCGCTCCTACCGGGAGCAGGTCGGCCGCATCCTGGACCTGAACCGGATCGAGTTCGTCCACAACGCCGACTGGCTCGGCAAGCTGACCCTTTCGGACGTCATCAAGACGGCGGCCTCCTTCACGGTGGCCCAGATGCTGGAGCGGGAAGATTTCAGCCGCCGTTACGCGGGCGGCAACCCGATCTCGCTCCAGGAGTTCCTCTACCCGCTGCTCCAGGGCTACGACTCGGT
>Ga0116144_10005828_pt1 | contig 11001 bp, 10 predicted proteins | sample AD_UKC035_MetaG_FD_89746 | JGI IMG/M metagenome (GOLD analysis project Ga0116144, IMG submission 89746) | Active sludge microbial communities of municipal wastewater-treating anaerobic digesters from USA - AD_UKC035_MetaG | ecosystem: Engineered > Bioreactor > Anaerobic > Digestate | place: USA... | reverse complement strand
GACGCTTGCAGGTATGTTTATCTTCAGGCGTTTCATGGCTGAACGATCGATGGCTTATGTCATTGGTACACTGACTATTGCCGGTACCGTTTTGTCACTGCCGGTTATTTCCATGTATTTCGGTTTACACGAATGGACTTCGGCGCATACGGGTGGAGTCGTCGATGCCCGCTTTATCGCGGTGATCGATACTGCTCTCGAATCGCCACTGGGGCAGATATCGATGATTCCGATGCTGGCCTGGATTGCCAATTCTGCACCTGAAAAACTCAAGGCGACTTTTTTTGCCGTCATGGCATCTTTTACCAATCTGGCTTTATCTGCTTCACAGTTGGCAACCAAATATATCAATCAGGTGTTTACGGTCACTCGTGAGGTCAAAGATACGAAAACCGGTGAAATACTGGTTTCTGCTGATTACAGTGAGTTGGGTACTTTGCTGATTACCGTGTCGGTTTTAGGCTTCGTACTGCCCATGCTGATTGTGATAATGATCAGGTACACCCGTTTGCGCAGTGCCTGAGATGGATGATAGATGGGTACCAATTATTGATTCAGGCATTTCTTGTAGGAGGTGTTGATGTATCAGAAAATTCTGGTTCCGGTTGATGGCAGCATTACTTCCAATTCTGCTTTGCAGGAGGCAGTCAAACTGGCGAAGCGGTTAGATGCTTGTCTTGAACTCGTATATGTTTACGAGGATGCAATCTATCTGGTCGATGAGAACTACTTCAATTACGAGGAACTGCAAAAAACGATCCACAGCAGCAGCGAGAAAATACTTGCCGAAGCTGCCGCAGTGGTCAGCGCATCCGGTATTCCAGTCGAAACCAGATTGGTTCAATCGAACAATGAGCGGATCGCCAGTCTTCTGGTGAAAGAAGCGGAACGCTGGCAGGCAGAACTGATTGTAATCGGTACACACGGCCATTCGGGCTTCAGCCGGTTGCTGCTTGGTAGTGTGGCTGAGGGAGTGGTACGGATGGCATCGATTCCCGTGTTATTGATTCGCGGCGCCAGGGATTGAGGAAAATTTTCGCAGATTATCCTGACTCGATCTCAGAGTGTCAGCGGATCGACATCCAGGTGCCAGCGTATTCTGCTGTGGACTGGTAATGCAGTGATACGCTGATGCCAGTCACCTAGAAATGTTTGCAAATGCCTGCGTGAGCGGGCCTGAATCAGCAGTTGAGCACGTTCCAGCCCCTTGAGCCGTGTCATGTGAGCGGGAACCGGGTCGAAAAGCTGGATATGAGGGTAATTCTCCGTAACGGCTGCGAGTGCAGCTGCCTGTCGTAAAAATTCCAGAGCATCTGTTAATACTGGTGCTTCTGCGCGCAATACCGCCAGGTAAACAAACGGGGGGAAACCGGCGGATCTACGTTCTTTCAGATGAGCCTGTGCGTACGCTGCGTAATCTTGCCGTATTAATGCTTGATAGAGCGGATGTTGTGGAAATTCAGTCTGAATCAGAACGCTGCCGGGCACATTTGCCCGGCCGGCACGCCCTGCCACCTGTATCAACTGTGCAAAAAGGTGTTCTTCGGCACGAAAGTCGGTACTGTAAAGTGATGCATCGGCATTGAGCGCGCATACCAGCGCGAGATTCGGAAAATCATGTCCTTTTGCGAGTAACTGGGTGCCGACCAGAATATCCGCTTCTCCCCGGTGAATGCGATCGAGCATCTGCTGCCAGGCGCCTTTGTGGCGAATACTGTCGCGATCGACACGCAAGATGCGTGCTTCCGGGAAATGTCTGATTAGGGCTGCCTCGACCCGTTGTGTTCCGTGACCAAACGGCAGGACATCAGGATCTCCACATTGCGGGCATGCCGGTGAGACGGGTTGCTGGTCACCGCAATAGTGGCAGCGCAGTTGCCGGTCACGCAAATGGACGACCAGACGGCTGGAGCAGCGTTTGCAGGTTGCAATCCAGCGGCAGGATTTACAGAGCAATACCGGAGAATAGCCACGCCGGTTGATGAACACCAGGCTTTGCTGTTTTCTGGCAAGGCAGTGGCGCAGTGCATCGAGTACTGGTTCCGACAATCCTTCCTGAGCTGGAATGACACGTAAATCGATGCAGCGAATGGTTGGCAGTGCAGCCTGGCTGATTGCCCGTGAGTGCAGTTGCAGCAACCTGTAGCGGCCGGTGCGAGCCTGGTGATAGCTTTCCAGAGAAGGAGTGGCTGAGCCAAGAATGACGGGTATATTGGCCTGCCTGGCCCGGTAAATTGCCAGATCACGTGCAGAGTAACGCAATCCATCCTGCTGTTTGAAAGAATGATCCTGTTCTTCATCGACGATAATCAGGCTCAATTCAGGCATCGGGGTAAAGATTGCCAGGCGTGTGCCCAGAACGATTCCGGCTTTTCCCCGTTGTGCCTGCAGCCAGCCTTGCAAGCGTTCACTGTTATTCAATCCACTATGCAGGCTGACCAGTGTTGTTCCCGGGAAGCGTTTCCTGAAAACTGCTTCCAGTTGCGGGGTGAGATTGATTTCGGGAACCAGAATCAGAACCTGCTTTTGTTGTGCCAGTAATGAAGCAGTCACCTGCAGGTAGACTTCCGTTTTGCCACTACCAGTAATGCCGTTGAGTAACCAGGGTGTAAACGTTCCGGTTCTGTCAAGGATTTCGGATATGGCCTGCGCTTGTTCAGCGGTTGGAGCAGGGGAAGATGCCGTACTGAATACAGCTTTTTCCGGCAAGGCAGTGAATTGTTCTACCCAGCCCAGATCCTTGAATTCATGCAACAGCTTGCGGGAATGCGATGACATGGCCTTACAGATTTCAGCAGTAATGATTCCATGTTCGGACAGTAAGGAGATCAACTGGCGTTTTGCCTTTGCCCGAATCGGGAGATCGGCAAGGGTGATGGATTTGCCCGTATCGGTCAATCTCCAGCTCGGGGGCTGCTCTTTCCCGGTATGTTTGAACTTCCGCAGTAATACGGGTAAGCCATTCATGACGACCTGTCCGATCGGGTGATGGTAATAACGACTGCAGAACTCGAATAACCCGAGCAATGGTTGAGGCAGGGGAGGGGTTTGACGGTCGATCTGACCGGCGTATTTCAGTTTGCCTTCCGGGACGGACGAGGTCTCGCAGACAGAGATGATAATCCCGGAAATTTGCCGGCTACTGAAAGGAACACGTACGCACCGGCCGATATCTGCTGTGTCTGCATCCGGGGCGAGATAATCGAACAGCCGGTCAATCGGAACATCGAGCGCAACACGGATGATTACCATACCGGAGATGTCCGGGCTTAATTTACCGGAAGAACATCGTGATCAGAATATTCTTCCGGTAAATTGATGTTTCTCAGAAATACTGTCAGTTGGAGAGGCGTTGTAATGTGATGGGCGCCAATCTTTCTCCAGAGAGTGTTGCGTTTTGTGCGCCAGTATCAATTTTGAAGGTGATCGGTTTTCCACTGTACTCCGACAAGCCCGCGCAGCCGGCCGTATTGTAGGTAAAGCTGGATAATTTGAGTGTGCCGCTGGCTGCATCAAATGCATAAGTGGCCAGCTCGACTCCGGGTTTTGCGCACGCAGCCGGCGTGGATTGTGTAGCACTGCCGACCGGGTCAACCAGCATGTAGCGGTTATCGGGGAAGAACAGGAAGACAGGCGATTTGATCGAATCCTTGTCCATTGTCCAGGCACCAACGATACTCTGGGAGTTATCCATTTTATGGTAACGAATTTCCTGCACCGTAGTTTCGGCTACTTCATCATCAGAACTGAGCTCAATCGGTTTCGAGATATGGAACAATTCACCGAACAGACTTGCCTGTTCTCTTTCACGTTGCACAATGACGATATCGGAGATGATCAGCTCATTTCCGTTGGTATAAACACGCCAGTTGGGGCGAGGATGAGACAGTCCTGACTGAAGATCGGTATCAACTTCGGGTGTGCTGACGAGTTTGAAGCCTCGTTCATCGTATTCGGTCGCTTTGGCTGTTCCGTACTCGACACCGGCGGTAAATACCAGTTTGCTGCCGCACGCACGGTTTGCGTCACATGAATCGTCCGGTGTGGCAATCCCATGCAGATATTCTCCGCTGCCATCGGTTGAAAAGCGGAAAAAGTTTAAACTGGTGTCATCCTGGTTCACCCAGAGATGGCCGCCCAGCAGGTTGACTGCCTGCGACAGAAAATGTGCATTGGCCTCATCCGCTGTTTTAATGCTGCCAGCTATGCCAGCGGCTTCCCGTGCAGTAGCGAGTGCAGGAGAAGAGGGAAAGGTGCCGGGATCTGCTTTCAGATCAAGTGAAGCATCCAGGGCATCAGCCGCAGTTTTGGGTATGGAAATACCGTTTGCGAGGTTGTTGTCAGCATCGAGTGATTGGAACAGAACCAGCAGATTGAGCAGTTTATTCCGGTCACCCGCAGCCAGTTCGATCGGCGTGGTGAGCCCTGTTCCGGGAATCTTGCCGAGATTCAGTTTGCCGATATGAAATTCGATACTGTCACCATGATTGAACTTGTAAAGTCCGGTTACATCAGTCATACCTGATGCACCTGATGAGGCAGAGTAGGACACCCCCTCTACTGCCGAATCGGCCAGTATCCCGGTAGCGGGCCCTTGTGCCTGTGCAACCGGTTTTTTATTCGATGTGGCTTCCTGCTGGCTGTCACAAGCTGTCAGAGTTAATGCGAACAGGCTTGTGATGAGCAGTTGAATGGTTGTTTGCTTGTTATCTGTTTTCATTTCATTGAAGTGGTGCGAGTTAGATCATTTGTGACATGACAATCCGCTCGTTGGTGGCATATTACAATTGTAATCCTGTAATAGAAGAGGATAATGCGCCACTTTAACGGTTTTTGCAGATTGTGAACCTGATATCAGCGCCTGATTATAGTCGATGAGTAAAGTAGTGTGGTTTAAATCTTGAAGTGGCAGGTTCGCAGTCCGTTTGGCATCATCATACCCGCGGCAGGGGCATCTACGGGCGAGGGATGTTCTTTTGCCATTGCGGTTTGATTTTGTGGAAAAAGATCATATTCACTGCTAAGGTATTCTGTCGCGACAAAATTTAATTCTTTCCCGGTTGGTTCTGATATTTATTCCTGACTGAGAGGTGGTACTGAAAATATATGTCCAGCTTTGTACAAACTCCTGATACTGCTGTTGCACAACCGCAACTTTCTGTTGACTGGTACTTAGATCCGCGGATCTTCGAGCTGGAAAAACAGCTGTTGTTTGACCAGGGGCCCGGGTATGTCGGGCACGAATTGATGGTGCCGGAGATGGGTGATTACTATGTGCCGGCCACACAAAACAATGCCAGAATCCTGGTTCGTAACGAGAATGGTATCGAACTGCTGTCGAATATTTGTCGCCATCGTCAGGCAACCATTCTGGAGGGACGGGGCAGTTCCAGAAATATAGTGTGCCCGATTCATCGCTGGACTTATGCAATGGATGGCAAATTGCTGGGAGCACCACATTTCAGTAAGAATCCTTGCCTGAATCTGGGTAAAACGATTTTGCAGCGTTGGAACGGGATGATTTTTGCCGGCAAGCGTGACATTAACCGGGATCTTGCAGGGATGGGCTCACGTAACGAGCTGGATTTCTCAGGGTATGTACTGGATCGTGCTCAGATCGACCACTATCAGTGCAACTGGAAAACCTTCATCGAGGTTTATCTGGAAGATTACCATGTCGATCCCTTTCATCCGGGGTTGGGCCATTTTGTGAATACCAGACAGCTTGAATGGGAATTCGGTGATTGGTACAGCGTGCAGACCGTTGGTGTGAATCCTGATTTCAGTCACGCCGGTTCCGAGGTTTACCAGAAATGGCACGCACAGGTGTTGCAACAGAATAATCAGCAGATTCCCCGTCATGGTGCGATCTGGCTGCTTTATTATCCTAATGTCATGCTTGAATGGTATCCGAATACACTCGTTGTCAGCACGCTGCTGCCAACCGGAATAGAGCAGTGCATGAATATCGTCGAATTTTATTATCCGGAAGAAATCGCCCTGTTTGAACGCGAGTTTGTGGAAAGAGAGCAAGCTGCCTACCGGGAGACAGCCAGAGAAGATGATGAAATCTGCAGGCGAATTACGGCAGGCCGGCGCGCGCTGTATGAGCAGGGGGTGAACGAAACAGGTCCATATCAGCAACCGATGGAAGCAGGAATGGAGCATTTCCACCGCTTCCTCCGCCGTGAAATCGAGTCTCATCTGTACTGAGCCGGAGTTTTGCAACCAGAATGGCCTCATTATGGATGCTGGTGGCAGGCTTTATGTTCGCCTGTATGGGAGTGCTGGTCAAACTTGCTGCCGCATTCTTTTCCAATACCGAACTGGTATTTTACCGTTCGCTGGTGGGGGTGATTACAACTTTTCTGGTCATGCGTGCTTATGGCATGCCCCTCGTGACGGAACACTGGAAGAGCCATTGCTGGCGTGGATTATCCGGATTGGGTGGAGTGTTGCTGTTTTTTTACTGTATTTTGCAGTTGCCACTGGCGACCGCGATTTCGTTGAATAACACCTGGCCCCTTTTTCTGGCATTTCTGGCCATGATATTACTGAAAGAGGAATTCAGTTGGTTGCTGGCGGGGGCGTTGGTAGTGGGTTTCATTGGAGTCATCTTCCTGCTCAGACCCACTCTGGCGGAAGGTCAATGGTATCTGGCGCTGATCGGTATTGGTTCCGGCCTGTTTGCAGGCATTGCGCACTTTCATGTCAGGCAGTTGAGTGAGCTGGGTGAATCTGACTGGCTCACCGTGTTTTACTTTACACTGGTATGTACGGTTGCCACCGGTTTATGGCTGACATTTACCGCGTTCAGCGCGGTCAGTCTGCAAAGTCTGACACTGGCGCTGGGTATCGGAGTCACGGCAACTCTGGCGCAGCTGGCTATTTCTCGTGCGCACCGGGGGAGCAATATTCTCATTGTCGGAGTACTTTCCTATAGTTCAGTGCTGTTCGCAGGATTGATGGATCTGTTCTTCTGGGATGCACGCCTGCCTGTTTCTGCCTGGGTGGGAATGGGACTGATCATACTGGGGGGATTGCTGAGTATCCGGGGAATACCGGTGCGCAATTCGAGCATCGTTACGCTGGATGACTGATATTCTGTGAAATGGGGTGCCGGAATATCGGGTGACGCCAGCACTGTTGTTTGTCTATGATTAACATCCATCACTTGGAGCTTATGATCGATGATCAATATTGAAGAAACCGGCAATCTTATTGTGGTCGCTGTTATCGGGGAATTTACCCTGGATGATTTCAGACAATTTGAAGATCAGGTGCTCTACCAGTTTCACTTCAACGGGGAAGCCAATTTACTGCTGGATTTGCGTGACATGGTGTCCTATTCGGTGGATGTCGCATGGAAGGAAATCAGGTTCATGCGTGAGCATGGCAGTAAAATCAATCGAGTGGCAGTGGTGACTGACAGCCAGTGGCAGGTGTGGAGTGCATGGGTTTCCAATTTGTTTACCGATGCGGATGTCGTCGTGTTTTCTGATTATGATGAGGCATATGGCTGGGCCAGGATCTAATCGGATAGAGATGTAGTATTCGGTTAGATAGGTGGAGAGTGGTTGATATGGATGATTTTGTGCTGGCAAGGGTGCTGCATGTACTGGGAGTCGTGCTGTGGATAGGCGGTGTCGCGATGGTGACAAGTACGCTGTTGCCGGTAATCGCAAGAATGCCGCCGGTTTTTGACCGGATGGATATTTTTCACCGTATTGAGAAACGTTTTGCACGTCAGGCACGGTTCACCACGCTGCTGGTCGGGTTGACCGGCTTTTATATGATCCATGTTCTCGATGCCTGGCATCGCTTTACTGAGATTCGCTTCTGGTGGATGCACGCCATGGTGCTGGTGTGGGGCATATTCACTCTGTTTTTGTTCGTGCTAGAACCGCGTGTGATGCATAAAAAAGTCAGCGAAAATGCGCAACAGGATCCTGAAGCTACGCTAGCCAGAATGCAGAGAATGCACTGGCTGCTGCTGAGTCTCAGCCTGATTACCGCTGCTGGTGCCGTTGCGGGAAGTCACGGCTGGTCATTTTTCTGAGAATGATGATCGACTATCTGATACTGAAACATCTGCACGTGACGTGCGTAGCCATCAGCTACACGTTATTCGTACTACGCGGAATATGGATGCTAAATGCTTCCTCCCGTTTACGGCAACGCTGGGTAAAGATTGCTCCGCATATCAATGACACGGTTTTGTTGCTAAGCGCTGTTGCACTGGCGGTTTTGACTCATAGAAACCCGCTCGTCGAAACCTGGCTGGCCGCTAAAATCATCGGTCTGCTGCTCTATATCATGCTTGGCCTCGTTGCTTTCAGACTGGGTAAGACACGCCGGGCAAAAGTGATGGCCTGGATATTGGCACAGATTGTATTTGCCTATATCGTATCGGTTGCCCTGACAAAAAATCCTCTTTTGTTCTGACATTGGGCTGGCAGTAACTGACATACTACAATCGTTGCGTGTTCGTGAATCCCCGGGCTGCTGCCATGGATTCAATCAGGTCTTTTCAGCCTGATTTCAGCTTATCCGGAAATTTTTGAATTGCCAGGGATCAGAAGTATCCAGATCTTCCTCGAATAACGCCTGCCTGCCCTGAAGAGGTGTCCAGTCACTATATCGACCGGTCACTTCTCCCAGATAAGGTGTGGCAACCTGCAGTACCCGTTCAAATGACATTTCATCCGGTTCGACAATCCCTGATGCCGGGTTCTCGATTGCCCAAACCGTTCCACCCAGTATTCCTGCTGCTACCTGCAGGCTGGTGGCATTGTTGTAAGGGGCAAGATCACGAGCTTGCTCGATCGATAGCATCGAACCATACCAGTAGATTCCCCGGGCGTGTCCCATCAATGCTACCCCGAGTGCATCAGTGCCCTGTTCGATGTCATGCATCAGCAGGCGTACATTATTCTGCAGCCTGAAATTGCTTCCGCTGAATTCATTGATCGACAGCATGGTGGCATCGGTGGGGTGGTAGGCGTAGTAAACGGTAGGGCGATAGTGAGCATCGTTCCCATTTTTAAGGGTAAAGTAATTCGCGATCGAAATAGATTCCGAGTGAGTGATCAGAAAGCCCTGATAAGTGCCGGTCAATGGTGTCCAGCCAAGAACCTGTGTGCGCATACCGGGGCGTTGCAGATAAATGGCGGCATCACAGCCGAAACGGTGGTGCCGGGCGTCTGCCGGTTCATATTTTTCGTGGCTTCCCCAACCCAGCTCGGCCGGTTGCTGTCCTTCTCCGATGAAACCGTCGATTGACCAGGTATTCACAAACTCGTTGATGTGCTTGAACGGTCTGGCGATCTGGGTATCTCTTTCGGCGCATTGCATGATTTTTATATCCAGTTTTTGTGCAAGCTGACCCCACTCGTCTTGTGTTCGGGGAACGGTGGTAATGCCTTCAATGTCGTGCGCAATATTCAGCAAAGCCCGCTTGACCCAATGAGAAATCAGACCAGGGTTGGCGCCATGGCAAAGTACTGCTGTCGTACCGCCACCGAGTTTCTGGCGGAGTGCCAGTGCCTGTTCCCGGAAACCATAATTCGAGCGTTCTGAAGGAGAAATATGAATATTGGTATAACCGCCCGGCCATGGCTCTATACAGGCATCGAGATAGAGTATTTCCCGTTCATGGCAGTATTCGATCAGCGCAAGGCTTGAGACATTGACGGACAGATTGAGCAGAAAATCACCACGTTCTACTATCGAGTTCAGGATTTCTCTGTAATTACCGGGAGTAAGCGGGCAGACTTTGAAAGAAATCTGCTCCTTTTCCGCTTGTGCTCTTCCTGTATCGTCACCGGTAATGATTAGAATGCGTTCGCGCGGGAGGTCAAAATGCCTGAGTAATAACGGGAGGAAACCTTGTCCGACACTTCCAAAACCTATCAAAATGAATTTGCCTGCAGGTGCTGCGAATTTTTCATACCTGTCCATCGATCAGATATTTTCCTCCCTGGTGATTTTGTTGCTGATACTGATTTATAATGATTGAAAAGCTCAGGATAGGCGGGCGTGGAGATAAAAAGCCGCTGCCAGAGGGTGAAAGGAGCAGATTGTATATATTAGTGATTTCAGGGGCAAATCAGGATGGATTATTTCTACGAATCGGAACATACCAAATTTATGCGGGAATTGTTTGCAAAACGACCCGAACTTATCGAAAAACAAAAAGAAGCGCGTGCAATCTGGTGGGATAAAGATGTGGATCGTGAAGCTTTGAAATGCTTCGAGGAAGCCGAAGTGCCACAGAGAAGCTACGTATATTTTTCGTGGCCAGATCAAGAACAAGAAACAGAAAAATAGTTGCCTGCTTCCTGTGTTTTTCCGCGGCAGTACGTTCAAATGGCGGTTGGAAGGTAGTATAATTGCGGCGGCCTGTTTTCTTACAGGTATTACAGTGTCCGTTGTTGTTTATCGGGCCGGAGTATTGATCGATCCGGAGCATGATTTTATCTGATGGTTTGAGATCGCTCACTCCGGTTCACTGTATCTGACGGTAATGTTTCAGATCAGTAACAAGACATCCAGAGTCTTACATATTTACCCTGCCGTTTCTTAAACTTCTTTGATGGAACGAGAAATAGAGCGTCAGCAGGTTCTCCCAGGCGCCCATAGCTCAGTGGATAGAGTACTGCCCTCCGAAGGCAGGGGTCACACGTTCGAATCGTGTTGGGCGCGCCACTTGAACTGTTTGAGGGCAGTCGAGGTGTGCACCTCAATGGACAGAAAAGCAACTGACTCCCATAACCTTACCCGCATCCGAGTATGAGATATCCTGAACCTTTCTGCCCGCCGTTCAAGGGATAGAAAGAGCGAGTGCCTTATTCTTGTAGCGCTTGTCTTCGGTTACTTCTTCCCCGAACCACGGCGGTGGTATGAATGCCTGTGCGGCATCTTCTGAAAGGAACTCCACCTCAACCAGCATCAGGGGTGACAGATGTCCGGCAAAGACATCGAGTTCGAAGAGCTGTCCAT